>Ga0065165_1001549_pt1 | contig 23975 bp, 20 predicted proteins | sample AraplaMF_Cvi_mMF_FD_63813 | JGI IMG/M metagenome (GOLD analysis project Ga0065165, IMG submission 63813) | Arabidopsis root microbial communities from the University of North Carolina, USA - plate scrape MF_Cvi_mMF (version 2) (version 3) | ecosystem: Host-associated > Plants > Roots >... | reverse complement strand
CATTGTTGGGGAGCGCCTTGTGCCGACGTCCGACGATCAGCGCGAAGGGATCCCGCGAAAGCGTGACCTCGCGGATGCCGGGTGGCGGCGTCTCGATCTCCGTCGTGACGAAGGCGAGCTCGATTTCTCCCTTGCGGAGCATCTCGGTCAGGTCCCGGTCGGGCCGCTCCACCACGTTCAGCGCAAATGCCCCGAAGCTGTGTTCGAGCTTCTCCACGGCGGGCGGCAGCAGACTGACCAGCGCCCCGGGCGTGCCGCCGACACGCAGTGGCCCCACGATGCCGTGCTTCACGGCGTCGAGGTCCTTCACCGCGCCATCGAGCAAAGATTCCAGCGCCTGTGCACGCCGCTGCAATGCCCTTCCCTCTGCAGTCAGCACGGTGCCGGCGCGGCTCCGCTCGAACAATCTGGCACCGATGCGATGCTCGAGCTGCGCTATGGTCGCGGACACCGACGGCTGGGAGATGTTGAGAGCGCGCGCCGCAGCGCTGATCGATCCGGCCTTGCACACCATGCCGAACGTAACGAGCGCGCGGGGGTCGATGGGGTTTGCCATAGGCCCTGCCTATACATACTCCGCGTCCCTCGCGAACAGAAATGCGAGCCGCAATCGCTGGCCCTGCTGAACGAAAACAGCGGGGTTCAGTAGATTGCAGGTGGATCGCTGGCGGGGAAGCTTTCGTCGAGCGCCTCGTCGAGTGCGGATTCACGCTGGTCTTCGGCTGGGGTGGTGGAGCGCTTGGCCAGCCATAAAGCGAGGTTGCGCGCATAGTGCCGGACCGAACGCTGTGCCTCGGGAGAATGCGCCAGACCATCTCCCGGCGCCTCGGTGACGAAGCTGGGACAGCCTTTCGCGGGATCCCAATTGTAATCGGTGAAATGATGGAAGGTGGACTCCGCCCAGGCGGGACCGCCGTCGGCCGAAGGCTCGAACGCGACGGCGATGTTGAACTGCCTGCCGCTCGCCCGGCTGATCCCGGTCGCAATCACGCGCGCCGAGGGATCGCCCGGCGGCACGCCGACCGCGCCTTCGTGCGGATGTGCCGGCAGATAGCGGATCAGGCCCCCGGCCGCTTCGGAATCCCGCAACACCGGATGCGGGGGGGCCAGGACAGCGATCGTCTGGAAGTCGCCGTTCGCACCCGAGTGATAATTGGGCCAGAGAATATCCGCGGTCTCGCGATCGTCGATGACGCGGCGCGTCTCGTCCGGCTCGGGATTGCGGCTATGAAAGAAATGCGCGCTGCCGATCCCGCCCAGCGTGCAGACCGAGCTGCCAAGATCCATGTGATCGCGCGTCACCAGCACGCCACGACCGCCCTGGCGAAAGCGCGTGATCGCCTCGCAATCGTCAGGGTGCAGACCGTCGCCGATGTCGACCGCGAACAGCCAGAGCTCATCGAAATCCGAACGGTCGATGGTGGAGAGGACGGGATCGGGCGCACCCGGCGCCGTGCGGTTGCGTGCCGTCACGTCGCAGAGCGGTGCGCCGTCCGGCCCCGCGAGCCCGGCGAGATAGTCACGCAGCATCGAGAAGCGGCCGATATTCCAGTCGTCCGCAACATCCGGAATCGTCGTCTGGAGCAGGATGCGGATCCGGTTCGCCATCATTTCCTCCTGGGCTCTCGGACTCGGGAAGAGCCGGACAGGTGGGACGCTCGACTGCCTTTTCGTTGGCCGCAAGGTGAAATCGGAAAAACCCCTGCGTTCATCATCCCTGTCACGTCCGATTAACACGGCTCCCCAAGCTGCTCCGGCTGGTGCACGGAGCTCTCCGCTCCCTTTTGGGGGGCGGGCGCGTGCGTCGCATCTGTCTCCACGGCCGACTTGCCCCACACCGTGGCGCGTTGCCAGCAAGCGCGGCGCACAGGATTTGCCGTCCGATAGAAGGGCATCCCAGTCCGATCGGATGGAACCGCCGCACATAAACCAGCCTATACGCGGCTCTACCTCGACCTCGCGCGGTACCGGTCTGCACCATGGGATAGGTCGCCGCTCCCTCCACGCCGATTACTTCCCGGATTGTAAGCTTCGGAGGAGATCGAACATGGGCGTGCTCGACGGCAAGACGGCGATGATCACCGGCGGGACCAGCGGCATCGGCTTTGCCATTGCCACGCTGTTTGCCGCGGAGGGCGCGCAGGTGATCGTCTCGGGCCGGCGTGAAGGCACCGCGCGCGAAGCGGCCCGCCGGGTCGGCCCGAACGCGGCATATCTGGTCGGCGATGTCGCGGACCCCGACTTCCACACCCGGGCAGCGGACGAGATCGGCGAGCGGTTCGGCGGGCTGGACATCTATGTCGCCAATGCCGGCATCAACACTATCCGTCATTCCGCCGAAGTGCCCGAAGCGGAATATGACGCCCAGTTTGCGGTGAACACGCGGGGTGTGTTCATCGGCGTACAGAAGATGCTGCCCCTCTTGCGCGATCAGGGCGCGATCGTGATCACCGGCTCGCTCGCCAGCGAGAAAGTGCTCGACGGCCATGCCGTCTATGCCGGTTCCAAGGCGGCAGTCGGGGCCTTCGCGCGAAGCTGGGCGCTCGAGCTCAGCCATCGCGGCATCCGCGTCAACGTGCTGAGCCCCGGCCCGACCGACACCGAGATCCTCGGCAAGCTCGGCGTTGCGCCCGAACAACGCGCGGCGTTCGAGGCCGGCATGGCCGAAGCGATCCCGCTCGGCCGCCTCGGCCGGCCGGAGGAACTGGCCCGGGCCGCACTCTTCCTCGCCTCGGACCAGAGCAGCTTCGTCACCGGCGTCAACCTGCGCGTCGACGGCGGCATGGCACTCCTCTGACACGGTAGAGCTCGCGCCGGGCCGAGCCATCCGGCGCGCAATCTTCAGGCGTTGCCGAATCAAACGCAGACTAATATAGTCCGCGTTATGGCGCACCTCACCGTCAACGTGGAATATGGCATCCACTGCCTGCTGTGGCTGGTGCATTCGGGCGACACGCCGGTGAGCAGCCGCGACCTGGCCGATCTCCAGGGCATCTCGCACAGCCTGCTCGCCAAGATATTCCCCAAGCTCGAAAAGGCCGGGATCGTGCGCGCCGCGGAAGGCGTGCGCGGAGGGTATGTGCTCGGCCGTCCCGCCGCGGAGATCAGCTTCCTTCAGATCGTCGACGCGATCGAAGGGCGGAAGCCGCTGTTCGACTGCCAGGAGATCCGCGGCCGCTGTGCCGTGTTCGGGAATGTGCCGCCGGACTGGGCGACAGGTGGGGTTTGCGCGGTGCATGCCGTGATGCTGCGGGCCGAGAAGGCAATGCGCGACACCCTCGCGCGCCAGTCGCTGGCGGCATTGTCCGAGGCGCTGGACGACAAGGCGCCACCGGAATTCGGGATCGAGGTCGGAACCTGGCTCGGCGCGCGCCTCGCGGATCGGGGCCGTAAACTGCGCACAACCGGAACATCTGGTCGGGAGGTTGAAGCATGACCTTTCTTGCTGCGGAAGAAGATCGCCCGCTGGTCGTCATCGTCGACGACGACGCCGCGGTCCGCGCGTCGCTCGAGGAACTCATGCTGTCGGTCGGCATCGACGCGACCGGATTCGGATCGACACGCGAATTGCTCGAGGCCCAGCTGCCGGAACGGCCCGGCTGTCTCGTGCTCGACGTTCGCATGCCGGGGGCGAGCGGCCTCGATCTGCAACAGCATTTCGCCGCGGCGGGCAATCTCAAGCCCATCATCTTCCTGACCGGTCATGGCGATATCCCCATGACCGTACAGGCGATGAAGGCCGGCGCCGTGGACTTCCTGACCAAGCCGTTCCGCGACCAGTCGTTGCTCGACGCGGTGACCGCAGGGATCGAGCGCGATCTCGCACAGCGCGCCGATGCCGAACTGGTGAAACAGCAGGCCGATCGCTACGCTACACTGACGGCGCGCGAACGCCAGGTATTCGAGCTGGTCTCCCGCGGACGGCTGAACAAGCAGATCGCGTTCGAGCTCGGCATCAGCGAGGTCACGGTCAAGCTCCATCGCAGCGCCGTGATGAGGAAGATGCACGCGTCATCGGTCGGCGAGCTGATCCGTGCCTGGGACCTCCTGCCCGCGGAGCTGCGCGAACGGGGGACCTAGACCATGGTATGGTTACAATCCCCCCTCACTTCAGCGACATCCCCCAACGGCCATACCGGCCGCGTCACTGAGGCCTTTGCGTGTCCAATCCGCCCCTTATCGCGATCGTGGATGATGACGATGCCGTTCGGGAGGCGCTGTTCGATCTTCTGCAGGTGGAGGGGCTCGCTGCACGCACCTTCGCCGACGGCGCGGAATTCCTTGCCGACGAAGCGGCTGACGGCTTCGACTGCGTCATCACCGATGTCCGCATGTCGGAAGTCGACGGGCTCGAACTGCAGCGGCGGCTTCGCGCGCGCGGGTCCCGCGTGCCGGTGATCTTCATCACCTCCTCGGTCGAGGAGTCGACGCGTGGACGGGCCGTGCAGGAGGGAGCTGCGGCATGGTTCAACAAGCCGGTTGCCGACGCGGCGCTGCTGGGTGCGTTGCGTGCCGCGCTCGACGCGCCGGAATCTTCGGAAAGATGAGATGACCCCGGCGCCCCTTTCCGTGGTCGAGAGCGACCCGGCAGCGGGCGCCGGGCGATATGGCCGGTTGCTGCCGCGCCTCGGCGTTACGGATCGATATGCCGATACGACGGCTTGGTGGGCGCTCGACATATCGGAAGCGCGCCCCGTAATCGCGGCGATCGCGGCCGGAGCCGGGCCAGCCGATTGGGTTGACGCGCTGCTTGCGGGCGTGCGTATCGCCGACATCGACGAGAATAATGTCCATCTGCTCGGCCCGCATGGCGGTCGCGAACGCATGATCGGGCAATTGTTCACGAACTATTGCCCACCCGAGAGCTGGAAGACCGGCGCGGAGTTCATTCTCGCGGCGATTGCGGACTATCCTCCCGGCGCGCCGCGGACGCGCGAGATCACCTCGCTCGCGTTCAGCGACGCCTGGGCCCAGGTTTCGACAGACCCGGCCTATCCCGATATCGTGTTCGTCGCGGTCGGCGGGACGGTGACCGACGATCGCTCGCTCTGGTCGGTGCGCGCCAGCGAGGAGCGATACCGCAATCTCTTTCATCATCTGCCCTGCGCGCTGATCCAGGTCGATTCGAGACCAATGCGGCCGATCTTCGACGATCTTCGGCGCAAGGGGGTCACCGATATCGCGCGCTATCTCGAAGACACGCCCGAGCTGGCGCTCCATTCGCGCGATATCGTTCAGGTCACTGACGCCAATTGGAGTGCGTTGCAGCTGCTCGGCGCGGAGCATGTCGAACAGCTGTTCGGACCCGTCGATTTCGTATTCGCCGCTGCTCCGGATACGGCCAGGCGGGTGATCACCGCCCATTTCGACGGGCGACGCAACCTGGTCGAAATCATGAAGCTGCGTACGCTCGACGGCAGGGTGCGCGACGTCGAGCTGTCGGTGACCTATCCCCAGCCGCCCGACCGGCTCGACGTGACGATCCTCGGGTTGGTGGACATTACCGAGAGACTGCGCACCGAGGCGCAATTGCGCCAGCTCCAGGCAGATTATTCGCGCGCGGCGCGGATCTCGATGCTCGGCGAGCTCGCCACCTCGATCGCGCACGAGATCAACCAGCCGCTCTCCGCGATCGTCACCAATGCCGAGACCAGCCAGCGCTGGCTGTCGCGTGAAGAGCCGAACCTCACCAAGGTGCAGCAGCTCACCGCACGGATCGCCGACAGCGGTCGGCGCGCGAGCAACATCGTCCAGCGTATCCGCGGCATGGCGGCCAAGCGTGCGCCTGAGCGCGGGCCGATGGAGCTGAACGAGATCGTCGAGGAAGCGCTGCTGTTCGTTCGTCACGAGATCGAATCGCGCGCGATCGAACTGTCTGCAACGCTCGCGCCCGGGCTTCCGCTGGTGCTGGGCGACCGCGTTCAGTTGCAGCAGGTGGTGGTCAATCTGTTGGTCAACGCGGTGCAGGCACAGGGAAATGGCCCGGGGCGGATCGAGTTGAGCACCGCTGTCGGCGCGGACGGTGCGGTCGTCTTCACGATCCACGATGGCGGGCCCGGCATCGCCGCGGAAAATCTCGACCGCATCTTCGGCAGTTTCTTCACCACCAAGGACGACGGGATCGGCATCGGGCTCGCGCTCTGCCAGTCGATCATCGCGGCGCATCACGGCACGATTGCCGCCTTCAACCATCCTAAGGGGGGCGCCGTCTTCGAGTTCACGCTTCCGGCCGTGATCATGTGAGGTCCGGCGGCCCTGCGTGAGGGCCGCCGGACCATCGCGCATCAGCTGCGCAGGAAGGCGAGCAGATCGGCATTGAACCGGTCCGCGTGGGTGGCGGTGAGGCCGTGTGGCAGGCCGGGATAGAAGATCGTCTTCGCATCCTTGACCAGTTTGGCGGACTTGTGGGCCGAATCCGCGATCGGCACGATCTGGTCGTCCTCGCCGTGCACGATCAGGGTGGGCACATCGAACTTGCCGAGATCAGCGGTGAAGTCGGTCTCGCTGAACGCCTTGATGCAATCATGGGCGTTCTTGAGGCCCGCCTGCATGCTGATCAGCCAGAATTCGTCGAGCAGGCTCTGCGGCACGTTCGCGTCTTCGCGGTTGGCGCCGTAGAAGGGGATCGCGAAGTCCCGGTAGAATTGCGAGCGGTTGGCGAGGATGTCGTGGCGCAACCCGTCGAACACGCTGAGCGGCAGGCCCTCGGGATTGGCCTCGCTCTGCACCATCGCCGGCGGCACCGCGCCGAGCAACACCGCCTTGGCGACACGCGCCGTCCCGTGCCGGCCGATATAGCGCGCGACCTCGCCCCCGCCGGTCGAATGGCCGACCATAGTGATGTCGCGCAGGTCGAGCGCCTCGAACAGGGCGGCGAGATCGTCGGCATAGCCGTCCATGTCGTTGCGCGTGCTGGTCTGTGCGGACTTGCCGTGCCCGCGCCGGTCGTGCGCGATGCAGCGGAAACCGTTCGCGGCGAGGAACTCCATCTGGATGCTCCAGGCGTCCGAGCTGAGCGGCCAGCCGTGCGAGAAGGTGACGACCGGCCCTTCGCCCCAATCCTTGTAGTAGAGTTCATGTCCGTCGCTGGTGGTGATCGTCGGCATCGAGTGTCTCCGGATAGCGCCCGGCGGTCGGTAGCCGGGACGCGTCGGCCCTAGGACGCGCGCGCGGAAGCGATCGATCGCGCGCGGGTGCAGGCCCCCCTCTGCCCGGGAACAGGCCAAGCTCGCGAGCGGATGTGACCCGGGACCCGCCGGTAGCGGAATCGCGATCGCAGCACACCGGTATGGCGACCGACCTGTGCCAAAGGACAGGTACCCCAGACCTTTGGCACTCCCCGTCCATCCGTGCGGACAATAGCGGGAACGGGCTGGGCGCACGATCTTCGACCCATTCCCGCAAACGCCAGCAAGGGGCAGCACCATGAAGATCGTCGTCATCGGTGGAACCGGACTGATCGGTTCCAAGGTCGTCGAGAAACTCACGCAGCAAGGACACGAGGCGATCGCCGCCGCGCCCAATACCGGGGTCGACACGATCACCGGCAAGGGCCTGGCCGAGGCGCTGGCCGGTGCCGACGTGGTGGTCGACGTGTCCAATTCGCCCTCGTTCGACGAGCAACCCGCGATGGACTTCTTCCGGACCGCCGGCCGCAACATCACCGCGGCGGAAATCGCGGCGGGCGTTAAGCACCATGTCGCGCTGTCGGTGGTCGGCACCGACCGGTTGCAGGACAGCGGCTATTTCCGCGCCAAGCTCGCGCAGGAGCAAGCGATCAAGGCCTCGCCCATCCCGTGGACCTTGCTCCACGCCACCCAGTTCTTCGAGTTTCTCCGCGGTATCGCCGCCTTCTCGATGCTGGACGGTGCGGTGCACCTGCCCCCGGTGCAGTTCCGCCCGATGGCAGCGCAGGACGTGGCGAGCGCGATCGTCGACGCCGCGCTCGGCGCACCCGCCAATGCGGTGATCGAGATCGCCGGCCCCGAGATGTTCACGCTCGACGAGCCGGTCCGCCGCGTGCTCGCGCACGATGGCGACCCGCGCGCGGTGATCGCCGATCCCGCTGCACCCTATTTCGGCGTGCAGGTGCAGGACGCGACTTTGGTGCCCGGGCCCGACGCGCGGCTCGGCCCGACCACGCTCGACTGGTGGATCGCCAACGTCCCGCCGCCACCGGCGAAGAACTGAGCGCAGGAAGGAGAACCGACGATGCTCAGGAAGACCTGCATCGCGCTGGCCGTGCTGCTCGGCATCGGCGCACTGGCGAACGGCGCCTATATGCTCGTGTCGCCCGCCAGCTGGTATTTCGCGGTGCCCGGGGTCACGACCACCGGGCCGTTCAACCAGCATTTCCTGCGCGATATCGGCATCATCTTCCTGTTCCTCGGCGGTGCCTTCCTGACCGGGGCGGCGCGGCCGCAGTTCCGCGCGGTGCTGTGGAGCGCCGCGGCCCTGTGGCTGGCCAGCCACGCGCTGTTCCATATCTGGGAAGTTGCGGTCGGGATCTGCGGTCCCTCGGCGCTCGTCCGCGACTTCGCCGCCGTTTCGCTCCCCGCTTTGCTCGCCATCGGGATCGCGCTCTGGGCGATAGCCGATCGCCACACCGCGAGGAGCTGACCTTCATCCGCAGGAGAAGTCCCATGACGCCCCGCCTGAGCGGGGCACCCGCAGGGAGGGTTCATGAAACTGATCGAGGCCTATGAGGCACTGAACGCCGAGAATATCGCCGTGCTGGGCGAGCCCGATCCGGTGCCCGCACCGGTTCATAGTGATGCGCAACCGGCGATCGTCGCCGCCAGCGTGGTGCATGATCTCGGCAATCTGATCCAGCTCGCCATGGCGGCGGTCAACGTCGTCGCACGCACGCCGGACATGCCCGCGGTGCATTCGCAGCCGATCCTCGGCCGCGCCACCGCCTCGCTCGAACAGGCGGGTGCGATCGTGCGCCAATCGCTCGACCTGCTGCGTAACCGCCGGATCGCTATCGCGGAGACGCGCGTCGCTGAGTGCCTTGGTGAGGTGGAGGCGGTGATCGATGCCATGGGCGACACCGGCCTGCTGCTCGAGATCGAAGTCGAACCGGATCTGCCCATTTTGTGGTGCGATCCGATCGGGTTGCGCCGCGCGGTGCTCAACCTTGTCCTCAACGCCCGCGACGCCATCGCCGGCGAGGGCGTTGTGCTGGTCGAGGCACGCTCGATCCGTGAAGGCGCGGCGGTCACCGGCGTCGCGATCAGCGTGTCTGACAACGGCAAGGGCATGTCGCCGTCGACCATGGCGCGGGCTTTCGATCCTTTCTTCACCACCAAGGCCGACGGGCTGGGCGGTGTCGGCCTGCCAATGGTCGAGCGCCTCGTGCGCGACGCGGGCGGCGAGATCGCCGTCGCCAGTCAGCCGGGCGTGGGCACCACGATCACACTGCGCCTGCCGACGCGCCGGCGCACCGCAAAGGAGTCGCTGACATGAAGCTCTATTATTCGCCCGGCGCCTGCAGCCTGGCAGGCCGCATCTCGCTCCATGAGGCTGGGCTCCCCGCCGAGTTCGAGCGCGTCGACATCAAGACCAAGATGACCGAGGCGGGGCACGACTATCTCGCGATCAACCCCAAAGGCTATGTGCCGCTGCTCGTGCTCGACGACGGCGCCGGGGTGACCGAGAACACCGCCGTGCTCGGCCTCATCGCGGATCGCGAACCGCAGCTGGCGCCGGGCGGGCCGATCGGACGCACGCGGCTGATCGAGATGCTGTCATGGCTCTCCACCGAGTTGCACATCGCCTTCAAGCCCTTCTGGCATTCGGAGGACGAAGCCGAGCGGGCGAAGGCGGCCGGGGAAGTCGAGCGCCGGCTCGATCTGATCGCCGATCATATCAACGAGCTCTATCTGTTCGGGCCGCGCTTCACCGTGGCCGACGCCTATCTCTTTGTGATGCTGCGTTGGGCCCTGGCCTTCGGTGTGCGCGTTCCGCTCGAGCTGGTTGGTTATTTCGAGCGCGTCGCCGAGCGGGAGACGGTGCGCCGGGCGCTGGCCGAAGAGGGCCTCGACCTGCCGCTCGCCACCAGCCCGACCCGAATATCGGAGGCGATAGCATGAAGATCGTAGTCATCGGCGGATATGGCCGCATCGGCGAAAAGCTCGTCCGCAACCTGCGTCAGGAGGATTTGCCGGTATTCGAGGCCTCGCGGAGATCGGGGGTCGACGCGGTAACCGGACAAGGTCTCGCACAGGCGCTCGAAGGCGCCGACGTCGTCGTCGACGTCTGCAACTCGCCATCGCTCGACGGGCCGGACGCGCTGCGCTTCTTCGAGACGTCGGGGCGCAACCTGATGGATGCGGAACGCGCCGCCGGGGTGCGGCGCCATGTCGCGCTATCGATCGTCGGCGTCGATCGACTGGTGGGGAACGACTATTTCCGCGCCAAGATGATCCAGGAGGATCTGATCCGTGCCTCCGGCATCCCCTTCACCCTCGTGCGCTCGACCCAGTTCTTCGAGTTCATCTGCGACGTGGTGCAGGCGGGCACGGAGCGCGACATCCCGATCTCCCCCGCCCTCGTTCAGCCGATTGCGGGCGACGATGTCGCCGACATGCTGGCGGACGCGGCGTTCAGCGATCCGTTCGATGCCGTGGTCGAGATCGCCGGACCCGAACAATTCCGCATGGACGCAGTCGCCACCGAAATCGCAACCGCACATGAGGACGGCCGCCGCGTCATTCCCGACGTCCACGCCCGTTATTTCGGTGCCAAGCTTGAGGAGCGTTCGCTGCTCCCGGGCCCAGACGCCCGCATCGGCCTGCGGACCTTCGACGACTGGCTCCGACACAGCCTGCGTCCCTGGTCCGCACTGCGCACGCACACCCCGCTCTGACCTTTCACGCCTGGAGGCACGAATGCATATCCGTTTTGCCGCGCTGCTCTTCGCCGCGGCGCTGGCCCAGCCGGGCAGCGTCCTCGCGCGTGATGCTGCGGCACCCGCCAAGCCTGTGATCATCCTCGTCCACGGTGCCTTCGCCGAATCCGCCAGCTGGGATCCAGTGATCACGCGGCTGAACCGCGACGGCTATCGCGTCATCGCCGCTGCCAATCCGCTACGCGGCGTCACCTCCGACGCCGCCAGCGTCGCGACGGTCGTCCGTTCGGTGCAAGGCCCGGTGGTGCTGGTCGGCCATTCCTATGGCGGCCCGGTGATCACCGAGGCGGCCAACGGCCATGCCAATGTGAAGGCCCTGGTCTATGTCGCCGGCTTCGCGCCCGACACGGGCGAGTCCAGCCTGACGCTTTCCGGCAAATTCCCCGGTAGCACCCTGGGCGAAAGCCTCACCTCGGTTGCGTTGCCCGACGGCGACGAGGATCTCTACATCCGGTCCGAGAAGTTCCACGCCCAGTTCGCAGCCGACCTGCCCGAGGCACAGGCCGCGCAAATGGCGGCGACGCAGCGCCCGGTGACGCTCTCCGCGCTGGGCGAGCCGTCGAAGACCGCGACATGGAAGACGTTACCCTCCTACATGATCTACGGTTCGGCCGACCGGAACATCCCGTCGGCGGTGATGCGCTTCATGGCCGAGCGCGCCCATGCCAAAAAGACGGTGGTCGTCGAGGGCGCCTCGCACGCGCTGATGGTCTCCCACCCTGACGAGGTCGCCGAGCTGATCGAGGACGCCGCAGCGACGAAATGAGCGGCGCAGGCCGACCTTGCTCGCCCGACCGAGCCGCAGCGGGGCTTTCGGAGCCCCGTTGCAGCCCATTCGGTCATCCCCGCTGCGATGCAGCCGCGCCAGTGCGTAAAGCCTAGCGCAGCTTGCGGCCCTCGGCGTCCCACACCTCGACTTCGCCCAGCTTGAGCGCACGGATCCGCGGCTCGATCTTCGCGAGATCGCCGACCACGACCCATGTCAGTGCGTCCGGATGGAGCATCTGCGCGGTGCCGGTGATGGTCTCGGTGCGCAGTCCCGCATATTTGGTCGGGAGCGTGGTGATCCAGTCATAGGGCCGCCCGAAGCGGTTCACATATTGGAGATAGCCGACCATCGCATTGTTGGTCTCGAACCGCCCCGGCAGCGCGAGCACCTCGCCCTTGGAGAGCAGGTCGAGTTCGGCCTGCGTGGCCGGCTTGTCCGTCCGGATCGCGCGGATCTCCTTGCCGATCTCGCCCAGCGCCTCGGCGGTCTTGTCGGTCTGGACGCTGGTCGCCACGCCGAACACGCGCGGACCGCGGGCATCGGCGATGTAACTGCTGGCGCCATAGGTCCAGCCCTTGTCCTCGCGCAGGTTCATGTTGAGGCGGGCGGTGAAATTGCCGCCCAGCACGTCGTTCATCGCCTCGATCTCGAAATCACGCGGATCGCTGCCGTCGGGCATGACCTCACCGACCCGGATCACCGACTGGATCGCGCCGGGCTTGTCGACCAGCACGATGCGCGGCGCCCTGGCCTCCGCCACCGCGCCGAGGGTCTTGACGCCCCTGGCGTGCGCCGGTGCCTTCCAGTCGCCGAACGCCTTCTCGAGCGCGGCGGTGAGCGTGGCGAGATCGGTGCTGCCAGCAGCATAGATCACCGCATTGTCGGGCCGGATCCAGCTGTCGTGGAAGGCGACGACATCGTCGCGGCTGATCGACTTGAGCGTCGCCGCGCGCCCGGCCAACGCCGTGCCATAGGCATGGTCGGGGCCGTAGATGAGGTTGGTGAAGGTGCGGTGCGCGATGTCCTCGGGATCGACGAGCGACTGCTGCAGACCCGAGAGATGCAGCTGCCGGTCGCGCTCGAGATCGGCGGGGCGGAAAGCCGGGTTGCGGATATAGTCGGCCCAGAGCGACACCGTCTCGGGCAATGAGCGCGTGACCGCCGAAACCATGAAGTCGGTCGTGTCGACGTCGCTGGTGGCGTAGATGCGCGCCCCGAGCAAAGCCTGACGCTCGGCGAATTGCTGCGCGGTGAGCGTCATCGTGCCCTCGTCCATCAACCCGAGGGTGAAGCCGCCGAGTCCGCGCTTCATATGCTGCTCGGCCGCCTGCCCCGCATCGAACACCATCGTCATGTCGACAGTCGGCGTGCCCGGCCGCTGGGCAAGCACCACGCGGATGCCGTTGGACAGCCTCCCCTCCTGCAATTGCGGCAGGTGCAGTGCCGGCGACGGGCCGAGCGGCGGAAGCTTGGTACGATCGGCGCCGTCGCTGGCGACAGTGTGATTGCCGAAGGGCAGCACGGTGAGCTTGAACGAGGGCTTGGTCAGCCATGCGTTGGCAGTGGTGCGCACCTCGGTGGCAGCAAGGGCGGCAAAGCGCTTGTCGTCCACCGCATATTGGCCGGGATTGTCCGCGAAGACCGTGCCGTCCGACAGCGCCATTGCCTTGACGTAGATCGACTCCATCGCGCGGGCATTGTCGGCGAAAGAACTCGCCTTGGTGCGCGCGAGCTCGGCCGGGGTCGGGCCGGCGGCGAGGAACTCGCGCAGCACGTCCTTTACTGCAGCCTCTGCCACCGCACGGTCGACGCCGGGCTTGAGCCGCACGTCGATCGAGAAGATCCCGGCAATGGCATAGCCGGCGTAACTGGCCGAGGCATAGCTGGCGAGCTGCTTGTCATGCACCAGCACCTGATAGAGACGCGAGGTCTTGCCGCGGCCGAGCACCTGCCCCGCCATCTGTAGCGCCGCCGCTTCAGGCGTGCCACGGCCGGGAACCGCCCAATTCCACGCGATCGCGGTCTCGGGCACGTCGTCCTGCATCACCTCGGCCTTGTCGCGCTCGAGCGTCGGCACCCAGGCCGTGGTGCGGCTGATCGGCGTGCCTGCAGGAACGCTACCGAAATATTTGGCGACCAGTTCCTTCGCCTGCGCCGGCGTGACGTCGCCCGAAAGGGTGACCACCGCGTTGGTCGCGCCATAATATTGGGCGAACCAGCCCTTCACGTCGTCGAGCGAGGCGGCGTTGAGGTCCTCCATCGAGCCGATCGTCGGGTGATGATAGGGGTGGCCGACCGGGAACAGGGCGGCCGCCTCGCGCTGGTCCATCAGCGCATAGGGCGTGTTCTCGCGCGTGCGCTTCTCGTTCTGGACGACCTTGCGCTGCTCGTCGAGCTTGGCCTGGCTGATCGCGCCGGCGAGATAGCCCATGCGATCTGATTCGAGCCACAGCACGCGCTCGAGCCCGCCGGTCGGGACGATCTCGTAATAATAGGTCTGGTCGAGCGAGGTCGCGCCGTTCACGCCGGAGACGCCGACCTCCTGCAGCGGCGGCATATATTCCTTGTCGTGATGTTCCGAGCCGTTGAACATCAGATGCTCGAACAGATGCGCGAAGCCCGACTTGCCGTCGGGCTCGTTCATCGAGCCGACGTGATACCAGACCGCGACCGCCACCTTGGGCGTCTTGTGATCCTCGTGCACCACGACGCGCAGGCCGTTCGGGAGCGCGAACTGCTGATAGGGCACCATCTCCTGCGCGCGGGCGGGAAGCGCGGCGGCAATGGCGAGCGTGGCCGCGGCGAGGAGCAACCGGGTGGGCTTCATCGGGACATTTCCTTGCGAAAAGTGCCGGCCCCCGCGCGGAGGCGGGAACCGGCAGGTACGTTCACCATGCGTGGTCAGAAAGTGACGGAGAAGCCGGCCTTGAACCTGCGCCCGCCGAGATAGGTGGCGCGCGTGTAGTAGCCGGCGATGGTCTGCTGGACGTCGGGCGTCGAGGTGCCCTTCAGGAGGTCTGCGGCCTCGATATAGATGCGCATCTTGCGCACCCTGGGATCGAGATAATATTCGCCGCGGAAATCGAGCGTCTGGACACCCTGGTCATAGACGCTGAGTCCGCGCGGCGCGAAATTGTTCAGCGCGCGCGACTGGAAGCTGTAGGCCAACGTCGCGTCGAACCCGTATTTGTTGTAGGTCAGCGCCGCGGTGCCCGAATGCTCCGGCTGCTGAACGAACGGCAGGTTGGAGAATTCGTAGATGTCGCCACCGGTCGGGCCATAGGCCCAGCTATATTGCTGCCAGCGCGAGCTGTGCGTGTAGGTATAGTTGGCGAAGATGCCGAGCCCGGCGAGCGCGCCCGGCAGGAAATCGAACTGACGCTCGATCTGTCCCTCCACGCCCCAGATCTCGGCCGGGTGGCTGCTGTTGATCGGCGAGCCGCCGTTGATGAAGTAATTCTCCGGATGCGCCGGATCGAAATAGGGCGCGCCCTGGAAATAGGGGCTGTCGGGCAAGGTCACGTTGGCGAGATTGGCCGGACCGTTGGTCTGGTTGGCCTGCAGCAAATTCTCGATCCGCTTGTAGAAGCCGCTCACCTTGATGATGCCGATCTTGTGATAATATTCGGCGCTCAGGTCGAAATTGTGCGTGGTCGCCTGCTTCAGGTTCGGATTGCCCGAGCTGAGCTGCAGGATCGGCTTCACCCCTTCCGGGCCGGGGATCGGGATATTGATGAAGGTGATCCGCGTCTGGGTGGAGAGCTGGCCGATCTGCGGCCGCGCGACCGACATGAAATAGCCGCCGCGGAAGATCAGATTGTCGCTGTAGCGATAGTTGAACAGGACGCGCGGGAGGAAATCCTCCGAATGCGCTTCCTCGGCCACCAGCTTGCTGAACTGGTTCTGGAAATTGAGATCAACGCCGAAACCGCCGCCATTCTCGGGCAGGATCGGGCCGATATAGGTGGGAAACATCAGGTTCCTGGCGACCAGATCGGTGCGGTTGTAGCGCACGCCGCCGATCACCTCGAGCTTGCCGAACTGCAGCTGCGCCTGGATGTAGGCCGCGTAATTGTCCTCGCTCGTCTCCTGCTGGTCCTGCCCTTCCGCAGGTGCGATCGGCATCAGCACGAGATCGGAATATTTGGCGGTATAGTCGTCGATATTGTCGAGGAAGTGGATCAGCGTGCTCTCGCTCATCGCTGCGAAGCCGGGGTTGGTCACACCGATCCGGCCGAGATCGAGAGGCTCGAAAGCGAGGCCCAGCGACGTGACGCTCGCTCCGCCACCGAACTGGGTGCGCACCACATCGCTCTTGAAGCGCGTGCGCTCGTAGCGGCCGCCGATCTCGACATATTTGAGGAAACCCGCATTCACGTCCCAATGCGCGCTGAGATTGGCGGTGTAGCGGTCGTTGCTGCCGGTGGCCGCGTCGATCTGGCCGGTGCCGTTGTCGATCGTGTAGCGCGAGGCATCGTTGATGAAGGCCCAGCCGGCGGTGCTCAACAGCGGAAGCGGAATGTCCCGTCCGCTGCGCGGCGCGAAGGGCGTGACGATATAGCCGAGCTTCGCGTCGGTCGCCTCGGGCAGGAAATAGCCGGCCAGCGCCGGGCTGTCGGGCATGCGGATGTCGAGCGTGGTGCTGCGCGGATGGTTCTCGCTACCATGGGCATAACCAAGCAGATAGGTGAAGGTGAACTTGCCGACGCTCGACTTGCCGTTGAAGCTGTAGGTGTCGGTGATCGTCTTGGCGTTGGGATCGTACCAGTATTTCTGCGAGCGCTGCAGCGCGGGCACGTAGAGCGGATCGGTTGGATCGGTGACACCGGCGGGCGTGAGCGTGAGATGCAGCGCCGAGATCGCCTCCCCGCCCGGCACATCCGAATATTTGCTGAGCCCCGCGAAGATATCGGTCAGCGAATAGCTGGTGCGATCAGCCTCGGCATGCTGGAAGTCGAACTTCAGATTCGTGTGCGTGCCGATCTGCCATTCGGCCGAGAGCGTCGCCGCCAGCGTTTCCTGCTTCACATGGTTGAAGCTGGTCTCGAGCTGCGTGACATAGGCGCCGCTATCGCCGGCGATGAACGGAAAATTGAGATCGGGAGCGACCGCGTCGCCCGCTTCCAGCGTGGGCAGGCCGTTCGCGTCATTGGGCAGGAATGCGCCGAACTTGGTCACCGTGTTGTACGAGATGTTGCGTACCGAATTGTTGCGATACTGGACCGACGCGCTCAGCCCGAAATTGTCCTGCGCGCCGAAGCGCCCGGAAACGGTGCCCGAGACGAGAAAGTCCTTGCTGAAATCGTCGCCGCTCAGCCCTCCTTCCATCTGGATATTGGCATAACGGCGCGCGCGGTTGAGCGGCGACAAGGTCTCGATCTCGACGAGACCGCCGGTGCCGCTGCTGTCCTGACTGGGAAGCAAGCTCTTGTTGATCGTGATCTTGCTGACCGAATCCGCGAGCAGATTGCTGAGATCCGCCGACCGGCCGGTGCCGTTGCCCACGGGCAGTTGCAGCCCGTTGAGCTTGACGTTGTTCATGTCCGGATCGAGGCCGCGGATGATCACATTGGTGCCGTCGCCCGTGATGCTGTCGCGCTGGAACGACACCCCGGGCGCGCGGCGTAATGCGTCGGCAAAGGTCGTACCGGTGAAATTGCCGAGATCGTCGGCCGAGATCACGTCGGCATTGTTCTGGGCGCTGCGCTGCAGGTTGAGCGCGTTGGCGCGCGCGCTGCGCGTGCCATAGACGATGATCGGCGTGCCCTCTTCGCTGCCTTCCTGCATCGCCAGGTCGAGCCGCGAGGTCGCGCCGGGACCTACGACCAGCGTCTGGGTCTGCGTCTCGAAACCGAGAAACGAGATTTCGAGCGTATATTGGCCGGGCGGGAGATCGGCGAAACGAAAGTCGCCCCCGTCATCGGCGGTCGTGGTCTGGCCGGTCTCGACGATGCGGACCAATGCGCCCGCCATGCTGCGGCTGCCGTCGGCGCGGTCAACATGGCCGACGATGGTGCCCGGAGGCCCGTCCTCGCTCCCCTCGGCGGTCGGCGCGACCACGATATAGGAGCCGCCCTGCGTGACGCGCAGGCCCAGTCCCGATCCGCGAAGCAGCGCCTGATAGGCTTCCAGCGCAGTGTGGTCGCCGTGCAGCGCAGGCGCGGTCTTGCCCCGGACCGTCTGGCTGGAGAACACGATATTGGTGGTAGTGCGCGACGCGACGGTGCGCAGCGCAGTCTCGAGCGGCTGCGCCGCCATGTCGAAGCTGTAGCGCGCCTGCGCCTGGGCGACCGGAACGACGAAAAGACAGCAACTGGCTGCAAGCGCGGAAAGCGTCAGTTTGGACGGCATGATTTTCCCCCGCGGGAGCGCGACCTGTTGCTCCCTCACAGGGTTAGACGATGCTGCGTTGCGAAACCGACATGGCCGCGAAACAAAAATGTCACCGCGCGCGAAATCAGCGCACGATATGCAATGTCCGGCCGTTCCTGGTGATTTTTAGACCGTGCAGCGCCGCGACCGCCTGCGCGAATTCCTCGGTGTCGTTGGTCGCGAACACGCCCGACACGGGCAAGGCGGCCAGCCCCGGATCGTCGACCTCGATGCGCGGCCCACCATAGCGATTGAGTTCGGCCACCGCATCGGCGAGCGGCGTGTCGCCGAACATCGCCTGCCCCCGGCGCCACGCGGTCGCCGCTTCAGCCGGCTGCTGGTCGATGCGCACGGGGCCGACCGCCGGAGCCTTGAGCCGCTCGCCGGGGGTGAGGAAGGTCGGCGTGACATCGCGCGCGGCCCGGGTGTCGGTCACCGCCACCTTGCCCTGGATCAAAGTCACGACCACGTCATCGCCCTGCCGCCGCACCACGAAACTGGTGCCGACCGCGCGGACCTGCTTGTCGCCGGCGCGGACGATGAAGGGGCGCGCTACATTATGCGCGACCTCGAACATCGCCTCGCCGCGCTCGAGCTCGACCAGCCGCTCGCGGACACCGTAGCGAACCGCGACCTTGCTGTCCGTGTTGAGCGCGATGCGGCTGCCATCCTCCAGCGTCGCGACCTTTTGCTCGCCGATGGCGGTCGAATAGCCGTCGGCGCGCGCGAACAGCCAGAATAGCGAACCGAGGCCTATCACCAGCAAGATCGAGGCCGCGAGCGCGAGTTGGTGCAAGGGCATGCGCGGCCGGCGCACCTGCAACTGCACCGGCGCGGCGGGTTCGGCGGCACGGCAGAGCGCCGCGCCCGGGATCATTGCCCAGATCTCGGTCGCGCGTTCGAACGCATCCTGATGCGCAGGGTCGATGTCCAGCCACGCCTTGAGTCCGGCATCGGTAACGGGCGTGCGCCCATCCCCGTGCAGCCGCGCCACCCAGGCAGCCGCCTCGGCATCGACCGAGCGGTGTGGTGCGCCGCGGCTCACCATTCCTCCATCCACTGCATCAACTGCAGCGTAGCGCGCGCGACCTGCTTCTCCACCGCGGCGACGCTCATGCCCTCGGACCGGGCGATCTCGGCATAGCTCGAACCATCGAGCCGCCGCTTGAGCAGGATGCGCCGGGTACGCTCGGGCAGTTGGTCGATTCCCCTGGCGGCGTGGCGCAGCCGGGCCTGCTGCTCGACGATCTCCGCCGGATCGGGCATCGCATCGGCGATGTCGCGGATATCCTCGACCTCGCTGAACGGCGCGCGCGCCGCACGACGGCGTTGATCGATCGACAGATTCACTGCCGTGGTGACGAGCAAGGCCTCGCGGGAGCGCGCACTCCCGTCGCGCTCGTAGCGCTCGATTTTCAGGAAAGCCTCCTGCACCAGCTCATCCGCATCCTGCTCCGCGACACCTCGCCGCATGACCGCTCGCTTTGCTTTTGCAAGCATTTCCGCAAGGCCCCGCATCGTCACGGCCGTCTCTAGCTAGACGCGCGGGCGGACAAAACCCGACATCCGAAATCTATCTCGCACGGACAAGCCCCCCATGGAGCCAACCTGACCCAAAGCCGGATCAAAGCCAAGTGCGAGGAGTGGCGTCCGATCCGCGCTTGCCAGGGGCGGGGAAGATGACGGCGCTGCGACAACAAGTGCGGGGATTTCGACATCGGATGACCTCCCCGCCAATTCTCCACTGCATCAGTAGGAATTCAACATAGGGAAATCCAGCGCGAACAAAGCTTACATTTCCGATCGGCCAAGTCGCGGTAGCGGCAAGCACGCGACGGCCAGCCGCGAAGGGCAAAAGCCCGGGTCGTCGGGACCGGGCTCTCTACAGGTCAGAGAAGGATGCCGCCCCGCGGGATGTGCGAGATGCCGATATCGGTGGTCCGGACACATGATTGAAACAAAATATTCTCCCGGTTGCCGGCGAGCGAACTGAGGAGGTCGCGCCGGATTCGCGCAGCAATGTCGGATACCGCGGCCCCAAGCGGACTTTGTTCGTCTTTGAGGATATCCGCCTAGCCAAGCGGCCGCGCGCCCGACGGAAGCCGCAGGCGTGTCGCACCAACTATCTGATTTATTGGATTTTTTGGTAGCGGAGGAGGGACTTGAACCCCCGACACGCGGATTATGATTCCGAATACCGCCTGAACAGCGCGGCACAAAAACGGCAGAAATCAGCCGTTTTCGAAGGCTAATCGCCGATCATCTGCAGGTCAAGGGCACAAATCCGGACACAAATCGACACGTCCGATATCGCGAATCCGGCGAAACCCGGGTTCATTCAGGCTGCAGGGCGCGACCCGACTTTGTCCTCTTCACGACCCGCACGGACCGCTCCGGGCGGTCGTCGCGACGCGCGGACCGCCCCCGGGGCGCCGCCCGGGGACAAGTCTTCAAACCGCCATGGAATCAACGAGCGCCGGCCATCCACTGCACCGCATCCTCGCCCGCCGGAATGCGGAGCGGCGCGCCCGGATCGGTGGCCGCCTGCCAAACCGCTTCCGCCACATCGGCCGCATGGGTGACCGGCCCCGTATCCTCGCGAAAATTGGCGATCATGCCCTCGATCAGAGGCTTGTAATCAGGGTTATCGAGTCCGCGCAGATGCGGCATCGCATTGTCGCCGAAGCTGGTTTCGGGCGAACGGCCGGGCAGGACGATATGCACGCGGACGCCGAATGGCTCCATTTCGACCGCGAGGCTCTCGGTCAACGCGTTCACCGCAGCCTTGCTCGCGCGATAGACGCTGACCAGGGGCAGCGGCCTCAGCGTCACCGTTGAGGTGACGTTGATAATCGTTCCGCTGCGGCGTTCGCGGAATTTGGGCAGGACCGCCTGAAGCATCGCCAGCGTGCCGAGCGTATTGGTCTCGAACAACTGCCGCGCGGTTTCGGGTTCGATCAGTTCGATTGGCACCGCAGCACCGAGCCCCGCATTGTTGACCAGCACGTCGATATCGCCCGCCTTTTCGAAGGCGCTGGCGATGCTGTCGCGATCGGTGACGTCCAGCGGCAGGACAATGAGGTTGTCGCACTCCGCCAGGACAGAGTCCTGGGGATTGCGCATCGTAGCGACGACCTTCCAGCCTTTCGCAAGAAACAGCTTTGCAGTTTCGAGGCCGAAGCCCGAGGAACAACCGGTGATCAGAACAGTAGGCATAGGAAACTCCGGGGTCGTTATCGGTGGGTCGGAGGTAGCCATCGCCTGCAAGACCTTCTATGCGCGGAAATCTCGAATAAATTGGCGATAGTCCTGATATGACCGTCGATCCGCTTGCCGAGATCGTGACCCTGCTCCAGCCCTCGGCCAGCTTCTCGAAGTTGGTCGAATATGCCGGGCGTTGGCGCATCAACCGCGATGTCGAGGGCAAGCCCGTCTATTTCGCGGTCCTGGAGGGCCAGTGTCGCGTGGTCGCCGCGGGCCGCCCGCCGATCATCGTGCGCGCCGGTGACTTCGTGCTTTCGCCCTCGACCAACAACCAGGTGATCGAGAGCATCAATGCACCCCCACATGGCATCGACATGCAGCCGACGGAGCTCGGTGAAGGCCGATTCCGGGTTGGCCCTGCGCACGAGCCGGTCAATCTCAGGATGCAGGTCGGATTATGCAGCTTTGCATCGCCCGACGCAGTGTTGCTCGTCTCCCTGTTGCCGTCGATAGTCGTTGTCCGCGGCGAGCCACGGCTGGCGCAATTGCTGCGCCTGGTCGGCGACGAGACCCGGCAATCGCGACCGGGGCGAGAACTGGTGCTTGAACGTCTCCTCGAAGTACTTCTGATCGAGGCCCTGCGCTTCGGCACCGACATTACATCGGTGCCGAGCGTCGCGCGCGGACTTTCCGACGATCGTCTGGTAGCTGCCTTGCGCGCCATGCATGCGCAGCCGGCGCGCGGCTGGACCGTCGCCGATCTCGCCGCCGAGGCGGCAATGTCGCGCTCGGCCTTCTTTGCCCGGTTCAGCCGTACCGTCGGACTGCCGCCGATGGAGTATCTGCTGGCCTGGCGTATGGCGCTCGCCAGGCGTCTGCTGCGCAAACGGGGGTTGGCGATCGAACAAATTGCGGCGCAGATCGGCTATGGCTCGGCGAGCACGTTCAGCACGGCCTTCACCCGCCATGTCGGGATGCCGCCGACGCGATACGCGCGGGCGACCATCGACCGCTGAGCCAGGCACGCGACTGCCTGCTGCGCTTCTGATCCGGACAAACGAACGGCAGGTATCAGGAACCTGCCGCGGTGACCCGAACGGCGGATATGAGGGCGCATTGCCGACCGGCACATTCGGCCAAAAGCTGCTCGGCAGCTATCGGGCCGTCAGCCACCCGGCCGCTTTCAGCGAGGGGTGTCGCCGAAGCCGCTACCGATCGGTCCGCTATTGCAGGCGATCCGGTACCGGTAGCCGGTGTCGCCTTCGTCGGGGCCAGGGTCGTTGCCGCGCCTCCCGATGTCGACACCCCGGCCTCCCCGCCTTTCGCCGAAATTCCGGTACCTAAGCACAATAAAATTCCGCGCCCGGGTTCCGATCTGGAGACGGTGAGCATCGCCATATCAATCTATCCGCGGCGGTGCTCCCGCATCTTGACGGAGAACATCATGAAAATCCTGATGGTACTGACTTCGCACGACCGGCTCGGGAACACGGGTCGGCCGACCGGATTCTGGCTCGAGGAGTTCGCCGCTCCCTACTTCATCTTCAAGGATGCGGGAGCGGAAATCACGATCGCCTCGCCCAAGGGTGGCCAGCCGCCGCTCGATCCCAAAAGCAACGAGCCCGAATTCCAGACCGAACTCACCCATCGCTTCGAAGCCGACCCCACCGCTCAGGCGGCGCTCGCGAAGAGCATACGGCTCGACAGCGTCTCGCAGGCGGACTTCGACACCGTCTTCTATCCCGGCGGCCACGGGCCGATGTGGGATCTCGCGGAGGATACGGATTCGGTGCGCCTCATCGAGGAGACGTTGGCCGCCGGCAAACCGCTGGCACTGGTCTGCCATGCGCCGGCGGCGCTACACCGTGCACACAAGCCCGATGGAAGCCCGCTGGTGCAAGGGAAGCGCGTCACCGGCTTCACCAACAGCGAGGAAGAGGCGGTGGGCCTCACCAGGATCGTCCCGTTCCTCGTCGAGGATGAGCTGCGACGGCTCGGCGGCATCTATTCGAGCGCCGACGACTGGCAGCCGCACGTCGTATGCGACGGACTGCTGGTCACCGGCCAGAGCCCCGCGTCCTCGGGGCCCGCGGCACAGACGGTGCTCGAGCGCTACCTCCTTCGCGACTGAGGACAGGTGCGGCGGCCGGGATCTTCCCGGTCGTCGCCTTGCCAATTCCCCACCGCGTCGCCGGCCGGCCCATATGGTCAGCGGCGGGGCCTTCGAAATCTACCGCTGCCCCGGCCTCGTCGGGCCGATCCGTCATGCGGCCTCCGGCCCGGGCCCGACGGTCACCCCTTCCGACATCGGGGAATCATTCCAACAACATGCGCTCCGCTTCAAAGACCTCGATGATGTGCTCGGCGACGGTGCGGATCGCCACGTCCTTGCGATATTGCGTGCGCGTCAGAAGCCAAGCCTCCCTCGATGGCGGCGTAGAGTCCAGGGGACACGGACGGAGCAGGGCATCCGTCCGCCCGATATAATGCGGCAGCAGGGCCAACCCGACTCCCGATTGCGCGGCGAACGACTGGGCGAACTGGTTGTTCGCGCGAAATGCGACGCGCGCATTCGGAAAATGCCGATTGAGCCAGGCTGCCTCCGGCACCTGCATATGCGCCTCGTCGAACCCGATGAATACCGCTCGCTCGCCGCCGGCGACCCGGGCGCAGACTTCCGGCGTCCCGTAGAAACCATAGCCGATCGACACCAGGCGC
>Ga0065165_1001548_pt1 | contig 23977 bp, 15 predicted proteins | sample AraplaMF_Cvi_mMF_FD_63813 | JGI IMG/M metagenome (GOLD analysis project Ga0065165, IMG submission 63813) | Arabidopsis root microbial communities from the University of North Carolina, USA - plate scrape MF_Cvi_mMF (version 2) (version 3) | ecosystem: Host-associated > Plants > Roots >... | reverse complement strand
TGTTCGCGCCGGCGATCCTCAAGCTGCTCGCCACGCCGGGGGACGCGATGGAGCTGGCCAAGGCCTATCTGCGCGTGATCTTCGCCGGACTGCCTTTCGCGATGCTGCTCGTGTTGCTGATGATGGGGCTGCGCGGCGCGGGCGACGCGATGACGCCGCTCTGGTTCATGGGGCTGAGCGTGCTGCTCGATTCGGGGCTCAACCCGGTGTTCATCCTCGGGCTGGGGCCCGCGCCGAAGCTGGGCATCGCGGGATCCGCGGTGGCGACGCTGATCGCCAATGGCGTCGCCTCGGTGGGGCTGCTCGCGTACATCTACCTCAAGGACCTGCCGATCCGGCTACGCGGACGCGAATTGCGCTGGCTGGTCCCCGAGCGCGCGCTGATGCGGACGATCATCGCCAAGGGCCTGCCGATGGGCGCCCAGATGATGGTGATGTCGGTCGGCGGGCTCACCATGATCGGGCTGGTGAACCGGCTCGGCGTCGACACCGCTGCCGCTTACGGCGTGTCGCAGCAGCTCTGGACCTATATCCAGATGCCCGCGATGGCGATCGGCGCCGCGGTGAGCGCGATGGCCGCGCAGAATATCGGCGCGAACAAATGGGACCGGGTACACGGCATCACCCGCGCCGGCGTGCTCTACAACATCCTGCTCACCGGCGTGATGGTCGGCGCCGTGCTGCTGTTCGACCGGCCGGTGATGATGCTGTTCCTCGGCGGCGAGAGCCCGGCGCTGCCGATCGCGCGCCATATCCAGCTGATCGCGAGCTGGAACTTCATCCTGTTCGGGGTGACGATGGTGCTCTTCTCGACAGTGCGCGCGACCGGCGCGGTGTGGCCGCCGTTGGTGATCCTGATCATCGGCATGTACCCGGTGCGCATCGGCTTCGCGCTCGCCACCACGCCCTGGTGGGTGGACGGACTGTGGTGGAGCTTCCCGATCGGCTCGGCGGTGATCCTCGTGATGGCGGCCGCCTATTATCGCTGGGGCGGCTGGCGCAAGCTCAAGATGCTCGTGCCGCCGCCGCAGGAAGAGGTTGAGGAAGAAGCGCTGGCGACCAGCGAACCGGCGGGACGCTTGCAACCGACTGGTTGAACCCCCGGAGCGAGCGGCCTAAATCGCCCGCATGACTCACTATCCCGCGCTCCGCCTCCGTCGCACTCGCGCCGCAGATTGGAGCCGCCGGCTCCATGCCGAAAATGTCCTCACGCCGGCGAATTTGATCTGGCCGTTGTTCGTCACCGAGGGCGCGGCCGAGGAGCCGATCGCGACGCTGCCCGGCGTGTCGCGGTGGGGGCTGGGCGAACTGGTGGCGCGGGCGAAGGAGGCGCGCGACCTCGGCATTCCGTGCCTCGCGCTGTTCCCCAACACGCCGCACGCGCTGCGCACCGAGCGGGGCGAGGAAGCCACCAATCCCGACAATCTGATGTGCCGGGCGATCAAGGCGATCAAGGATGCGGTGCCGGAGATCGGCGTGCTCACCGACGTGGCGCTCGATCCCTATACAAGCCACGGCCATGACGGGCTGGTCGACGACAAGGGCTATGTGCTCAACGACGAGACCTCGGACATCCTCGTCGCGCAGGCTTTGGTGCAGGCGCAGGCGGGCGCGGACATCGTCGCCCCCTCCGACATGATGGACGGCCGCGTCGGCAAGATCCGCGATGCGCTCGAGGCCGAGGGTTATTGCAACGTCCAGATCATGGCCTACGCGGCCAAATACGCGTCGGCCTTTTACGGCCCGTTCCGCGATGCCGTGGGTTCGCGCGGGCTGCTCAAGGGCGACAAGAAGACCTATCAGATGGACCCGGCCAATGCCGAGGAAGCGCTGCGCGAAGTCGCGCTCGACCTCGACGAGGGCGCGGACAGCGTCATGGTCAAGCCGGGCCTGCCCTATCTCGACATCATACGCCGTGTGAAGGAAACCTTCGAAGTCCCTGTATTCGCGTATCAGGTGTCCGGCGAATACGCGATGATCGAGGCAGCGGTAGCGGCCGGTGCAGGCGAGCGCGACGCTTTGGTGCTCGAAACCTTGATGGCCTTCCGCCGCGCCGGCTGCTCGGGTGTGCTGACCTATCATGCCGCGCACGCGGCGCGGCTCCTGGGCGGATGATCGAAACCCCGCGGCTCATCCTGCGCGTGCCGGTCGCGGCCGATCGGGCGGCGCTGCACGCGATGTGGGCGGATCCGCGGGTGATGGCTGACCTCGGCCCGGTCAAGGATGCGGCCGCCAGCGACGCGTCGCTCGCGCGGCATGACGGCTATCGCAGCCGGGGGCTGGGTTTCTGGACGGTCGAGCGGCGCGAGGATGGCGCCGTGATCGGCTTTTGCGGGCTCAAGCCGGGCGCCGAGAACACGCCGATCGCGGGCGAGATCGAGGTGGGCTGGATGCTCGGAGCGCCCCATTGGGGTGCCGGCTATGCACGCGAGGCGGCCGAGGCGAGCCTCGCCTGGGGCTGGGCCACCACCGACGCGCCGCGCATCGTCGCGATCACCGCGGCGCGGAATATGAAGAGCCAGAAGCTGATGCAGCGGCTCGGCATGCAGCGGCTGGCCGATGGCGATTTCGACCACCCGCTCTATGCCGAGGGAGACCCGCTGCGCCGCACGGTGACATGGGCGGTGGCGCGGCCATGATCGAGACCGAGCGGCTCCGCATGCGCCCCTGGGTGCCAGAGGATCGCCCGGCCTTCGGTGTGCTGGTCAATACGCCCGCAATGATGGCACGGCTCGGTGGGGTGCAGCCAGAGGCGGGGATCGACGCGATGTTCGCGCGCCGGCTCGACGATCAGGCGCGCTACGGCTGCAGCTATTGGGCGGTCGAATTGCGCGACACGGACGAACTGGTCGGCAGCTGCGGCATCCGCATCGCGGCCGACTATGGCGATGCGGAGGTGGCCGGCATGCCCGAGATCGGTTGGCGCATCGCCGATACGCATTGGGGCAAGGGCTATGCGCGCGAAGCGGCCGAGGCGAGCCTCGGATGGGGCTGGGCCCGGCTCGACGCGCCCGCGATCGGTGCGTGGACCACGATCGGCAACACGCGCAGCTGGGGGCTGATGGAGCGCCTCGGCATGGTCCGCCGCAGCGACCTCGACTTCCACCATCATCGCTATGCCGCAGACGACCCGACTGGCGCGATGATCGTCTATGTGCTGGAACGCCCGGCATGATCGAGACCGAGCGCCTGATCCTGCGCCGCTGGAAAGACAGCGACCGGCAGCCTTTCCACACGATGTGCGATGATCCCGCGGTGATGGAGTTCCTCGGGCCTCTTATGTCGCGCACCGAGGTCGACGCCGCGATCGACCGGCAGAACGGTTTTCTCGATAGTCACGGCCATTGTTTCTGGGCGATCGAGCGCAGGGAGGACGGCGCGTTCCTCGGCTTTTGCGGACTCAAGCCGGGCGCAGAAGGCACGCCGATCGAGGGCGAGATCGAGATTGGCTGGCGACTGGCGCAGCCTTATTGGGGCAGCGGCTATGCGCGCGAGGCGGCGCAAGCGAGCCTCGACTGGGGCTGGGACAATCTCGCGGTCGAGTCGATCGCCGCGATCACCGTGCTCGGCAATAGCCGCAGCTGGGGGCTGATGGAGCGGCTCGGCATGGTGCGCGTGCCCGAGGATGATTTCGAGCACCCCAAGGCGCCGGACGCGCTCAAGCCGCACATCACCTATCGCATTGCCCGTCCGGCGCGTTAACCATGGCGCAAGTGCTGCCCGATAAGCCGGGCGCGCAATAGCTTGGGGACGGGGAACGGATGAACGACGCCAGCGAATTCCAGTCCGGTCGGCGTACCCTGTTCGTCGTTGCGATCCTTGCCGGATCCTTCCTGCTGTTCCTCGTCCAGCCGATGGTCGCGCGCATGGCGCTGCCGCGGCTGGGGGGAGCGCCTGCGGTGTGGAACTCGGCGATGCTCGTCTACCAGGCGCTGCTGCTCGGCGGTTATGCCTATGCGCATTGGCTGGGCCGCGTACCGCCGCGGATGCAGGCGGCGATCCATCTCGGCGTGCTGATCGTCGCAGCCTTGTGGTTGCCGATCGGGCTGCTGGCGACGAGCCTACCGGCCGATGCCGAGCCGACCGTGTGGGTGCCGTGGCTGCTCGGCGCGTCGATCGGCCCGCTCTTCTTCGCCATCGCCGCGCAGGCGCCGCTCCTGCAGCGCTGGTACGCCGTCGCGAGCGGGGGGCGCGATCCCTATGCGCTCTACGCCGCCTCGAATATCGGCAGCTTCGGCGGCCTGCTCGCCTATCCGCTGCTGGTCGAACCCTTGCTCGCGCTCAAGGCGCAGAGCTGGGTGTGGACCTCGGGCTATGTGTTGGTGATCCTGCTCGTCGCCGGCTGCGCGCTCCTGCTACCGAAGCGGACCGCGGAAGAGCCGCATGTCGCGCACCACAGCCTTGCGCCGGGCTGGCGCCGCGTCGGCCACTGGATCCTGCTCGCTCTGGTGCCATCGGGGCTGATGCTCGCGACCACGACCTTCATCACCACCGATATCGTCGCGGTGCCGCTGCTGTGGGTGCTGCCGCTCGGCCTTTATCTGCTGAGCTTCACCGTGGCGTTCGCCTCCGACCGCCGGCTCGCCGACACCATCACGCTGTTCGCGCCGGTGACGATCCTGATGTTCGGCCCGCTGATGATCGCGGGACGGCAGGACTATCCCTTCGTCAACGCGGGCATCGCATTGCTGCTGCTGTTCCTCGTATCGGTGGCGTTGCACACGCGCATGTATCGCGACCGGCCCGCGCCTGACCGGCTGACCGGCTTTTACCTCGCCATGTCGGTGGGTGGCGTGCTCGGCGGGGTGTTCGCCGCCTTGCTCGCGCCAATCCTGTTCGACTGGACCTATGAATATCCGCTGCTGATCCTTGCCGCCGGCGCGCTCGCGCCCGAGATGTTCCTGCTGCCGATGTTCGCGCGGCTATGGGACGGCGACGCGCAGCGCGTGCGGATCAAGACCCTCATAGCGGCGCTGGCGGTGGTGCTGATTGCCTGGTTCGCCCTGGCCAATCCGCATGGCGCGCTAGGCACGCTCAACGAGAATATCGGCTTCCTGCTCGTCGCATTCGTCGGGCTGGTCGCGATCGGGCGGCGTCCGGCCTATCTGATCGCGCTCGCCGGCGCGCTGCTGGTGTTCGGGGGCTATCGCTCGCTCCAGCTTTCGGCCGAGGGGGCGCGTACGCGCAGCTATTTCGGCATCTACACCGTGTCCGATGTGGGGAACCACCGCACGCTCACCCACGGCACCACCGTGCACGGCATCGAGCTTTTCGACGATCCGAACCGCCCGACCAGCTATTACGTGCCCGGATCCGGCGTGGGACAGGCGATGAACCTGCTCACGCCGCTCTACGGCCCCAATGCGCGGGTCGGGGTGGTCGGGCTCGGGGCGGGGACGCTCGCTTGCTATGCGCGGCCGGGACAGGATTGGCGCATCTTCGAGATCGATCCGGCGATCGTCCATATCGCCCGCGATTCGGGCAAGTTCCACTTCGTCCCCGACTGTTTGCCGCACGCCAACATCGTGATCGGCGATGCGCGGTTGCGGCTGGCCGAAGCAGCGCCGGCGAGCCTCGATCTGCTCGCGCTCGACGCCTTCTCGTCCGACGCGGTGCCGATGCACCTGATGACGCGCGAAGCCTTCGCCACCTACGCGCATGTGCTCCAGCCCAAGGGTCTGCTGCTCGTGCACATCTCGAACCGTTTCCTCGCGCTCGCGCCCGTCGTGGCGGCCGCAGCCGAGGCGGGCGGCTGGCAGGCGCGGCGCATCGGCTATCACCCGCCCACCGCCGAGCGTGCCAAGCAGGCTGCTGTGTCGGACTGGATCGCTCTCTCGCGCGACCCGGCGACGCTCGACCGGCTCACCGGCAACGACAGCGAATGGCGCAAGCTGACGCCCTATCCGGGCTTCACTGGCTGGAGCGACGATTATGCCAGCATCCTGCCCGTGCTGCGCGCGGTGAACCCGTCGCTGCGCTACGACTAGTCGCTGCTGCCGAGCGCGGCTTCGATCGCGTCGGTGCGAGTTTCCTGCCGGTCGCTGATTGCTTCTGCCTCGGCAAAGGCGGTGTCGAGCGCGGGATAGGGCGGCTTACCGCCGGTGCCGCGATCGATCACCAGCCGTTCGAGATCGGCGACGAGCGTGACCGTGGGCGCGCGCGCCGCGGCAAGGGTGGAGAGCGCCGTCTGGGCGTCGACCCAGGCCGGGCTTTCCTTGGCTACGCCGCGCGCAACCGCAACCTGTGCCTCCGCCGCCTGCGCGGCAGTGGCGAACTCCTTGTCGGCCGCCGCCAGTTTCATCTTGAAATCGGCGATCTGGGCATCGAGCGCGGGATCGGGCGCGACGATCGGCGCCGGGCGCTGCGGCTCGGCGATGCCCTCCGATTCGATCGGGCGGGGCAGCAGCGAGGGATAGCGATCCTGGCTGTGGGTACAGCCGGCAAGACCGGCCAGAACGAGCAGGGGGGCGAGGCGGCGCATTGCCATGTGCTCTATGCCGCGAAAAAAACGTGCGCAACGGGGTTGCGTCGCGGTGAACCTCTGCTATGTCGCCACCTCCCGTGCGCCCGTAGCTCAGCTGGATAGAGCATCAGACTACGAATCTGAGGGTCGGACGTTCGAATCGTTCCGGGCGCGCCATTAAAAACCCCGCTAGGCCAAGTGCTTAGCGGGGTTTTTATGTTTTGGGCCGGATCGCTGGCGCGGACGGTATCGCTCTCAGACGGTCCAGCCCGCCAGCTCCTCCTGTTCGCCGATGAGGGCGAGGCCGTGGGCAATCGAGGTCAGCTCGCCGCCGGTCGCGATCCGCGCCGCTCCGAAGCGGCGCTCGAACAATGCGCGGATCGCCGGGATCAGCGAGGAGCCTCCGGTGAGAAACACGCGGTCCACGGTTTCGGGCGCGATCTCCGCGCGGACGAGCGCTGCCTCCATCGCCACCTCGATGCGGCTCAGATCCTCGGCGATCCACGCCTCGAACTGGCCGCGCTGCACCATCGCGTCGATCGCGACGCCGTCGCCCTCGAAGCGGAACTCGGCTTCGGTCTCACTGGACAGGGCTCGCTTGAGCTTGCCCACCGCATCATAGAGCGGGAAGCCCTGCTCATGCTCGATCAACGCGATCATCCGGCCGATCGGCACCGGATCGATGGCGTCGCGCTGGAGGCGGCGGAGCTCGTCGAGCGTGCGGCGGTTGCGCATCAGCGCGAGGCGCGACCAGTCGGCGAAATCGGTGAAATAGCCGCCTGGGATCGGCAGCAATTTGCCGAACGAGCGGTAATTGCCGCCCTTGCCGAGCAAGGGCAGCACCAGTTGGTCGACGATGCGCTTGTCGAAGCGGTCGCCGGCGATGCCGATGCCGGAAGAGCCCAGCGGCACGCAGCGCCGCGCGGCGCCCGGCTCGGCGACGCGCACGATCGAGAAGTCGGTGGTGCCGCCGCCGAAATCGGCGACGAGGATCGTCGCGGGCTCGGTCAGCCGCGAGGCATAGCTATAGGCCGCGCCCAGCGGCTCATAGACATAATATAGCTCGGTGCCGAAGCCCTCGAGCATCGCGTCGTAGCGCTGGCGTGCGAGCGCCGGGTCGGGTCGGGCGCCGGCATATTCGACCGGCCGTCCGACGATCACGCGGGTCGGGCGCTGGTCGAGCTGGCCGTCCGCATGTGCGACCAGTTTCTGCAGGAACAGCCGGCCGAGATCTTCGAAGCGGAGATTCTTGCCGAAGATTTGCGCGCGCTCGAACAGGGGGCTTGCCGCGACGCTCTTGAACGACTGCACGAAGCGGCTGTCGAGTGGTGACTGGAGGAACTCGGCAATGGCCCAGGGACCGGCCTCGTGCGCGACTCCGTTCCAACCGCGTTCCTCTTCCCAGAAACACAGGGCCGTGCGGAACACTGCGCCGGTTGCATCCTCGCCGGCGAAGTCGAGCAGCTGCGATGTGCCATCGCCTGAGCCAAGCGCGACAACCGTGTTGGTCGTGCCGAAATCGAGCCCGAGCGCGCGCGGGCTATCCATGCTGTCCACGTGCAGCTCCTCTTGTGCCGGTTAGAATTGCCCCGGGGACTCACGCTAGGGAGGCGGGCGGGGCGGGGCCTATGGCAAAGGAGGGGCCGGACGGCAAGGCCGGTCTAGTGCAGTGCCGCGATAACGTCCGCGGTGAACTTCGCGATATCGAAGCCGGTACCGGCGGCATCCTCGCCGCGGCGGACCACGACCAGCTTCTGCGAGGGCACGACCATGATGACCTGTCCGCGATTGCCCTGCGCGGCATAGCTGCCCGCCGGCAGCCCTTGCTCGGGGCCGAACAGCCACATCGTCGCGCCGTAGCCCGGACCCTTCTCCGGCTGCGGGCCGCTCGGCGTGGTCATATATTTCATCCAGCCCGCGGGCAGAATGCGCTGGCCGTTCCACACGCCGTCGCCGAGCCAGAACATGCCTAGTCGGGCGAGGTCGCGCGCGGTCGACCAGACCTGGCTTGAGAGGATGTAGTTGCCGGCCACGTCGCGCTCGGCGACAGTGCGGGTCATGCCGAGCTTCGCGAACAATTCCGTCTTCGGATAGGCGGCGTAGCGCGCCTCGTCGTTGAGCGCCCCGCGCAACGCCCGCACGGCGAGCAGGATGTCGAGGTTCGAATAGCGGAAGCGCGTGCCGGGCTTGGCCTCGGCCAGCCAGTAATCGCCCTCCTGCGCCACGGTGGTGCCGCCGAGATAGACGGTGTCGAGCCGCCCGCCCGGGCCGTCGGTGTGTAGCCCGCTTCCCATGCGGATCAGATTGTCGAGCGTGATGTCGGCGCGCAGGTCGTTCTTCCAGAAGCCGGCGGGCTGGTCCGGCGTCAACAATTTGTCGCGCACGGCGATGCCGACCAGCGTGCCGGCCATGCTCTTCGCGGCGGAAAAGGTGCGCTGGGACGTGTGGAGGTCGAAGCCCTCGGCATAGTCCTCGCCGACGATCTTGCCGTTGCGGACGATCACCACCGCCGTGGTGCGGCCCTTTCCGTAGCTGCTGGCGTCAAAGGCGCGGTGCAGCGGAGCGACGAGAGGGGCCGGCGTGGGTGCGCTCGCATTGGCGTCGCCCATCGGCCAGTTCTGCTTGTCCATGGTGCCGGCAAAGCCGGTCTTGCCGCCCCGGGCCGGGATCGGCGCGCCGAGCGGCTGGATCGTGCAGCCGGCATCGCCCAGCCACACCGCGCGGCGCGGGGGCAGATTGGGGTCGAACGGCACGGTCACGACGCCGAGCCCTGGCACGGGGCGAGTCACTTCGGCGGTGAGGCCATGCGCGACGCTGTCCAGTTCGGGATAGATGCCGCTCATCTCGAGCGCCTCGGCCTGTGCCTGGCTGCGCCCGGCGTTGAAGATCGCGCCGCACAATTCGAGCGCCTTGTAGCCCGCCGCCATACTGCGCGTGTAGGCGGCGGTCGGCTTGTACTGGACCTCCTGGGCAGACGCACCCATCGGCACCGCGAGCAACGTCGCGACGAATCCCCAGCGCAGCATTCGCATTCCCCTCCGCTTCCGTTCCTGTCCTATCTCCCGCGCAGAAGGGGCGGGATCAACCCGGCCGGCTGCGGCCGTCGCGCTCGATCTTGTCGAGCCATGCGGCCATCCGGCGCGAGCGCGCGGGCTCCTTCGCCGAGAGGTCGACGCGCTCCGCCGGGTCCTGCACGATATTGTAGAGCTGGTCATGCGGCTGGGTGCCGATCGGATTGCCGTGGAATTCCTGCGGCTCCACGCTGCCGCGGACGAACTTCCAGTCGCCCGCGCGCAGGGCGAGGATACGCGCGCCGCTGCCCGCCACCTTGGTGCCGGTGGTGACCATCAGCTTGGTATCCTCGACCACATAATCGCGGCCGCGGTCGGTGGTGCCCATCAGCGGCGCGAGCATATCGAAGCTGTCGAGCGCGCCGTCGTGCGGCAGTGGCTGACCGAGCAGGGACGCCAGCGAGGCGACGAAGTCGACATGATCGACGATCGCGGTCGAAACATGGCCGGCCGCCACCTTGCCGGGCCAATATGTGATCATGGGCACGCGGGTGCCGCCTTCATAGATGGCGTATTTGCCGCTGGTGAAGGGGCCGGCGGGACGGTGCTTGCCGGCCAGCTCGACCGCCTGGTCCTGATAGCCGTCGAACAGGATCGGGCCGTTGTCGCTGCTGAAGATCACGAGCGTGTTGTCGGCGACACCCAGTTCCTCGAGCTTGCGCATCAGCTCGCCCACTGTCCAGTCGAGCTGGAGGATGGCGTCGCCGCGCGGGCCCATGCCCGATTTGCCGACAAAGCGCGGATTGGGTGCGCGCGGTACGTGCGGCTCGTTGACGGCGTAGTAGAGGAAGAAGGGCTGGTTCTTGCGCGCGGCGATGAAATCGACGGCTTTGCCGAGCAGCACGTCGCTCAGTTCCTCGTCCTTCCACCGCGCCTTGTGACCGCCGGTCATATAGCCGATGCGGCTGATGCCGTTGACGATCGTGTTCGCATGCTCGCCGTCGGCGCCATATTTGAGCATTTCGGGATGCTCTTCGCCGGTCGGCTCGTCGCCGATCTTGTCGTGATAGTCGACGCGGATCGGGTCGGCCGGATCGAGGTTCACCACGCGCCGGTTCTCGATCAGCACTGTGGGAACGCGGTCGAGCGTCGCCGGCATGAAGAAGCCATAGTCGAAGCCGATGTCGAGCGGTCCGGGCGCGATCTCGCCATTCCAGTCGACCTTGCCGTCGCCCAGGCCGAGATGCCATTTGCCGACCAGACCCGTGGCATAGCCCGCCTTGCGCAGCATCGTCGGCAGCGTGAAGTGGCCGGGCCGGATCAGCGCGGGCGCATCGCCCGGCAGGATCTGCGTGCCCGAGGCGCGCCAGGCATAGTCGCCGGTCAGCATCGCGTAGCGCGAGGGTGTGCAGGTCGCCGAGGGGGCATGCGCATTGACGAATCGCGTGCCGCGCGACGCCAACCGGTCGATATTGGGCGTGTGAATCGTATCGCTGCCGTAGCAGCTCAGGTCGCCATAGCCGAGGTCGTCGGCATAAAGCACGATAACGTTCGGCTTTCGCGCGCCCGTCACCGCGGCTGCGAACGCCCCCGGCGCGGCGAGCGCCGCCACACCTGCCAACAACACTCCCCGGCGCGTCATCGCTGCCTTCACCATTCTCTCCTTTTCAGCCTGCCGGCATCTTGCGTACTATTTATCGTATCATATGCCAAGAAATCCTATGGCATGTCTCAATCGAAGCTTGGGTTGCCCAATTTTGCGCTCCCTATATCATAGTGCATCAATGGGAATTGATGGCATTCGTTCGCGAGTCGCGTCCGTTAAAATACTGATTCATACCAAAATTACTCGCCCCTAGGGGCGCTGTCTTGCGGGGTGCGTTTTTGTATGATAATTCGGATAGATCGTTAGAACGATAAGACTAGGGGAGGCCAAGTGCTTATTCACAAATCTTACATTTTGCTCGCTACCACCTCGGTTGCCGGGCTGCTGATGATTCCATCGGTCGCGGCGGCGCAGGAAGTGCCGGCGGCGGCCCCAGCGGCTGACCAGACTGCCGATCAGCAGGACGATGCATCCGGGGGGATCATCGTTACCGGTCTTCGCAAGAGCCTCGAATCGGCGCAGGCGATCAAGCGCGACTCCGACCAGATCATCGATTCGATCGTGGCCGAAGACATCGGCAAGTTGCCGGACGTGACTGCAGCCGAATCGCTCGCGCGCATCACCGGTGTTCAGGTCGACCGTTCGGGCGGTGAGGCTGCGGGCGTGCGCCTGCGCGGCCTTAGCGATATCGAGACCACCTATAACGGCCGCGAGATCTTCACCGCCGAGGGCCGCGCCGTCGCGCTGCAGGATTTCCCGTCGGCGAGCATCGCGCGCATCGACGTGTACAAGTCGTCGAGCGCCGAGCTGATCGAGCCCGGCATCGCCGGCCTGATCGACGTCCGCGCGCGCAAGCCATTCGACTTCAAGGGCCTCCGCGTCGCCGGCGGTCTGACCGGCGTGCACTGGTACCAGTCGCAGAAGCTGGGCGTCGACACGAACCTGCTGATCAGCGACCGCTGGAACACCGGGCTGGGCGAGATGGGCCTGCTCATCGAAGGCTCCTACGCAGACATCAACTTCCTCGATTCGTCGCGCAACGTCAGCCAGTCGATCCTGAACCGTACAGGCGTCGCCGGTCAGACCGGTGCGATCCGCTATCCGTCCTTCGTCAATATCGACTATGCCACCGCCAAGCGTTGGCGTCCGTCGGCGCACGCGGCCTTCCAGTGGCGCCCGAGCAACACGCTCGAAATCTATCTCGACGGCCTGTTCCAGGGCTTCCGCGGGCAGGGCCAGGGGCGCAACATGCAGGTCGCCAGCGGCGTCGCCGCGACGCTGACCGACGTCACCTATTTCCCCGGCACCAACCTCGTCCAGAGCATGACGGCCAGCGCCGGCGGCGACACGACGGGTGCGCAGAATGCGATCGACGCCAACACCGATACCTATCAGTTCGGCGGCGGCTTCATCTGGAAGCGAGACAAGCTGAAGATCACCGGCGACGTCGCGTGGACGGACTCGACCTACACGCAGAACAACCTCACGCTGAACTACACGCTGGTCAACAAGCCGACCCGCACCTTCAATTTCGACACTCCGGATGGTGCCGGCGGTGGCACGGTGACGCTCGCCAACACCAATCTGTTCGATCCGGCAAATTATCGTGTGGGCAACTTCACTGACTCGGGCACGCAGACGCACGGGCGTGACATCCAGGCACGGCTCGACGTCGAATATGCGCTGGCGGATAGCGGGATCACGAAGCTGCAGGCTGGCATCCGTTTCAACAATCGCAGCACCGAGTCGTACAACTACTCGCGCACCGCGGCGCCGAAGGTCACCACCTATTATTCGACGCTCCCGTTCGACTACACGTCGAATTTCTCGGGCTTCGGCAACGACGAGGCGACGTCGCTCCGCAAGTGGCTAACGCCTACGCGCCAGAGCATCATCTCGGGCGCCGACTATCTGCGCACGCTCACCGGCATGTCGACGGGGCAGCCGGGGTGGAACCCGGTCTATGACGGCAACGAGAAGACCTATTCCGGCTATGTCCAGGCGCGCTATGCGTTCGACGTGGGCTTCCCGATCGACGGTCTGGTTGGCCTGCGCGCCATCCGCACCGAAGACCAGATCAACGGTCTGCAGTCGGTTACGACGGCGGGCGTGACCACGGTCACACCGATCTCGCGCGACAATAGCTATACGGACTTCCTGCCGAACGTCAGCGCGCGGCTGAAGTTCACCAACAACCTGCAGATGCGTTTGGCCTTCACCAAGACCCGTACGCGTCCCGGCTTTGGCAGCCTCAACCCGTCGACCACCATCGGCGCGCCGTCGACGATCTGCACTACCGATCCGACCAGTGTGGATTGCGTGCGTGCCGCGTCGAGCGGCAATGCCGACCTGAAGCCCGTTCAGGCGACCAACTACGACTCGTCGCTGGAATATTATTTCAGCCGCGACGGATCGATCACGGTCGGCGCCTTCTACAAGGACCTCGACGGCTTCATTAACAGCACCACGACCCAGATCGTGGATCCGACCTACGGCCGCCTGAATTACACCAAGCCGGAAAATGGCGGTAAGGGCCGGATCGCGGGCGTCGAGGCCGGCTTCCGCACCTTCCTGCGCGCACCGTTCCTGCCGCATTGGCTGAACGATTTCGGCGTGATGGCGAACTACACCTATCTCGATCACAAGTCGGAGCTCGCACCGACGCTGGCGGCGACCCTGCCTGGCATGCAGCCGCTGTCGGGCGTGTCGAAGCACCTCGCCAACGCTGCGGTCTATTACGAGAACCGTTGGGTCTCGCTGCGTGCTGCGTACAACTACCGCTCGAGCTTCGTGGTCAGCTACGGCCAGGTCGCCGATCCGGCGCTGGCGAACAGCGCGCTCGGGCCGACGATCCCGGTGATCGAGAAGGGCCGCGGCACGCTCGACCTGTCGGCGACGGTCAACCCGACCGAGCATGTCTCGCTCAACTTCAGCGTGGCGAACGTGCTGGGTGCGGCGGCGTCCAACTCGCGTCAGTTCGATTACAACAACGATTACGACGTCTACCCGTGGCAGACGCGCTTCATCGAGACCGTCTACCGCCTCGGAGTGCGCTTCCGCTTCTAAGGCAGTTCCCTTCCTCTCTCTGGGCGTCGCGCGTAACTCCTCCACGCGCGGCGCCTTTTTTTATGCGCGCTGCATCCGGTACCGCGCGAGGATCAGGCAGGTGCCGCCGCCGACATAGGATGCTGCCAGTGCCGCGAGCACGGGCGCGGGGCCCAGCCCCGCCGCGAGCGTCCTCCCGACGAAAGCGAGCGAGGCGACGGCGAGCAGGTTGCCGGCAAAGGCGGCGATACCCGCGATCGTGCCGGTGCGCGCACGGAACTGCTCCTCGCTGATCGTGGCGAAGACGAGGACCGAGACGATCTGGTGCCCGAAGATCGCCAGCGCGCAGGCGGGGACGCTCACCACCGGCACGGCCATCGCCGCGAGCAGCAGTGCCAGCGCGACCGCGAAGCAGCAGGCGAGGATCAGCAGCAGCGCGCCTCGACCCCAGATCTGTCGGAGCCGCGCGGCGGCGATGGCGCCAGCGAGGCTGCCCAATGCCGCGAGCACATAGATGCTCGTCACGCTGCTCGCCCATGATGAGATGGTCGAGCCGTCGCGCGCGAAGAAGGCCGGCAGCCAGAACAGGAATACCCACCAGAGCTGGTCGGTCAGCGCCTTGGCCGCGACAAGCAGCCATACCGGCGCGCGCAGCAGCAGCGAGCGATCGGGCGCCGGTGCGGGGCCGGGGGAGGGTGCCGGTGGTGCTTCGTCGCTGATGCGCAGCCACCAGATCAGCCAGACGAAGCCGAGCCCGCCGATGATCACCGCCGCCCAGCGCCAGCCCAGCGACCAGGCGAGAAACGGCACGAGGATCGGCCCGATCATCGCGCCCAGGCTCGGGGCGATGTTGAAGAAGCCGAGCGCGAAGGCGCGATGCCTGGGAGATTCGAGCGTGCCGAACATCTTGAGCGCAGCGGGCGTACCGATCGCCTCCGCGCTGGCGAGGCCGATGCGCACTGCAAGCAGGGTCTGGGCATTGCCCGCGAGCGCCTGCGCCGCCGTGAAGCCGCTCCAGGCCGCCACGCCCCATGCGAAGCAACGCCGCGTCGAGACCATGTCGACGATCCAGCCCATGATCGGCAGCGACAGCGCCGCGGCAAGCTGCGAAGCGGCGGCGAGATGGCCGTAATCGGCGTCGCTCCAGCCGAATTCCACATCGAGCAGCGGCTTGATCAGCGCCAGCATCTGCCGGTCGAGATTGTTGAGCACCATCGCCACGAGGATCGCAGCGACCATCGCCAGCGTGCGGCCGGACAAAGGGCGCCCCAACGGTGGAGCACGTTTCGCTGGATCGCCCGTGGAACCCATGAAATGGGTATAGGGTGCTCCATGGGGAACGCTACTTTTCACGTGTTTCCGGAACCACCTGACGCGGCCGGGCGTGCTCGGTAGTTTCGGCCACTTGTTTGTCGCATTATGTTTCCGCTACCACGCGAGGCTGCGCCCGGCGGCACCGGTGCGCGATGATGGAGAATGACGCGATGGCCACGATGGCGCGCGAAGAGCTGGACGAGGGCAGCCAGCTCGGTCGGACGCTGACGCTGTGCCTGGTCGACACGGTCGGCCGCGCGATCGTCCGCGGCGAATATACCGGACAGCCGTTTCCCACAGAGGCGGAACTGAGCAAACACCATGGCGTCAGCCGTTCGGTGACGCGCGAGGCGATGAAGATGATCGCCGCCAAGGGTCTCCTCGCTGCGCGGCCCAAGCTGGGCACCTTCGTCCAGCCGCAGGAAAACTGGAACCTCTTCGATGTCGACGTGCTCCGCTGGCTCATGGAGCAGAAGCTGTCCAAGTCGCTGCTGCGCCAGTTCAACGAACTCCGCCTGACCGTCGAGCCGCAGGCAGCAGCCTGGGCTGCGCGGCGCGCCACTCCGGCGCAGGTCACCGCGATCCTCAGTGGACTGCGCCGCATGCAGGACGCCGCGGCGGGCACGGACGATCCGCTCGCCGCCGATATCGATTTTCACGTCGCGATCCTGCGCGCGTCGGGCAATCCGTTCCTCTGCCAGTTCCGCGACATCGTCGCGACCGCGCTCCGCACCTCGATCCGCGTCAGCAACCGCAGGGGCGGCGGCAAGGCCTGTATCGGCGACCATGAGGCCGTCTATCAGGCCATCGCGGCCGGCCAGCCCGATGTGGCGAGCGCCGCGATGGCCAAGCTCATCGACGACGTGCTCGACTATCTCGATCTTTCCCCCGCGGAGGATTGAGCCCGGCGCCGGACCGGCGCGCTGCCTCTCACGATTAGCGGAACCGGACGCCTGCGCGACGGCGCGGCGAGCAGCGCGTATCCGCTTGCCTTAAAACTGATTTATATGCCAAATGCTTCCGCTATTTATATGTTAAATAGCCAGGAGGCGGGAGAGTGGCATGCGGACGGGGCCGGAATCGGGACGTGAGCGACGTTGCGCACGATTTCTGACACGCCTGTTGGGCACGACGATCGCTGTCGCCGCCTTCGCCGCGCTTCCAGGAGTCCCGGCGCCCGCCCAGACCAAAGCCCCGGCGCGCCCCGCGCCAGAGCGGCAGGAGCGTCCGAATTTCCTCATCATCATGGCCGACGACCTCGGCTATTCGGATATCGGCGCCTATGGCGGCGACATCGACACGCCCAATCTCGACGCGCTCGCGAGGCAAAGCGTCAAGCTCACCAATTTCTACAACCTCTCGCGCTGCTCGCCCTCGCGCGCGAGCCTGCTCACCGGACGCTATCCGCACCGCGTCAACATGGGCGAGAACGGCACCAGCCTCGCGCAGGACGTACCGACCGTGGCCGAGGAACTGGTCCGCGCCGGCTATGCCACCGACATGGTCGGCAAATGGCACCTCTCGGCCGCGGCGCCGATCGCGGACAGGGCCGAGCATCTCAAATGGCTCAACCACCAGGGCTATTTCGACAAGGATTTCGCCGACAAGGCGACCTACCCGGCGGCGCGAGGGTTCCAGCACCATTACGGCATCATCTGGGGCATCGCCGATTATTACGATCCCTTTTCGCTGGTCGAGGATTTCACGCCCGTCCGGAGTGTGCCCAAGGATTTCTACCTGACCCACGCGCTCACCACCCGCGCGGTGAAGGACATCGGCAAGCTCGCACCCTTGAGCCAGCCCTTCATGATGTACCTCGCTTATACCGCGGCGCATTGGCCGCTGCAGGCGCCGGAAGGGGTGATCCGCAAATATCTCCCGCGCTATGCCGGCGGCTGGGAGGCGATGCAGAAGCGCCGCTACGACCGGCAGGTGAAGCTCGGACTTGTCGATCCGAAGACCACACCGATGCCCGTGCTCAGCGGCGATTATGCCAACAACGGGCAAGTGGCCTGGGCGAACCTCACCCCTGATCAGCGCGCGATCCAGACGCGCAAGATGGCGACGCATGCCGCGATGGTCGAGGAACTCGACAGGGGCGTCGGGCAGGTGATCGCCGAGCTCAGGAAGTCGGGCGACTATGACAACACCGTCGTGATCTTCCTCGCCGACAATGGCGCGTCGCCCGAGATCATGGTCCAGCCGGGCTATGACCGGCCGAGCGAGACGCGCGACGGCCGCACGATCCAGTATGGCGAATATCAGACCGGGATCGGCAGCGAGACGACCATGGCGGGGATTGGCGCCTTCTGGGCCAATGCCGCCAACACCCCGTGGCGCTACTGGAAGGCCGAGCAATATGACGGCGGCGTCCACACGCCGTTCCTGATCAGCTGGCCGGGTCATATGGGCGATCGTGCCGGCACCACCGACGCCGACTTCGGCCATATCACCGACGTCACGCCGACACTGCTCGATCTCGCCGGTGTACGGCCGAGCCCGGCGCCGCAGCCGATCGACGGCATCTCGCTGCTGCCCGTCCTGCGCGGCGAGAAGCTGGAGCGCGGTGCACCGATCTTCTTCGAGCACGAGGGCGGCCGCGCGGTGATCGACGGCAAGTGGAAGCTCGTCTCGCTTGCGCCGGGCCGCAAGGGCGAGACCTGGGCGCGCTGGTCGCTCTACGACCTGTCGGTCGATCGCAACGAACTCCACGACGTGGCGGCAGCCAATCCCGAAATCGCCGCCAATATGGCCGCCAAATGGACCGCCTGGGCCCATGAAGTCGGCGTCCGCATGAGGAAAGAACCGTGAAGAAGCTTCTGACCGCGGCTTTGGCCGCGACCGCACTCGTTCCGCTCCACGCCGCTGCGCAGACCGCGCAGGCGCCGGCACAGCCCGCCCGGGCCGACGACATCTTCATCGATCACCCGTCGCAGGACCATAATGCGGTCGTGATGCCCGATGCCGATGCGCAGCCGGTGAAGCCCTTCTTCGCCGGGCACGCCATAACCGACGCCTCGGTCGCGCAGGCCGATGACGGGCGCTGGTTCCTCACCGGCACGGTGATCCGCGAAGGGCGCCGCGACGGGATCCAGATGTGGACCTCGAAGGACGGCGGCCTCTCCTGGACCGCGCTCGGTGTCGTCCATGGTGCGGGTCACCGCTATCTCGCGCCGGACGTCCAGATCCGCGGCGATCTGATCCAGCTCGCCTTCGCCGACGACAATGGCTGCGCACATATCGCGCGCGGTTCGCTCGCCAATCTGAAGGGTGGCTTCACCGAGAGCCCGTGCCTCGTTTCCGATGCTTCCGACGTCTCGTCGTTCATCGACGATGACGGGGCTGTCTACCTCCTCTGGGACGGCGGCCGGATCGCCAAGGTGGCGCCTGACTTCGCCAAGCTCGCGGATGCGCCGCGCTTTCTCAAGCCCGATCCGGAGCTGTTCAAGGTCGATCCGCCCGCGGGCAAGGACTGGCCGGTGCGGCTGCGCGTGGGCAAGGCCGGGGCTTCGATGTTCAAGGCTGACGGCCAGTACGTCATCACCGCCGCCGAGGTCACCGGGCGCATGCGCACCGCGACCGACGATGTCTACATGGCGACCGGCCCGACGCCGTACGGCCCCTTCTCGAAGCGCTTCCTCGCCGTGCCGCATGCCGGGCAGACCAATGTCGTACACACGCGCGGCGGCAAGCTCGTCGCGAGCTACAATCCGCGCTGCGAGGACGATTTCGCGATGTTCTGCGAGCAGGTCGGCCTCGTCCCGCTCGAGCGCGCGCCGGATGGCCGGCTGCGCCCGTCGGCGAAGGTCCTCACCGAGAACAGCGCGGTCGCCGATCGCAAGGCGCTCATCCCCGACGAACTGATGCGCGACCCCTCGGTCACGCTCGGCGGGGACGGGGCCTATTATCTTGTCGGCACGCAGAAGGGCTTCGGCTTCCAGTATCCGGACGGTGGCGTGACGCTCTATCGCTCGAGCGACATGAAGACGTGGACCTCGCAGAAGATGATCTTCGACTGGAAGGGGCTGGGTTACACCTTCAAGGACGTCGCCGAGCTGTGGGCGCCCGAGATCCACTGGTCCGCGCGCGACAAGACCTGGTATCTCGCTTTCTCGGTGATGGAGCGCGGGGTAGGGGGCAAGACCTGGCTGTTCCGCTCGGCCAGCGGCAAGGCGATCGGCCCTTACGTCAACACTCGCGCCAGCTATTTCGTCGAGGGTATCGACGGCTTTCCGTTCGAGGATGAGAGCGGGCTCTATCTGCTGTGGGGCGGCGGCCGGATCGGCAAGCTCAACGCGAAGCGCGACGGGTTCGAGGGGCCAGTCATCCGGCTGGTCGACACCGACGGTGAGAATGTCGGTTATGAGGGCAATGGCCTGATCAAGGCGAACGGCACCTATTTCCTCACCGGCGCCGAATGGAATGGTCCGCTCAGGACCGACGGCACCTACGACATGATGTACGGCACCTCGAAATCGCTGATGGGGCCGTACAGCAAGCGCCGGCTGGCCGTGCCGCATGGCGGCCATGGCACCGCCTTCCGCGATGCGCAGGGCCATTATTGGTACACGATGTTCGGCAACGACACGACCGCGCCGTGGCGCCGTCACTTCGGTCTGGTGCCGATCGTGATCGGCGAGGACAGCATCCGGGTGCCCGGTATCGAACGTCCGGCGGGGGGCGCGCCCAAGCGCTAGACGTATTTATCAGATTTATTATTGCGACTCCTCCATCATTAAAATATGACAAATAAACATCGAGTCCGTCGGACCCTGCCTGAGCTTGGCGCCGGGCACGGCGCGCCGGGCTCGATAACGAACGGGCCGCGCGTCGATGCGGTCCGATGGGGAGGGGAATTTGAAATGAACAGGTCGCGCGTAATCCTCATGCTGGCCGCATCCTCGGCCGCGTTGCTCACCGCCGAAGCGCATGCGCAGGAGGCACCTGCCGCGTCGCCCGAAGGCGAGATCGTCATCACGGGCACTCGCGCTTCGCTCGAGAATGCGGAGAACATCAAACGCAACTCGGCCGTGGTGGTCGACGGCATCACCGCCGACGATATCGGCCAGCTTCCCGACGTCTCAATTTCGGAATCGCTGATCCGCATCACCGGCGTCTCGTCGAACGACACGGTGCGCGGGTCGGACCAGGTGGCGGTCCGCGGTCTCGGCCCCGACCTCGTCTCGACCGAATATAATGGCCGCATCCTGCCCACCGCCGACGGCGCCACGCGCCGCGTCGGTCTCGCCGGTCTGCCGACCGAAGGCATCAGCGCGGCGATGGCGCAGAAAACGCCGCAGGCGAGCTCGATCGAGGGCGGCGTCGCCGGCATCCTCCAGCTCCAGTCGGTCCATCCGCTCGAGACCCGCCGCAAGGGCCTGACGCTCGTCGCACGCGGCCTCTACAGCGACACCGCGGACTCGGTCTCGCGCGACAAGAATATCGCACCGTTCGGCGGGCGCGCTGAGGTCACCTATGTCGGCAAGCTGGCGCAGAATTTCGGGGTTGCGCTCTCTTATTCCTATGTGAAGCAATATTCGGCCGAACGCGCCGTGCAGCTCGACGGCTGGGCGCTCGGCACGACGACGCGCGCCGACACCAACAATGACGGCGTTACCGATGCGGTCGCGGGTACCGCTGGCCCGTTCCTCGGCAGCTTCGTCACCGAGCGCCACGCCGTGCTCGGCACCGCGCAATGGGATCCGACCGAGTCGATCCGCGTGACGGTCGACGGCCTGTTCAACAGCGACCATTACGTCCAGAGCACGCGCCGCTATTTCGCGACCAACCTGTTCAACGGCGCACTCGGCGCCCCGACCGAGCCGACTACGGTCGAGAACGATGTCGTTACGTCCTTCGCCGGCACCGCCGCGCAATATCGCGGGATCATCTCGCGGTCCGACATCAAGGACCACACCTATGCCGGCGGCCTGAACGTCGCGTTCGACAATGGCGGTCCGATCAAGGCGAAGATCGACTTCTGGTATGCCGATGCCGGCCGCGACCGCTACACGCCGCAGGTCAATTTCGAGAATGACGCAGCGACCGCGGTCGCCCAGCGCATGCCGGTCAGCTACGACATCACCGATCCGGCCAATACGGTGATCGCCTTCACCGAGTTGACCGCCGAGGATTATGCGATCCAGCAGGCCACCACGGTGAAGCAGGATTCGTCCGACGTCATCAAATCCGTCCGCGCGGACTTCACCTGGGAGCCGACGTCGGCCTCGTTCCTGAAGTCGATCGACTTCGGCGCGCGCTTTGACGACCGTCGCCACACCCAGCGCGTCGACAACACGCTCTACAATTTCGCCAACCTCGCCGCGCGACCCGATCTGGATTCGAGCTATCTCGAGAACAGCCGCAACGCGATGGCGGATTCGCCCGCTAATTTCGGCGGTGCCGCGGCGGTGACCTTTCCCTATTACGACTTCGACAAGCTGATGCAGCTCGCGACGAACGCGGCCGGCGTCCAGGTCAACGACCAATACGCCACCGACATCGCCAGCAATGCCGACGTGCAGGAGACCACCTATGCGCTCTATGCGCAGGCGAACCTCTCGTCCGGCCCGTTCTCTGGCAATATCGGCCTGCGCTGGCTGCTCACCGATCAGGTGGTGCTGGGCGCGGCTGGTACGACACCGGCGAACACGGTGCCGCAGCGTTTCGCCAATTCGTACAACTACTTCCTGCCCTCGCTGAATTTGCGCTACGAGCTCACGCCGAAGACGCTGATCCGCTTCGGCGCGTCGAAGACTATCTCGCGCCCGCAATTCCAGTTCCTGTCGGTGGGCTCGGCGATCGACCTGACCACGGTCAATTCGGGCACGCCGGTGACGATCAGCCGCGGCAACCCGGAACTGCAGCCCTACGCGGCCAAGAGCGTCGATCTCGGCTTCGAATGGTATCCCAACCGCAGCACGAGCTTCGCGGTGGCGGGCTATTACAAATGGGTCACCAACTTCACCGTGACCGCCACCGAGGCGACCACGATCACCTTGCCCGACGGCACTACCACGCCGGCCTTCATCACCTCGACGATCAACGACCCCACCGAGCGTCACTTCCGCGGCATCGAGGCGCAGTTCCGCAAGGAGTTCGACTTCCTGCCGGGCTTCCTCAAGGACATGGGCGTCCAGGCCAACTGGAACCATAACCTCACCGACGCGCGCGAGACCTTCACCTCGCTGGTCGGCTCGACCGTGCCGGTGCTGCCGATCAACTTCTCGCGCGACGTGGTCAACGCCCAGCTTTATTACAGCAAGGCGGGCATCGATCTGCGCGCGGCCTATCGCTATTATAGCGGCTATTCGCGCGCCTTCGCCAACGGCTATCAGTTCATGCCGGCGGGCCAGTTCGACCTCAATGCCGGCTACACGCTGCGCAAGGGCGTGCGCCTGACCGGCACCATCACCAATTTGCTCGACAGTCCGGTCTATCGCACCACCGCCGATTACCGCGACCTGTCGAGCCAGAGCATCCTGCAGCATTACGCCTATCAGGGCCGCACGGTCACGATCGGCGTGCGCCTGCAGCTTTGACGGATCGCGGAAATCAGAAAATGAGGGAGATATCGATGCGGAAGCTGCTGCTTTGCTGCGCTGCCTTGCTCGCCACGCCGGGTACGGCGCTGGCGCAGAATGCGCTGGGCGCCAATTTCAACGAGCATTTCGAGGACGTCGACTATCGCGACCTCGAAAAGGCCGATGCGCACTGGATCCGTCTGTTCGTGCCGATGCCGCAGCTCGATCGTGGTGCGGCCGAGCACGGCGCGGTGCGCGCGACGCTCGACGCGAACAAGCACGGCTACAAGACCATCCTCACGTTCAAATGGCCGTATATGCGCAGCGACTTCCCCAAGGCGGGGAGTCCCGAGATGCAGCACGAGCTGGCGCGGCTCGACGCGGTGCTGCCGCTGGTGATGGGCAAGGTCGACATCCTCGAGATCGGCAACGAGCCCTATATCGAGAGCCGCGAGCAGGATCGCGACCTCGACCTCAACGCCTTCTATGAGGCAATGGCCGCGCACATCATCGCGTATCGCGCGGCGCATTGCCCGGGCGAGTGCAAGACGCGGCTGTACATGGGCGCGCTCAACCGGCTCGACCTCAAGAAGAACCTGACCAAATCGACCGATCGCTGGATGGCCTATGTGAAGGCGACGCCCGAGATCGACGGAGTCGACATCCACCCGCACATTCCCACGATCGAGGCGTCGAAGCCGTTCCTCGATTATGTCCTGCCGCGCATGCGCCCCGACCAGAAGTTCATCGTGACCGAATTCTCGCTCGTCTGGTGGTGGCAGCAGAACATGCAGCAGCCGGTCGCGCCGGCCTTCGCCGACAAATATCACGCGCCGCGCACCGCGCAGAACTGGCAGATCGTGAAGGCCGCGCTCGAAACCCCGTTCCCCCAGCAGGAATGGAACGACTTCCTGTCGATGAGCCCGTGGTTCGAGGGCCGGAAGCATTATCTGCGCAACCAGATGAAGCTGTTCCGCGACACCGGCCGCCTCGCCGTGGCCACTTACGGCTTCAA
>Ga0065165_1001546_pt1 | contig 24022 bp, 18 predicted proteins | sample AraplaMF_Cvi_mMF_FD_63813 | JGI IMG/M metagenome (GOLD analysis project Ga0065165, IMG submission 63813) | Arabidopsis root microbial communities from the University of North Carolina, USA - plate scrape MF_Cvi_mMF (version 2) (version 3) | ecosystem: Host-associated > Plants > Roots >... | reverse complement strand
TTGTAAGGCAGATGCTCTGAACCAGCTGAGCTAAGCTCCCCTTCTTTTTTGAAGCATCCGAAGATCGTTTTCTCCAGTTGTTTGCTTCATTTTGGGAATGCAAAAGTAGTAGACTTTTCTATTTGTGCAAAGACCTGTCAACTACTTTTGGGCGTTATTTCATAATACACTGATGGTGAGTTGAATAATTTTGTGAAAATGCCTAATTTTTTTAATTGAACCGCATTTAGGATTGGTGCCCGGAAACTTCGCTACCGTACCAGTAATCTAAAAATAGGCCCGCTGGCATGGCTTGGGATTTCTGTTAGGGGACTGCTTTGTTAAAGTTACACGCTGCCTTACCGGTAAGCGGGCAAAAAAAGGCGGTAATGCTCCTGGCATTATTATTTTAATCTTGTTTATACACCTAGTTTAAGCATTTCATGTCCGGTCCGGACTGTTTCTGAAATGCCATATATGTGTTTCCGGGTTCGTTTAAGCCGGGATCTTGCTTCGATGGACGAAGTGAGTAAAGTTTTTTCAATTGTTTAACCGCTAACAACAACACATGACAGAAGAAGATCAACCAAGGCGACTATTGTTGGTTTCAAATCGTTTACCGTTTCAATTACTTGAGCAGGGAGATGGAGTTGTTCTGAAGCAAAGCGACGGCGGGCTGGTAACGGCTCTGAAAAGTTATTTTGAACAGGACTCGAATAAAGATGTCTTTCAGGAGAAAGTATGGTTTGGCTCAGCCGACTTTCCGGAGAAACGGTGGAAGCGATTCAAACAACAAGGTGGCGCTGGGGGAAATTTTACGGTTGAACCGATTTTTGTCGACGGCAAGGCATATAACAAATATTACAACGGCTTCTGTAATGCTACACTATGGCCGTTGTTTCACTACTTCCCTTCATATGTAGTATACGACCAGGAGTTTTTTGAGAAGTATGAAGAGGTGAATGCCTTCTTTGCAGAGCAATTGCTGGCCGTTATCAAGCCGGGCGATGTAATCTGGATTCACGACTACCAATTATTCCTGCTGCCCCAGCTGATTCGCGATAAAGTGCCCGATGCTACCATCGGCTTCTTTCTGCATATACCGTTCCCATCGTATGAAATTTTCAGACTGCTTCACCGACCCTGGAAAGAAAAGATCGTTCGTGGTCTTCTCGGGGCCGACCTCATAGGTTTCCATACACACGAGTATGTGCAACACTTCTTGAAAAGTGTGCGTATGGTTGCCGGTTACGATCATCAATACCGCGTTATCGCGTTAGAAGATCGTGTTGTCAAAGCAGACTTGTTTCCACTGGGTATCGATTATAATAAGTTCAACGAGTCGGGCAAAGACATTGCCGTACAAGAGAAGAAAGCCGAAGTTGTTAAAAACTTCCAGGATAAGAAAATTATATTCTCTGTAGACCGGCTGGATTATACCAAGGGCGTTACACACCGCCTGTCGGGTTTTGAGCAATTGCTGGAGCGATACCCCGAATGGAAAGAAAAGGTAGTGTTTGTACTCGTAGTAGTGCCCTCACGACAGATCATATCCAAATACAATGAACGGTTAAAGCTTATTGAAGAAGAGGTGGGTCGTATCAATGGCAAGTACTCCACGTTATCGTGGCAGCCGGTTATCTACCGTTATAATCATCTCGACTTTACAGAACTGAGCGCATTGTATCAGGCTGCCGACGTCGGCCTTATAACGCCGTTACGTGATGGCATGAACCTCGTTGCCAAAGAGTATGTGGCCAGTTGCTCAGAACAACGTGGTGTGTTGATTCTAAGTGAACTTGCCGGTGCGGCCAACGAGTTAAGCGAAGCACTGCTCGTTAATCCGCTGGACGCACACGAAATGGCGCTTGCTATAGATCAGGCGTTAACCATGCCGCCCGAAGAACAGAAGCGCAAGCTCGATGCCATGCAGAAACGTCTTGTTGATTATGACGTTACCGTTTGGTTAAACGATTTCCTTCACCAGCTCTACGATGTGAAACATCAGCAGAAGTCCGAAGAGAAGAAGTTCATGACGGGCACCATCCGTCAGGATATCATCCGGAATTACCAGGAGGCAAGCACACGTAGCCTGTTACTGGACTATGACGGTACACTGGTGGCTTACGCGCGGCATCCCCGCGAAGCTACGCCGGATAAGAGCTTGTTGAAGCTGCTGGCATCGCTGGGCTCGGATCCGAAAACGAACCTTACCATTATCAGCGGACGCGACGCAAAGATACTCGAAGAGTGGTTCCGCGATATGCCGATCAATCTTGTGGCCGAGCACGGTGCATCGATCAAACGTATAGGTCAGGAGTGGTGCACGGAGAAAGATATCGATCAAACCTGGAAACCGGTAGTGCGACCCACCATGGAGTTGTTTGCCAAGCGTTGCCCGGGTTCGTTTATCGAAGAGAAGAACCATACGCTGGCCTGGCATTATCGCAACGTGCAGCCTGAACTAGGCTTCATTCGCTCGCGCGAGCTGCTGGATAGCCTTTTCCATTTAATCCGTAATGCTCATCTGCAGGTTATTGACGGTAACAAAGTAATCGAAGTTCGTATTGCGGGCATCGATAAAGGAGTTGCCGCACGAAAGCTTGCCGATGAAAGCAACAGCGAGTTTGTTCTGGCAATTGGCGATGACAAGACAGACGAAGATATGTTCCGGACGCTGGCCGACCGGGCAACAACCATAAAAGTAGGACCCGGACATTCGGTTGCGCAATATTCCATCGCGCACCAGCGTGATGTTATCCGGCTGCTACAGGCTTTTGCTTCTTAATAGATTTTTTGTCATCGCTATTACAATATGAGTGTACATCGTTATAACATGGGCGTTATCGGCAATTGCTCGTACATCGGGTATGTCGATATGGATGCCAACATATCGTGGATGTGTATGCCACGGTTCGATAGTTCTTTTATTTTCGGTTCCCTGCTGGATAAAGAGAAGGGTGGCGAGTTTTCGGTCACGCCGGTGGGTAACTATACCAGCCGTCAGTATTATATCGAGAACACCAACGTCCTCTGTACCGAGTTTCAGTGTGAGAACGGGAAGTATCGGGTGATCGACTGTGCCCCACGATTCTTTCAATATGAGCGGTTCTTCAAGCCGCTTATGCTGGTGCGTAAAGTAGAGGTGCTCGAAGGCTCTCCCTTTATACGCGTGCGGTGCAAACCGCGTGGCGACTACGGAGAGCTTGTTCCTGAGACAATGCTGAGCAGTAATCACCTGCGTTTTATGAACTTCAAAATGCAGGTGCGGCTTACAACCGACATTTCGCTTTCCTATATCATGGACGAGCAGCCCTTTGTGCTGGATCGCAACCACTACCTGGTGTTTACCTATGGTGAGCCGCTGGAGGCGCCGTTGAAGCCCACAGTAGAAGACTTTATAAACAAGACCGTTCGGCACTGGCAGTTCTGGATCAAAGCCACCTACGTACCGGATATCTACCAGTCGCAGGTAATCCGCTCCGCCCTGGTGCTGAAGTTGCACCAGTATGAAGATACGGGCGGTATCATTGCCTCGGGTACGACAAGTTTGCCCGAGCACGACGGCAGCGAGCGCACGTGGGACTACCGTTACTGCTGGTTCCGCGATGCCTACTATACGCTCAAAGCCTTTAACGAGCTTGGCCACTTCGATGAGCTGGAAAGCTACTTTGAATATGTACAGAACATCGTAATGCGCGATGGAGGCCGGTTACAGCCGCTATATTCCATAACGGGAGGGAAAGAACTTGAAGAGAAACACATGGACCTGGCGGGTTACCGTGGCAACCAGCCCGTGCGCATCGGTAATAAAGCGTATCTACAAATACAGAACGATGTGTATGGACAGGTGCTGGTAGGACTGCTGCCGCTGTTTAACGATAAACGGATTACCTCGCCCCAACGCAACTCGTATCAGAAGATGGTGAATTGGCTGCTCGACTGGATCGAGCGCACAATGGATGAACCCGATGCAGGGCTTTGGGAATTCCGTAACATCAAACAGGTACATACCTATACCTTGTTATTCCATTGGGCGGGCAGTAAAGCCGCGATTAAAATCGGCAAAGTAACGACCGATGGGGAAATGGTGAAACGTGCATCGAAGCTGGAGCAGATGGCAGCCGAGCGTCTTGAGAAATGTTACGACGGTACGCGCGGCGTATATACACAAGCCATGGGATCGCAACACCTGGATGCAAGTGCCCTGAAGCTGATTACCATGAATTATCTTGATCCCCATTCAGATCGGGCCGCAAAGCACATCCAGGCGCTTGAAGCGTCGCTGAAGACAAATCAGGATCTTTTCTACAGGTATATTCACCAGGACGACTTCGGCAAACCCGAGGCTACCTTCCTGGTATGTGCCTTCTGGTACGTCGATGCATTGGCCTGTGTAGGGCGTGTAGACGATGCGGTAAAAGCGCTGGAGCGTATATTACCGTTTGCCAACCACCTGGGTATCTTCAGTGAAGATGTAGGACTCGACGGCTCGCAATGGGGTAACTACCCACAAACGTACAGCCACGTGGGACTCATCAACTCGGTATTCCGCATCTCGAAAAAGCTCGATACGCCGGGGTATAAATAATGATCCTATTCATACGGTGAGGGGCTGGTGCTTGTCCAGCCCCCATCGATTACGATGGTCTGGCCGGTAATGTGTGCTGCGTCGGGCGAAAGCAGAAACAGCGCGGCACCGGCAATATCATTCGGAGTAGCGGGTTTACCGAGTGGAGTTATCGACGACCAGGTTTGGCTATAGTGCGGGTCTTGTGTAGTACGTTCGGTAGTGGTAGCGCCGGGCGCTATAGCGTTGGTTGTAATGCCGAAGGGAGCGAGCTCTACCACCAGCGTGCGGGCAAGCATCTCAAGTGCTGCCTTACTCATGCCATAGGCCGCGAGGTTCTTGTGTGCCTGGTGCCCTGTTACAGACGACATGAAGAGTATCCGTCCACCGCTTTGTTGCCGTATCATTTGCTGTGCCGCAGCCTGCGCCAGGAAGAAACTGCCGGCCAGGTTTACATTCATAACGGTATTGAAGTCGGCGCGACCATAGGTCAGAAAATCGCCGAACAGCGTAATACCGGCATTGGCAATAGCCATAGTGAGGGGCCCGGCCTGGGATGCGGTGTCAATCATTTTCTGAATCACCGCACCGTCGGACGCATCCCCGGGTATGGGGATGCACAACCCGGGTGTATCCTTAAACTGGTCTGCTGCCTGAAAGGCGAGGTCCTCGTCCTTGTCGTTCAGAATTACCGTGGCACCGTGTTCCACAAGGCGTGTGGCAATGGCAAGACCTATGCCCTGTCCGGCGCCGGTTATAACCGCGGTTTGATTTTGAAAGCGCTGTGTTTGCATGGTATGGCAGGCTGTGTTGTAGCGTGTCCTTTATCTTAAAAATAGTGTTTTTCGGATCCACCGAAGGCCTTTCCGGATAGACGACTGCAAGCTTTTTATACCGTGTTGGTGTTCGGTATGCGATAAAGGCCAATGTCGTAAACCGAATTTTTTGTTTTCTTGTTGTTATTTGAGTGGAAATGGCGCAAGTAACGCTTAATTTGAATAGAGAAAGATAGTATGCAAAAGTCAGCCAGTATAGAATATCCGGTTTCGGCACTGATCCGTCAGCGCAGAAGTATCCGCGCATTTTCGGATATGCCGATCGAACCGGAGAAGATTTTTACGCTTTTTGAGGCTACACGGTGGGCGCCGTCGAGTTCGAACGAGCAGCCGTGGGTGTATATATATGCTACGAAAGAACAGCCCGGGTTATGGAATACGTTGCTCCAGTGTTTGAATCCAAGCAACCAGGTGTGGGCCAAAGACGCGCCACTGCTCATACTAAGCCTGGCACGTAAACACTTCTCGAAGTATGCCACCACAAACTCGCATGCGTTGTACGACCTGGGAGGAGCCAACTCTTTTCTGGCGATACAGGCAGTAGAGCTCGGGTTACAGGTGCGGCAGGTGGCCGGCTTCGACGAGCAGAAAGCGATCGGGGATCTGCACATACCGGCCACGTTCGATGTAGGGGTATTTATTGCTGTGGGATATCCAGGCGACCCTGAAACGCTGCCCGAAAAGCTCAAACTCCGGGAAATGGCGCCACGGGAGCGCTATATACAACAGGAATTTGTTATGAACCATACGTTTTAAATGGAAGACGAAAGAAAAGGGGCCGTGGTCGCCACCATCGGTATGGATGCCTACCGCACTAAACTGGACACAGGAGTTCATATAGTGTATGCCGACGAACCCGAAAGCCAGGGCGGGTCAAATACAGGTCCCGCACCGTATGACCTTATGCGGATGTCACTGGCATCGTGTACTGCCATAACACTACGCATGTATGCTAACCGCAAGCAATGGCCGGTAGAGCAGATCAGCGTATACGTGAACATCGAGAAAACCGAAGAGAAGACCATATTTCATCTGGCTGTCGAACTGAAAGGTAACCTGAACGGCGAACAGCGTAAGCGAATGCTGCAGATTGCAAACGCATGCCCGGTTCATAAAACATTGATAAACCCCATCGGGGTGTCGACATTGCTGATTAAGCATATAAACGATCCCTCACGGACGGAATAATGCGGTTGGCGTATGTGATGTAGCGTATTCTTTCTGCCGTGCAGGGCAATGTTGTGAGCGTGTAGTGCTTTAATAACCTAAACATTCACGGACTATGGAAGATACCTTAACGAAGTATAGTCACGGTGCGTTGACTATTGTATGGCAACCGAAGCGGTGTATCCACTCGGGCCACTGTTTTCGCGGATTGAGCGGTGTGTTCAATCCTCGCGCCGACCCCTGGGTCAAACCCGAAAATTCTACCACAGAACAGATTATCGATCAGGTACGCAAGTGTCCATCTGGAGCACTGACCTATTACCTGAATCTCGAATCAAGTTATGAACAGGATGAAGCCGAAGTCCCGGTAACGAATGCCGTGATCGAGGCGACGGCCGACGGTCCGTTGCTGGTGTATGGCGACGTATGTGTGCGAATGCCCAATGGCGATACCGTGGCGTGTACCGGCGTTACGGCGTTTTGCCGGTGTGGCGCATCGGGTAAGAAACCGTACTGCGACGGTTCGCACAGACGTACAGGCTTTACGGGATAACTACTCGGTTCCCAGTGGAATGGAGAACGACACGGCGGTGCCCTGACCTTGTGTGCTGGTAACGGTTAGTGTGCCGCCGTTGCGATGTATAAACTCTTTGCATAACAGCAGGCCGAGGCCTGTACCTTTCTCTTGCTGTGTACCCATTTTGGTGAAGTGTTCAGAATCCACAATCATGTGGACCTCTTCTTCCGTCATTCCGATACCCGAATCTTTTATGGTAATACAGCAGTTGTCTCCTTCCGGATACGCAGATACAATAACCATTCCGTTGCGTTTGGAGAACTTGATGGCGTTGTGTATCAGGTTTCGCAATATCAGGTGGATCTGGTTGGGGTCGGCAATCACACCGCGCGTAATCGTGGCGTTGCTTACGATCGTTACATTCTTGCCCGAAGCCGGGCCTTCCAGCAGCTTGCAGGCGTCGTCTATCAGGGTTTTGATATCGATCTTCTGGTGCTCGGTCTTTATACCCTCCATCTGGCTTAAAGACCAGCTCAAAAGATTTTCCAGTGTGCTTTGTGTAGCATTGAGGTTGGTCTTGAGCTTGTCCGACAGCGACAGGAATTCTTCAGGCGTAAGCAGGCGGCTGGCCAGCAGTTCGAGCAGCGCCTGGAGATTGCCGATAGGCCCGCGAAGATCGTGGCTGATCACCGAGAACAGTTTCGATTTGAGTTGGTTGAGGTGCTGTAAATTCTCGGCCTGTGTCTGAATCTCCTCCTTCTGATGTTCGATAGCGGCGTTTTTATCAGACAGGGTCTTGTTGGCCCGTGTCTGCGTATGGCGTAGCCGTATCAGTGCGAAAATGAGTGTGCCGAGCAGTACAATTACCGTTACAAGAGCTACCGCAAGAATTCGTTGGTTTCGCACCTGTTGCGACCGGAGTTCGTTTTCACGCTCAAGCAGGTTTATGGTCTTGTCTTTTGTTTCCAGCTCATACAAGGATTGCATTTCCTGAATGTGTCCGTTGCGTTCGGCATTGTATAAACTGTCCTTGAACTGATTGGCCAGGCGTAATTGCTCTACGGCAAGCGTGGGGCGGTTGGTCGCACTGTATACATCGGCTAGCAGAGAATGCGCGCGGATCAACGTGCTGATGTTCGATAGCTCGTGATTGATGCTGATCGAACGTTTGAGGCAGAGTATAGCGCTGTCGTAGTGATGTAGCACCGTGGCGTTTTGAGCCATGAGCAGGTACGATATGCCCAGCGCGCGACGGTTGCCCACCAGGCTGTCGAGGCGCAACGTAGTGCGCACGAGTGCCATCGACTTTTTGTAATGACCCAGGTTGAAGTATGTACGCGCCTTGCGGTTAAGAATTATGCTTTCATTCAACGAATCCTGGTTGGCGTGATAGATCACCAGGCCTTTATCGGAAATAAGCAGCGCAGAGTCGTATTTCTTTTGATTCACCAGCAGCATCGAGTGTTCACGGTAGGCAGCGGCCAGTAACTCCTGATCCTTTTTGGCGGCTGCCAGCGCGTACGCCCGTTTGAGGAAATGTGCCGCCTGGTCGAGATTCTGCAAATCCATAGATGTGCGCGACAGCACCAATAAACACTCACCCCAGGCGTTGGTATAGGTTGTATTCTCGAGAATCCGCAACGCCTTAAAACCATATTCCATACTCAGACGGTAGTTGGCCTTGGTCCAGTTTGCTTTCGAGAGGATATAGAAAGCATAGCCCGTGAGGTAGCGGTGGTTCGTTGGTGAGGTGGTACCGAGTACGTGTTTGGCGAGAGTTATCGACGAATCGGGAGCGGAAAGAAAGAGTGTATAGGCTGTTTCGAGTTCACGATTGGCTTTTAAGCTATCATTTTCCGGCTGAGCAAAAACGAAAACGCTCGCTCCCAACAGGAAGATTAGGGTGAATATACAAGCCGGTGCGCCTCGCATTCGTTATAAAAGGCTCAAATAATAGTTTATTCGGAAAACTTACAAACGAAATATCGTTAAAAAGGCACGTAAGGTTTTGAACGACATAAAAGCTGCCCTTGCGGGATAATTGTAAGCGGGTTGTTTTCGTTATCTTGTCTGCCCGCTAATCCGTACGGTGTGACACGATTCTACGTATTTGTTTTGTTTTTGACCATCCCCGTTGCAGCCTCTGCCCAGTTGCATACGTTGCGCGGCGTTGTTCAGGACCGTGACGGAGACCGCTTGCCATTGGCGTATGTTTTTGTAATGCCCGATTCCATAACCGCTGTAACCGATAATTCAGGGAATTTCTCGGTTCGTGTTACAACGGGGACGAAACTGTTGCGGGTCTCGTTCATCGGCTATGACGTCTGGCAGCAAATGATTCGCGTTACAGCAGACACTACCTTGCGGGTAGCCCTGCGCACACGCCACAACGAGCTACAGGAAATTGTCGTACGCGGACAAAAGAACGTACAGACGGAGATTTTTGAATCAAGTCGCACCAGCACGCATAAACTCACAAAAGAAAATATCAACGCCATTCCCATGCTCGGTGGCGAGTCCGACGTAATCAAAGCCCTGCAACTATTACCCGGAACATTACGTGGAGTAGAAGGAAGCTCCGATCTTTTTGTCCGTGGCGGCGCGGCCGATCAGAACCTTGTATTGCTCGACGACGCTCCGATTTATAATACCAGCCACCTGTTCGGGTTTCTATCCGTATTCAATCCGGATGTTCTCGATGAAGTTGAGGCCATCAACGGTGGGTTTCCCGCGGAATACGGCGGCCGGCTTTCGTCTATTCTCAATGTACGCACCACGCAGTCCGTGGCCGATCGTACACACGTGGCCGGCGATATAGGTATCCTCGCATCGCGACTTTATATTGAACAACCCGTGGTGAAAGACAAAGCCAGCTTCTGGGTTGCCGGCCGACGAACGTATATCGATCAGGTTATAAAACTTACCGGTGAAGAGCTGCCGTACTTCTTTTACGACCTCAACGGTAAGGTTATACTAAAGCCGTCCTTGCGCGATAAGGTAGAGGTTAGTTACTACGGCGGCAAAGACGTGCTGGATATCTTCAGAGATCGTAACAACGATGGCGACGGATTTTTAACGGCCTACGAATCCGAAAACAACAGCCAGTCTGTACGTTGGTTGCACACCGCCGGCAGCCATGTTAACAGCACCGTGTCGTTGATCCGCTCACGCTATACCTATGCCCTTCGCAATTCGTTTGAGGAAAACAAGCTGGTGGCCACGTCAGACATTGAAGACCTCGGCACACGCTGGCAGATCGAACGCGACTCCATCGGCAGAAGGCACGGCACATTACGTGGCGGTGTCGACTGGACGCGGCACGCCATAAGCCCCTCGGTTGTCAATACCGAGGGCAGTATATCCGAACTACTGGAAAGCAGCTCGGCATCGGGCCACGTTGCAAATGAACTTGCTGCCCACATGGCCTACGAATGGTCCGTATGGCCGTCGTTGCGGGTTAATGCCGGCATGCGCGGGTCAATGGCCATTGCCGACGGCCGAACATATCAATATGCCGAGCCGCGGTTCTCGCTGCGCTATGGCGTAAGCGATAAAGTTGCCGTAAAGGCCAGCTACTCGCGTATGGTCCAGTACATACATCGCATATCGAACTCGGCCATCACATCACCAACCGATATCTGGTATCCGGTCACATCCACAATACGGCCGCAAACATCGCATCAATGGGCCGTGGCCTTGCAGCGTACATTACCCGAACACGACGTGTTCATGAGTGTAGAGGGCTATTATAAAACTATGGATCAGTTGATCGGGTATGAAGAAGGAACAAATCTTTTTTTGAATACAGATTTCGAATCAAAGCTCATTCAGGGGCGTGGCCGTGCGTATGGACTGGAGCTGTTGTTGCGTAAAGAAGCCGGGCGATTTACCGGATGGATAAGTTACACACTGTCGTGGTCATGGCGGCAGTTCGATGCCGTAAACCGGGGTGAGTGGTTCCCGTCGCGTTACGATCGCAGACACAACGGAGCCATTGTAGCACAGTACACCCTGGGTAAACGTCTGGCCGTATCCGTCGTATGGGAATATATATCGGGTGCACGGTTTACGCCGGTTATAGGCCAGTATACCATACTGGCGCCTACGCTCACCGGCGTAGACCTGGTGCCGGTTTACGCCGATATAAATTCGGTGCACCTGTCAGACACACACCGGCTTGACGTAGGGCTCAAGTTCAAGAGCAGGCCGGGGCGTAAATATCGCTGGGAATGGTTTGCCGGCGTATACAATGGTTACAATCGGGCGAACCCGATTGGCATAACCATTGAACAGGACGAAGTTACCAACGACCTTCGTTACGAGCAGCCGGGATTGTTCGGCCTGATTCCTTTTATAAGTTATGGATTTATGTTTTAGCAAAAACGTATGAAGCTAAAAAGTATAGCGATAAGTGTTGTGTTCATGATTGGCCTGATCGTCGCCGGCTGTATCCCTGATCCGTTGGAAGTAAAGGGTATTCCCGCCGTACCACAGCAGATCGTGGTCACAACTCAAATGGTGCCCGATCGTTCACTGATCATACTGCTCACACGCACATTCGGTGCGTTAGAAGCCAGCGAAGACAGCGACCCACAGCAGGTATTGGATCAGATCGCCGTAACCGATGCGTTGGTTACATTGCGTGGCCCTTCGGGTACCGATACCCTCGTGTCGTTCGGCAGCGGTTTATATGGCGGCGTAACCATGCCGTTTCAGGAAGGGCATTCGTATACGCTACACGTTGCGAGCGAGTCACTGGGCGAAGTCAGCGCCACAACCACCGTGAAGCCCCGCGTCGGGTTTTCGTCTATCGACGCATCGTTATATTACAATGGCTATGGCGATACATTGGCGCAGATTATCTACGGTTTTCGCGATCCGGCAGAAGCCAACTGGTATATGTTGAATGTACAGCCGGTTGAGCGCGAGGAGCTGGCGCGTCGCATTCTGAATCCTGACGCGTATACACGCTTGTTGGAAGATACCGAATACAATGGCGAACAATTTGCCGAGGCCGTTCGTGTCGTGCGGCGTGACTATCATCCGGGCGATACCATCCTGGTTTCACTTTCAAATATCAGCCAGGAGTATTATTCGTTCATGAAACTTCGTATGGACAATCGCTTCAGCTTTATCGAATACCTGAGCGAGCCCGTAAACTATCCATCCAATGTAATCGGCGGTAAAGGATTCTTCAACCTCTACCTGCCCGATATACGGATGTTTGTATTACAATAGCGGTTACCGTGGGGGAGCGTTCTTCTCGAAGAAGCTATAGTAAATCGTGAGCAATTCGCCTGCAGTGAGGTAATACATTACCTGGTAGTTCTTGGCGTTGAATTGTGTGAGGATATCATAATACTCTTTCTCCGTGAGCTTGTACTTGCGCATCATATCGGCCTTTGGTTTCGGATCGTTGATGATCAGATCGACATACGTTTTAACACGCAGGTTTTCATTCTCCAGTCGGCCTACCTTTATCTTCTCTTTTTTCTCCTTTGAGTAGTAGAACTTGATGTTCTTGTTCTGCTTGCGAAGTGCGGCGTTCTGCTCGTCGAACATACCCTCGTACATATTGTCCAGGCGGTTATCGCGTACAGTAACGCTTTTAAGCATCGTATACTTTTCGGCCAGCATAATCATGCTGGGCTCCCAGCCCAGGAGCGGGAGTTCAAGAGTCTGGTAGCCCACGAACGATATAACCAGTGTATCACGCTGTGTGGCAATAAGGCTGAAGTTACCCTTCGAGTCGGTCGTAGTGCCCCGGCTCTGGCTTTTAACCTGGATCGTCACATAGGGCAGGGGTGCGAATGTGGCGGAGTCGGCCACGATGCCGCGTATAATTTCCTGGGCCTGGCTTTGCAATGCTGTGCCCACAAGAAGAAAAAGGAATATAAAGAGTGTCTTCAGTTTTTGCATGTTGAATCTCAGGTCGTCGTTGGCACAGTGTTAGGCTACGGTAAGCTTCCGGATAATGTCCGCTTGTCCGGGGTACTGTTCCATCAGTGCTTTCAGGCTGGCCATTTCAAAGTCATGAAAGTCAAATCCCGGTGCCACCGTGCAGCTGGCAAGCGTATAGCTGTCAGGAGAGTTTACCATGGCGCCAAACCATACGTTGGCGGGTATCACTACCTGGGGCTGGTCACCATTTGCAAGATCTGTTCCAAGCTTTCGTACAGAAAGGCCATTCTGGTCCAATATATAAATGGATAACGACGTTCCGGCATGGAAATGCCATAGCTCGTCAGATTTGATGCGATGAAAGTGCGATTTGTCTTGTGAGCGGAGCAAGAAATAAATCGCGGTAGAGAAGTTTCGGTTTCCGGAGAACGTTTCCGATAGTGAAGCGTGAGATATTTCTCCGGCGGCGCGGTAAGTTTCTTTAAAAAATCCGCCTTCGGGGTGGGCGGCAAGCTCCAGGTTCTGTATCCAGTAATCGGCTGTTCTCATGGTTCAGGTTTTGTATACAGCTCAAACGTGTGCGGTCGGGGCTGCCGGGGTGCAAATAGACAATTAAAAACTTCAAAGTAAAATGAAGTCGGCTGTAAAGTTTTCGCAAACAGAAAACGATTGCGGTATCATTTATTTGAAATAGGGTTAAGGGTTAATCTGTGCGTTTGGTGTGCTGTTATTTTTGGGCGACCAATTAAATACCAAACACAATGAAGTATTCGATCCTACGACTAATGCTTCCGTTTGTACTGCTGTCCACCCTATGGGCGTGTAATGGCAGCGGCAAGCGGGAAACTCCGGCGGGCAAAGACCTCTCGCCCGTGGAACGGCGCAAAGCCGAACGCAGTAAAGATGATGCTATTGAGAAAAAAGTTGAAGATCTTCTCAGTCAAATGACATTAGAGGAGAAGATCGGCCAGATGGTCCAGATCAACAACTCCGAAATTGTAACCAGTGCCAACTGGGGTGCCGGCTCAGAACTCAGCATCGAAACAAAAGTAGACACCGCCAAGCTTGGCGCACTGCTCCGTAAGTATCATGTGGGGTCCTTCCTGAACGGCATAGCCGTTTCGCCCACGGTGTGGTACGAATTCTATAAAGACCTCCAGGAACATAACCTCAGGATATCACGGTTGAAGATTCCTATAATCTATGGAGTAGACCACATGCACGGCCCCAACTACGTGGAGGGCGCAACCATCTTCCCGCATGCCATCAACACCGCGGCAACATACAACAACCAGTTCCCGGCAGATATGGCACACGTTACAGCCATCGAGACCGCCGACGTAGGCCACCAGTGGCTGTTTGCCCCCGTGCTGGATCTTTCGCGCACACCGCTGTGGGGACGTTTTTATGAAACGCTGGGCGAATCACCCTACGTAGCCGCTACCATGGGAAGCATCTATGTAAAGACCGTACAAAACGATAGCGCCATCGCTCCCTATAAGATCGGTGCTACCGCGAAACACTTCTTTGCATACTCCGATCCGAAATACGGATGGGACCGCGGACCGGTCGATGTATCCGAGCAGGCCTTGTATGAATTCCACCTGCCGTCGTTCAAAGCCGCCATCGCGGCCGGTATCAAAACCGTAATGATTAACAGTGGCGAGCTGAACGGCGAACCCGTACATGCTTCGCACTGGGTACTTACCGAACTGCTTCGCGATCAGTTGAAGTTTACCGGTGTGGCGGTAACCGACTGGGAAGATATAATACGCCTGTATCGCAACCACCGTGTGGCAGAGAACGAAAAAGAAGCAACGTACAAAGCCATCATGGCCGGTGTAGACATGGCCATGACGCCGTATACCACCACCTTCTGCGATTACCTGCGCGAGCTCGTAAAAGAAGGCCGCATTTCCGAAGAGCGTATAGACCTATCGGTAAGCCGTGTGCTGCGCCTGAAACTTGAACTCGGTTTGTTCGAGCACCCGCTGCCGCGCAACGACCGCTTTAACCGTGTAGGCGCACCCGAAAACCGCGCGAAGGCACTCGAAGCCGCCCGCGAATCCATCGTACTGATGAAGAACGACGGCGCGCTGCCATTAGCCGCAGGTATAAAAGACATCGTTGTGGCCGGCCCTGTAGCAAACCTGAAGCGGCCACTGGGCGGCGGCTGGACACTACGCTGGATGGCAAACGACGACTCGATCTATCCGAAAGATATGCTCACCGTATACACAGCCTTACAAAAGGAGTTTGCCGGTAGCAGCGTTACACTGGCCAATACCGCGGCTGAGCTGAAAGCAAAGGCCGCCCGTGCCGGTGCCATTGTTGTAGCCGTGGGCGAGATGCCCTATGCCGAAGGCTTCGGCAGCATAGCAGACATCAGCCTGCCTGCCGATCAGGTAGAGCTTGTAAAAGCAGCACAGGCTACCGGCAAACCGGTTATCCTCGTTATCGTTAGCGGACGTCCACGCGTTATAACCTCGGTATATCCCGGCTGTAAGGCCGTATTGTTTGCCGGGCTTCCGGGCTTCGAAGGTGCGCAGGCTATTGCCGAGATCATCAGCGGTAAAGTTAACCCGAGCGCCAAGATGAGCTTTAACTATCCGTATGCCGTGAACAGACTTATACCGCACAATCATAAGATCAGCGAGGTAATCCTGGCGCACGAAATCGAGAACCCCATCGCCCTTGTACCGTTTGGTGCCGGCCTCAGCTATACAACCTTCGCGTACAGCGACCTTAAGCTGAGCGATTCTGTACTAACCTCGGCCGATGGCGCGATACAGGCAAGCGTTACCGTTAAGAATACCGGAGCCCGCGACGGCAAAGAAGCTGTACTCTGGTTCCTGCACGACGAAGTGGCGAGCATCTCACGCCCTGTACGCGACCTGAAGTATTATGAAAAAGAACTGTTGAAGGCCGGCGAGTCTAAAACGTTCTCCTTTACCATTAAGCCGCTCGAACAGTTAACATTCCCCAACAAGCGCAACGAAGCACAACTCGAAGACGGTTACTTTACCCTTATGGTAGGAAATCTCAAAACACGATTCAAGTTGTTGCGTGCCGATAAGAAATAAAGACATTTCGTTATAAGCACAAGCACCCATGGTATATACGGTATATGCCATGGGCTTTTTATTCTTCGTACCTTGTAGCTATGATTCGGTATAATGGTATTATCAACTGTGTCCTTTTCTGCTATTGTTGTACTACAGGCCTGTTCGGTAAGCGAACGAAAACCGGCTGGTGAGGTGGCTACCGGCTTGCGTGATTCAGTGACCGTTGTGTATAAACATTTTGTTGGAAAAGCTGTTCACGGTGATTTTAATGGCGATGGCGTTCAGGATACCGTACGTGAAGGATTGATAACGCTCAATACTCGCTTGCCGATCGATTCGTTTCCTGACCCGGAACATACTCTGTGGGATTCATTGCTGGTCTATAGCGATAAGCACCGGTTTTGTTCCATACTAACAACGTCGGGTAGCCTCGCCGATACCCTATTTGCCGGTAGTGGGCTGGGATTTTATGTTGTGTTGAACGTGGGGGATGTAAACGGCGATGGCACCGACGAGCTGGCATTGGTTCACGATGTTATTGATTTCAGTAATTTGAATACATGCCAGATCTATTCCTTATGTAAGGAGCGCTGGCGACAGGTAAAACAGTTTTCTGTAACGGAAGACGCGTTTACCAATATTCTGGATATAAATCCGGCTGTCTTTAACAATATCCCCGCGCACCTCGAGCAGCGCAATAATCGCTGGTTTTATCGCGATTACATGAAATGGCTTTCGAGCAAGGACACATCGGCTCAGGCAGAGATAACGCTTCTCACGGCAGGTCCCTGTAAATAGAGCCGGTTTGCACGTCTGCCGTAGGCTGTTGGGAATCGAGGAATGTCAACAGAAGGTTATTTGGGATAACGGAAAGCGAGCCATATAAATGCTGGTCATACTGCAAGTACACATTTTTTACAGTCTCCGGCGTTCCCTGAAACCAAAGCCTGGCAATGTTTTTCGTATTTCGTGTATAGAGTGTCCGGTATCTGTGCAGTTTGTGTTCAGAAGTGTACAATCGGAACATTAAAACCGGTAGGGTTTAGGGTGTCGGATAAAATATTTTGAACTTTTTTTAAGTTTTTTTTAGCCCGAACAAATTTCCGTAGAAATCGTACAGGACTATTTTTCTGGATAATCTGAATCCAAATCACAAGAACTTTCGTTTGACGCGGCTGCCTCTAACAGAATAAATATTGCCCGCAAAAAGCCTTAACCGGGCCGGTAGCAACGTTTGCGCTGAAACTTTGTGAAACACTTCCCCGTCTTTAAGTCATAACACAACAACAAACTCGAAACACATAAACGACATTTATATGAAAACTACACTGTCCATCTTCGCTGCCGCCCTGATCACAATCAGTTCAGCTTTCGCCGGAATCGACGCCCCTGAAGCTTCAGCCACAGGTATGGCCATCATGAAGCAAGGCTCAATGATCAAGCTGTTTTACAAAGGAACAAAAACAGCTGACGTAAAAGTTGCTATCTATAACGCAAGCAACAGAATCGTGTTCTCCGAAACTATCCGCAACGTAGATGGATTTGTAAGACCTTATAACTTCTCAAGCCTTAACGAAGGTGAGTACTCAATCGTACTTACAGGCGAGAACGGCCGCCAGGTAGAACGCGTTACCTATACCCTTGGTAAAGTAGAAAAACTGGCTAACGTACTGCAAATTTCTGGTGATAAAAACAGATATATGCTTACCGTAGCCAACAAAGGTAAAGACGCCCTTACAGTAAAGATCTATGATCAAAAAGGCACACTGGTATACAATGAGACTGAACAGGTAGAAGGTGACTATGCCCGCGTATTCAGCCTTAACCAGGTTCTCGGTGCAGTTACATTTGAAGTATCTGACTCAAAAGGTATCACCAAACTGATCAGCCTTTAAGACATAACGTTTTTTGATAAGGACCTTTTCTTACCAATAAAATGATCCCCACAGGTGCTGTCGCGAAAGCTGCAGCACCTTTATTTTTATATAGCCGAGCCGCATATTCCAGGCAAACGCTCAAGGTGTTTCGGTTGAATTGTTATTTTCGTGCCCGCTTCGGCGTAAAGGGTGATTAGCTCAGTTGGTTTAGAGCACTACCTCGACAAGGTAAGGGGCATAAAATCAGGGGCGAGTGCGGCGTGCGAGAGCGTAAATGCCGTTACCCTCATTTTTCTTCGCGCTCTTCCTCTTCCTCGTGCTTTTTTTCTCTTCTAATATCACTACTCTTTGTCGATCTCAGCTTACTATCACGCGCACTTCGCGCTCCTTAATAATATATCACTCTCGCGCTGACTCCATCTGTCATGTTGATTGGGTCACTTGTTCCACCAAAAAATTCTACCTCACATCCCGTTCTGTGAAAGTGAAAAATTTTTATATTCGGACTATGCTTCGTCATGAAGCCCAACGTACTTTTCATTATTAACCACGTTAGCTAACTTTGCAAAAGATGATTGCAGATGCCCGTCAGATTCTTAAAGCCAAATTCGGTTACGAGAACTTCCGCCTCAACCAGGAGGCTATTGTAAACTCCGTACTGCAACGCCGCGATACGTTTGTACTCATGCCCACCGGTGGAGGGAAATCCTTATGTTATCAAATTCCCGCGCTGATGTTCGATGGCCTTACCGTTGTGATCTCGCCGTTGATCGCGTTGATGAAAGATCAGGTCGATTCACTTCGCCTTAACGGAATTCCGGCAGCATATCTCAACTCGACATTATCGTACAGCGAGCAGCAGGAAATCACACGGCAGCTCTCGGCAAACAAACTCAAACTGCTGTACCTCGCGCCCGAACGCTTACTTGCCGAAGGCAGCGATTTTATGTCGTTCCTCAAGCAGCTGCGCATCTCATTACTTGCCATTGACGAAGCGCACTGTATTTCAGAGTGGGGTCACGACTTCCGGCCAGAGTACCGCATGCTGGCAAAGCTGAAAGATGCCTTCGGAGACGTGCCCGTAGTGGCCCTTACCGCAACGGCCGATCAGGTTACCCGCAAAGATATTCTCGAACGTCTGGCACTGCGCAATCCCGCTGTATTCATATCGAGCTTTAACCGCCCCAACATACGCTACCGCGTAGAGCCTAAACGCAACAGCTTCGACAAGCTATTGCAGTTTCTGGCCGAACGTCCGCAAGACTCCGGTGTTATCTACTGTCTATCGCGCTCTGGCGTAGAGAAGCTCGCAGAAGAACTGCAAACGGAAGGATACAATGCATTGCCGTATCATGCGGGCCTTGTAAAAGAAACCCGCGCACGACATCAGGAGCTCTTTCTGAAAGATGAAGTGAAGATAATCGTCGCCACCATCGCGTTTGGTATGGGCATCGATAAATCAAACGTGCGCTTCGTGGTGCACATGGATCTGCCCAAGAGTATAGAGGGCTACTATCAGGAAACCGGGCGCGCCGGACGCGACGGATTGAGTAGTGAAGCCCTGCTGTTTTACGGTGCCGGTGATGTGATGAAGCTGCGCAACTTCGCCGTAGTAGAAGGCAACGATGCCCAGACCAAAGTAAACCTGCGCAAGATCGATAAAATGGCGCAGTTCGGCGCGTTAACAACCTGCCGCCGCAAGTATCTGTTGGAATACTTTGATGAAGAAGCTTCCGGTAATTGTGGCTCGTGTGATATATGCCAGAGCTCAGTAGATTGGTTCAACGGAACCATTATAGCACAGAAGGCCTTGTCGGCCGTGGCGCGTTTGCAGGAGCGCTTCGGTGTAGTCTATGTTATCGACTTCCTTCGCGGCTCCACCTCTGCCAAAATCTGGCAGGAACACAAAGCGCTGCCCACATACGGTGTAGGCGCCGATATCAGTAAAGAAGCCTGGGCGCAATACATTCAGGAACTGCTCACGCTGGGCTTTGTAAGCCTGGCCGAAGGCCAGTACCCCTTGCTGAAACTGAACGCGCGTAGCTATGCCGTGCTGCGTGGACAGGAAACCGTAATGCTTACGCGGAGTCGCGTCGTTGTAGAACAGGCGCCTGCGAAAGGCAAAGTGCCATACGAAGCGGAACTGTTCGATCAGTTAAAGATCGTGCGCCGAAAGCTTGCCGAAGACGAGAACGTGCCGGCCTATATCGTATTGTCCGATGCGTCGCTCATCGAACTGGCGGCCTATCTGCCACATGGCCGTGATGAACTGCGACGAATCTCCGGCCTCGGCGATACGAAGATCGAAAAGTATGGTCAGGCATTTCAGCAAGCCATTACCACATATTGTCGGGTAAAGAAATTGTCATCGCGTATAGCCCAAAAGCCTTCACAGTTTCGTAAGCCACCGCGCAAAGAGCCAACATCCGATACACGTGAGCAGACGCTTACCCTGTATAAGCAAGGCAAATCGTTGTTCGAAATTGCCCATATGCGTGACCTGGGCCTGAGTACCATAGAAGGACACATTGCTCACTTTGTACTGCAAGGCAAACTAAGGGCATCGGAGTTTGTAGACAGTCGCAAGATGGTTCGTATACGGGAGGTGCTCGATAACATGGGGCATACACCATTAGGTCCCATCAAAGAGGCGCTGGGTAAAGATGTATCGTATGGCGACATTAAAATCGTACTGGCGCACATGGAGCGCGAAGGAGTGGCCTGATAAATAAAAAAGGGAGGTTGCCCTCCCCGTTATATATCGCTTAGTCGAATTTACGACGTATACCCCACAGGTCGCGCATCACTACTTCCAGGGCGATCTTCTGCGAAGTTTGAAGAATCAGGTTGTTCTTATCTGTACCCAGGCGATCGTAGGTATAGGTAAGGTTGATAGACGACTTGTTGTCGAACACCGGTATGGAAAGTCCACCGGCCAAGCCCCATTGGTCAAAAGTTGCACCGTTCACACGCATATAATAATTCTGCGTATAGAAACCACCCCGGAGACCGATAAGGCCAAGGAAGTTTGTGGCATTGGGGTCACCTTTATATTCATAACCTACACCAATCTTCCAGGAATCTTCAAACCGGGTGTTCTGATTCTCAGGGAAACTGGCATCGTCTTTCCAGTTCTCATATTTAAGGTCGGCCGCAATAATCGAACGCTTGGTGTGAAGCGCAAGGCCAAAGCCTCCATTACGGGGCAGGCGATACTTACGGTCTTCACCTTTGGTGTTGTTGAGGGTATCCGAGTTACTGGAGAGAATGTATTTGTTTTTGCCGTTGAATTTGAGGCCATTGTCGGCAGTAACACCGACCACGAGCTTCCGTTCGCCCAAATGAATGGCATACTGCGCACCGAAGTCGATGTGAAATTTATTTGTCGTTACCTTGTCTTCGAGGCGGATCGTTTGTGACGCGCCGGTGGCAATCGATTCGTTCTTGGAAAGTGATCCAAACAGGAACGATACGTTGGCGCCGATCGAAAGATTTTTTACCACGTTGAACGAATTACCCCAGTAGATTTCAGAAATGTTACCGGTCCCTTCATACTGGTAGTCTACGTTGGTGATAGCACCCAGATTTTGGCTTTGGGAAATTTTATACGACATACTGCTGAACGGCGACAGCCCCAGCGTTGACGCCCACCATTTGTTTAACTTAAACCAGTAGTTCATCGTAGTAATACCACCGTTGGATTTAGAGTCCGATAACGTTCGGCTTTTAAACTGGTTTGACTCTACATAAAGACCCAATTCAAAAATGTGACTGATCGGGTTGGTGATCGAGCCGTACGAAGCGGGGTTTACGTGGTTGAGGTTGAACTCGTCTTGCACCGCAATACCGGTTCCTGCCATACCGCGGTTTAGGGATGACGTGCGCTTATTGAGCATACCCACGCCGTATACCGAATAGGGAGAATTATAAATATTCTGACTGTGGGATTGTTGAAAAGCAAATAAAAGGGTTCCCAGGATCAGACAAAGGCGGTACTTCATAAATGGTTTTACGCTTTAATATATGGGCGGCGGCGAGCCGCAACCGTGGGGAATGGGTGTGTGTTTATTTTATCTCCAGACACTTAACGGTGTCTGCACGTTGTAACGTATCAGCACAAGGCGGTAAAAGTAAAAAAAATAGCAATGCCGGAATATACTGCCAATGCAAAAGAACACGTTTTGTAGCATGGAGTTAAGATGCTGGCAAATCGCAAAAAGTTGAAAATGGGCGATTTTGTCGCACCCGTAGCAAGAATTGCGTTTGAATTGTTAGTTTTGCGCTAATATTCTTTCGGGATGGCTCTATTTGACCTTCATTTTGTCTGATTGATATAGTAAATGAATAGAATTCTTCTTGGTTTTGCGGTTTTGCTGCTCATTTCGTGTGGTACAGATTCATCCGAAGTGGGAGCCGATTTTTTCAGTGAGGGTGGCCGACTGGATTTTTCGTATATCGACACGGTTTCAGTGAAGCTGTCTACGATTAAATACGAGGAGGTACCTACCAATGCCTCCAAACGGCTGTTGATAGGCCATCACGACGACGAGAAAATCGGTTCGGTGACTGCCGCAACCTATTTTCAGGTTTCCACTCCCAACGTAACAACATTAAACCGAACATCCACAAGCTTCAACTACCTGGCGCTTGTTCTTAAATACGATCGGTACTCGTATTATGATACGGCGTCAACACACCGGTTTAAAGTTTACCGTGTAACGGAAGAAATCCGGAGCGATGCAGACAATTACATTTACAACCATACCAGGTTTGCCGTATCGGCTGATTCGCTCGGCGCCGCAAACTTCCGGGCATGGCCTCACCGCGATGACTCCGTAGTTATTCAACTGAATTCGGCCCTCGGTCAGGAACTCTATAATAAACTCATCAACGGCAGCAGCGACCTGGTGGATCTCACCACGTTCAGACGCTACTTGCGCGGTCTTGCGGTTTACCCCGACACCACCCGCAGCGGTGCCATTCTCGGTTTCGCCCCATCGGCAGAACTTCGTTTGTACTACCTCGATAAGAGCGTGGTTCCAACCAGCGACAAGCGATATGTGTCTTTCCCTTTAAACGCATCCAATAGTTTATACTCCAATTATGTCCAGTCCGACACCAGGGGGACTAAGCTGAATGGAAAACTTAAAAAAACACAGGATGTTTTGAGTGCCAGCCTCACCGACCGAGAGTCCTACGTACAAGGCGGTACGGGGTATGCCACACGGATTGATTTTCCATATTTGAAAAATTTGCAGGACCTCCAAAACTTTTACATCCGTAGCGCCATCTTAGAGGTCTATCCGGTACATAAAAGCTACAACCGCTATGCGCCGCTGCCAGCGTTGAAAGCATATGACATTTACCCCACTAATCTGACGGTAAACCGTACCAGCCCGGTAGTAACGGCACCGCAGCTGTTTACGGAACCCGGAATTCCACAGGATTCGTACTACTACGTGGATGTGACGAACTTTGTGAGACAACAATTTGCCCTGTCGGACGAAAACCAGCGGGCGTTGTTATTCCAGTTAGAAGAAACTGATATTCAGGCTTCATTAAACCGGGTTTACATGGGTACAGCAAGAACCCATCTTAAAATTTATTACGCAACCATTAAAGAACAGTAATAGCAATGATCAATTTTAGTCAATCGGGCATTGGCCATTTTAGAAAACTCGTACTGGCCGCCGGTATTATCACTTTGGCGTTTTTGTCCTCATGCAGTAGCGACGACAGCACCGATGTAAAAGGAAACTGGACGGAAGTTGCCCAGATGGGTGGTGCTGTTCGTGGTGGTGCTGTTTCATTTAAACTTGGCGACCAGGTTATTGTAGGCTTGGGCTATAACGGTGCACAGACCTCTACAGGCCGTGTTTACCTCCCCGACTTTCAGGCATACAACGGTATATCCTGGCAACGTGGTGTTATTCCTGATTTTGCAGGAACGCCACGCGAAGGTGCTGTGTCATTTGTATTGAACAATAAAGTATACGTTGGTCTGGGCTGGAACCGCGACCTCGATACGAACGAAGTACTGTCTGACTTCTGGGTATACGATCCGGCTAACCCTACCTTGGGCTGGGATTCAGTAGAATCGAAATTCCCCG
>Ga0065165_1001544_pt1 | contig 24046 bp, 26 predicted proteins | sample AraplaMF_Cvi_mMF_FD_63813 | JGI IMG/M metagenome (GOLD analysis project Ga0065165, IMG submission 63813) | Arabidopsis root microbial communities from the University of North Carolina, USA - plate scrape MF_Cvi_mMF (version 2) (version 3) | ecosystem: Host-associated > Plants > Roots >... | reverse complement strand
CCGCTCAACCAAGGGGTCTGCATGAAGAACGTCCGTTCCTGGGGTGCGGTGACGCTGGCGTCGCTGCTGCTCGCCGCGTGTGGCGGCGGTGGCGATGGCGACCAGTCGCCGCGCGTGAAGTACAGCGCGATGGTGTCGTTCGGTGACAGCCTGAGCGACGTCGGGACGTACGCGACGCCGACGCTCGTGGCGGCTTCGGGCGGCGGCAAGTACACGGTCAATGGCCCGGCCGGCAAGAACTGGACCGAACTGCTGTCCGTGCAGGCCGGCACCGGCGCACCGTGTGCCGCGCAGACCGGGCTCGAATCGTCGGGTCCGCTGGCCGCGTTCGCGCAGGCCGCCGCGCCCCATGCCGGCTGCTATGGCTATGCCCAGGGCGGCGCGCGGGTGACCAACCCGGTCGGCCCCGGCAACAAGGCCCTCATTGCCGCCGGCGACACCAGCGGCTACGTCGGCCAGCTCACCGTGCCGGTCGTCACGCAGATCGGCAACCACCTGGCGGCCGTCGGCGGCAGCTTCAGCGGCACCGAGCTGGTCACCGTGATGGCCGGCGGCAACGACGTGTTCATTAACCTCGCGGCAGTGAGTGCGGCGCAGGCCACGCCGACGCAGGCCGTCACCGCGATGGCCACGGCCGGCGGCGAACTGGCCGCCTACATCAAGACGCTGATCCTCGCGAAGGGTGCGACGCACGTCGTCGTCGTGAACCTGCCCGACGTCAGCCAGACACCGCTTGCCTACGCACAGAGCGCGGACGTGCAGACGCTGATCAACACGATGGTGGTGCAGTTCAACGCCCAGTTGCACGCCGGCCTGGCCGGCACCGCCGGCGTGCTCGAGGTCGACGCCTACACGCAGGGCCGCGACCAGGTCGCCCAACCGCAGCTCTATGGCCTGACCAACGTGACGACGCCGGCCTGCGACCTCACGAAGCTGGCCGCGACGCTGTTCGCCAGCTCGCTGGTCTGCTCGGCCAACACGGTGATCGCCGGCGACATCTCGCACTACGAGTTCGCCGACACGGTGCACCCGACGCCGTTCGCCTACCAGCTGCTCGCGCGGTTCGTCGCCAAGCGCATGGTCGAAAGCGGCTGGCTGTGAGCCCGCGCCCATCGACCTGCCCATCAAAGGACATTCCCATGACCCATGGCATCAAGACCCTTGCGATCGCGGCGCTGGCCCTGTGCGGCAGCACCGCGGCGCTCGCGCAATCGGCCGGCACCTGGATGGTGAAGGCCGGCGTCAACCAGATCGCGCCGCAGGTGAAGAGCGATGACCTGAGCGCCTCCAGCCTGCCCAACAGCAAGATCGACGTGAAGAGCGACACGCAGGCGATCTTCACGCTCGGCTACATGCTGACCGACAACGTCTCGCTGGAGTTCTTCGCCGGCCTGCCCTACAAGCACGAGGTGGTCGGCGACGGCGCGCTGTCGGGCGTCGGCAAGCTGGGCACGATCAAGCAGGTGTCGCCGACGCTGTTCGCGCAGTACCGCTTCCTGGAGGCGAACTCGCCATTTCGCCCCTTCGTCGGCGCCGGCCTGACCTATGCGCACTTCTACGGCGAGGAAGGCTCGGGCGCGCTGACCGCGCTGACCAACCCGGGCGGCCCGCCGACCTCGATGTCGGCGGATTCGGCCTTCGGACCGTCGTTCCAGCTCGGCGCGAGCTACCGGTTCGACGAGCACTGGTTCATCGACGGCTCGGTCATCAAGACCTACCTGAAGACGACGACCAAGCTGTCGACCGGGCAATCGATCGACACGAAGCTGGACCCGATCTCGACCAACCTGTCGATCGGCTACAGGTTCTAGGCCCCCCCAGTCGCTTTGCTCCAAGGGGCGCCACCCTGCGGCCCGGCAAAGCCGGTTCCGCGGGCGTTGCTTGATCTCAATTCATCGTGTCGTTGATGACCCATTGAGTCATCGCGTCGAGGGCCGGCCGGGCGGCGTTCGCATTCGGGTGGTTGATGATCGCCACCACGATGTAGCGCCGGCCGCTCTGGCCCAGCACGTAGCCGGCGATCCCGGCGACGTCCTTCAAAGACCCGGTCTTCAGGTGCGCCCGCCCGAGCGTCGCGCGCGAGCGCTTCATCGTGCCGTCGAGCCCGCTGACCGGCAGCGAGCTCATCAGCTCCGGCATCGCCGGCCCGGCCCAGTCGGCCTGCAGCACGCGGCCGAGCAGCTGCGCGGTGACGCGCGAATCGCGCGACAGCCCCGAACCGTTGTCGACGGCGACCGACGGCGCCGCATCGGGCCAGCGCTCGGCCACCCACTGGCGCAGCACCTCGCGCGCGAGTTCCGGAGAGCCGAGGCCGCGCTGCGTCAGCCCGAGCGTCAGGAACAGCTGCTGCGCCATCACGTTGTTGCTGAACTTGTTGATGTCGCGGATCACCTCGGCCAGCGGCGGCGATACCAGCTCGAAACTCGGCGGCGTGCTCGGCGCCGTGCCGTCGCGCACCTTGCCGCCCAGCTTGCCGCCCATCTCGCTCCACAGCCCGCGCAGCAGCCGCTCGCTGTAGCGCTGCGGCTCGGGCCACGCGATCGACCACGCCTTCTCGCCGCACAGCGTGCGGAAGCCGCCGGCCACCTTCAGCCGGGCCGGGTCGGCGACGTCGAGCATCAGCGGAGCGCGCCAGTCGTCGCACGGGCCGGCGATCAGCGGCACGCTGTCGTCGAGCTGCAGCCCGGACAGCGGCACGTCGGCGGTGATGCGGGCGACGCCGGCCGGCGCGTCGGGCACGAAGCTGAGCGTCAGCGACTTGAAGTTCAGCATCAGCGCATCGGGCTGCACGTTGTACGGCCGCAGCGGATCGCCGTCGAAATCGGCCGGGTTCTGCAACGACGGGCGGAACGCGCTGCGGTCGAGCACGATGTCGCCGCGGATCTCGTGCACGCCGAACTGCTGCACGCGGCGCAGCATCATCCACAGCCGCTCGGGCACGAGCTTGGGGTCGCCGGTGCCGCGGATCACCAAGTCGCCGTCGAGCACGCCATGGGGGCCCGGCCGGCGCACGGTGCCCTGCAGCCAGACCGGTGTCGACCAGGTCCAGGCCGGTCCCAGCAGTTCGAGCGCGGCCGAGGTGGTCAGCAGCTTCATCAGCGAGGCCGGGTTGACCGGCTGGCGCGCCTGCCAGTCGAGCCGCGGCGCGCTGGCGCCGACCTCCTGCACCCAGGCGACCATCGCCTCGCGCGGCACCCTGGCGGCGTCGAGCGCAACCTCGGCCTCGATCGGCAGCGGTGCCGCTGCCGCCGGCAGCACGAGTGCGGCGGTCGCCAGGCCGGCCATGCGCGACAGGAGTCGCCTCCCTACATTCCCCATCCGTCGATGATCGCACGCAGCCCGGGCTTTAGACTGTCGCCCATGGGCACGCTGCTGGCTTTCGACACCTCCACCGACGCGATGGGCATCGCGCTGGTCGCGCCCGGGTGGCAGGCGGCGCACGACCGCGCCGGCGGCGCGCAGGCCTCGGCGACGCTGGTGCCCGAACTGATGGCCTTGCTGGCCGCGCACGGGCTGGCGCTGGCCGGCGTCGACGCGATCGCGTTCGGCTGCGGCCCCGGCGCCTTCACCGGGCTGCGCACCGCCTGCTCGGTGGCGCAGGGCCTGGCGTTCGGCGCGAGCAAGCCGGTGATCCCGGTCGACAGCCTGCTGCTGGTGGCCGACGATGCACGCGCGCAGACCGGTACGACCGAGGTCTGCGTCGCGATGGACGCGCGCATGGACGAGATCTATGCCGGTGGCTACCGCTGGGCCGACGGCCGCTGGACGGCGACCGACGCGCCCGCGCTGCTGCGCCTCGACGCGTTCCAGGCGCTGCAGCGGGCGCGCCCCGGCGCGGTGGTCGCCGGCTCGGCGCTCGATGCCTTCGGCGAGCGGCTCGCGCTGTCCGCCTCGGTGCAGCGCGTGCCGCAGCCACGCTCGCGCGCCGAGGCGCTGGCGCGCGTCGCCGCGCAGCTGTGGTCGCAAGGCGTTCGCGTCGATGCGGCGCACGCGCTGCCGGTGTACCTGCGCGACAAGGTGGCGCAGACGACCGTCGAGCGCGCACACGACAAGGCGATGAAAGCGAAGGCCGTCGCATGAGTGCCGTGCTGAGGGACAAGCGCCTGCTGCTGCCGCTTGGCGTCACGCAGCTCGACGCGGTGCTCGAGATCGAGCGCCAGGCCTACGAATTCCCGTGGACCCATGGCAATTTCATCGACTCGCTGGCCGCCGGCTACGTGGCCCGCGTGATCTACGGCGAGCGCGGCGAGATGCTGGGCTATTTCATCGCGATGCCCGGCGTCGACGAGATGCACCTGCTGAACCTGACCGTCGCGCCGGCCTTCCAGCGCCAGGGCCATGCGCGCTTCCTGCTCGACGAGCTGGTCGCGGTGTGCCGCGAGCGCCGCGCCGCGCAGCTGTGGCTGGAGGTGCGGCAGAGCAACGAACGCGCGCGGGCGCTGTACCTGCGCTACGGCTTCAAGTCGATCGGCACGCGCCGCGGCTACTACCCGGCGTCGCGCGCCACGCACCCGAGCGGGCGCGAGGATGCGGCGGTGATGAGCCTGCAGGTGGACCTGGCGGAGGGTGGCGATGCGCTGGAGTGAACGCCAGGTCGCGATGCTGCAGGAAATGGGCATCCGCGTGTGGAACACGCCGTCGCAGGGCGATGCGGTGGCGCTCGCCGAGGCGCAGCCCGAGGTCGAGACCGGCACGTCGCGGCCCGCGTCGGCGCCGGCCGCGCCCTCGCCCGCCTCCGTGGCCGAACCCGCTGGCGTCGCCCTGCGCGGCCCGCGCGCGACCGGCGTCGGCGCGATGGACTGGCCCGCGCTGCGCGACGCCGTCGCGGGCTGCACGGCCTGCAAGCTGTGCAGCGGCCGCACGCAGACGGTGTTCGGCGTCGGCAACCCGCAGGCGCACTGGATGGTCGTCGGCGAAGCGCCCGGCGAACAGGAAGACCGGCAAGGCGAGCCCTTCGTCGGCAAATCGGGCCAGCTGCTCGACAGCATGCTGCGCGCGCTCGGGCTGACGCGCGGCGAGGCTGAGCCGGCGCGCCAGGTCTTCATCGCGAACACGCTGAAGTGCCGCCCGCCCGGTAACCGCAACCCCGAGCCCGACGAGCTGGCGCAGTGCGAGCCCTTCCTGATCCGCCAGATCGAGCTGGTGAAGCCGCGCATGATCCTCGCGATGGGCCGTTTCGCGGTGCAGAGCCTGCTGCGCAGCAACGAGCCGGTCGGCCGGCTGCGCGGCCGCGTCCACCAGTACCAGGGCGTGCCGCTGGTCGTGACCTACCACCCGGCCTACCTGCTGCGCAACCCGGAGGACAAGGCCCGGGCGTGGGACGACCTGTGCCTGGCGGTCGAACAGCTCGAGCGGACGACGACGGCGGCCGCCTGACGATGGACACCGCCCCGCACGCCTGGCCCGATCTCGAGGAGCTGCCGTGCATGGTGCTGCGGCTGACGCCCGAATGCGTCGTGCTGCAGGGCAACCGCGCCTTCGTCGACTTCAGCGGCGCCGGCTCGGCGCGCGACGCCGGGCTGCTGTGGCAGGCGCTGCTCGGCCCCGAATCGCGCGCCACGCTCGCGACGCGGCTGATCGGCCGCGAGGACTTCGCGCTGAACCTGCGCATGCAGTGCGCGCCGCAGTCGACCGGTGGCCCCTGCTGGCTCGACCTGGAGGCGCGCTGGCTGCCGGCGTCCGGCCACTACCTGTGCGTGCTGCACGACGTCACCGACAGCCGGCGTGCCGAGCTGTCGGCCCGCGCCCGCGCCGACCAGTTCCAGCTGCTGGCCGACAACGTGCCGGTGCTGATCGCCTACTACCAGGCCAGCACGCTGCGCTGCCTGTTCGCGAACAAGCGCTACGCGCAGACCTTCGGCTGGGACGAGCAGTCGATCGTCGGCCACACCGTGTCCGAGATCATCGGCGAGCCGGCCGCGCGGCTGATCCAGCCGCAGGTCGACCGGGTGCTGCGCGAACGGCGCGGCGCGTCGTACGAGCGCGAGCTGATCGGCCCCGACGGCGAGCGCCGCTGGATCGAGGTGAACCTGCTGCCGCACGTCGTCAACGAAGGCGACGCGACCGCCGCGTTCGTGCTGATCTCCGACATCACCAAGCACCGGTTGGCCGAGCAGTCGGTGCGCGAATCGGAGGAGCGGCTCGCGAAGTTCATGCAGGCCAGCGCCGAGGGCATCGTTTTCCACAAGGACGGCGTGATCACCGACGCCAATCCGCCGGCGCTCGCGCTGATCGGCTACACGCTCGACGAGCTGAAGGGCCGCAAGACGCTGGACTTCATCGCGCCCGACCAGCTCGCCCGCGCCGCCGCGACCCAGTCGGCCGGCGCCGAGATCACCTACGAGAGCGTCGCGCTGCACAAGGACGGCGGGCGCATCCCGGTCGAATTCACCGTGCGCACGATGCTGCGCAACGGCGAGCGCATGCGCATGACGCTGGTGCGCGACCTGCGCGACCGGCTGGCGGCGCAGGACCGCATCCACCACCTGGCCCACCACGACGCGCTGACGCAGCTGCCGAACCGGATGAGCTTCATGGAGACGCTGGAGCACCGCATCACCGGCGCACGCAGCAGCGACTCGCAGCTCGCGCTGCTGTTCATCGACCTCGACCACTTCAAGCGGGTCAACGACTCGCTCGGCCACCTGATCGGCGACACGCTGCTGCAGACGGTCGCGCAGCGCATCATCCAGAGCCTGCGCTCGACCGACCTGGTCGCGCGCTTCGGCGGCGACGAGTTCATCGTGCTGCTGCCCGGCGTGCTGCAGCGCGCCGACGTCGAGGAGGCCACGCAGAAGCTGCTGGCGGCGATCGAGGTGCCGGTGAACGCCGACGGGCGGCTGATCTCGGTGACGCCGTCGGTCGGCATCTCGATGTTCCCGCACGACGGCCAGACCGCCGACGAGCTGATCAAGAACGCCGACACCGCGATGTACCTCGCGAAGGCGCGCGGCCGTGCGAACTACCAGTTCTTCACGCCGGCGATGGCGCGTTCGGCCTATGCCGCGCTGGTGATGGAAAGCCAGATGACGCAGGCGCTGGAGCGCAGCGAGTTCGTGCTGCATTTCCAGCCGCAGGTGCGCTCGCACGACGGCGTGCTGGTCGGCGTCGAGGCGCTGATCCGCTGGAACCACCCGGAGCGCGGGCTGCTGATGCCCGACCACTTCATCCCGCTCGCCGAGCAACAGCGGCTGATGCTGCCGATCGGCCAGTGGGTGCTGCGAGACGCACTGCGCTGCGCGCGCCGCTGGCACGAATCCGGCATCAGCAGCGTGCCGGTGGCGGTGAACCTGTCGAGCGTGCAGTTCCAGACCGTGGGCTTCATCCAGCTGATCGCCGACATGCTGCAGGAAGAAGGCGTGCCGGGCGACTGCCTCGAGCTGGAGCTGACCGAGCGCATGCTGATGGACGACCTCGGCGAAGTGAAGACCCGGCTCGGCGAGCTGAAGGCGATGGGCATCCGGATCTCGGTCGACGACTTCGGCACCGGCTACTCGTCGCTCGGCCACCTGAAGGAGCTGCCGATCGACAAGATGAAGATCGACCGCTCGTTCGTGAAGGACCTGCCGGACGAGCACGACTCGGCGGCGATCGCGCGCGCGATCGTGCAGCTGGCGCGCAGCCTCGACATCACGGTGATCGCCGAAGGCGTCGAGACGATCGCGCAGCAGGAGTTCCTGACGCGGCTCGGCTGCGACGAGCTGCAGGGCGAGCTGGTCAGCGCGCCGCTGCCGGCGGCGGCGTTCGAGGCCTGGGCGATCGCGCTGGCGGGGCCGGCGCTCGTCTGACGGACCCGGTCGCCTCGGAGCTACTTCTTCTTGACCGGCCGCGTCCACCCCTCGAGCGACACCTGCTTCGCGCGCGACACCGTCAGCTGGCCGGCCGGCGCGTCCTTCGAGATCGTCGAGCCGCCGCCGATGGTCGCGCCGGCGCCGATCACGATCGGCGCGATCAGCACGCAATTGCTGCCGACGTGCACGTCGTCGCCGATCACGGTGCGGTGCTTGTTCGCGCCGTCGTAGTTGGCGGTGATGCTGCCGGCGCCGTAGTTCACCCGCTCGCCGACCGTCGCATCGCCCAGGTAGGCCAGGTGGTTGGCCTTCGCGCCCTTCGCGAGCGTCGAGTTCTTCACCTCGACGAAATTGCCGATGTGCACCTCGTCGCCCAGCTGCGCGCCGGGGCGCAGCCGCGCGAACGGACCGATCAGCGCGCCGCGGCCGACCGTCACGCCCTGCGCCTCGCCGTCGATGTGGGTGAACGGGTGGATCACCGTGCCGGCCCCGATGCGCGCATTGCGGATCACGCAGTTCGCGCCGATGCGCACGCCGTCGCCGAGTTCGACCGCGCCGTCGAACACGCAGTTGACGTCGATCTCGACATCGCTGCCGCACTGCAGCGTGCCGCGCACGTCGAAGCGCGCCGGGTCGGCCAGCCGCACGCCGGCCTCCATCAGCGCCTCGGCGCGGCCGCGCTGGTAGCGGCGCTCCAGGTCGGCCAGCTGCATCGGGCTGTTGACGCCCAGCACCTCGGTCTCGCTCTTCGGCTGCGCGGTGACGACCGGCACGCCGTCGGCCACCGCCATCGCGATGATGTCGGTCAGGTAGTACTCGCCCTGGGCGTTCTGGTTGTCCAGCTTCGTCAGCCAGCCCTTCAGCCGCTTCGTCGGCACCGCCATCACGCCGGTGTTGACCTCGCGGATCTCGCGCTGCGCCGGGCTCGCGTCCTTGTGCTCGACGATCGCGCGCACCTGCTCGCCGTCGCGCACGATGCGGCCGTAGCCGGTGGCATCGGGCAGCGTGATCGTCAGCAGCGCGAAGCGCTCGCCGCCGCAGGCGTCGACCAGCGCGCGCACGGTGGACGCGTCGATCAGCGGCGTGTCGCCGTTCAGGATCAGCGTGGTGCCCTCGTCATGCAGCTGCGGCACCGCCTGCTGCACGGCATGGCCGGTGCCCAGCTGCGGCATCTGCCGCACGAAGAGCAATCCGGTTGCCTGCACCGCCGCCTCGACCTGCTCGGCGCCGTGGCCGGTGATCGTGATGATGCGGGTCGCCCCCAAGGATGCTGCGGTACCCAGAACATGCTGCAATAGGCTTTGCCCGGCCAGCTTGTGCAAGACCTTGGGCAGGCCGGATTTCATGCGGGTGCCTTTGCCCGCGGCCATGATCACGATGTCGAGAGCCATGCAACGTCCTTCTTTCAGGTCGGTGATTATCGGTGTCGCGCTGGCGTTGACCACCCTGCTTTCAGGGTGTGGCGCGATGCGGCTGGCCTACAACCAGGCCCCCGACCTGGGGTATTGGTGGCTGGACAAGTACATCGACTTCAACGACGAGCAGACGCCGCGGGTGCGCGATGCAATCGCGTCGTGGTTCCGCTGGAACCGCCGCACCCAGCTGCCCGACTACGCGCAGTGGCTGGACAAGCTGGCCGGCGACCTGCAGCAGCCGGTCGCCGCGGCCCAGGTGTGCCGCTGGACCGACGAGGTCGAGGCGCGCATGTTCACCGGCCTCGACCAGGCGTTGCCGGCACTGGCCGAAACGGCGCTGTCGCTGAAGCCGGAGCAGCTCAGGCACATCGAGAAGCGCTATGCGAAGGTCAACGACGACTATGCCGACGACTACCTGCAGCCCGATCCGCAGGACCGCCTGAAGGCCACGCTGAAGCGCACGATGGAGCGCGCCGAGATGCTGTACGGCGACCTCGACGATGCGCAGACCGAGCGGGTGAAGCGGGCGATGGCGGCATCGCCGTTCGACCCGGAGCTGTGGCTGGCCGAGCGCAAGGCGCGCCAGCAGGACGTGCTGCAGACGCTGCGCAAACTGCTGGCCGAGCGGCCGCCGCAGGCCCAGGCGCAGGCCGCGCTGCGCGCGATCGCCGAGCGGGTGCAGCATTCGCCGCGCGAGAACTTTCGCAGCTACCAGGAAAAGCTGACGCGCTACAACTGCGAGTTCGGTGCGCAGCTGCACAACGCGACGACAGCGGCGCAGCGGAAGTTCGCTGCGAAGAAGCTGGCCGGCTGGGCAGACGATTTCCGCGCGCTGGCGGCGGACGGCCGGTAGCCCGGATGCCAATCCGGGTTACCTCGTCACGAATCCCGGAACGGCCTCCGGACTACGAGGACGGCAGCTGAATGGTGACCCGCCGCGGGTTGATGCCGGTCTGCGGGAAGTCCTTCAGCGCCGCTTCGAACATCGCGGCAATCAGCGCATCGCTGCCCATCGTCGTGCCGTCGTTGGCGGCTCGCGCCTCGTACACCACCTGCCCGGACTGCCGGTCCCGGATCAGCACCGCCACCTCGCGGTCGTAGTAGGTCGTGTCGTAGTAGCGTGGACCGAAGTATCCCGGCGGCCCCCAGAACGGCCCCCGGCCGTAGCCGAAGCGCGAACGGTACAGCCCACCATGCCACCAGAACGGATCGTCGTACGGCGAGACGTCGTAGCGATTGATCCGCGCACCGACCTGCACCGTGAAATCGGCGGACTTCGCGTCGGCCGCTTCGTTGAAACCGGCCACCTGCAGCGAGTGCCGGGCCATCGATTCCAGCTTTTCCTGCTCCATCGCCCGCGCCTGCTGCGACGGCAGGCGCTCGAAGGCGTAGGTCGATGCGCTGCGCCCGGCGGGCCACTGGCTGTAGGTGGAGACATTGCTGTCGACCGCGTTCATCGCGGCGCACCCGCCCAGCCCGAGCAAGGCGCCGGCCAGCAAGGTGGTGGTCAGGGCAGGTTTCCACATGGTCAGCCTCCGTCAGGTCAAACGTGCAGCTTGATGGGCACCGCGTCCCTGGCGGGTTCGGCCGGGGCGCAGCTCTCGTCGTCGTCGAAGGCCCGATCGCCACCGGCATCGGGCACGCCGGTGGTTTTGAGCGTCGTGAACGGGTAGAGGTTCCGATCCATCAGGTGCGACGGCACGATGTTGCCCATCGCGGTGAACATGTTCTCGATGCGGCCGGGGAAGCGCTTGTCCCAGTCGCGCAGCATCTGCTTCGTCTGCACCCGCTGCAGGTTCTCCTGGCTGCCGCACAGCGTGCACGGGATGATCGGGAACTGCCGGTGCGCCGCCCAGCGCTCCAGGTCGGTCTCGGCCACGTAGGCGAGCGGGCGGATCACGATGTTCCTGCCGTCGTCGCTGACCAGCTTCGGCGGCATGCCCTTCAGCCGGCTGCCGAAGAACATGTTCATGAACAGCGTCTGCAGCATGTCGTCGCGGTGGTGGCCGAGCGCCACCTTGGTCGCACCGAGCTCGCCGGCCACGCGGTACAGGATGCCGCGGCGCAGCCGCGAGCACAGGCTGCACATCGTCTTGCCCTCGGGGATCAGCCGCTTGACGATCGAGTAGGTGTCCTGGTTCTCGATGTGGAAGGGCACGCCGCGCGACTTCAGGTACTCCGGCAGCACATGGTCGGGAAAGCCCGGCTGCTTCTGGTCGAGGTTCACCGCGACCAGCGTGAAACGGATCGGCGCACGCTGCTGGAGGTTCAGCAGGATGTCGAGCAGCGCATAGCTGTCCTTGCCGCCAGACACGCAGACCATCACCTTGTCGCCGTCCTCGATCATGTTGAAGTCGGCGATCGCCTGGCCCACCTGCCGGTGCAGGCGCTTGCTCAGCTTGTTGACCTCGAAGGCCTGCTTCGCGTCGTCCTTGGTGTCTTGTTGCTTGTCCAGTACCGCACTCATCACAGGTCCTTCTTCATGCCGAACACTTCGCAGCCGACGGCTTCGCAGTCCGGGTATACATCGGGTTTCTCGGTCGACACGCGCGCCGCCCGCACGCGCGGGTGCGCGAGCATCATCGCCAGCACGTCGTCGCACAGCGTTTCCTGCAGGTGGATGTGGCCCTGCTTCACGCGCTGCGCAATGGTGCGGCGGATGAAGTCGTAGTCGACCACCTCGTCGAGCTCGTCGGCCTTCGGCGTCGACATCGCCAGCGGGATGTAGAGGTCGACGTTGATCAGCACCCGCTGCTCGCCCTTCTTCTCGAAGTCGTGCACGCCGATGTTGATCCACACCTCGTAGTCGCGCAGGAACAGCCGGCGGCAGTCCATCAGGGCGGGGTGGATGAGCAGGGAGTGCATGTCAGGTCTTCTTCTCGGGATTGGCGATGAACATCACGTCGCGCGGCTGGCCCGCCAGGTGCTGGCCGCCGTCGACCAGCAGCGTGCTGCCGGTGACGGCCGGCGACTCGATCAGGAAACGCACCGCATGCGCGATGTCGGCGGGAGTCGACGAGCGCTGCAGCGGCGTCAGGCCGTGCGCCTGCGCGAATTCTGCCTCGGTCATCGCGCCCGACAGCAGCGTGACGCCCGGCGCGACGCCGCACACCCGCAGCCGCGGCGCCAGCGCCTGCGCCAGCAGCACGGTGGCCGACTGCAGCGCCGCCTTCGACAAGGTGTAGGACAGATAGTCGGGGTTCGGATTCCACAGCTTCTGGTCGAGCAGGTTGACGACGCAGCCGCGGCCGTCGCGGGCCGCCAGGTGCGCGTGCAGCGCCTGCGCCAGCAGCACCGCCGGGCCGGTGTTGGCGCGCCAGTGCGCCTCCATCGACGCGTAGCTGAAGCTCTCGGCATTGTCGTAGGCGAAGGTCGACGCGTTGTTGACGACCGCGTCGAGGCGGCCCAGCCGCTCGCAGACGGCCGGCACCAGCGCCCGGCAGGCCGGCTCGTCGGCGAGGTCGGCCGCGAACACCATGGCGCGGGCGCCGAGCCGCACGGCCTCGTCGGCGGTGGCCTGCGCGTCGTCGCGCGAGCCGCGGCAGTGGACCGCGAGGTCGTGGCCGTGCGCGGCGAGTTCGAGCGCGATCGCCCGGCCCAGGCGGCGGGCCGCGCCGGTGACCAGGGTGACGGGACGTGCGGACATGGCTTTCTACAATCGGGGCATGCAAACCCCACCAGCCGGCAGTGTATCGGCGCCGCTTTCGTCGCTGATCCGCCAGGCCATCGCCCGCCACGGCCATTGGCTGCCTTTCGACCGCTTCATGGCGCTCGCGCTGTACGCCCCCGGGCTCGGCTACTACGCGGCGGGCGACCGCCAGTTCGGCCTGCTGCCGTCGTCCGGCAGCGATTTCGTCACCGCGCCCGAACTGACGCCGCTGTTCGGCGCCGCGCTCGCGCGCCAGGTCGCGCAGGCGCTTCGGGCCTGCGACAGCCGCGAGCTGTGGGAATTCGGCGCCGGCTCCGGCGCGCTGGCCGAGCAGCTGCTCGACGCGCTGGCCGCCGACGGGCTCGCGCTCGAGCGCTACACCATCGTCGACCTGTCGGGCGCGCTGCGGCAGCGCCAGCAGGCGCGGCTCGCGCGCTTCGGCGCGCAGGTGCGCTGGGTGTCGGAGCTGCCCGACACGATGCACGGCGTGATCGTCGGCAACGAGGTGCTCGACGCGATGCCGGTGCAACTGCTGCACTTCGACGGCACGCAGTGGCTGGAGCGCGGCGTCGTCGTGAACGATGAAGGCTTCGCGTGGAGCGACCGGCCGACCACGCTGCGGCCGCCGCTGGACGCCCCCTTCGTGCCCGGCACCGTCACCGAGATCCACCCGCAGGCGCGGGCCTTCATCGCGACGCTGGCCGACCGGCTGCAGCGCGGCGCGGCCTTCTTCATCGACTATGGCTTCCCCGAGGCCGAGTACTACCTGCCGCAGCGCCACGGCGGCACGCTGATGTGCCACCAGGGGCACCAGGCCGACAGCGATCCGCTGGTCGACATCGGCCGCAAGGACATCACCGCCCATGTCGACTTCACCGGCATCGCGCTGGCCGCGCAGGATGCCGGGCTGGAGGTCGTCGGTTACACCACGCAGGCCCATTTCCTGATCAACTGCGGGCTCGTCGAGCGGCTGGCCGACGCCGACCTGAAGACCCGCGCGAATGCGCAGAAGCTGTTGCTGGAGCACGAGATGGGCGAGTTGTTCAAGGTGATCGCGCTGGCGCGCGGCTGCGATGCGTCGTTCACCGACGCGCCGCTCGGCTTCGTGCACGGCGACCGCAGCCACACCCTCTGATCCGGGCCGACCATGGGCTTGCGCTGGCTGCTGGTGATCCTGATCGCGCTGCTGCTGTTCAGCGGGCTGCAACGCTGGCTGCTGAAACTCGGCCTCGGGCGGCTGCCCGGCGACTTCCGCTTTCGCCTGTTCGGGCGCGAGTTCTTCATCCCGATCACCAGCAGCGTGCTGCTGAGCCTGGTGGCGCTGCTGATCACGCGGCTGATCTGAAGGCAGGTCGGCAGCAGGGGCACGGACAAACCAGACTTGCGCCGCCTCCTACAACTGGTTACAACGGGCGCGCCCCCCTGTTCAGGGGGTCCAAGGAGGCCCGCATGACTGAAGCTCTGAAAACGCCGACGACGCAGCAGGACTATCAGGAATCCCGCATCGAGGAAGAGCCGATCCTCGGCCCGGTGCTCGCGATGCCCGATGGCCGCGTGCATCCGCTCAGCTGGCTCGACCGGGTGAAGCTGCGGCTGCACCTGACCGACGCCCGGGCGCTCGAATCGCGCTACTTCGCCACCTGAGGCGATGCGTCGCACAGGGTGCCCCGCCGGCGTACACAACCTGCCCGGCGTACTGCGCTTGGCGGTGCCTGTGTTCGTCGCGCATGAGCTGCGCGCGGTGCGCTGGCTGCTGATGCTCGACGACCGGGCGCGCCGCCGGATCGCGCTGCACGCCCGCAACCGCCAGCTGCCGGTCGAAGGCTGAAAGCCGGCGACGCTACGGGTCGGGTTGGGGTTGCGGCTGCGTCGCGAGGAACTCCGCCACCGCCACGTAGCGTGCATGCCGGATCGCCGCGCCGATCGCGGTGCCTTTCCAGCCACGGCCCAGCGCATCGGACGACACCTTCGCGGTGTCGACCGACAGGGCCGCGTCCAGCGCCCCCTGCAGCCGCGGCCGCTGCGGATAGGGCCGCTCCTCGAAGCCGGTGCGCCCGCGCGCATCGCATTCGCAGGCCAGCAGCAGTTCCGAAAACCGCGCCGGCCGCCGCCACACGTCGCAGCGGTCGAACAGGCGCATCACCGCCGACCCATCCAGCTGCAGGCTGCGGTGGATGTTGCCGTGCTCGCGCGCGACCGCTTCGGCCAGCTCGCGGCAGTCGGTCGGCACCTTCAGGCGTTGCGCCAGTTCCTGCACCAGCTGCACGCTGCGCGCCTCGTGCGCGATGTGGCGCGGCAGCTCGTCGACCGGCGTCGTGCCCTTGCCGAGGTCGTGCCCGAGGCAGGCGAAACGCACCTCGAGCGAGGTGTCGAGCCGCGCCGCCATGTCGAGCACCAGCATCAGGTGCAGCCCGGTGTCGACCTCGGGGTGGTGGGCCGGCGGCTGCGGCACGCCCCACAGCCGGTCGACCTCGGGCAGCAGCCGCGCCAGCGCGCCGCAGCGACGCAGCACCTCGAACATGCGCGACGGCCGCGCCTCCATCAGCCCGCGCGACAGCTCCTGCCAGACCCGCTCGGGCACCAGCGCATCGACCTCGCCGATCTCGACCATGTGGCGCATCAGCGCTTCGGTCTCCGGCGCGACGCTGAAATCGTCGAAGCGCGCCGCGAAGCGCGCGAGCCGCAGGATGCGCACCGGGTCTTCTGCGAAGGCCGGCGACACGTGGCGCAGCAGCTTGTCCTGCAGGTCGCGCCGGCCACCCCACGGGTCGACGATGCGACCGTCTTCGTCCTGCGCCATCGCGTTGATCGTCAGGTCGCGGCGCTGCAGGTCTTCTTCGAGCGTGACGCTCGGGTCCGCATGGAACGCGAAGCCGTGGTAGCCCGGCGCGGTCTTGCGCTCGGTGCGCGCCAGCGCCACCTCGTCGTGGGTTTCCGGGTGCAGGAACACCGGGAAGTCCTTGCCGACCGGCAGGTAGCCGGCCTCGAGCAACTGCAGCGGCGAGGCACCGACGACCACCCAGTCGCGGTCGTTGACCGGCCGCCCCAACAACGCATCGCGGACCGCGCCGCCCACCATCCACTTCTTCATCGCGCCAGTGTAGGGGCGCGAACGCGACCGAACGGCTCAGCGCGCAGTGCGGTACGGCTCCTCGAATGGAAGGAAGTCCTCCTCGGCCAGCGCATCGCGGCACCAGGCCTCCACACCGGGCAGTGCGCGCACCCGCTGCACATAGGCGGCGATCTGCGGCGGCAGCGGCGGCCGGTAGGTCAGCACGCGCATCGCCACCGGCGCGAAATACGCATCGGCGATCGTGAACTCGCCGAACAGCAGCGGGCCGCCGTGCTGCTGCAGCAGCTCGCTCCACATCTGCACCAGGCGGTCGAGGTCGGCACGCACCGCCGGCTGCTCGCGCAGCACGCGTTCGCCGACCTCGGGCAATGCGGCCTCGATGTTCATCGGGAAATGGCTGCGCAGCGCGCCGAAGCCGGCATGCATCTCGGCGCAGATGCTGCGGGCGCGCGCCCGCGCCTTCACGTCAGCCGGCCACAGTGGCTTGGCGGGGAAGCGCTCGGCCAGGTACTCGGCGATCGCCAGCGTGTCCCAGACCGCGAAGCCGTCATCGACCAGCAGCGGCACGCGGCCGGTCGGCGCATGGCGCGCCAGCTCGGCCTTGAACTTCGAATCGGGCTCGAATGAATCGAAGCGCACCATCACCTCGTCGAACGGGATGCCGGCCTGCTTCAGCAGCACCCACGGGCGCATGGACCAGGAGGAGTAATTCTTGTTGCCGATGTAGAGCTGCATGGAGTCCTCGGGGGGCGAGTCGGTCGTGACAGGGCCGCCCATCGTAGGCGAGCTCGGCACCCCAGCCGATGAGAGTTGCGAATGACATCGATGACCGGCGCGCATCCGGCCGCGGCGCGCTCAGCCGCGCCCGGCCTGGCGCCGCCAGCCTTCGAGCCGCGCCGGCCCGGCGACGCCGCCGAGGTAGTCCGGCACCACCGCCTCCAGCCCGGTGCGGCGCACGCCGAGCGCATCGAGCCCCGGCAAGGCCTCGTTCGCGACGTTCGGCACCTTCATCGAATCGAGGTTGTCGCGCGACATCAGCGGCGTGCCCGGCAGCCATTCCATCAGCCCGGCCTGCAGCCGCGCCAGGCCATCGGGCAGCGCGACCACCGGCCGCGGGTGGCCCGACCAGCGCCCGGCCAGCCGCACCAGCTGCTCCAGCGTGAAGACCTTCGGCCCGGCGCACTCGTACGAACGCGCCGCGGCGGCGCCGCGCACCAGCGCCTGAGCCACCGCCGCCGCGACGTCCTGCACCCACACCGGCTGGAAGCGCGCGTCGGCACCGGCCAGCGGCAGCACCGGCAGCACCCGCTGCAGCCGGGCGAACAGGTTCATGAAGCGGTCGTCGGCGCCGAACATCACCGACGGCCGCAGCACCGTCACGTCGAGCCCCGAGGTTTGCAGCACCGCCTCGCCGGCCGCCTTCGATCGCAGGTACATGCTCGGCGCACCGGCCTGCGCGCCGAGCGCGCTGACGTGCACCAGCCGGCGCACGCCGGCCTGGCGGCACGCATGCGCGATGCGGTTCGGCAGCTCGACATGGGCACGCTGGAACGCCGCCTCGCGGCCGTGCAGGATGCCGACCAGGTTGACCACCGCATCGCGCCCGGCGACCAGGCGCGCGAGCTGCACGTCGTCGTGCACGTCGGCGCCGAGCAGCTCGACGGTCGGCAGCATCTGCAGCGCCTTCGCGCGCTGCGGCTGCCGGCTCACGACGGTCAAGCGTCCGCCGGCCGCGCCGCTGCGCTCGACCAGTTCGGCACACACGGCGCGGCCGAGGAAACCGGTGCCACCGATGATCAGCAGGTTCATGGGATCAGGGCAGGTTGGTGTCGGGCGGCGGTGCGGTGACCTCGCGCGGGCCGACCGGCTTGCCGAGCCGGGCCTTCAGCGACGCGGTCTGCAGCGCCGTCGGGTCGTTCAGCAGCGTCGCGTAGAGCAAGGTGTTCGACATCACCTTCTTCACGTAGTCGCGCGTCTCGTTGAACGGGATGTTCTCGATCCAGATCGCCGGCTCCAGCTTCGGGCCCTCGCGCCAGCGCCGCGGCCGCCCGGGGCCGGCGTTGTACGCGGTGGCGCTCAGCACCTGCGAGCCGCCGAAGTCGTCGAGCAGCAGCCGCAGGTAGCTCGACCCGAGCTGCACGTTGGTCGGCACGTCCATGATCTGCGCCGGGTCGTAGGCCATGCCGATGCGCCTGGCGACGTTCTTCGCGGTCGGCTGGATCACCTGCATCAGCCCGTAGGCGTTCGCGCTGGAGCGGATGTCGGGCTGGAAGCGCGACTCCTGGCGCATCACGCCGTAGATCAGCGCCGGGTCGACCGCGGTCGTCTTCGACGCGGCCATCACCTCGGCGCGGAACGGTGTCGGGTAGCGCTGCGCGATGTCGATCTCGCTGCGCGTGCGGTCGCTGGTGTTGACGCAGCGGTCCCAGACGTGCCGGTCGCAGGCCAGCTGCGCCGACGCGAGCAGCTCGCGCTCGTCCATGCCGCGCAGCGTGAAGTTCCATTCGCGCACGCCTTCGCTGCGCAGTCCGATCGCCACCAGCGTCAGCGCCCGCCCGAGGCCCGGCTGGCGCGCAGCGGCGTCGCGCTCGTCCTGCGTCAGCGGCTGCGGCGCGACCGGCAGCGTGATCGGCCGGCCGAGTTCTTCGGCGGCGAGCATGCCGTAGAAGCTGAACTGCGACGCGATGCCTTCGAACAGCTCGGTCGCCTGCGCGCGCAGCCCGTCGCCCTCGGTCGAATCCTTGGCCAGCGCCCGCAGCGCGCGAGCCTTCCAGTAGACCCAGGTCGCATCGCGCTGCTCGACCGGGTTCATCGCATCGATCGCCTGCACCACCTGCTGCCAGCGTGGCGCGTTCTCGCCGGCGCGCAGCGCGGCCCGCGCCTTCCAGGCGAGCGTCTCGTCGGCCCAGTCGATCGTCACCCCCGACTTCGCCGACAGCAGCGCCGCCCTCGTGAAGTAGCCGGAGGCCTCCGGCAACAGCTTCAGCGCCGCCTGCTTGCCGACCGCGGCCCAGGCCCAGGCCGCCAGCTCGGGCGGCAGCGCGGCCTCCCACTTGCCATTCAGCAGGTTGGCGGCGAGTTCGGGGTCGGTCGACGCGAGGCGCATCAGCGCCAGCGTGTTCAGCTGGTTGGCCTGGCGCCCGCCGAGCGCGCGGGTCAGGTAGCGCGCCGGGTTGTCGGCCAGCTCGTCGACATCGCTGGCGGACCGGGTGTTGACCATCAGCGCCGCCTGGCGCGCCGCGCGCGGCTTGTTGCCGTCGATCGCGAGGCGCGCCTTGCGCCAGGCGTCGGCTTCGGTGAGCTGCTTCGCGTCGTACAGCGTCGCGGCCAGCAGCGCGCAGCCGTCGTCGGCCTCGCGCTGCGCGAACCAGGCGCTGCGCGCCGCGCTGCGCACGTCCTTGCCGGCGAGGTGGTCGGCCAGCAGCGCGTAGCACGAGACCTCGCGGTCGTCGTTCATCCGGAAGCTCGGGAAATCGGCGGCCAGGGTCCTGAAATCGCGCCGCCGGCCGAGCTCGAGCAGCCAGTCGTTGCGCAGCCGGTCTTCGACGTAGGTGCCGCGCCAGCGCTGGTAGAAGGCCGCGATCTCGTCGGCCTGCACGAACTGCAGGCGCTGGCCGATCTCCCAGTAGTCGATCCACATCGCGAGCGGGTTGCGCTCGGCGATCGCGCTGTCGCGCAACGCGGCGAGCCGGGCCCGGTCTTTCTTGCGCAGCGCCTCGCGGGCTTCGAGCACGGCGTCGTTGCCGGTCTGCGCGCAGGCGGGCATCGCGTTCAGCAGCACGGCGGCGGCCAGGCCCTTCAGCACCCACCTCGCCGATCGCACCACCATCACCGAGCCATATGATTTGTCTTTGTTCACGCTGTCCTTCATGGTGCCGACCTTGCCATCAGATTCCGACGTCCGCCATCCCCTGCGTCAGCGCCTGCTGGCCGCGCGCACAGCGTTTGTCTCTTCGCCCACCGGAAAAGTTGCAGCCACGTCGCTCGCGCGTCGCCTCGGCCTTGTCCTCGATCAACTCGAACCCGAGTGCCTCGGGGTCTATTGGCCGATGCGGTCCGAATTTAACGCAGCAGGCCTGTGGGATGGCGACGGATCGCATGCTTCCTTGCCGCGCGCATTGCCATTCACGCAGCGCGTGCCGCCGCAGATGCACTACCGGCTGTGGGATGGCAGCGCGCCGACGCAGAAGGACGAATGCGGCATTCCGGTCGCGAACGGCGCCGCGGTGGTGCCCGACGTGGTGCTGGTGCCCTGCGTCGGCTTCACCGGCAGCGGCTGGCGGCTCGGCTATGGCGGCGGCTTCTTCGACCGCTGGCTGGCGCTGCATCCGCACGTCACCGCCGTCGGCGTCGCGTGGGAGATCGGGCGCTTGAGCGAGGCGGAGCTCGCGCCGCAGGCCCATGACCTGCCGCTCGCGCTCATCGTGACCGAGAACGGGGTGGCGCAGGGCTGACCGGCTCGGGCACCGCCTGCGCCAGCTGCTGCACGCTGCGGGCGGACTGCGCGGTCAGCGTCGCGTTCGTGCGCTCGCCCTGCTCGATCAGCCAGTCGCGAAAGCGCTGCACCTCCGGCCGCGCGACCGACTGCGGCGAGACCACCATCCAGTAGGCATGCGGCGCATCGATGCGCCCGGCCGGCCCGAACGGCTCGACCAGGTCGCCGCGCTCGAGCGAATCGGCCACCAGGGCCATGCGGGCCAGCGCGATCGCCTGCCCGGCCAGCGCGGTCTGCACCTGCTGGTAGGTGAAGTTGAGGTACATCCACCGGCGCGGCTGCAGCCCGGCCTGCCCGTGCTGCGTCAGCCAGCGCCGCCAGCTGAGGAACTCGGCGGTCGGGCGGTTGTCGTCCTCTTCGGCCAGCGTGTGGCCGGCCAGGTCGGCCGGCGTCGACAGCGGCGGCGCCTGGCCGCGCGCGATCTGCTCGGCCAGCCACGGGCTGATGGCCGGCGTCAGCGTCTCGCCGAACAGCCGCGGCGTGCCCGCCGGCACCAGGTGGTCGCCGCCGTAGCGCAGCACGATGTCGATCTCCGGGTCGTCGAGGTCGACCACCATGTCGGTGGCGGAGACGCGGATGTCGATGTCGGGGTTCGCGCGCTGGAAGGCCTCGAGCCGCGGCAGCAGCCACAGCGACACGAACGACGCGAAGGTGTTGACCGTGACGCGGCGCCGCCCGCGCGAGGTGCGGATCTGGCGCACCGCGGTGTCGAGCCGGTCGAGCGACGGCGCGACCGCCCGCAGCAGCACCTGGCCGTCGCCGGTGAGTTCGACCGAGCGGGTGCCGCGGTTGAACAGCGGTGCGCCGAGTTCGTCTTCCAGCCCCTTGATCTGCCGGCTGACGGCCGACTGGGTCAGGTGCAGCTCCTCGGCGGCGGCACTGAAGCTGAGGTGGCGGGCCACCGCCTCGAAGGCCCGGATCGGCCCGATCGAGAGCGGTCGATGACGCGGTTGATTCATGCACTAATGGTATCAATCCGCGCCGCTTAAGTCATTGGACCACCGGCCTGCAGGCCCCTAAAGTTCACTCCATGCCCTGCAAGGAGAACGACATGGCAAACCCGATGGTGATGAGCAATTTTCAACAATCCCAGGCCGCGAGCTGGACCGTGGCGCCCGGCGAGGCCCGCCCGCTGGAGATCGGTCCGGGGTCGCGCTGGCTGCGCGTCACCGAAGGCCGGCTGTGGCTGACGGTGCCGGGCACGGCCGACGAGCCGGCGCAGGACGTGTGGCTGGAAAGCGGCGACAGCGTCGCGCTGCCGGCCGGCGCCCAGGCGGTGCTCGAAGCGTGGCCGAGCGCGCAGTTCCAGCTGCTGGTGCCGCCCGACGCCTGCCAGCGCGGCAAGTCGCTGGCGCAGCGGCTCAGCGAGCAGCTCGCTTCGCGGCTGGGCGCTTCTTCGCCGGCGCTGCACGCGGCTTGATCGCTTTCGCCGCCTTCGACGCTTTGGTGGGCTTGCGGGCCTTGGCCGCGGCGGCGCGCAGGCCTGCTTCCATCGCGAGCCGCGCCCACGGGCGCATCAGCGCCGGCGATTCCATCGCGTCATCGGGCGCGGTGTAGTAGCTGATCGACACCGACTTGCCGTCGCCGCCTTCGTAGACGAACGGCTGGCCGCCGGCCTCCTCGAAGCGCGCCCGCGTCGCGTCATCGGCCTTCAGGTACAGGCGCTCCTCGAAGATCAGTGCGATGAACACATCGTCGACATAGAAGCCGTGCCCGCCGAACATGCGCCGCGAGCGCGTCGGCCCGAGCGCGCCGAGCAGCTCGACGCAGTAGCGGGCGAATTCATCTTTCGGTGAGTTGATCGTGGCCATGGGCCGATGGTAGGCGCGCTGGCCACTCCGGCCATGCCTCGGTCACAATCGCCGGCATGGCCACTCCCGACACGTCCTCCACGATTGCGGTGCTGCGCAAGAAGCTGATCGCCGACCGCCAGGCCCTGCCCGACCGGCTGGAGCTCGCGGTGCAGCTGCAGAGCATGCTGCGCATCTGGCTGGTCAGCCGGCGCGAATCGCTGATCGGCGGCTACTGGCCGATCAAGGGCGAGTTCGATCCGCTGCCGGCGCTGTTCCGCTGGAGCGAAGGCGGTCCGGGCCGGCGCATCGGCCTGCCGGTGATGGACCGCACCGACGGCACCTTGCGCTTCCACGTCTGGTACCCCGGCTGCCCGACCGAGCTCGATGCGCACGACATCCCGAAGCCCAAGGGCACCGAGCAGTTCCAGCCGGAGTTGCTGCTGCTGCCGTGCGTCGGCTACGGCACCGAAGGCGCGCGACTGGGTTATGGCGGCGGGTTCTATGACCGATCGGTGGCCGCGCTGACGCCGCGACCGGTCACCGTCGGGCTTTGCTATGCGCACGGCTTTCTGCCGATGCTGCGCCCGAAAGAAGGCGACAACCCGCTCGACGCCGTCATCACCGAAGAAGGCGTCATGTGGCAGCGCGACAGCTGATCAATCCAGCTTGAGGCGCCGGCAGATCTCGAGCGGCGCCGTCGCGGCATTCATCGTGTAGAGGTGCAGGCCCGGTGCGCCGACGCGCAGCAGCCGCTCGCACAGCTCGCTCACCACATCGAGCCCGAAGGCCTTGATCGACGCGGTGTCGTCGCCGAAGCTCTGCAGCCGCAGCCGGATCCAGCGCGGGATCTCGGCGCCCGACGAATCGGCGAAGCGGATGATGCCGCTCGCATTGGTGATCGGCATGATGCCGGGCACCACCGGAATGTCGGCACCCAGCTTGCGCGTGTCGTTCACGAAGCGCTCGTACGCATCGGCATTGAAGAAGAACTGCGTGATCGCCGAATCGGCACCCGCCTTCACCTTCTCGACATACGCCTGCAGGTCGGCCTGCGGCGACTTCGCCTGCGGGTGCATCTCGGGGTACGCAGCGACCTCGATGTGAAACTGCCGGCCGGTGGCCTCGCGGATGAACGCGATCAGCTCGCTCGCATAGCGGAACTCGCCGAAGCCGCCGTAGCCGCTCGGCAGGTCGCCGCGCAGCGCCACCAGCCGGCGGATGCCGGCGGCCTTGAACTGCTCCAGCTTGGCCAGCACCGACGCGCGATCGGCACCGACGCAGGTGAAGTGCGAGGCCGCCTCGACACCCTCGGCCAGGATCGCCTGCACCGCGGCGAGCGTGCCGTCCTGCGTCGAGCCGCCAGCGCCATAGGTGACGGAGCAGAAGCTCGGCTTCAGCGCATACAACTGCTGGCGCACCGCCGCGAGCTTGGTGACGCCCTCGGGGGTCTTCGGCGGGAAGAACTCCAGGCTGATCGGTGTCATGAAGAAGACTCCTCAACAGGCACGGCCCACACGAAGAACTCGGTGTTGCCGTTGCCGCCCTTGATCGGGCTTTGGAAATAGGCGCGCACCTGCAGGTACTGCTCCCTGCAGGCCTTGCGGATGCGTGTCTCGACCTCGGCGAAATGCCGTTCGTCCTTGACGATGCCGCCCTTGCCGATCTGCGCCGGCTGCAGCTCGAACTGCGGCTTGATCAGCAGCAGCAGCTGCCCCTCGGGCGCCAGGTAGTGCGCCAGCGTCGGCAGCACGTGCGTCGACGTGATGAACGACAGGTCACCGGTGACGAAGCCGAAGCTGTGCGGCGTCGATGCGGCCTCGAAGGCCGAGCC
>Ga0065165_1001543_pt1 | contig 24050 bp, 20 predicted proteins | sample AraplaMF_Cvi_mMF_FD_63813 | JGI IMG/M metagenome (GOLD analysis project Ga0065165, IMG submission 63813) | Arabidopsis root microbial communities from the University of North Carolina, USA - plate scrape MF_Cvi_mMF (version 2) (version 3) | ecosystem: Host-associated > Plants > Roots >... | reverse complement strand
CCGCGATCTTCTTCTCGTCCTTGTCGACGCAGGTGACGTCGTGACCGAAATCCGCAAAGCAGGCTCCGGACACCAGTCCCACATAGCCCGTTCCGATCATCGCGATTCGCATGAAAAACCCTGTTTTGGCTTGGTTAACGAAACCCCAATCGGGGGCGGTTTAGCACTTTCCTGCAGTGAGGGAACACCCCAGCATGCAAAAACCGGCACGCGAATTGAACCGGTAAAGAAGTCGGAAACCACTGGGGCCCAAACTGGCCCACGCCCATACAAGCCGGGCGGAACACGCCTCGAAACGGGACACCATGACACCATCAGGCACAATCGCTGCGGGCAGGGGCTCCGGTACCCCGGCTGCCGCGCGTGTCGACTGGGTCGACTATGCCAAGGGCATCTGCATCGTCATGGTCGTGATGATGCATTCGGTTCTGGGGGTCGAGCTCGCCGCGGGCGAGACCGGCTTCATGCATGTTCTGGTGGCCTTCGCAAAGCCGTTCCGGATGCCTGACTTCTTCCTGATTTCGGGCCTGTTCCTGCCGCTGGTGATCGATCGCGACTGGCGAACCTATCTCGACCGCAAGGTGGTGCATTTCGCCTATTTCTATGTCGTCTGGGTGACAATCCAGTTCGGCTTCAAGGCGCCCGCCTTCGCCGCGGAGACGGGCTGGCGCGACGTCGGCCTGCTGTACCTGGAATCCTTCATCGAGCCGTTCGGTACGCTCTGGTTCATCTATCTGCTGCCCATCTTCTTCGTCGTCACAAAACTGACACGGCGAATGCCGCCGGCCGCGATCTGGCTTGTGGCCGCCGCGCTCGAGACGGCGCGCATCACGACCGGCTGGACCGCGATCGACGAGTTCTGCTCGCGCTTCGTCTATTTCTATTCGGGCTACCTATTCGCGCCTTACGTGTTCGCGCTGTCGGATCGTGCGCGCAATCATCCCGCACTGGCAGTTGTGGCGCTTGCGACCTGGGTCGTGGGGAACGCCGGCCTCGTCGCGATTGGCGCCAGCGAATGGAGAATCGTGTCGCTCGTGCTCGGCTTTGCCGGCGCCTGCGCCATCATCACCATGGGCACGCTGCTCGCACGTGCACAGTGGTTGAACTTCTTCCGTTTCTGCGGCGAGCATTCGATTGTGATCTACCTCGCCTTCTTCCTGCCGATGGCTGCGACACGCACGCTGCTGCTGCGTACTGGCGTCATCGCCGACATCGGCACGGTATCGCTGATCGTCACCATCGTCGGCGTTGTCGGGTCACTGGCGATCTGGCGGGCCGCGCTCCGGCTGCACGCCGACTTCCTGTTCGAACGGCCCGACGCGTTCTGGATTGCGCCGAAGAAGGCGCGGCCGGTGTTGCAGGCGGCGGAGTAGCCACACGCTCGGTGTCGTCGCCCGGCTTGACCGGGCGACCCAGTACGCCGAGACGCCAGTGATTGAGCCGAGAAGCCGCGGCGTACTGGATTCCCCGCTTTCGCGGGAAATGACAGCGAAAGATGTGGTGAATGACAGTGGGGATAGCTGTGCCAGCGGCCCAGAAATCCCCCTCCCAAGGCTGTCTTTTGCCGCAAAAATTCATACATTGCGGCCATGCCCAAAACCTCCCCGAAGACCCCTGCCAAAGCCGACACCCCTGCTGCTGCGACAGCTGCTGCCAAACCGGTTGCAGCGAAGGCTGCCGGCAAAGGCGACCACATCTTCCTCGTCGACGGTTCCGGCTACATCTTTCGCGCCTATCACGCGCTGCCGCCGCTGAACCGCAAGTCCGACGGTCTTCAGGTCAATGCCGTGCTCGGCTTCTGCAACATGCTGTGGAAGCTGTTGCGCGACATGCCCGCCGACAACCGGCCGACGCATCTGGCGATCGTGTTCGACAAGTCGGAGGTCACCTTCCGCAACAAGATCTATCCCGAGTACAAGGCACACCGGCCGCCGGCGCCGGACGATCTCATTCCGCAATTCGCCCTGATCCGCGAAGCCGTGCGCGCCTTCGACCTGCCCTGCCTGGAACAGGGCGGCTTCGAGGCCGACGATCTGATCGCGACCTATGCGCGGCAGGCGTGCGAGCGCGGCGCCACCACGACCATCGTGTCCTCCGACAAGGACCTGATGCAGCTCGTGAACGACAAGATCATGATGTACGACACCATGAAGGATCGCCGCATCGGCATCCCCGAGGTGATCGAGAAGTTCGGCGTGCCGCCGGAGAAGGTGGTCGAGGTGCAGGCGCTGGCCGGCGATTCCACCGACAACGTGCCTGGCGTGCCCGGCATCGGCATCAAGACGGCGGCGCAATTGATCGTCGAATATGGCGATCTCGAGCAGCTGCTGTTCCGTGCCACCGAGATCAAGCAGCCGAAGCGGCGCGAGGCGCTGATCGAGAATGCCGAGAAGGCGCGGATCTCGCGCCAGCTGGTGCTGCTCGACGACAAGGTCGAGCTGGAGGTGCCGCTGGACGATCTCGCCGTCCACGAGCCCGATGCGCGCAAGCTGATCGCCTTCCTGAAGGCGATGGAATTCTCCACGCTCACCCGTCGCGTCGCCGATTATTCGCAGATCGATCCGGCCAATGTCGACGCGGATGCGAGCAACAGCAGCGGGGCGCGCGGTGGCGCCAGCGCGACCAAGACAGCATCGTCCGAAACATCAGGCGATCTCTTCGCCGCTCCCGGCGCCACCGCGACGGGCGGCGACAAGGGCGACAAGTCGGCGAGCGTCAAGGGCGCGCCGATTTCGCTGGCCGCTGCCCGCGAGGAGGCGTTGCGCAAGCTCCCGATCGACCGCAGCAAATACCAGGCGATCAAGTCGCTGAAAGAGCTCGACGCCTTCATCGCTCGCATCCATGATGCCGGCCATGTCGCGATCGAGATCCGCGCCAACTCCATCGATCCGATGCAGGCCGATCTTTGCGGTATCGCGCTGGCGCTGGCGCCGAACGACGCCTGCTACGTACCGCTGGCGCACAAGCAGTCCGGCGGCGGTGCCGGCCTGTTCGACACCGGCCTCGCGCCCGATCAGGTCGAGCATGCGGACGCCATCGACGCGCTGCGGCCGGTGCTGGAATCGGCAGGCATCCTCAAGATCGGCTTCGACGTCAAATTCACGGCCGTGATGCTGGCGCAGCACGGCATTACGCTGCGCAACAGCGACGATGCCAAACTGATCTCCTATGTGCTTGATGCCGGCCGGGGTTCGAACGAACTCGACTCGCTTGCCGAGCGCTGGTTCGGCCATGCCATGCTGAAGGAGAGCGAACTGCTCGGCAGCGGCAAGGGCAAGATCACATTCGACCAGGTGCCGATCGACAAGGCCGCGCCGCTGTCGGCCGAAGGCGCCGACATCGCGCTGCGCGTCTGGCGGGTGCTGAAGCCGCGTCTCGTCGCCGAGCACATGAACACGGTCTACGAAACGCTGGAGCGGCCGCTGGTGCCGGTGCTCGCACGCATGGAACGGCGCGGCATCTCGATCGACCGCCAGGTGCTGTCGCGCCTGTCCGGCGACTTCGCGCAGACCGCGGCTCGCGTCGAAGCCGAGATCCAGGAGATCGCGGGCGAGCCGGTCAATGTCGGCAGCCCCAAGCAGATCGGCGACATCCTGTTCGGCAAGATGGGCCTGTCCGGCGGCACCAAGACCAAGACCGGCGCATGGTCCACCACCGCGCAGGTGCTCGACGAACTCGCCGAGCAGGGCCACGACCTCCCGAAGAAGATCCTGGAATGGCGCCAGGTCTCGAAGCTGAAATCGACCTACACCGACGCGCTGCCGACCTACGTCAATCCGCAGACCCATCGCGTCCACACGACCTACGCGCTGGCCGCGACCACCACGGGCCGGCTGTCGTCGAACGAGCCGAACTTGCAGAACATCCCGGTGCGCACCGAGGACGGCCGCAAGATCCGCCGCGCCTTCATCGCGACACCGGGGCACAAGCTGGTGTCCGCCGACTATTCGCAGATCGAGCTGCGGCTGCTCGCCGAGATCGCCGACATTCCGGTGCTGAAGCAGGCGTTTCGCGACGGGCTCGACATTCACGCGATGACGGCGTCGGAAATGTTCGGCGTGCCGATCGAGGGCATGCCGAGCGAAGTCCGCCGCCGCGCCAAGGCGATCAATTTCGGCATCATCTACGGCATCTCCGCGTTCGGCCTCGCCAACCAGCTCGGCATCGCCCGCGAGGAAGCCTCGGCCTACATCAAGAAGTATTTCGAGCGCTTCCCGGGCATCCGCGCCTATATGGACGAGACGCGCGATTTCTGCCGGCAGAACGGCTACGTCACCACGCTGTTCGGCCGGAAGATGCACTATCCCGACATCAAGGCATCCAACGCCTCGGTGCGCGCCTTCAACGAGCGCGCCGCGATCAACGCCCGGCTGCAAGGCACCGCCGCCGACATCATCCGTCGCGCCATGACGCGGGTCGAGGACGCGCTCGCCGAGAAGAAACTCTCGGCGCAGATGCTGCTCCAGGTGCATGACGAGTTGATCTTCGAGGTGCCGGACGCCGAGGTCGCCGCGACGCTGCCGGTCGTCCAGCACGTGATGCAGGACGCGCCGTTCCCGGCCGTGCTGCTGTCGGTGCCGCTGCATGTCGATGCGCGTGCGGCGAATAATTGGGACGAGGCGCATTGACGGCTGGAGAAGCCTGTTGAAGATCGCCGCCATCTCCGGAAGCCTGCGAACGGGTTCGAGCAATACGGCCGTGCTGCGCGCAGCGGCGCGGCTCGCGCCTGCGGGCGTCGAAGTCATTCTCTTCCAGGGCATTGCGGAATTGCCCTTCTTCAATCCGGATCTTGATGGCGATCAAGTTCCTGCGCCGGTCGGCGCAATGCGGAGCCTCGTCGGAACCGTGGATGGCATCCTGATCTCCAGCCCCGAATATGCCCGCGGGGTCGCCGGCGTGCTGAAGAACGCGCTCGATTGGCTAGTTGGGAGCCATGAATTTCCCGAAAAGCCCGTGGCTTTGATCAACACTTCGCCGCGCGCGACGCATGCGCTGGCCGCGCTGACGCTCACGCTGGAAACGATGTCGGCCCGGATCGCGAGGGAGGCATGCGTGACACTGCCGCTGTTGGGCCGCCCTTGTGATGAGCACGGTATTGTCGCCGATCCCGTCCTCGCGGAGCCGCTGCGCTCGGCGATGGAAGATTTTGCATTATTCATCCGGGCCGCTGAGGGCAAGGTGTCCTAGCGAGGCGAAACGCGTAAATTGTCCTCGGTGCAATTGCGCGATGGCAAGGCAATTCCAAGGATATTAGAACCGTAGCATCCCCGCAACGGTTCGCTCATGCCCCATGCATCCGCCCTGCTCGGCTTCGCCCTCGTCTCTCTCGGTCTGGTGCTCACGCCGGGACCGAACATGATCTATCTGATCTCGCGTTCGATCACGCAGGGGCCGGCGGCGGGCATCGTCTCGCTCGGCGGCGTGGCGCTGGGCTTCGTGTTCTACATGCTGTGCGCGGCGTTCGGCATCACCGCGCTCTTGCTCGCCATTCCCTTCGCCTATGACGCGCTGCGCTTCGCCGGCGCCGGCTATCTGTTGTGGCTGGCGTGGCAAGCGGTGAAGCCGGGCGGACGCTCGCCGTTCCAGGTAAAGCAGCTTGCGATCGACAGCCCGCGCAAGCTGTTCGCGATGGGGCTCGTCACCAACCTGCTCAATCCGAAGATCGCGATGCTGTATCTGGCGCTGCTGCCGCAGTTCCTCGATCCCGCCGCTGGCAGCGTGCTGACGCAGTCGCTGGTGCTGGGCGCGATCCAGATCGCGATCAGCGTCAGCGTCAATGCGATGATCGCGCTCGCGGCCGGATCGATCGCGCTGTTCCTGGCACGCCGGCCGAGCTGGATGCTGGTGCAGCGCTGGCTGATGGGCACCGTGCTGGCCGGGCTTGCGGTGCGGATGGCGGTGGAAGCGAAGAAGGTGTAGCGGACGCCGCGAACCACATCCCGTCCGTATCCCGGACGCGCTGTAGCGCTCTTGCGCTGCGGCGCAGAGCCGGGACCCAGAAGACCAAGAACGAGATCGTAGAAGCATGGGCCCCGGCTCTGCGCCGCATCGCTATGCGCTGCGTCGCGTCCGGGGCACGAGAGGGGGTCTCTTGGCTAATCCAGTTTCGCCTCCATCCCCCGCTTCACGGCCGGCCGCGCCATCAGGGCATCGTACCAGCGCTTGACGTTGGGGAAGTCGGCCAGATCAACCTTGTGGCGAGGGTGGCGCCAGGCCCAGCCCAGGATGGCAAAATCGGCCACCGAGAGGTCGCCGGCGACGAAGTCGCGCCCGTCCAACCGGCGGTCGAGCACGCCGTAGAGCCGGCGGGTCTCGGCCATGTAGCGCTTCAGGCCGTAGGCGCGGTCCTGCTCGTTCTCGAGCGCAATGAAATGATGCACCTGGCCGGGCATCGGGCCGAAGCCGCCCATCTGCCACATCAGCCATTCATAGACGGGGATGCGCGCGCCGAGCGATTTCGGCAGGAATTTGCCGGTCTTTTCGCCGAGATAGAGCAGGATCGCGCCGGATTCGAAGATGCCGACCGGCTTGCCGTCCGGACCCTCGGGGTCGAGGATGGCGGGGATCTTGTTGTTGGGGCTGAGCTTCAGGAACCCGGGCGCCATCTGCTCGCCCTTGGTGATGTTCACCGGGACCACCTTGTAGGGCAGCCCCATTTCCTCCAGCGCGACCGAGATCTTGCGGCCGTTCGGCGTGTTCCAGGTGTGCAGCTCGATGGTCATTGTGGGCGCGTCCTTCCCCGGGATATCTGGCATCCACCTAGCCCAGAAGGCTGCACCCCCACAACCGGCGGACCAGGATGGCCGATCCCTGTTGACGGGAGACGCCCCCTCTGGAATGTCGCGTCCGTCGCGGATAAATTCCGCCTTCACCAAAAACGCTCCCGAGGGACCGCCGTGTCGAAATCCGCCTCCCGCGCCCGCCTGTTCGAAATCATCCGCCGGCGCTCCTTCGGCCGCGGCGAGGTGACGCTCGCGTCGGGCCGCAAGAGCGATTTCTACTTCAACCTCAAGCCGACCATGCTCGACCCCGAGGGCGCGACCCTGCTCGCCGAGCTGACCTATGAGGCGCTGAAGGACGACAATCTCGATTTCATCGGCGGGCTCGAGATGGGCGCGGTGCCGCTGGCCGGCGCACTGGCGCAGATCTCCTGGATCAAGGGCCATCCGATCGCGGCGTTCTTCGTGCGCAAGAAGCCGAAGGAGCACGGCGCCAAGCTCGCCATCGAAGGCCTGCCCAGGGGCGAGACGCTCGCAGGCAAGCGCGTCGTGATCGTCGAGGACGTCACCACGACCGGCGGCTCGGCGATGAAGGCGGTGGAATCGGTGCGCGAGACCGGCGCCGAAGTGGTGCTGGTGCTGACCATGGTCGACCGCGAGGAAGGCGCCACCGACACCTTTGGTGCGGCCGGCCTGCCGTTCCGCTCGCTGTACAAGGCGTCGGAGTTTCTGAAGGCGTGATGCCTCCCGTGTCCCGGACGCGACGCGGCACGAAGTGACGCGACGCAGAGCCGGGACCCGGTCTTGCTTTCCATCGACATTGGCCCCGGCTCTGCAGCGCACCGCTGGAGAAGCGCTGCGCCGCGTCCGCGGCACGAGAGTCCGCAACACTTCCGGTCCCCCCTCAACCGCTCATTTACCATCCCGGCTTATGGTGAATCATTCGCTGAGACCTCGTTGGTCCCGGCCGGTTCAGTAGCGTCGGGTGGAGTAAGCGTTTGCGTACAGTCATCTCCCATGCGCGCCGGCGGCGTCGCGCGATGCTTGTGGCCGCCGCCCTGGCAGCACCGCTGCTGGCGGCTCCGGCCCCGGTTTCGGCCGAAGGCCTGTTCGACTTCTTCTTCGGTGGCATGCAGCAGCAGCGGCCGCAGCGCGAGGTGCCGCAGCAGTCGAGCTCCTACGCCGATCCCTTCACCGGCCAGCAGAATGCCGCAACCCCGCAATATGTGCCGCCGACGCGTTCGGCCGCGGCCGGCGGCTCGGGCCCGGCGTTCTGCGTGCGCAGCTGCGACGGCAAATATTTTCCGCTGATGCGCGGCCTCGCCTCGCCGGCGCAGATGTGCCAGGCGTTCTGTCCTGCCAGCACGACAAAAGTGTATTTCGGCTCCTCGATCGACGGCGCCTATGCCCAGACCGGCGAGCGCTATGCCGACAGCGAGAATGCATTCGCCTATCGCAAGGCGCTGCGCGCCGATTGCACCTGCAACGGCCGTGAGCCAGTCGGCCTTGCCCCGGTCGACCTGGCGCTGGATTCCTCGCTGAAGGCCGGCGACGTGATCGCCACCAGCGACGGCCTCGTTGCCTATACCGGCATCCGCGTCGGCAACGACCAGGCCGCCGACTTCACCCCGGTCGCTTCCTATCCCGGCCTCACCGCGCAGGTTCGCGCGCGGCTTGGCGAGATGAAGGTGGCCCCGGTGCGCGCAGAAACGGTCTCGGCGGATGCGCCGGCACCGGCCGAGATCGTACGCGAGTCACTGCCTGAGGTGACGGTGCCGAAGACCGCGAAGCCGGCGAAGCGGGCAGGGTTGGATTAGTTCGGCTCGTGTCCCGGACGCGGCGCGGCATGCAATGACGCGACGCAGAGCCGGGACCCAGGCTGCCGCGACTGGGCCCCGGTTCAGCAGCGCATCACTCACGTGCTGCGCTGCGCCGGGGGCACGAGATCATCGCCCGATGATCACCCCGATCACGTTCGGCGCGGCGAGATATTTCTCCTCGATCGCCGCGCGGGCGGCGGCGCGGTTCTCGGCCGTCAGCAATCCACGCTTCTCGGCCAGAATCATCCAGCAGAAACCCCACCAGTCGGTCAGCATGCCCTGATCGCCGATGAGGTCGTAGCCCTGCTCGGCCGCAAAGATGCGCGCATGCGCTTCGTCCAGCGTGTCGAGAAACAGATGGTCCTCGACAGAGAACAGATCGTCGCTGACGTCGTCGATGGTGTAGCCCCAGATCGACTGGCACACCGCGTTGAACTCGCGGTCGAACTGGTCGTCGTCGATCCTCTGGCGCCGCGCGGCCTGGTGCAGCCGCGACAGCGAGCGCGCGAAATCGGCGATCCGGGTGAGGGCAAACTGGTCGAAGGCAACGGTGGACATGTAGTCCTCGCAAGTCTGACAGATGCTAGATATTGTGTCGGCAACGCGCCGAATCACAATGATATATCAAAGACTTGCTAAAGTGTTCTTAATTTGTTCCGACGCGCGCGGAAATCTCAATAACAGCGCGACGCCGCAATGGCGTGGATGCGGCGGTCGCCGAGCAGATGGGCGACGAAGCCGTTCCTCGGAAAGATTTTTGCGAACGCCGCGTCGCGGATGCTGAGGCCGCCGGCATAGGCGCCGAAGGCCGGCATCACGGCACGTAGGCCGTCACTGGCGAAACAACGGCGCTCCATCGAACGGCCGCGCGCGGAGACGCGGGCCTTGGGATGCAGATGGCCGGCGATCTCGCCATGCGCGCCGGTCGGCTCGTGACGGAAGGTGATCGGGCCGATCGCGACCTCGTCGGCGGAGGTGCCGCCGAGATCGCGCGGCAGCATGGGATCGTGATTGCCGGAGATCCAGATCCAGTCGCGGCCGGCCTGAAGCGCGGCGACGGCCTCGCGATCGTCGGCGGACAGGCGCTCATGCGCGGTGCGGTCGTGAAAACTGTCGCCGAGCGCGATGACGACGCGCGGGTTATGGCGGGAGATGACAGCAGCGAGACGGCTCAGCGTCGCCAGCGTGTCGTAAGGCGGCAGCAGTACGCCGCGCGTGGCGAAGCTGGAGCCTTTTTCCAGATGCAGATCGGAGACGACGAGCAGGCGCTGCTCTTCCCAGAACAGCGCGCCGGAGAGATCGGTCGCGAAGGTCACATCGGTGATGGTGACCCTGGAAACGCGCATGTCCTCGACATCCCCCGAAATCAGCGCGCCTGCGGTCACGTCAAAACCTGCTTCTATCCCATCGCCTCTTTGACCAGCTCGTCGGCGGCTTCGGCCAACAGCTCGTCTGCTGCTTCGCCATAAACTGACTCGCGACCGATTTCCAGCATCACGGGGACGGCGAGCGGGGACACGCGGTCGAGTTCCCGATGGGTAATGCGGCCCTGGATGCGCATCAGCATGTCGCTGAGGCGACGCAGATCGAGCAGGCCGGTGGCGGCATCCGCGCGCGCGGCCCGCAGCAGGACATGATCGGCCTGATGCTTGCGCAGCACGTCGTAGACGAGATCGGTCGAGAACAGCACCTGGCGGCGGCTTTTCTCTTCGCCGGTGTGGCGGCGGGCGATCAGGCCGGAGATGATCGCGCAGTTCCGGAACGTGCGCTTCATCAGCGCGGATTCGGCAAGCCAGGCTTCGAGATCGTCGCCGAGCATATCGGGGTCGAACAGCGCGTTGAGGTCGATCCGGCCGTCGCGGATCATGAAGGAGAGATCGCCGAGCGCCCAGATCGCCACCGCATACTCGTTGGCGACGAAACCGAGCGGCCGCGCGCGGGCGCGCTCGAGGCGGCGCGTCAGCAGCATGCCAAGCGTCTGGTGCGCGAGCCGGCCCTCAAAGGGATAGCAGACGATGTAATGCTTGTTGGCGCGCGGGAAACTTTCCACCAGCAGCTCGCGCACCGCGGGCACGCGCGAGACATCCTTTTGCTGCGACAGCCAGTCGCGCACCTGCTCCGGCAAGCCACCCCACGCGCGGCCGTCGTCGAGCAGGCGACGCACGCGTTCGGCGAGATAGGTGGAGAGCGGAAACTTGCCGCCCATATAGGACGGCACTTTCGGGTCCTTGTCATGTGCACGCGAGACATAGACCTGGTCCTCGACCAGGGTCTCATAGCGCACCACTTCGCCCGAAAACACGAAGGTGTCGCCGGGGCTCAAGCCCTCGATGAAGGCCTCCTCGATCTCGCCGAGCAACCGGCCGCCGCGCGCGATCACGCCGGTCGATCCGCCTGCTTTTCCTGCACCGCCGCCGCGCGAGCGCACCAGCCGCACCTTCAGCATGTCGTCCTCGACGATGGTGCCGACATTCATGCGGTAGCTCTGCCGCACCTTGGGATTGGCGACGCGCCAGCGGCCCTCCTTGTCCTGCTTGATGCGGGCGAAGCGTTCGTAGGTCTTGAGCGCATAGCCGCCGGAGGCAACGAAATCGACGACGTCGTCGAAGTCCTGCCGGGTGAGATCGGCGTAGGGCGCGGCGGTGCGGACTTCGCCGTAAAGCTCATCGGAGAGAAACGGCTCGCCGCAGGCGCAGCCGAGCACGTGCTGGGCGAGCACGTCGAGCGCGCCGGTACGCAGCGGCGGCGTGTCCTGCGCATTCTCGGCGATGGCGTCGATCGCGACGCGGCACTCCAGCACCTCGAAACGGTTGGCCGGCACCAGCACCGCGCGCGAGGCCTCGTCGAGACGGTGGTTGGCGCGGCCGATGCGCTGCATCAGGCGCGACGAGCCTTTCGGCGCGCCGATATTGACGACGAGATCGACATCGCCCCAGTCGACGCCGAGGTCGAGCGAGGAGGTGCAGACCACGCCGCGCAGCCGGCCCGCCGACATCGCGTCCTCGACCTTGCGGCGCTGGGCGACGTCAAGCGAGCCGTGATGCAGCGCGATGGCGAGATTGTCGTCGTTCATGCTCCAGAGCGCCTGGAACAGCATTTCGGCCTGGCTGCGGGTGTTGACGAAGACCAGCGTGGTCTTGTTCGCCTTGATCAGGTCGTAGATCTCGGGAAGCGCATGGCGCGCGCTGTGGCCGGCCCAGGGCAACCGTTCGCGGGTGTCGAGCATCTCGACCTGCGGCGGCGCCGCACCGCCGGCGATGACGATGTCGGCGGCAGCTTCCCTGCCTTCGGGCTGCGGCACCAGGAAACGCGCGAGCTGATCGGGCTCGGCCACCGTCGCCGACAGGCCGATCGCGCGCATCTGCGGCGCCAGCCGCCAGAGACGCGCGAGGCCGAGCGACAGCAGATCGCCGCGCTTGGAGGTCACCAGCGCATGCAGCTCGTCGAGCACGATGCGCTTGAGGGAGGAAAACAAGAACGGCGCATCATCTGACGAGAGCAACAGCGCGAGCTGCTCGGGCGTCGTCAGCAACACATCCGGTGGGTAGCGCCGCTGGCGCTGGCGCCGCGATACCGGGGTGTCGCCGGTGCGGGTCTCGACCTTGATCGGCAGCCCCATCTCGGCGATGGGGCGCTCGAGGTTGCGGGCGATGTCGACGGCGAGCGCCTTCAGCGGCGAGATGTAGAGCGTGTGGAGGCCGGCACTGCGTTGCACGGAACGGCCGGTAGAGACAAGGCTTTGCTTCGCGCCCGCGTTCCGCTCGACCGCCCGCGTCGACAGCTCCACCAGCGTCGGCAGAAACCCCGCCAGCGTCTTGCCGGCGCCGGTCGGCGCGATCAGCAGCGCAGAGCGATCTTCGCGCGCCTTCTCCAGCAATGCAAGTTGGTGCTCGCGCGGCGACCAGCTGCGGGCCGCGAACCAATCCTGGAAGCGGGCAGGCAGCGGCGCGGCGGGCTCAGCCGGGATTTTGCGAATGCGGGGCGGCACGCATCACAGGTAAGCCGTGGGGGTGGGTTCGTCGAGGGGCGCCTTTGCCTCGCCCCGCTTGCGGGGAGAGGCCGACGCGCGCAGCGCGGCGGGTGAGGGGGAGTCTCCGCGAGGGCAACTGGCCGTGGACGCGTGGAGAGAGGCCCCTCACCCCAACCCTCTCCCCGTAAGAACGGGGCGAGGGAGAATCAGCAGCGGTGCCCGCCCTACTCCGACATCGGCTTGTCCGAGATATCCCAGTCCTTGCCGCTGAAGGTGGAGATGAACAGCGTCTTCATCGGCGTGTAGTCGTCGGGCGTGTAGCTGTAGGTGACGCCGTCGAGGAAATAGGGCGAGTGGAAGCCCGCAAGCGTGGAAGCCTGTTTCAGCACGTTGGCGCGGGTGAGATCGTCGCCGCAGCGGCGCAGGATCTCCCCCATGGTGACCGCCTGGCCGTAGCCGGCGAACGCGATGGTGTTGTCCTGATCGATGGCCGGCGTGTACTTCTTGCGCAGCTCCTCGAACGCCATCACGTCGGGGTCCTTCTCCCATTTGGGCAGGCCGACTTCCTTGTTGTAGCGGATGGCGACGATACCGGCGGCATTCTCGAGCCCAGCGGCATTCAGGATCGAGCGGCCGGTCGAGCCGGCCGACAGCAGCTGCAACGGCTTCCAGCCGAGCTCGGCGACCTTGCGGATCGACTGCGACGTCGCCTTGCCGGTGGTGATGTTATAGAAGACATCCGCGCCCGACTTCGAGAGATTGATCAGCTGGGAATCGACCGTCGGATCGGTGAGATCGTAGGTCTGCTCCATGATCACCTGTGCGGTGCCGCCGGCATCGGCCAGCACCTTCTTGAAGGGCCCCAGGAAGTCGCGGCCAAAATCATCGTTCTGGTAGAGGATACCGACCTTGGCATTCGGCTTCACGGCGACGACGTGCCGCGCCAGGATACGCGCCTCGGTCGGATAGAGCGGCAGGCCCGCCATGGTCCATTTGAACTCTTTCGGATTATTCCACTTCGACGCGCCGGTGTTGAGCAGCAGCTGCGGCACGCCCTTGGCGTTCAGGTATTTGTGCACGGAGGTCTGCGGTGCGGTGCCGAGCGAGCCGTAAAGCGCCAGCACCTCTTCCTGCTCGACCAGGCGCCGCGTCGCCTCGACGCATTTCGGCGCGCTGTAGGCGTCGTCCATGGTGAGGAACTTGACCTTGCGTCCGTTGATGCCGCCCTTCTCGTTCAGCATCTGGAAATAGGCCTCGCCGATGCGCCCGAGCACGCCGTAGAGCGAGCCGGGACCGGAATGCGGCACGGTCTGCCCGATCTTGATCTCGGTATCGCTGGCGCCGGCATCGTATTTTTTCTCCGCGGCCCAGACGTACGGCGCGGGCAAGGTGGATGCAGCGATGGTGGCGAGCGCGCCGGCGCTGAAATCGCGCCGCGATGGATTCTTTGTCATTATTTGTTTCTCCCTGGTGCGCGCATTGTGCTGGGAACGCAGCACGGCTCGCAAGTCGGAAGTCGCAGCCCAGCGACGCAATGACGCTTAAATCGCTGGGTGTTTAGCGCCTAGACTCAAGTTTTCTCGGCGACGACGACGAGGCCGCGCACCGGCTCGTTGTTCTCGATGCGCGGCGAGGCGGGCTCCGAGGTGAGGAGCTTGAGTCCGGCCTTCGCAATGGCGCCGCGCACATATTCCGCCGAGTGGGCATAGCGCAGACCCTCGCCGAGAACGATGCCATCACCGTCATGCGTCTCCAGCGTGAAGGCGAGCACGCCGCCGGATACGAGCACGCGGCTGGCCTCGTGAAGCACCGGCGCGAGGTCGGAGAGATAGACGAACGCGTCCGCCGCGACGACGAGGTTCGCGCTCGCATCAGCCTTGCCATGCAGGCCCTCGATCATGTCGGCGACTTCGAGCTCGGCATAGAGCCCGGTGGCACGCGCCTCCTTGATCATGCCGGGCGACAGGTCGATGCCGGTGAAATGATCGACCTGTTTTGCGAAGGCGGCCGCCGCAAGCCCGGTGCCGCAGCCGAGATCGATGGTGCGCTTGAAGAAGGCCGGCTTCTTCGCGGCGACCCGCGCGGCCAGCACCGCCTTGAAGATCAGCGACGGCGCGCGATAACCGAGGTCGTTGATCAGCGCGTGTTCGAAGCGCGGCGCGTATTGATCGAACAACGCCTGGACATAGGCCTTCGGCATCTCCGCCATCTCTGTGTCGCCAAGCCGAATGAGATGCAGGCCCGCGCCGTGCTGGTCCTCCGGGTCGCAGTCTAGCGCTTTCCGGAACGCCGCAATCGCCTTGTCGCGTTCGCCGAGCTGCTGCCGGATCTCGCCGAGCGTGAACCAGGCCGAGGTGAAGTTCGGCGCGAGCTCGATGGCCTGCTCGAAGAGGTCGGCGGCGGCGGGCAGATCGCCCTTGAGCTGGAGGTCGCGGGCGAACTCGAAGCGGCGGTCGGCCATGAGATCGCCAGAGGAGTGGAACAGGCGCAGGGGCATCGGGAACCAGAGAGCGGAGCGGTGACGACTCGAAGATGCGGTCGAGCGACCTATATACCAATCATGCGTCCGCAAGACATCCTGTTGCCAGCTGTTGCCGGCTTGTGCTGCAAGCCCGGCGGCTTCCATATCGACCCTGTCCGTCCGGTGGAGCGGGCCGTGATCACGCACGGCCATTCCGACCATGCCCGCGCCGGCCATGGCGCCGTGCTGGCGACGCAGGAAACGCTGGACATGATGCGGCTGCGCTATGGCGAGAATTTTGCGGGATCGACGCAGGCCATCGGCTACGGCGAGGAGATCCGGCTCGGCGATGTCACCGTCAAATTCCACCCGGCTGGTCATGTGCTGGGCTCGGCGCAGATCGCGGTGACGTGCAAGGACACCTGCATCGTCGCCTCCGGCGACTACAAGGATGCGCCAGATCCGACCTGCACGCCGTTCGAGCTGGTGACTTGCGACGTCTTCATCACCGAGGCCACGTTCGGCCTGCCGGTGTTCCGGCACGGCGATGCCTCCGACGAGGTGAAGAAGCTGCTGGCGTCGGTCGCATTGTTTCCGGAGCGCGCGCATCTGGTCGGCGCCTATTCGCTCGGCAAGGCACAGCGCGTGATCGCGCTGCTGCGCCAGGCCGGCTACGACGCGCCTATCTATCTGCATGGCGCGATGGAGAAGATCACCGGATACTATCAGAGCCGCGGCATCGATCTCGGTGAGCTCAGGCCGGTGCTGGGCATGAAGAAGGCGGCGCTCGCCGGCACCATCACGCTGGCGCCGCCGTCGGCGACATCCGATCTCTGGACGCGGCGTTTTCCCGATCCCGTCACCGCCTTCGCCTCGGGGTGGATGCGCGTGCGCGCCCGGGCCCGGCAGCGCGGCATCGAATTGCCCCTGGTGATCTCCGACCACGCCGATTGGGACGGTCTCACGGCGACCATCGCCGCGACTGGCGCCGGCGAGATCTGGGTCACGCACGGCCAGGAAGATGCGCTGGTGCATTGGTGCAAGTCGCGTGGCTTGCGGGCGCAGCCGCTCGATCTCGTCGGTTATGGCGACGAGGAGGAAAGCGAGACGCCGTTTCAGGACGAGGCCGAGGCATGAATCGCTTCGCCGAACTGCTCGACCGCCTCGCCTACGAGCCCGGCCGCAACAACAAGCTGCGGCTGATCACCGGCTATTTCCGCGAGGTCGGCGATCCCGACCGCGGCTATGCGCTCGCCGCACTCACCGGTGCGCTCAGCTTCAAGCACGCCAAGCCGGCGCTGATCCGGGATCTGATCGCGTCACGCACGGACGAGGTGCTGTTCGGGCTGAGTTACGATTACGTCGGCGATCTCTCGGAGACGGTGGCGCTGATGTGGCCGCGACGGGTGCCCGGTCATGGCGAATCTTTTCCGGGCCACCCTAGCAACCACAACAACCCGCCTCCTCCCACCCTCACCGAAGTCGTCACGACGCTGCGCACGCTCGGCAAGACCGAGCTGCCGAAGCAGCTCGAACGCTGGCTCGACGAGCTCGACGAGACCGGCCGCTGGGCGCTGCTGAAGCTCGTCACCGGCGCGCTGCGCATCGGCATTTCCGCGCGCCTTGCCAAGACCGCAGCCGCGGCACTCGGCGACAAGGACCCGCATGAGGTCGAACTGATCTGGCCCGGGCTCGCGCCGCCCTATCTCGACCTGTTCGCCTGGCTGGAAGGCCGCGGCGAAAAGCCGGTCAATCGCGATCCCGCCCCGTTCCGCCCTGTGATGCTCGCGCACGCGATCGAGGACAGCGATTTCGCCGCACTCGATCCCGCCGACTACATCGCCGAGTGGAAATGGGACGGCATCCGCGTGCAGGCGGTGGCCGGACGCGACGAACGCGGCCACATTACAGCACGGCTCTATTCGCGCACCGGCGAGGACATCACCGGAAGCTTTCCGGATCTCGTACCGTCTTTGCGTCTCCCCGGCGCGATCGACGGCGAGCTGTTGATCCTCCGCGAAGGCCGCGTGCAGAGTTTCAACGTGTTGCAGCAGCGCCTCAACCGCAAGGTCGTCTCGCCCAAGCTGATCAAGGCGTTTCCGATCCATTTGCGCGCCTATGATCTGCTCGGCGACGACGAGAATGATCTGCGCGAGCTGCCGTTCGCGGAACGGCGCGAGCGGCTGGAGGCCTTCATCGCAAAGCTCGACGATCCCCGCATCGATCTATCGCCCACCGTCCCCTTCGCAAGCTGGGAGGCGCTTACCGCCGCGCGCGCCGATCCCGCAAGCGCCGGCGCGGGCGAGGATGCGGACGCCGTCGAAGGCGTGATGCTGAAGCGGCGCGATGCGCCTTATCTGCCGGGGCGGCCGAAGGGCCAATGGTGGAAGTGGAAGCGCGATCCGCACATCATCGACGCAGTGCTGATGTATGCGCAGCGCGGCCATGGCAAGCGCTCGTCCTATTATTCCGATTACACCTTTGGCGTCTGGACCGAGGGCGACGCCGGCGACGAGCTGGTGCCGGTCGGCAAGGCCTATTTCGGCTTCACCGACGAGGAGCTGCTGCAGATCGACCGCTTCGTCCGCCGCAACACCACGGAAAAGTTCGGCCCCGTACGCCATGTCGTGCACGAGGGCGACAAGGGACTGGTGCTGGAGGTCGCCTTCGAGGGGCTGCAACGCTCGCCCCGGCATAAATCCGGCGTCGCTATGCGCTTTCCCCGCATCAGCCGCCTGCGCTGGGACAAGCCTCCGCGGGAGGCCGACCGGCTGGAAACGCTGGAGAAAATGCTGAAGGCGGAAGCGGCGCAGGCGGAAGTGTGAGAGCGTGTCGAGAGGGCTCGATTGTCGCCAACGCGGAGGTGCGCTCCCTCTCCCGCTTGGGGGAGAGGGTGTTTCGGCATTGGGAGTATCCCCCAGAGGATAGAACCCTCACCCGCGCTACGCGCGACCTCTCCCGCAAGCGGGAGAGGTGACTGAGCTCGCGGCCGGCGGCGCACTCAAATCGAAGTTCTGGCGCCCGCCCGAATTAAAATGCGGTAAGCTGATTGACGCTCGGGCCAGGGTTCCCCATGTGCCTCGCCGTGCCCTATAATGGGGTCGAATCCCCCTGAGGAGTTTGAGATGGTCCAAGACGTCAGAGATTTGCCGGCCGGCCGCAGCGATGGGCTGAACCGCTTTCTCGGCGGCTCGCCGCTGGCGGTCGCGTTTCGCCTGGTCCTGCTCTCGATCCTGGTCGGCGTCGTGCTGGCCGCGATCGGCTTCGATCCCTGGAACATCATCATCAGCATTCGCCTGCTGTTCCAGCGGCTGTGGGATCTCGGCTTCGATGCGGTGAACTGGCTGTGGCGCTACTTCCTGCTCGGCGCCGTCATCGTGATCCCGATCTGGCTGCTCTCGCGCCTGTTCGGCGCGCCGCGCAGCCGGTAAGTCCAATCGGGCGATGGGTCGGTAGACGCAACTGATGCACGCGCCCGTTCATCACAAGGTCGGCTCCCGCCAGGTCTTCGCCATCGCCGGTCCCGCGATGGTCGCGAACTTGACCACGCCGCTGATCGGCGTGGTCTCGACCACTGCGATCGGGCGGCTCGACGACGCCGCCCTGCTTGGCGGCGTCGCAATGGCCTCCGTGATCTTCGACTGCCTGTTCTGGCTGTTCGGCTTCCTGCGCATGAGCACGCTCGCCTTCACCGCACAGGCGCTCGGCGCCGGCGAGACGCGCGAGCAGACCGTGATCCTGGTGCGCGGCTTCATCGTCGCCGGCCTGATCGGTGCCGCGCTGATCGCGCTGCAACTGCCGCTCTCCGCCGTGCTGTTCGATTTGATGGGCGGCAGCGAGGGCGTGACGCGCGCCGCCAAGACCTATTTCGCGATCCGGATCTGGTCGTCGCCGCTCGCGCTCGCCAACTACGTCATTCTCGGCTGGCTGATCGGCAAGGCTCGCGCCAATCCGGCGCTGCTGCTCCAGATCATCATCAACCTCGTCAACATGGTGGCGACCATCCTGCTGGTGCTGGTCTACGACACCGGCATCGCGGGTGCGGCGATCGCGGCGCTGCTGTCGGAAGCGATCGGGTTCGGGCTCGGCGTGCTCGTCTGCCGCCGCTATGCCGACGGCGGCTTCGCCGTGCCGCACGCGGCCCTGTTCGACCGGGCCAAGCTGATGCGGATGCTGTCGGTGAACTCCGACATCCTGGTCCGCACCGCGGCGCTGATCGCCACGTTCCTGTTCTTCACGGCGAAGGGCGCGCGCGCCGGCGACGTGACGCTGGCGGCGAATTCCGTGCTGAACAATTTCCTGCTGGTCAGCGCCTTCTTCCTCGATGGCCTCGCCAATGCGGCCCAGCAGCTCTGCGGCCGCGCCATTGGGGCGCGCGATGCCAGGGGATTTGCGGATTCCACCAGGCTGGTGCTGCTCTGGGGCCTTGGATTCGCGCTGATGGTCGCCGTGCTGTTCGCGCTGTTCGGCCCGAACCTGATCGACGTCATGACGGCCAGCGACGCCGTCCGCCGCGCCGCCCGCGAATTCCTGCCGTTCGTCGTGCTTGCGCCGATTCCCGGCGTGTTCGCCTTCGGCTTCGATGGCATCTATATCGGCGCGACCTGGGCGCGGGAGATGCGCAATCTGATGCTGTTGTCGCTCGCGATCTTCCTCGCCACCTGGTGGGCGCTGCAATCGTTCGGCAATGCCGGCCTGTGGGGCGCGCTGCTCGTCTCCTACGTCTCGCGCGGCGGCCTGCAAGCCGCGCGCTATCCGGCGCAGTATCGGGCGACGTTTTCGAAGCTGTAGTTCTCGTGTCCCGGACGCGCTGCAGCGTGAAACGCTGCTGCGCAGAGCCGGGACCCAGAGTGCCACCACATGGGCCCCGGCTCTACAGCGCACCGCTGGAGAAGCGCTGCGCTGCGTCCGGGGCGCGAGATCACCCTACATCCCCGGCCAGTCTTCCGCCGTCAGCGTCGCAGCATCCGCGCCGACGATTTCGGACAGCGAATCGCGTCCCGTCCGCAGCAGCGTCGAGGTGAGGTCGCGCTTGATCTCGTCGACCAGGCCGAGGCCCTTGTAGACCAGCGACGAATAGAGCTGGATCAGGCTCGCGCCCGCACGAATCTTCGTCAGCGCCGCACCGCCTGAATCCACACCGCCGACGCCGATCAGAGGGAATGCGCCCTCGACGCGCACATAGGTCTCCGCGACCATGCGCGTCGACAGGCGGAACAGCGGCCGGCCCGACAGGCCGCCCTGCTCCCTGGCGCGCGTCTCCTCGCGCAGCGTGCTCGGCCGCGCGATGGTCGTGTTCGACACGATCATGCCGTCGACCTTGCGCGAGCGCGCGACCTGCACGACGTCGTCGAGCTGGGCGAGACTCAAGTCCGGCGCGATCTTGAGCAGCACCGGCGTGTCGCCGGCCTTCTGCCTGACACGCTCGCGCGCATCGATCACGCGCGCGAGCAGATCGTCGAGCAGCGCGCCTTCCTGCAAATTGCGCAGGCCCGGCGTGTTCGGCGAGGAGACGTTGACGGTGAAATAGCTCGCGACCGGCGCAAAGGTCTCGATCAGCTTGACGTAATCGCCGACGCGATCCGGAGAATCCTTGTTGGCGCCGACATTGACGCCGACGATGCCGCCATGCTGTGCGCGCGCAGCGAGGCGACGCAATGCGACCTCGGCACCGTCGTTGTTGAAGCCCATGCGGTTGATGACGGCCTCGTCGCGCTCGAGCCGAAACAGCCGCGGCCGCGGATTGCCGCTTTGCGGCTTCGGCGTCACCGAGCCGATCTCGACGAAGCCGAAGCCGAGCCGCAGCAGCGCGTCGGGGACCTCCGCGCTTTTGTCGAAGCCCGCGGCCATGCCGATCGGATTGGGGAAGTTGAGCCCGAAGGCGCGCACCGCGAGCTTGGGATCGTCGGCGCGCGGCTTGACCGGCGGCAGGAAACGCAGGCCCTGGATCGCAAGGCGATGCGCGTCTTCCGGATCGAGCCAGCGCAGCACCGGCAGCGAGAATGCATCGAAGGCGCGGATCACGGGGCAAGCTCCGGAACGTCGTGGCCGCCATCGGAGCGAATGCTGAGATTCATCACCGAGAGCACCGCGCCGAGATCGAGCTCGCCATAGAGATGCGGGAACAGCTCGTCGTTACGCGAGCGCTCCCAGCGCAGTGCGCTGCCGAGCGCGTCGCCGTCGACCTCGACCAGGAACAGCGCACGCTGGCCGGAATAATGTTTCCGCAGGGTCTCGGGGACCTGGGGGGCGGTCGAAAAATGGATGAAACCGTCGCGCGCATCGTCCGCGCTGCCGCGGTAAACACCCTGCCGTTCCGCCTCGCGCCAGGCCGAGGCCGGGCAGATTTTGTAGATCTTGACCACCGCTTACGCAGCCCTGTTTGCTCTTTTGAGACAGCTCTTTGAGTTTCTTAGGGTTTTTCGTCCCGTGCGAGGCCCTTGAAACCCGGGCGCGACCGTAAAGGCGGCCCCCTCCGAACTCAAGCGTTAGAGCCATTTCCGCTCCGATGAATCGGAGCGGGGCTCTAAATTCTTGTTTTGACGCGTTTTCTTCACGCGAACCGGGCGTCCACTTCGCTTGAAAACGCTTTTCTTGCCGCCCCTTGCGCGAAAAACGGAAACCCGGTTGATTTGAGGACAGTTTTCCTGAGTTGCGACGGGCTGGACCTTCCATGGTCAGACAGGCCAAAGCGCAGAGGATACTGACTCACGACCAGATCTGGGTCGCACTGGATCGGCTGGCGGAGCGTGCCGGCCTGTCCCCATCGGGCCTTGCCAAGCGCGCCGGGCTCGACCCAACCACCTTCAACAGGTCCAAGCGCGTCACGCCCGATGGCCGCGAGCGCTGGCCGTCGACCGAGTCGATCGCGAAGGCGCTGGCAGCGACCGGCGCCTCGATCGACACCTTTGCGGGGCTGGTCGACGGCGAGGCCGACGACGGCCATTCGGTACCGCTGCTCGGCTTCGCACAGGCCGGCGCGAGCGGCGCGTTCGATGAGTCCGGCCTGCCGTCCGGCAAGGGCTGGACCGAGGTCGCGCTTCCCGCCGCCGAGGACCGGATGTTCGCGCTGGAAATATCCGGCGATGCGCTTGCGCCTGTCTATCGCGACGGCGACGTCATCCTGGTCTCGCCAGGTGCGCCGGTCCGCAAGGGCGATCGGGTGGTGGTGAAGACCATGGCGGGTGACGTGATCGTCGCGACACTGAAGCGCCGCGCCGCCAAGGTGCTGGAATTGCAGCCGCTCGATCCCGCTCAGGCGGAGCGGACGATGGCGGCGAGCGAGGTCGGCTGGATCGTACGGATCGTGTGGGCGAGCCAGTAGGCTCGAAACACGCTCGCCATTGCGACTCACCGCCCCTCTCGCATAGGTTGCAGCCGCTATTGCCGATCAAATTCATCTCAGGGGGAAATACGATGAATCGCCGTCACGCATTGAAAGCGCTCGCGGGTCTCGCGCTGTGCCCGTTGTGCAAGCCGGCCTTCGCCGCCGAGGGCGCGCATTGGAGCTATGAGGGCGCCGGCGCACCTGCAAAATGGGGCGATCTCGACGCCGCCAACAAGGCCTGCGCGGTCGGCCTGCAACAATCGCCGATCGACATCGAGGCGACGGTCAAATCGCAACTGCCCGCGCTGAAGCTGAGTTGGGGCAAGGGTGCCGATACCATCGTCAACAACGGGCATACGATCCAGCTGAACTTCGCCGACGGCGGCACGCTTCTGCTCGGCGACGTCAAATACAAGCTGCTTCAGGTCCACTTCCACCGGCCGAGCGAGCACATGGTCGGCGGCAAGAATTTTCCGATGGAAGCGCATTTCGTCCATCGCAACGATGCCGGCGGGCTCGCCGTGGTCGGCGTGCTGATGGCCGAGGGCAAGCCGAACGCGGCCTTCGGCAAGATCATCAAGACCATGCCGGCGGCCGAAGGGCCCGCCGTGAAGGCCGATGCCGGCATCGATCCGCATGGCCTGCTGCCCCACAAGCTCAGCTATTTCCGCTATCCCGGCTCGCTGACGACGCCGCCCTGCTCGGAAGTCGTGGAATGGCTGCTGCTGACCGATCCGATCCAGGTATCGGCGACCGACGTCGCCGCGTTCGCAAAGCTCTATCCGATGAACGCGCGCCCGGTGCAGAAGGACAACAGGCGCTACGTGCTAAGGTCGATCTGAGCGAGACGTCTGCCTCGATGTCGTTCCCCGCGAAGGCGGGGAATCCAGTACGCCGCGGCGCTTCGGTTCAATCACGACCGCCTCTGGAATACTGGATCGTCCGCCTTCGCGGACGATGACAGTGCGGTTATGTCTACGCGCTCCGCGCCAGCGCGCCGTCGATCATGTTGACCGCGTTCTGCACGCCGTACACCGCGACGAAGGAGCCGAAGCGCGGGCCCTTCTCCTGGCCGAGCAGCACCTGATAGAGCATGTTGAACCAGTCGAGCGTCACGCCGGGACGGCCGTCCTTGCCCTTCTTGACCTGGTCGAGGAAGGGCTCGCGGCGGCCGATCTCGTAAACGACGTTCTGGATGTCTTCCGCCGAGGCGTCCTGGGGCAGTTGCGACAGCGCCTCGCGCAGATCCTGGAGCGCCGCACGCTCGGTGTCGGTCGGCACGCGGAACGTCTTCGTCGGCGCGACGAAATCGCGGTAATAGTTGATGGCGTAGCCGACCATCGCATCGAGCCTGGGATGCGTCTGCGGGCTCACGCCGGGACGATAGCGGCCGATGAACCCCCACAGCGTCTCGGCATTCTCCGCATTCGACGACGACACCAGCGTCAGCAGAAGCTGGAAGGTGACGGGCATGTCGAACTTCGGCGGATGGCCGTGGTGGATGTGCCAGACCGGATTGCCGAGCTGCTGCTTGCCGTCCTGCTTCGCAAAGCCGTCGATGAACTGCTGATAGTCGTCGACCTGGCGCGGGATGACGTCGAAGAACAGCCGCTTCGCCGCCTTCGGCTCGCGATACATGAACAGCGACAGCGATTCCGGCGAGGCATAGCGCAGCCATTCGTCGATGGTGAGGCCGTTGCCCTTCGACTTCGAGATCTTCTGGCCCTTCTCGTCGAGGAAGAGCTCGTAGTTG
>Ga0065165_1001541_pt1 | contig 24058 bp, 12 predicted proteins | sample AraplaMF_Cvi_mMF_FD_63813 | JGI IMG/M metagenome (GOLD analysis project Ga0065165, IMG submission 63813) | Arabidopsis root microbial communities from the University of North Carolina, USA - plate scrape MF_Cvi_mMF (version 2) (version 3) | ecosystem: Host-associated > Plants > Roots >... | reverse complement strand
GTTCGGCAATCCGATGAAGGGCGGCGACATCGAGGCGCGGCGGCGTGTCGGCTTCATGTCGCAGGCCTTCTCGCTCTACACCGAGCTGACCGTCCGCCAGAACCTCGTGCTGCACGCGCGGCTGTTCGACCTGCCGCCCGAAAAGGGCGAGGCGCGGGTCGCGGAACTGATCCGGAAGTTCGGGCTGGAAAGCGTCGCCGACACGCTGGCGCAGGACATCCCGCTCGGCATCCGCCAGCGCCTGTCGCTCGCGGTGGCGGTGCTGCACGAGCCCGAGGTGCTGATCCTCGACGAGCCGACCTCGGGCGTCGATCCGGTCGCGCGCGATGGCTTCTGGGAACTACTGATCCGCCTTTCACGCGAGGAAGGCGTTACGATTTTCCTCTCGACGCATTTCATGAACGAGGCCGCCCGCTGCGACCGCATGTCGATGATGCATTCGGGCAGGGTGCTGGCGCAGGGGCCGCCCGCCGAGCTGGTCAGGCAGCGCGGGGCGCCTGATCTGGAGACGGCGTTCATCGGCTATCTCGAGGACGAGGCGGCCAAGACCAAGGCGGCCCAGCCGGTCGTCGAGGCGCCGCCGCAGGCGCCGGCGGAGACCGGCGGTGCCACCGCCGCGCATACCGAACCCGGCAAGTTCAGCTTCGCGCGCGTCTGGGCCTTTGCCCGGCGCGAGGCGATCGAGCTGCGCCACGACACGGTGCGGTTAGCCTTCGCGGTGTTCGGTCCGCTGCTGCTGATGGTCGTGTTCGGCTACGGCATCTCGCTCGACGTCAACCACCTCACCTTCGCGGTGCTCGACTTCGACCAGACCTCGGCCAGCCGCAGCTATGCCGACGCGTTCCGGGGCTCGACCTATTATGACGAGAAACGGCCGATCACGAACCATCAGGAACTCGACCGAAGGCTGCGCAACGGCGAGCTGCGTTTCGCGCTCGAGATACCGCAAGGCTATCAGCGCGACCTCTACCAGCTCCGTCGGCCCGCGATAAATCTCTATATCGATGCTGCCGTGCCCTTCCGCGCCGAGACGACGCGCGGCTATGTCGAGGCGACGCACAGCCAATATGAAGGGGTGTTGCGCAAGCAGAAGGGCATCCCCGCGATCGCCACGCCGGCGTTGATCGAGGCGCGCGCTCTCTACAACCAGTCATTCGAGAGCGTCTACGCGATGGTGCCGGGCAACATCATGCTGCTGCTGATGCTCATCCCGGCAATGCTGACGGCGCTGAGCGTGGTGCGCGAGAAGGAGCTCGGCTCGATCGCCAATTTCTATGCCGCGCCGGCGACCCGAACCGAATTCCTGTTCGGCAAGCAGCTGCCCTATATCGGCGTGGCGCTGATCCAGTTCATCACGCTGGTGCTGCTGGCGGTGATCCTGTTTCAGGTGCCGGTGAAGGGCAGCGTGCCGACATTGCTGCTCGGCGGGTTCATCTATGTGCTCGCCAGCACCGGCTTCGGCCTGCTGATCTCGGTCTTCGCGTCGACCCAGACCGCTGCGATCTTCGCCACCGCGATCATCTCCGTGCTGCCTGCCGTGCAGTTCTCGGGGATGTTCGTGCCGACCTCGTCGCTCACGGGCGGAGCTTGGTGGGCGTCGCAGATCTTCCCCAGCACCTATTTCCAGGCGATCAGCGTCGGCACCTTCACCAAGGCGCTCGGCTTCGACGCGGTATGGCCAAAGATCCTCGCGCTCGCGATCCTGGCGCTGATCTACTTCTCGCTCTCCGCACTGCTCCTCAAGAAGCAGGAGAAATGAGATGCGCAGCGGCTGGCACATCCTGCATCTCGGCATCAAGGAGCTGATCAGCCTGTACCGCGATCCGGTGCTGCTGTTCCTGATGCTCTACACCTTCACCTTCTCGGTCTACACGCCAGCGAAGAGTGCGGTGATGGACGTGGTCAACGCGTCGATCGCGATTGTCGACGAGGACAATAGCGATGCCTCGCGCGCGGTGCGCGACGCGATGCTGCCGCCGCTGTTCCTCCCCGCCGCGAACATCTCCTTTGCCGACATCAACCCCGCGATGGACCGCGGCCGCTATACCTTCGTCGTCAACATCCCGCCTAAGTTCCAGTCCGATCTGGAAGAGGACAACCGGCCCGAGGTGCAGGTCATCACCGACGCCACGGCGATGGCGCAGGCGGGTCGCGGCCCGAGCTACATCTCGCAGATCGTCAACCAGGCGATCTATCCCTTCTGGAAGGGCCGCGGGAATCCGGACAACGTGCCGGTGATCGCGCTCGAGACGCGCGCGCGGTTCAATCCGAACATGCTGCAGAGCTGGTTCGTCGCGGTGAACCAGGTGATCAACAACATCTCGCTGCTGGCGGTCTTCCTGTGCGGCGCGGCGGTGCTGCGCGAGCGCGAGCACGGCAATATCGAGCATCTGCTGGTGATGCCGCTGAGGCCCTTCGAGTTGATGTTCGCCAAGATCTGGTCGAACGGCATCGTCGTGCTGATTGCGGCCCTGCTGTCGCTGTTCCTCGTCGTTCGAGGCGCTGTCGGGGTGCCGATCGCGGGTTCGATGCTGCTCTTCGCCTTCGGGCTCGCGGTCTATCTCTTCTCGGTCACCGCGCTCGGCATCATGCTTGCGACGATCGTCCGCTCGATGCCGCAATTCGGCCTGCTCGCGCTGCCGGTCTATATCATCATGAGCCTTTTGTCGGGCGGGCAGACGCCGCTCGAGAGCATGCCGATCTTCCTGCAGAAGGTGATGCAGTTCGTGCCCTCCACCCATTTCGTCAGCTTCTCGCAGGCGGTGCTGTTCCGCGATGCGACGCTGGGGATGGTCTGGCCTGCGCTGCTCAAGATGTTCGCGATCGGGTGTGCGTACACGGTCTACACGCTGACGAGGTTCCGCAAGATGCTCGCGGCCATCCAGTGAATGTGGAGGCGATTGTGGAGAACAGAACGTCCCGCTTGTCGGTCAAATTCGCTGCCAGTCTGCTGCCCATTCTCGCGAGTGGCTGCGTCATGGGCCCGGATTATCAGCGGCCGGCGATCACCCAGCCGGAGCAGTTCCGCTCGCAGATCAGTTCGACCGACGCGACGTCCTTCGCCGATCTGTCGTGGTGGGAGGTATTCAACGATCCGGCCCTGCGGTCGCTGATCGGCAATGCCCTGAACAACAATTACGATCTCCAGGTCGCGACGGCGCGCATCGAACAGGCGCGGGCGATGGTCGGCGTCACCAAGTCCGAGGGCCTGCCGCAGATCGAGTATAGCGCCGGCGCCGGCGGCGAGCGGACTATCACACCGCAGCACGACGACATCGACACAGCGACTTTCGCCTCGATCGGCGGCGCACTCAACGCGGCGTGGGAACTCGATATCTGGGGTCGCATCAAGCGCGCCACCGAGGCCGCCAAGGCGGATATGTATGCGCAGGAGGAAGTCCGCCGCGGCATCATGCTCACCCTCGTGAGCGACATCGCCAATGGCTATTTCCGGCTGCTCCAGCTCGACCGGGAACTTGCGATCGCGCAGGAAAGCCAGGGTGCCTATGGGCAGATCCACAATCTCTTCTCGATCCGCTTCAATGCCGGGCGTGACAGCCGCCTGCCGGTCGAGCGCGCCAAGGCAGCGCTGGATCTGAGCAGCGCCAACATGGCCGATCTCAAGCGTGAGATTGCCCAGCAGGAAAATGCGCTGAGCGTGCTGGCGGGCGGCTATCCCGGCCCGATCCCGCGCGGCGCGCCGCTCACCGCGCAGACGCTACCGCCGCAGACGCCGGTCGGCCTCACCACCGATCTGCTGCGGCGCCGGCCCGATATCCGACAGGCCGAGCAGGTGATGATCAGCGCGAATGCGCATATCGGCGAGGCGATCGCCAACTTCTATCCGAAGATCGGTCTATCCACGATCGCCGGGTTCATCGGGATCGACGGCGAGAACGGAATCAGCGGCAGCTTCGGCTTCTGGCGCGCGGGAGCGTCGCTGACGGGCCCGATCTTCAGCGGCGGGCGGCTCGAGGCCGAATATCAGGCACGCAAGGCGTTCTGGGACGAGTCCGTCGCGTCGTACAAGCAGACGGTCCTGGTCGCTTTCCGCGAGACTTCGGACGCACTGGCCGCGCAGGAAAATCTGACGGCACGGCGCGCCGCGCTCGAAACGCGGATCCAGGCATTGCGCCACTCGATCGATCTCTCCATGACCCGCTATCGGACGGGTCGCGCCAGCTATTTCGAGGTGCTCGAAGCCCAGCAGCAGCTCTTCCCCACCGAGGACGAGCTGGCGCGGGTGCAGCAGGCCCAGTTCGTCGCGGTGGTCAATCTCTACAAAGCGCTTGGCGGCGGCTGGAAACTCAACGACGATCAATGGTCACATCCTGGCTGAACTGGGAGGAAGGCGATGCCGATCCTTGAAGCCGCGCGCCAACCCGGCACTCATAATCATGAGAAGTTCCGTCAGCTTGTGGCGCGTGCGCAGGAACATCCGCCGACCTGGACCGCCGTCGCGCATCCATGCGATCAGGTTTCGCTGGAAAGCGCGATCGAGGCGTCGAAGCTGAACCTGATCGAGCCGATTCTGGTCGGCCCGCAGGCGCGCATCCGGGCTGTCGCAAGCGAGAACGGACTCGACATCACGCCCTTCGAGCTGGTCGATGCGGAACATAGCCATGATGCCGCCGCCAAGGCGGTCGCGCTGGTACGCGAAGGGCGGGCCGACGCGCTGATGAAGGGCAGCCTCCACACCGACGAGCTCATGGGCGCGGTGGTGGCGCGCGAGACCGGGCTGAGGACCGCCCGGCGGATCAGCCATTGCTTCATCATGGACGTTCCGGGCCATCCGACCGCGCTGATCATCACCGATGCCGCGGTCAACATCGCCCCGACGCTCAAGGACAAGATTCATATCGTCCAGAATGCGATCGACCTGGGCCACGCACTCAGCCGCGAAGAAATCCGTGTCGCGATCCTCAGCGCGATGGAGACGGTCAATCCCGACGTCCCCTCTACGCTGGAGGCGGCGGCTTTGTGCAAGATGGCCGATCGCGGACAGATCACGGGCGCATTGCTCGAGGGGCCGCTGGCGCTCGACAATGCGATCAGTCCGGAGGCTGCCGCGATCAAGAAGATCGTCTCGCCGGTTGCCGGCCGTGCCAATGTGCTGGTCGTGCCCGATCTCGAGAGCGGCAACATGCTCGCCAAGAGCATGTCCTTCTGTGCCAATGCCGACGCGGCCGGGATCGTGCTGGGCGCGCGCGTGCCGATCATCCTGACCAGTCGGGCGGACGCGCTGCTGACCAGGCTCGCCTCCTGCGCCGTGGCGGTGCTGCTCGCCGCCGCACGCCGCGCCAGCATCAGCGCGGCGATCCAGTGAACGGGGCTGTACTGCATCCGAGAGGCGGCAAATGAGCCAGAGCGTTGCAGTCGTGAATGCCGGCTCGTCGAGCATCAAATTCGCGCTTTATGGCGAAGGCGCATCGCTGCCCTTGCTCTATCGCGGGCTAGTCGAGAAGATCGGCGTCGCGCCGCATCTCAGCGTCTGCGACGCCGCCGGTGAGGAGGTGGTGACGCAGGATTGGCCTGCCGACGGCTTCGATCACCATGCGGCCACCAATGCCATCCTCGAGACCGCGATCGGGCTGCTCGATGGCGCCAGGGTGGTCGGCGTTGGCCACCGCGTCGTCCATGGCGGCACGCGTTACGCCAGCCCGGTGCGGATCGACGAGGCGATCCTCGCTTCGCTGGCCGAACTGTCGTCGCTCGCGCCGCTGCACCAGCCGCACAATCTGGCGCCGATCCGCGCGATCCTCGAGGGGGCGCCGCACATCCCGCAGATCGCCTGCTTCGACACTGCCTTCCACCAGACCCAGCCCTGGCTCGCCCGGACCTTCGCGCTGCCGCGCGCGCTGACCGAAGGGGGCATTCGCCGCTATGGCTTCCACGGCCTGTCCTACGAGTATGTGACCGGGCAACTGGCCGAATGCGCGCCCGGCCTCGCCGGCAAAAGGCTGATTGTGGCGCATCTCGGTAATGGCGCGAGCCTGTGCGCGGTGCATGGCGGCAAGAGCGTCGCGACGACGATGGGTTTCACCGCGGTCGAGGGCCTGATGATGGGGACGCGCTGCGGATCGATCGATCCGGGGGTGCTGATCTATCTGATGGACGAGCGCGGCATGGACGCGCGGGCGCTGGAAGACCTGATCTACAAGCGATCGGGGCTGCTCGGCGTATCCGGCGTGTCGTCCGACATGCGCGCACTGCGGGCCTCAGGCGAACCGGCGGCGGCCGAGGCGATCGCCCTGTTCGTCTACCGCATCGTCCGTGAGATCGGCTCGCTCACCGCCGCGCTCGGCGGGCTCGACGGCCTGGTGTTCAGCGGCGGCATCGGCGAGCATGATGCCGAGACGCGCCGCGCCGTGGTCGAAGGGTGTGCGTGGCTCGGGCTCGAACTTGACCCGGGGCCTCAGGAGGAGGGCGCGCGCTGCATCAGTACGAGCGCTTCGCGCGCGCCGGTCTGGGTCGTCCCCACCAACGAGGAACTGGTGATCGCGCGCCACACCACAACCGTGTTGGGCATCGACTAGTGCGCGCGGTTGCTGAAATGGTCCGGGGATGAGCAACATTCCGCAGCCCGCGATCATCGCAACGCTCAGGACCTATCGCCCTGCGTGGCTCGGTCGCGATCTCTCCGCCGGCCTGGCGATCGCCGCGGTCGGGCTGCCGAGCGCCATCGCCTATCCCGCGATCGCGGGGCTGCCGCCCGAGACGGGCTTCTACGCCAGCATCTTCGCGGCGATCGGCTATGCGATCTTCGGGCCGTCGCACCGTCTGATCACCGGGCCGGACGCGGCGACGATGATCATGCTCTCCGGCGTCCTTGCCCGGCTCGGCACCGAAGCGCCCGGCGACCGGATCGTCGTCGCCGCGGCGATCGCCGTGTTGGTCGGCTGTTTCTGCATCCTTGCGCGGCTGCTGCGCCTCGACATGGTCGCCAGCTTCCTGTCGCGGCCGATCCTGACCGGCTTCATGACCGGCATCTCGCTCTCGATCCTGATCGGACAGATCGGGCGGTTCACCGGGGTGCGCATCGAGTCAGACGGCCTGTTGCGGCCGCTGATCGAACTCGCCGGGAAGTTGGATGAGGTCCACCTGCCGACCTTGCTGCTGGCGACCGCGATGTTCGCGCTGCTCTACGTAATGAAACGCCTGCGCTCGCCGGTGCCGGGACCGGTGGTCGTAGTGCTGCTCGCTGTCGTGCTGTCGCTGCTGTTCGATCTGCAAGCGGCGGGGATCCGGGTGGTCGGCCAAGTCCCGGACAGCATGCCGCGGTTCGCGGTACCCTGGCCCTTGCCGGTCCCGCTTGACCGGCTCGTCCTCGATGCGCTCGCAGTCTGGCTGGTCAGCTTCAGCGCCGGCATCATCTCCGCGCGGGCCTTCGGGGTACGCGGTGGCTATCGCGTAGACGCCGGCCGGGAATTGTCGGGCTTCGCTGCCGCCAACGCAGCTTCGGGCTTCTTCGGCGGCTTTCCGGTGACCGCCTCGGACTCGCGAACCGCGATCAACCTCTCGATCGGCGGTAAGACGCGACTCGCGGGTCTCGCTTCCGCGGTGGCGCTCCTGGTGATCCTCCTGTTCCTCGACGACCTGCTCCGTGTGTTACCGGTGCCCGCGCTCGGCGCGATTCTCGCTGCGGCCGCGCTCTCGCTGATGGACTTCCAGGGGCTGGCGAGCCTGTGGCGCGTGAGCCGCATGGAGTTCCTCTTCGCCATGATCGGACTGATCGGGCCGGTCGTGTTCGGTGTGCTGCGCGGTGTCACCGTCGCCATCGCCGCGACCCTGATTTATCTGCTTCATTGCAGCATGGCGCCGCGGATGGTGCTGCTGGGCCGCGTGCCGGGCGCGCCGGGTTTTCACAAGCTGCACCGGGTCGCGGATGCCCAGCCGGTACCGGGGCTCACCGTCTGCCTGCTTCAGGGCAGCTTGCTGTTCTTCAACGCCGACCGCGAGCGCAAGGAGATCGAGGCCATCGCCGATCATGCCGAGGCGCCGATCCGCTGGCTGATACTGACGGCGGGATCGATGCCGCTGATGGACACGACGGCAGCCTCCACCCTGGTCGAGCTCAAGGACCAGCTCGCGACGCAGGGCATCCGCTTCGGCATTGCCGAGCTCCATGCCGGCTGCCTCAAGCTGCTGATTGCATCCGGGGCGGCCGACCTGATCGGCCGGGACATGATCTTCGACGATCTCGAGACGATGCTCGACGCGTACGAGGCACAGCAGATTGGAAAGGAAGGGCGATGAGCAAGAAGCACAAACGCGACAGCGCGAACGGCAACAGCGAGCGCCTCGATCGCAAGCAGTATGAGCGCGAGCTGGAGCGGCTGCAGGTCGAACTCTGCCACATGCAGGAATGGATCAAAGCGACGGGCTACCGCGGCATCGTCGTGTTCGAGGGCCGCGATGCCGCGGGCAAGGGCGGCACGATCAAGGCCATCACCGAACGCGTGAGCCCGCGCGTGTTCCGCGTCGTCGCGCTGCCGTCGCCGTCCGACCGGGAAAAATCGCAGATGTTCATGCAGCGCTACCTGGAACATTTCCCGGCGGCGGGAGAGATCGTGATCTTCGACCGCAGCTGGTACAACCGGGCCGGCGTCGAAACCGTCATGGGTTTCTGCACCAGGGAGCAGACCGAGCAATTCCTGCAGCGCTGCCCGGAAATCGAGAATTACGTCCTCGAGGGCGACATCCAGCTCATAAAGTTCTGGCTCGAAGTGAGCATGGAAGAGCAGGACCGGCGATTCCGCGCGCGGCAGGAAGACCCGCTGCGCCAATGGAAGCTCAGCCCGATGGACGTCGAATCCTATAATCGCTGGTACGATTATTCACGGGCGCGCGACGCCATGCTAGCGGCCACCGACACCGAGCTGTCGCCGTGGCATCTCGTGCGCACCGACGACAAGCGCCGGGGGCGGCTGAATCTCATCAGCGAGTTGCTGCGGCTCATCCCCTATGAGCATGTCGACCGCGAAAAGGTGAAGCTGCCCAAGCGTACTTTCAAACACGCCTATGACGATCAGAAGTCGCTGGCCGGCCACAGGTTCGTGGAGGCGCGTTTTTGAATCCGGCTGGGACGCTTTTGCCGTCACCCGTTCCAAGATTGCCACGCTAGTAACCGGCTCGGACACCGATGCGGATAGTCCTCGGGCGCAGCGGGGTCCGCTGATCGCCAGCGGCAAGCGTGAAGGGCGTTCCCAGGGCAAAGACATTGGCCCGGCTGTCGAACAAATTGGTGCCTTCGAGGGAGAAGGTCAGCCGAGCCACCGTCAGCGCCGCGAAGGCCGAGAGCTTCGCATAATCGCCCTGCGGCAGATCGAGCCCCGGTCCCACGCCGAGGATCGAGGGGCCAACCGCATTGGCGCGCAAGGCGAGCTTCAAGCTGCTGCGCGCATCGAGCGCCCGTTCATATTCGATCGCGCCAGTGCCGCCATAATGCGCCACATTGGGAAGTTCGCTCCGTGGCGGGGCGTCGCCCAGCTGCGGGTTGGTCACGAGCTTGCTGCGCGCGAGGAACCCGCCCGCCCACAGCTGCAGCCCGGAAACGGGGGTCATGGTCAGTTCGAGCGAGACGCTCTCCACACGCGCATCGCCGAAATTGGCGACGTGCGGCAGGCCTTGCCCATCGATCGCGTCGGCCTGCACGTCGTGCCATCGGCTCGAGGCCACGCTGCCGGATAGGCGGGGCAAACGCGTATCCGTGGGCGCGAAGCGGAAGCCGAGTTCCGCCGTCCGGATCGTGTCGGCATCAAAGCGCTCGGCGAAGGCGTTGATCGTCAGCCCGCCAGGTCGATAGCCGCCGGCATAGCGGCCGAAGATTGACCATTGCCGGTCCGGCTGCCAGAGCAGGGCGACGCTGGGCGTCGCCAGCCACTGGACCGAGGCACGATCGGCCCAGGGATTGCTGCCCTCAACCGGTTTGACCAACGCGCCGCTCGCCGCACCGTCGAGCGCGATCCGCGATGCCCGTGCGCCGGCGGTGATCCGGAGCGGCGATATCGGGCGGAACGAGACCTGTCCGAACACGGTTGCCTCGGTCACCGTCGAGCGGACATGGCCGAGATTGCCGAGCTTTGCCGGCGTGCCGCGCGCGCGATCCTGACGCGCTATCGCGTGCAGCAGCGCGGTGCCGAGCAGCCATTGCCCGTCGTCGCCGAGACCGTCCGAAATCCGCGTTTCGCTCGTCCACAGGATGATCCGGTCGCGCTGGCGGTAGAGCGCCGGATCGCTGCCGGGCAGGGTCGCGTCGAAGACCTGTCCGAAGGCCTGGTGGACATAGCCCGTGGTCGAGCGCAGCCGTGCGCCGCCGATCCGCCCGTCGAGCGCAAGGTCCGCGGCGCGGAAGTCGTGATAGGAGGGCTCGGCGACCGCGCCGGCGCGCGCGAGCGAGCCCACCGAACGCTCGGCATATTGCGCATCGGCATTGTGCACGTCCTGGAAGATGCCGGTCGCCTGCACGGTCCAGCCCGGCGCGAAGGCCGCCTTCGCCGCGATCCGGCCGCCCGCCACGGTGCCGCTGTTGACGTCGCTGCGGCCCCGCTGGACATCGTCGATATAGCCGCCATTCTGCTCTACATAGCCGAGCGCGCGTACCGCTGCGCTTTCGGTGAGCGGCAAATTGGCGACGAAACCGCCATCGGCGCCGGGCGCACCATGCGCGGTCAGGGACAGTCCGCTCCATAGCGCGGCTGAGGCGGCGGTCGGGGTGGGGGCATTCGGGACGACGCGAATGAGCCCGCCCAGCGCGCCTGCGCCGTAGAGATCCCCTTGGGGGCCTTCGAGGATTTCGACCTGCGCGATGTCGTGCAGCCGCAGATCGGGATCGGGCGAAGCATAGGTAAGACGCAGATCGTCGAAATACTGGCCAACCAGCACCGGACTGGTACCGTTGAAGCTGCTGTCGGAAATGCCGCGCAGGAACAGCTTGTTGCGTCCCGGGCCGAGCTGCGTCGAGGCTAGCGCGGCATGCCGGTCGACGATCGCCTGCGTTCCGCGGGTGGCGGCCGAGTCCTCGATCCCGTCGCCCGCCAGGATTGCGACGCTTGCCGGCACGTCGTGCAGGGCAAGATCGAGCTTGCTGCCGGTTACGACGATCTCGGCATCCGCCGTGGTCGCCGTGGGGCGTGAGGGCAGGCGTGGAGGACGACTGCGTATTGGCTCGCGCTCGATCCGCCAGCTGAGCGGGCCGGTTCGCACCGCGCGCAAGCCGGTGTTCTGCAATATCCGGTGCAGCGCGGCCTCCACCGGCCCGTCAAAGCGGATTGCAGGAAGCTTGCGGCGAAGCAGTGATGGATCGTCGGTACCGATGCTTGCGCCCGATTGTGCCGCGATCCGCGCGATCACGCGCGACAAGGGCGCCGCCTCGGCCTGCAGATGCACTTGCGGGCCCGCCTGCGCCGCGGAGGCGCTCCAGACGACGGGCGGGGTGATCATCCGCGCGGTATCAACGTCCCGCGGGCTCCAGAACCCATGTGTCGCCCGTGCGGCGCGCGGTCACGCCCAAGGTGGCCTCGATCCGGGGGATCACCTCGGCAGGCGTGCCCCTCACGTTGATCGCGCCGGCGAAGCGCCGCGTCGCGAGGCTGGGCGCGAGGGTCAGGTGCAGGCCGGTCCGCCGGTTCACGTCCTCGACGAGCTGCGCCAGACTGGTGTCGTCATAGGTCAGCAGGCCGGCTTGCCAGCTGCCCACCGACGCCGGTTCGACCGACTGCACAGCAGTCGGGGCGTCGCCCTTGGCAACGAAGCTCTCCTCGCCGGCGCGAACCGCGATCTCCTTGCCCGCGCCGCGCACCTGCACCGCGCCTTGGGAGACGGCGACACGGGTGCCGCTTTCGCTGGCCGCAACATCGAACACCGTGCCCACGTCCGTCACCACCACATCGCCGCTGCGCACGGTGAACGGGCGCGAGGCGTCGTGGGCGATGCTGAAACTGGCCTGGCCGCGGGTGAGCTCGACCTGATGCGGATGCTGCGGGTCGAGGCGGAGCCGGGTGTCGCCGTTCAGGGTGATGCGCCCCGTCTTGCCCAGATCGAGCGTCCGCACCTCACCGGCCAGCGTGGCTATCTCGCGCGAACCGGCCTCGGCCGGCGGACGCCATTGAATCGTCCCGACGGCAATAGCGCCGGCCAGCGCCGCGGCGATACCGGCGGGTATCCAGAAACGCCGGGCCACGGGCGCAGTGCGCGCAGGTGGGGGGAGGGGAGTGACGACTTCCCGCGTGCGCCATGCCTGCGCGGCCTCGTCGATCGCGATCGTCGCCTCGTCGAACAGCACGGCGTGTTCGGGATCGTCCGCCAGCCATGCCTCGAGCTCCGCCCAGCCCTCGAAGCCGGGGGCGTCTGCCCGCATCGCCCATTCGATCGCCTGCGCTTCCGCGCCCGGATTGCTCATGGTCATCGGCCTCTCCCGATACCGATGACGCCGGGAGCCACATCAAACCTCATCGCTCTCCCCCTTCAGGCTGGAGAGCGCGGCATAGCTGCGCCGCAGATCCTTCTCGACAGTGCTCAGGCTCACGCCGAGTTCCTCGGCGATCCGGCGCTGCTCGACGCCGTCGAGCCGATAGCGGGTGAAGATGCGCGCAGCGCGTGCCCCGAGGCGGGTGAGCGTCGCCTCGACGCGCACGAGCTGCTCGCGCGCGAGGAGGGCACGCTCGGCCACCGCGGCTTCGCCCTCCTCGAGATGGCCGCTGACCATGCTCCACGAATGCTCCCGATCGCGGGCGCGCGAGGCACCGCGGCGCGTGTCGAGCACGAGCCGATGCGCCATCTGGTAGAGATAGGGAAGGGGCCGCTCGATCGGTGTCTCGACCTGCTGCACCTTGATCCACAATTCCTGCATCAGATCGTCGCCGTCACCGCCGCACCGATAGGCGACGAAGCGCGCGAGCGCGGCACGGTGCGCCATGAAGCTGTCGATGAGCGAACCACTGCTTTCCGTCACTTTCGCTCTCTGACACCCACCCGACTGCGACCGGCTTTCGAATTGTTGCAACGCAAGAGAACCGCATGTCGGACAGGCGTCAAGTCCTGCTTTAATCGGCAAAACCTCGTGTTGTGCGCCTGCGAAAGCGAACTATAAGAGTAAGACGCCGCCGATCGCCGGATACCTTGCGCCGGCCGCGAAAAAACTTCGTTGGAGGCTTCGTTAAAGCGGGATCCGCCGAAAAGTCGCTGGCGTGCGATTTTTCTTACGGTTGCATGACGGCGCTGGCGTTGAACGGGCATAGGGCACCGGGATCAATCGCCACGAGACCATCGGCGCGACGCTTTTGCCGCAGGAGGCAGTGCGTCCAGACGCCGGGCAGTGCGTCCCCTGATCGCGGTAGCTCAGAAACAGGGAGCAATCGCGTGCAGCAACATTCGTGCGTACAGTCTTCTCACCGTCTGAAATCGCTCAAATCCGGCCGCCTCTGGCTCGGCACCTGCCTCACCGGCACCGCGGCGGCCTTGCTGCTCGGCAGCACGCCGGCGCAGGCGCAGAGCTGCAATGTCCTCACCCTCACCGCGGTGACTTGCCCCACGGGTAGTTCCTATCCCGATGGCGTACATTATGTGGTGGGTTCGGACGCCGCGCCGCAGGATCTGACCGTCCATCTCGAGGACGGCACCGCGATCCAGACCGCGGATGATTATGTCAACGGCGTCACGGTAACCAATTTCTCCGGCGGCAAGGCGGCGATCCTCGCCGACGGCGCCAGCAGCATCGCGACCAGCGGCACCGGTTCGATCGGCGTGGCGGGCAATACCGGCGTTGGCGATCTGACCATCCATGTCGGCGACGTGGCGACGCTCGGGAGCGAGGCGCATGGCATCGTCGCGGGCAGCGTCTCGGGCGCGATCGACGTGCAAGCGGGCTCGGTCTCGACGCAGGGCGACTTCGCCGACGGGATCCATGTCAGCGGCTCGACCGGCGCGATCAACGTTTCGGCGGGCAGCGTCTCGACCAGCGGCACCTATTCGCGCGGCGTCTTCGGTCTCACCAGCGCCGGCAGCCTGACGATCGATGTCGGCAGCGTGACCACCAGCGGCGACTATTCGGTCGGTATCAACGGCCAGGCCGGACTGCCGGTGATCCCCGACCCGTATACCGGCCAGGTCTCGCTCGGGCCCGACGCCGACCTCACCATCCGCGCCGACAGCGTGCATACCAGCGGCTATTCCTCGGACGGGGTGATCGCGACCAACTTCACCATGGGCGATACCCAGGTGAGCGTGGGCGACATCGCCACCACCGGCGACAATAGTTGGGGCGTCTATGGCGGCGGCTTCGGCAATGTCTCGCTCGATCTGGGCAAGGTCGAGACGAGCGGCGCGGGTTCGGCCGGCGTGGCCGCGGTGAGCATCTACGGCAATGTCGATGTTACCGCCGGCAGCATCGCGACGCACGGCGACTTCTCCAACGGCGTCGACGTGATGACCTATGGCGAGAATTCCGCCACGACCATCACCGTCGGCAACGTCACCGTCGACGGCCGCAATTCTGCGGGCATCTATGCCGGCGGCTCGGGCGGCTATTCCAATGCGGGCCGTTCGATCACGATCAAGGCCGACAGCGTCACCACCAACGGCGACAACGACGCGGGCGTGGTGGTCAAGAGCGCCGGTACGGTCGACGTCACGCTCGGCTCGGTCACCGCGAACGGCTCGCGCTCGCGCGGCGTGCTCCTCAGCAATGCCGAGGGCGACATCAACCTGACGGTCGACAGCATCGTCACCAAGGGGCAGGTCGCGCTCGGTCGCGATTCCGCCGGCCTCGTCATCGACGACGGGTTCGGCACCGTGAACGCGACGATCGGCTCGATCTCGACCGCGGGCGACCATTCGCCGGCGATCCTCACCAGCGGCCTCTATTCGGACCAGAACTTCACGGTCACCGGCGCGCTGACCACCACCGGCAATCATTCGAGCGGTGTGACGGCGTTCCTCGACCACGGATCGCTGTCGCTCGACATCGCGTCGGTCTCGACCGCGGGCACCTATAGCAACGGCATCGAAGCGACCGTCCAGGCCGGCGACATCTCGGTCAAACTCGGTAGCCTCACCACGCAGGGCACCGGGTCGAGCGGCCTCGTGCTGACCGATGTGAGCACCGACGGCCTCGCCCATAGCGTGTCGGTTGACGCGGGGAGCATCGTCACTAGGGGCGATTATGCCGCGGGCATTTCGGTCACCGCGCTCGGCGCCGACACGACGATCAAGGCGGGCAGCGTCAGCACCAGCGGCGCCTATGCCGCCGGCATCGCGGTCACCGCCGTCACCGGCTTCGACTATGACGGCAACCGCTTCGGCGGCGACATTGCGATCGACGCCGGCACGGTCACCACCAGCGGCGACAATGCGCACGGTATCGACACCCGCACCGACGGCGCGACCAGCATCACCGTCGAGAAGGTGAGCACCGCCGGCAGCCGCTCCGACGGCATCCACGCTTATGGCTATGGCGACATCACCATCCATGCCGGGACGGTCGAGACCCACGGCTATCGTTCGGCTGGCATCTACGCCAACAACAATGTCGGCGGCCTCTCGGGCGGGATCACGATCGACGCGGGCGAGGTCAAGACGACCGGCGTCGCCTCGAGCGGCATCCGCGCCACGGCCTATTACGGCAGCACGAGCATCCACGCCGACAAGGTGACCACCACCGGCTACGGTTCGGACGGCGTCTATGGCTGGAGCTATTACGGCAACACCGACGTCAATGTCGGCAGCGTCAGCACCAGCGGCGACGCCGGGCGCGGCATTGTCGCCTATTCGGGCGGCACCACCACGGTCACCGCGGACACGGTCGTCACCACCGGACAGGGCTTCGGGCGCGATTCCGATGCGGGCGGGATCAAGGCGGTCGGCGCCGCGGTGAACGTCACCGCCGGCTCGGTCAGCACCTCGGGCGACTATTCGTCGGCGATCTATGCCAACAGCAACTTCACCCACGACAATGGCCAGTTCGACCACGGCATCACCGTCACCGCGGGCACGCTGACCACCACCGGCTATGGTTCGGACGGCGTCGACGCGATCAACGTCGCGATGGGGGGCAGCAACAACATCCAGGTCGACAAGATCTCGACCAAGGGCGACTTCGCCTTCGGCGCTTATTCCTATGCGGCCTATGGCGCGAGCAACGTCACCGTCGGCGAGGTCTCGACCGAGGGCAATAGCGGCATGGGGATCGGCTCGATCGGCCGCTATGGCGCGACGGTCAATGCCGGCAAGGTCAGCACCAAGGGCGACAATTCGACCGGCATCTACGCGCTCAGCGCGGCGGGCCTGACCGTCCATGCCGGCGAGGTCAGCACCGAGGGCAGCTATTCGCGCGGCATCCACGCCATCGCGATCAACGGTCCGATCGAGATCACCGCCGACAAGATCACCACCGAGGGCTATTCGGCGAGCGGCATCGAGGCCATCGCGGGCAATGGCGGCGTGAACATCTCGGCGGGCACGATCCAGACGAGCGGCGAATATGGCTTTGGCATCGCCACGCGTGCCTATGGCGGCCCGGTCACGGTCCATGCCGACCAGATCACCACAAGCGGCTATCGCGGCGTCGGCGTGATCGCGATCGCCGATGGCGACGTGAAGGTCGATGTCGGATCGGTCTCGACCAGCGGCCAATATGCCACCGGCGTGCGCGCCACGAGCCTCGGCGGCGCGGTCAGCGTCACCGCCGGATCGATCGACACGCATCGCTATGGGGCCGACGGCATCGTCGCGAGCGGCTATCACGACGTGACCGTAGACGCCGGTCAGATCACCACCGCCGCAAGCCAATCCTTCGGCATTATCGCCACGGCCGGTTCCTATGCGACCCACGGCAATGCCGCGGTCACGGTCTCGGGGATCGAGACGCAGAAGAGCGGCTCGCTTGGCGTGCTCGCGCGCAGCTTCAACGGGGACGTGTCCGTCGATGCCGGATCGGTGACCACGCATGGCGACTCCGCCATGGGCGTGGTCGCGATCGCCTATGCCGGCAGCGGCGCGGTGAACGTCCATGCGGGCTCGATCAGCACTGCGGGCGCGGGTGCCGACGCGATCGAGGCGATCTCGCTTGCGGGCAACGTCAAGGTCGATGCCGGCACGATCCATACCACCGGCTATTATTCCTACGGCATCTATGCCGCCTCGGCCGGTGGCGACCTGACCATCACCGCCGGTGACGTGTCGACCGAGGGCGGACGCAGCACCGCGATCAGCGGCTCGGCGCGCCGCGGCGCGTTGTCGATCACCACCAATGGCGATGTCAGCACCACCGGTAGCTATGCCAACGGCATCACCGCGATCGGCAACAAGGTCGACATCGTCAACAACGGCAATATCCACACGAGCGGCGACTATTATTCCTACGGCATCGCCGCACTCTCGGGCACGCTCGGGCTGACCATCACCAACAACGGCTCGGTGCGCAGCGACGGTGCGTTCAGCGGCGCCATCTCGGCACGGAGCTATGGTGACATCACCATCTCCGGCACCGGCACGGCTTCGTCTTCGGGCCTTTATTCGAGCGCGATCGACGCGCGTTCGACCAACGGCGCGATCACGATCAGCCAGAGCAAGGTCGACGTGGCCAGCGATTTCGGCGCGGGCGTCTATGCCCGGACCAATGGCGGGAACGTGGCGATCACCGTCGGCGACGTGAACGCGACCGGCTATGAATCCGCCGGCATCGTCGGGATCAGCGGCACGGGCGACGTCTCCATCACCACCACCGGTGCGGTCACCGCGTCGCATGCCTACGGCATGCTCTCCGGCATCATCGCCAATGCCGGCGGCACCGCCACGATCGACGCGCACGATGTGAGCGTCAGCGGCTTCAACTCCTTCGCGATCGAGGCGGTGGGCGGCAGCGCCGTGGTCAACACCACCGGCGCGATCAAGTCCGACAGCGACCTCTATTATCAGGGCGCCGCGGTGATCGCGGTGGCGCGCGACGATACCGGTACGGTCAGCGTGACCAACAGTGGCAGCATCGCCACGACCGGCAAATATAACGGCGGCATCTACGCCATTGCCGGTGCGAATGTCGGCACGGACGGCGGGATCGACATCCACTCGACCGGATCGGTCTCGACCAACGGCTATGGCGCGATCGGCATCTATGCCGGCTCGATCAACGGCCCGGTGACGATCGCGGCGAAGGACGTGTCGACGATCGGCGACTTCGCGGCGGCGATCCGCGGCTACAGCAACAATGGCGGGGTGAGCATCACCACCAGCGGTGCGGTGTCGACCAAGGGGCGGAATGCCTATGGCGTGCTGGCCTTCGGCGACGGGCCGATCGCGATCACCAATAGCGGCAGCGTGAAGACCGAGGGCGATTTCGCGCACGGCATCTATGCCTCGAGCGGGCGCGATCCGGGCTCGACCGTGACCGTCACCAACAGCGGCAGCGTGTCGGCGACCGGCAACGGCGCCAACGGCATCCGCGCGATCAGCCGTGGCGGCGACCTCTCGGTCGTGTCGACCGGTGACGTGAGCGCTAGCGGCGCGGTGGCGAGCGGCGTTCTCGCCGTGGTCGAGCGCGCGGGCCGTGGCGGCGACCGCACCGAAGCGGCGGAGGCGGACGCCGCCGACACGCCGGACATCACGCTCGATCTCGGCAAGGTCACCGTGTCCGGTCAGGGCGCGGCGGGCGTGGTCGCGCTCAACTATCGCGGCGACGTCGACCTCAAGGTCGCTTCGGTGAAGCTCGACGGCGTGGGCATGGGCATCACCGCCCAGTCCTCGGCGGGTGCGGTGCACGTGACGGCCGGCGATATCTCCAGCGGCGGGCGCGGCATCATCGCGGTCGGCTATGGCGAGACCGCGGTGACCGTCACCGGCAATGTGGTGACGCCCGCGCATGTCGCGGTCGAGCTCAATTCGTGGTTCGGCGATGCGGTGCTCAACGTGGCCAAGGGCGCCTCGATCACCGGCGGCGGGCTGCACAATCCGGCCGACGATCCCTATGTCGGCCCCGGCAACACGATCATCATCGGTTCGGCGACCGGCGCGACGCTCAACAATGCCGGCACGATCCGCGGCACCGGCGACCGCTTCACCATCTATGCCGTCGACCTGCTCTATGGCGACCAGCCGGTCACCGAACATGGCATCGCGCTCAACAACAGCGGCACGATCGAGGGTAATGTCCATTTCACCGCGGCGGACGACAGCTTCGTCAACAGCGGCACCTTCATCGCGACCAAGGACAGCGATTTCGGAGCGGGGACCGACGTCTTCACCAACAGCGGCACACTGATCGTGGCGCCGACGGCGGTGCAGGCCAAGGCGTCGCTCGCCGCGGCCGCCGTCACGAGCAAGACGATCAACTTCACCGGACTGGACAGCTTCCAGAACAGCGGGCTGATCGAATTCCGCAACGGCAGTGTGGGCGACACGCTGGTGATCTCGGGCAATTATGTCGGTGCGAACGGTGCGCGGGCCGGCTTCGACGTGGGCAACGGTGCGAGCGACAAGCTCGTCATCGGCGGTGCGGCGACGGGTTCGACCACGGTCCTGCTCAACGGCGCCGCTTCCTCGGCCACGTTGCTCGCCCAGCCGTTGGCACTCGTGACGACAGGCAGCGGTTCCGCGGCCAATGCCTTCAATCTCGCCAATGCGGATATCGGCCTCGTCCATTACGGCCTGGCATTCGACGCGGCGGCAAAGAGCTTCGTGCTGACCGGCCAGGCCGGCGCGCCCGTATACCGGATGCTCAAGCTGGGCGAGGGCGCGCAGGCGGTGTGGAGCCAGTCGGCCGATGCCTGGTCGAGCCATATGCTCGAGCTGCGCGATGCCGGCGGCACCGGCAACCGCATCTGGGGGCAGGCCTTCGGCTCGGTGGTCAATCGTGACCAGACGCGCAACATCGGCGGGGCCGATTATAGCCTAGACTATCGCCAGGACTTCTTCGGCGGCCAGATGGGCGTGGATCTGGGCGGCAGCGAAGCGGGCGAGGACGGGGGCACGCAGACCCGGTTCGGTGTGATGCTGGGCTACCTCAACTCGCACCAGAATTTCCGCGCCAGCGCGGATCGGGTGACCTACGACACGCTCAGCCTGGGCGGCTATGGCTCGCTCCGGACAGGAGCCTTCTACGCCAATTTGCTGGCCCAATATGACCGTCACTGGATCGGCGCGCGCAATCGCGTGCTGGGCTGGTCGGATCGCACCACTGCCAATGGCTATGGTGTCGAGGCGGAAGTGGGAGCGCATCTGGGTTCGGATCGCTTCTTCGCCGAGCCGCAGGTGTCGCTGGCATGGCAGCAGGCCGACATCGGCTCGCTCCAGCCCTTTGGGCAGAATGTCGATTTCGGCAGCAACACCGCGCTCACCGGCAAGCTCGGCGCGCGCTTCGGCGGCACCTTCGATCTCGGGGGAAGCAAGGCGGTCTTCTATGCCCGCGGCGCGTACGTCCACGAATTCGACGGCAAGGGCAGCCTAACCTTCGCCTCGGGCGGTACCACCGACACGATCACAGGGCTGCGCATGGGCGATTACGGCCAGGCGGCGATCGGCCTCAACATCGTCTCGGAGGGCCCGGTGAGCGGGTTCATCGAAGGCAATGCCACCGTCGGTGCCAGTGCCAGCGGCGGCGGCGGCCGCGCGGGGATCCGCGTCCGCTTCTGATCACCCCCTCGGGGGCCGGCGTCGCATCCGGCCCCCATTTTTTCGTGCAGGTAGAATGTCCGACACCAACACCCCCGACACCGCCGCTTACGAGACGGCCGAATCCACCCCGGGCCAGGCCTTCGCGCCCGATGCCGAGAAGCCGGCGCTCGCGCCCGGCGCCACCAACATCCAGGTCTCGCGCGGCTTCAACGCATGGCTGCGCGGCCAGCGGCTGAGCATCGCCTTCACTTCCTACCAGACCGGCCAGCTGTTCCTCGTCGGGGGGCATCCGAACGGCACGGTTTCGTTCAACCAGCAGAATTTCAGCCGCGCGATGGGCGTGTGCTGGCGGCCGGGCCGGCTCTATCTCGGCTCCTTGTTCCAGCTGTGGCGGCTCGAGAATATGCTTCGCCCCGGCGAATTGGGGAACAAGGCGTTCGACGCGGTGATGGTCCCGCGCAACGCCCAGACCACCGGCGATGTCGACATCCACGAAGTGGGCGTCGACAAGGACGGCCGGGTGATCTTCGTGAACACCAAATATAGCTGCCTGTGCACGCTCGACCTGACGCACAGCTTCAAACCGATCTGGAAGCCCGCCTTCATCTCGAAGCTCGCACCCGAGGATCGCTGCCATCTCAACGGCATGGCGATGGCGGAGGGCGAGGTGCGCTACGTCACCGCGGTCAGCCGCTCCGACGTGCTCAGCGGTTGGCGCGAGCGTCGGCACGAGGGCGGGGTGCTGATCGATGTGCGCGACGATCGCATCGTTACCGACCAGCTCTCGATGCCGCACAGCCCGCGCGTGGTCGGCGATCAGGTCTATGCGCTCGACAGCGGCCGCGGACAGATCATCCGCGTCGATCCGGCGAGCGGCGCCAAGACCGACATTGCCTTCTGCCCGGGTTTCCTGCGCGGGATGGCGGTGCACAACGGCTTCGCTTTGGTCACCGTGTCCAAGCCGCGCGACGGCACGTTCAAGGGGCTGTCGCTCGACGGCGAATTGAAGCAGCACGACGCGGAAGCCTGGTGCGGCGTGCTGGTCGTCAATCTCGGTACCGGCGACATCGTCGAATGGATCCGCCTCGAGGGGCATATCACCGAGCTGTTCGACGTGGCGGTGATGCCGGGCGTCGCCTGCCCGATGTCGCTCGGACCGCTCACGACCGAGATCCAGAACACGATCAGTTTCGACTCGATTTAGTTCGCGCTGAGGCGTGGCGCGCCGACGCGTTTCGGCAACGCCCCAGTAACTCAATTTCCACCTTCCACCATTAGCCCGGAAAGCGGCGAACGGGGGGACGCGGCGTTGGGCTTTGGCTGGCGAAATCAGGTGGTGGAACCGGCGGAGGAACCGGTGGATCCGGCCGAACAGGCGCTGGCCGCCGAACGGTTGCGGCGGCTGAAGGGGCGCACCGCGACGGCGGAGACCGCACCGCTAGCGGATCCGGCTGCCAAGGTCGCGCCACTGGCTCTTGCTGCCAACCCCTTCGCAGTGCTCGAGGTCGATCTCACCGCCTCGGTCGAGGCGATCGGCGAGGCCTATGACAGCCTCTCCTTCGAGCCGGATCGCGATCCCGCCGCACTCGACGCCGCCCGCGCCGCGCTTCATTCGCCGCGCGAACGGCTCGAGGCCGAGATGGGGTGGTTGCCGGGGCTTCCGGCGCCGACGCTGGTAGCGGCGCGCAAAGCCTTGCGCACCCGCGACTTGCCGACGCTCGCCGCGATACGCGAGAAGGCGGCAGGCATCGCACGGCTCAACCTCGCGCTCGCGCTGGTCGATGCTGCTCCGCAGGACGCCGAGACCGCCACGCAGGTGCTGTGGGACGCGCAACAGGTGGACAGCGAGGTGCTGCTCGAAACCCTCGACGACCTGCGCTTCGCTGCCAGCTTCCGGGAAATCGAACGCGACATGTTCGACACCTGCCTCCGGGCGTTTGCCCAGGCGATAGGTGCCCGGATTGCGCCTGCATTCGCCGTCACGGTTGCCAGCCGCGCGCTGCTTGCCCAAGTGCTGCAGCAGGCCCCGGCGTCGCAGGATCGCTTCGTCATTGCGTTACGCGATGAATTGCTTCGCGCCTATGGGGCCGCGATCGATCCTGCTCTGGAACAGGCGCGCACGCGGATCATGGCCTCCGCCGAAGCACTCGGCGAACAGCCGGACAATCAGATTCACGCGACTAGCCTGCTCACCTCGCTCGATCTCTGGTCGAGCCTGCGTCGTCCGGTGCAGGTGCACGAGGCTGCACGCGGCCTCGACGACCCCGCCTCGGCCGAGATCTTCGAATCGATCCGGACGTTGACCGTCCGGCTGTCCAACGATCACAACGAATTCGACATCGCGCTGCGCCTCGGCCGCGCCCTGATCCGCAGTTTCGCGCTGGTGCCGATGCATCGCGCGGCGCTGCAGCGTGAACTGCCCACCTTGCTGGCGAACGCGCTGGTTAAGCGCGCCGGGCAGATCAAGCAACTCGCGCTGCGCGACGGGCGTGGCTTCGCGCGGCAGGTCGAGGCGGGTGGGCTCGACACGATGATGGGCGTGGCGGGACTGGTCGCCGCGCTCTTTGCCGACGCTGACGAGATGGAGGCGGGGGACGGGCTCGCCGCGGTGTTCCTCGTGATCCGCGACATCAGCGTCGAGCTCCACAACAAATATGGCGAGAAGCGCGCCGCTTATCTGCTCATCCAATGGCTCGCGCGGCAAAGCCCGCCGCCCGACATCGCCTCGCGGTTCGAGGCCGACCTGCGCCATTTCGGCGTGCGCACGGTGGTCGCCGCGCGTGAATCGCGTCAGGAAGAAGCACCGGTCGAGCGCGAAGGGGAGGAGGCCCCGCGAGGCTTCGGCCGTGCACGACGCAGCGACGGCGAGGTGCCTCCGCCCCCGGCTCCTCCGCCGCTCTCGGAGGAAGAGCAACGCGAACGGGAGCGTGAACGCGAACGTCACCGCGAACGTGAGCGCGATCTCGAGCGGGCGATGCACATGCCGGTGCGTAGAAGGGCACGCGTCCAATGGGGCTTTACCTGGAAGTTCCTGCTCTTCCTGATGGTCTTCAACGCCTTCTTCTGGTCGCGGGGGCCACGCCGCGAGCCGGCCGTTCCCGCTAGCCGCTTCGAAACGCCCGCGGCCGATCGTCCGCTCCCGCGCTACACGCCGCGTTCGGCGGAGGACATGTTCCGCGACGCGGCGCGCCGGATCGATGACGACGTCGAGCGGAGGCGCCAGGCGAGGCGCTATCGCCCGGGCCAGCCGATGTCCGATGCACGCCCGGTGACCCAGCTCGGCGAAGATGGAGAAGAGCCGTGAGTTCGGCCCCATTGAACGCGCTCGCCGTGCAGTTCTGGAAGCTGTGCGCGGGCTTCGAGCGCGAGCTCGGCTTCCTCTCGCCCGAGCGTGTCGAGGCGGCCGAGGCGCAGTTGCGTTTCGCGCGTCGACGGCTCGAGACGATCCTCGATG
>Ga0065165_1001540_pt1 | contig 24066 bp, 28 predicted proteins | sample AraplaMF_Cvi_mMF_FD_63813 | JGI IMG/M metagenome (GOLD analysis project Ga0065165, IMG submission 63813) | Arabidopsis root microbial communities from the University of North Carolina, USA - plate scrape MF_Cvi_mMF (version 2) (version 3) | ecosystem: Host-associated > Plants > Roots >... | reverse complement strand
CCGCAGCCGAATTTGGTGCCGGTCAGCCCGGCCTCATCACGCAGGAACCACAGTAGCGGGAGATCCGGGTCGCCGTCCCAGCTCTGTTCCTGGCCGTTGATCTTCACCTTGATCATGATCGTCCCTCGCTCTTCATAAGCATGCCAAATTCAAATTCACCGGCGCCGATGGGCGCGGTGTTCGTGCGTCCTCTCGCTGCATGCCTGCCGTCATTCCGCACGGGCAAATCCCGGAGGGAGGCAGGAACGCCAATGGCGATGTCTGGATGTGCTCGATACCTCCCGTCTTGTTCTTTTTTGTTGAACTTCGCGCGGCATCGTGACGGCGCGATCGTAGCAGAGGTCGCGCCGGCCCGGCGTTCACAGCCGGGTGTCGTCACCGGGAAAAGATTGCATCGGTGATTTGTCAAAAGCAGGGCATGACATCGTGCTGTGCCTGCGAAGGCGGCGCGACGAAAAAGGCTTCGTCCGGCAGAGTGACTGCGCGGACGAAGCAGGATGCCTCAGTCGAGGGAGGGAGAAACGCAGGTACCGCACACTTCGAACGGGAAGTTGACGGCGCTGCGCAGTCATTCAGAGACCAGGACTGAGGAGCCAATGGCTCTCTCGCATGCGCGCCGCGCAAAGGCGGCCGCATCGCCGCGATCCGTTTCGGGACCGGATCCGTCCGGCTCGCTGGCGTTGGGCGGGGCCAGCGAGCGGACGGGCAGGGTCTGCGTTCAGGGTGCCTTCTTCAGGCCGCTTTGGCTTTCGCCACGTGGGTCGCGATCGCGTCCATCAGCGCCGGCGACAGGCAGTCATAGGGCTCGAGGCCGATCTCCTTCAGCCGCGAACGGATGCCGGCCATCTGCTCCGGCTTGACGCCGGACTCGATCACCGAGGAGACGAAGGCGGCGAATTGCGGCGCCTGCGAGCCCTGCTCCTGGAACAGCTCGGGATGGATGAAGTCGAGGCCATAGAACGGATGGTTCTTGTTCTCGATGCGGCCATACATGTGCGTGCCGCAGGCCTTGCAGGCGTGGCGCTGGATCACGGCGGAGGCATCGACGATCTCGAGCTTGTCGCCGTTCTCAAGCACGGTGACGTTCTGGCGCGGCACCACGGCGACGACGGAGAAGGTCGCGCCCTGCGGCTTCCAGCACTTGGTGCAGCCGCAGGCGTGGTTGTGGGCGACGTCGCCCTTCACCGCGACCTTGACCTGGTGGTCCTTGCATTTGCAGGCGAGGGTGCCGCCGGCAAAATGGCCAGTGCCTTGTTTGAGGCCGTTGTCGATCGAGGGATGGAGTGCAACAGTCATGGGTCGATCCTCCTTGGGGGTGACGCTTTCGAGCTAGTATACGACGACGGAACGGATGGATTTGCCCTCATGCATGAGGTCAAAACCCTTGTTGATCTCCTCGAGCTTGAGCACATGGGTGATCATCGGATCGATCTGGATCTTTCCGTTCATGTACCAGTCGACGATCTTCGGCACATCGGTGCGGCCGCGCGCGCCGCCGAAGGCGGTACCGCGCCAGTTGCGGCCGGTGACGAGCTGGAACGGACGGGTTGCGATCTCCTTGCCGGATTCGGCAACGCCGATGATGATCGAGGTACCCCAGCCACGATGGCAGGCTTCCAGCGCCTGGCGCATCACCGTGGTGTTGCCGGTGCAGTCGAACGTGTAGTCCGCACCGCCGTCGGTGAGGCCGACCAGATGCTGGACGATGTCGCCCGTGACCTTCTTCGGATTGACGAACTCCGTCATGCCGAACCGGCGGCCCCAATCCTCCTTGGCATCGTTGATGTCGACGCCGATGATCTTGTCGGCACCGGCCATCTTGGCGCCCTGGATCACGTTGAGGCCGATGCCGCCGAGGCCGAACACGACTACGTTGGAGCCCGGGGTGACCTTGGCCGTGTTGACGACGGCGCCGACGCCCGTGGTGACGCCGCAGCCGATGTAGCAGCTCTTGTCGAACGGCGCGTCCTCGCGGATCTTGGCGACAGCGATCTCCGGCAGCACGGTGAAGTTCGAAAAGGTCGAGCAGCCCATGTAGTGGTAGACCGGCTTGCCCTTGTAGGAGAAGCGGCTGGTGCCGTCGGGCATCACGCCCTTGCCTTGCGTCGCGCGGATCGCGGTGCAGAGATTGGTCTTCTGGCTCAGGCAGCTTTTGCACTGCCGGCATTCCGGCGTGTAGAGCGGAATGACGTGATCGCCGGGCTTCACGGAGGTCACGCCGGGGCCGATCTCGCGGATGATGCCGGCGCCCTCATGGCCGAGGATCGACGGGAAGATTCCCTCGCTGTCGAATCCGTCGAGCGTATAGGCGTCGGTATGGCAGATGCCCGTCGCCTTGATCTCGACCAGGACCTCGCCGGCCTTCGGTCCTTCCAGGTCGAGCTCGACGATCTCGAGGGGCTTCTTGGCTTCGAAAGCGACGGCAGCACGTGTCTTCATCGGTAACTCCTCAAATTCTCGAAAGGACGCCCAGAACTAGGTCTCGTCAGGCTTCCAAACGTTCACCTCTTGCCCATGCACGAATCTTCATTCTTGGTATAGGCGTCGCTCTTGTCCTCATGCTTGCCGGGGCGCGCGCGGCCCCAGGCCTCGTTGGAGCGGGCACGCAGATAGACGTAGAGGTCGTCCATGTAGCAAGCGACGTTCGGATTGTCGCCGAACGCCGGCATCACGTTCTCTGCGGCCGTCGAGATGTTCTTGCGGCCCGAGGCGACGACGCCGAGAAAGTCGGCATAGCTCATCGTCTTGAGCGAATCCTTCAGTGCCGGCGCATAGGTCGAGCCCATTCCGTCCGGGCCATGACACACATGACAGTCCGAGTGATAGCGGCGGTATCCGGAATAGGTGTACCAGTCGACGGAATCGCCGTTGATCTTGTAGGTCGGGGTTCCTTCCTTATCGAGCCATTCGCCAGTTTCGTTCTGCTTGACGGCAGTCGGGTCGCCCGAGCCGTCCGCAACAGCAATTCCTCCCGACGCAACGAAGATCATCGCAGCAATGACAGAGCAGATTTTACGCAAGAGATTGTCCTCGAAGGCATCAGGTGGAGACGAGCCGGCGCGTGGAGGTGATCCACGCGCCGGAGCGACACTGAGGGGAGGCTAGTTCGCCGGCAGCGAGAACACGGTCAGCGTACCGCCGAGTGCCGTGTAGTTGCTGAGCGCTGCGTAGCCGCCGACTGCGCCGAGACCGGCGGTCGGATCGGTCAGGCCAGCGGCGAGACCGATGCCGGCCCAGCCACCGACGCCCGAGAGCACTGCGACGTACTGCTTGCCGCCGTTCTCATAGGTCGTGACGTTGCCGATGATGCCGGAGGGAGTCTTGAACTTGTAGAGCTCCTTGCCGGTCTTGGCGTCGACCGCCTTCAGGTAGCCTTCGAGCGTGCCGTAGAACACCACGTTGCCGGCGGTTGCGAGCGCACCCGACCAGACCGAGAACTGCTCCTTGTTCGACCACACGATCTTGCCGGTCTTGCCGTCCCAGGCGATGAAATTGCCCATGTGGCTTTCACCTGCCGGCGGATACATCGAGAGCGTCGCACCCACATAGGGCTGGCCCGCGGTGTAGCTCACCTTGAACGGCTCGTAGTCCATGCAGACGTGGTTGGTCGGGACGTAGAACAGCTGCGTGTCCGGCGAGTAGGCTGCCGGCTGCTCGTCCTTGGTGCCGAGCGCGGCCGGGCAGATGCCCTTCACGTTGTGGTCTTCGCCGGCCTTGTCGGTCGAAGCTGCGTCGAGCACCTTCGGACGGCCATAGGTCGGCGAGTTCTTGTCCATGTCGACGCCGGAGGTCCAGTTCACCTTCGGATCGTACTTCTCGGCGACCAGCAGCTCGCCGTTGGTGCGATCGAGGGTGTAGCCGAGGCCGTTACGATCGAAATGCGTCAGCAGCTTGCGCGGCTGGCCGTTGATCGACTGGTCCGAGAGGATCATCTCGTTGACGCCGTCATAGTCCCACTCGTCGTGGGGCGTCATCTGGTAGACCCACTTGGCGACGCCGGTGTCGGGGTTGCGCGCCCAGATCGTCATCGACCATTTGTTGTCGCCGGGACGCTGCTTCGGATTCCAGGTCGAGGGATTGCCCGACCCGTAATAGACGAGGTTCAGCTCGGGGTCATAGGAGATCCAGCCCCAGGTGGCGCCGCCGCCGATCTTCCACTGGTCGCCTTGCCAGGTCTTCAGGCTGGAGTCCTTGCCGACCGGCTTGCCGAGTGCGGTGGTCTTGTCGTCGACCAGGATCTGGTCATCCGGCCCTTCCGAATAGCCGCGCCAGGCCAGCTTGCCGGTCTTGATGTCGTAGGCCGACATGTGAGCCTGAACGCCGAACTCGCCGCCGGAGATGCCGATCAGCACCTTGTCCTTGACGACCATCGGCGCCGAGGTGCCGGTCTCGCCCTTGCCGGGATCGCCGTTCTTCGCGGTCCATGCGACCTGACCGGTCTTGGCGTCGAGCGCGACGAGGGTGGTGTCGGCCTGATGCAGGAAGATCTTGCCGTCGCCGAAGGCGAGGCCGCGGTTGACCGTATCGCAGCACATCACCGGGATGACGTTCGGATCCTGCTTCGGCTCGTACTTCCAGACGATCTTGTTCTCCTGCGAAAGGTCAATGGCGTAGACCTTGTTGGGGAACGGCGTGTGGACGTACATCATGTTGCCGATGATCAGCGGGCCGCCTTCATGGCCGCGCAGCACGCCGGTCGAGAAGGTCCAGGCGACCTGAAGCTTGCCTACGTTTTGTGCGTTGATCTGGTTCAGCTTGGAGTAGCGGGTATTGGCGTAATCGCCGGTCGGCATCACCCAGTCTTTCGGGTTCTGCGCCATCTTGTTCAGCTCGTCATTGGCTGAAGCGCCACCGACGGCGAGAGCCGCCGCGGAGCCAAGAAAGGTCGCCAGTAGTACCTTGCGCATAGTTATTCCTCCGTTTGGTCTCGTTTATTATTTCCGAAGCATTGCTCAATCACCGGGCTTCTCGTCCGGCGTCTGCTGGTGCAGGGCGGTCACGATTGGGACCAGAATCGATGCTGTGCTGGATTCCTCCTCCGGATGAGAGCCACGGGTCCACGTGCAGGAGCGGCCCGTTCTTGTTGTTCCTGCCGCAATCCCTAACGCCTTAGTCTCCGGGAAACTTGCCCAAGAGGGAAGCCGCTTTGCTTGACAGCGCACGGACGCGAAGATTTTGATTTTGCAGCAGCGAATTCAGCGGCTTCGCACTGCTTCGCGACCGCTTTCAACGCTCAGGTTCCCCTTGACGGCGCTGCAACTAAGGCGGAGGATTAACTTTCAAGGGTGGCAATGGAACGCTGGCGCTCGTTGCAAAAGACCGCTCAAATTCGAGGTAAACGTCACGCAATCACGGCTGAGGGCTCCGGCAGCGCTGGTCGCGATTCGCATCTCCGGATCAAACCAGTGGCTGGATTAATGTCCGACACCATTCACACGCTCTCGACGACCGGGATGACGCCGAAGCGGCAGATCCAGAGCTGGATCGACGGGCTCACGAGCCTGTGCGGGCATTTCGACGTCGATCCGCTGGAGGCGTCCTCGCTCGAAGGCCGCATCGATTATACCAGCGTCTCGCGCCTGAAGCTCTGTCAGATCGAGGTCAGCCAGCATCGCATCGCGCACACGCTGGCGCGCGCCAAGGCCAATGAACACCCCTACATCAAGATTCACTTCCAGACCTATGGCGTGTCCTATTTCGAGCAGGAAGGCCGCCACATCGAGATCAACCCCGGCGACATCATCGCCTATGACGTCTCCTGCCCGCATTCGATCATCAGCCCCGCCTTCACCCGCCACGACGTCGTGATCGTGCCGAAGGCGCTGCTGCGCGACCGCGGCTTCCCGTCGCAGCGGATGCCGGCCTGCAAGCTGTCGGCGAAGACGGGGACGGGGCGGATCGCCCATGATTTCGTCCATGCCACCTTCGACGAGGCGGCCAAGCTGTCGGCGAACAGCGCGGTCGGCGTTGCCGATTCGCTGATCGACCTGTTGCTGCTGCCGCTGCGCGAAGCCGACACGATGTTCGACCGGGTCGGTCCGGAGGCGACGTATGTGCGGGCGCAGTTCTTCATCCGCGAGCACCTGCGCGATCCGGATCTGTGCATCGACCAGATCTCGGCCGAGCTCGGCTGCTCCAAGCGCTACCTTCACATGCTGTTCAGCGAGCGGGGCACCACGGTCAGCGACTACATCTGGCAGGCCCGCTTGCAGAACTGCCGCCAGGAACTCGAGGCCCACGCCGGCAAGACCATCACCGACGTCGCGTTTTCCTGGGGCTTCTCCAGTTCGTCGCATTTCAGCCGCGTGTTCCGGAAGTATTTCGGCGTGGTGCCGTCCTCGATCCACAAGGCGCAGCAGGGCGCCGCGGCTGCGGGCGAGCATTAGCCGAACACCGCGCCACAAGCCGATGCCGGCTGCGCGGCAATGTCGCTCAGGCCGATGTGGCGACGTAGGGAATGCTCATCACGAGAGCGGCGAGCAGCACTGCGTTGCACAGCATGCCGCTCCAATGCAGCCGGCGCAGCCGACGCGGGGCCTCGGCGTCGCCCGCATCTCTCGCCCTGAGCTGGTCGTCGATCCGAGGCATGAACCAGCGGCGTCCGCCGATCGCCAGAGCTGTAAGCAGGCCGGTGCCGATTGCTGCGGCCAGCCGACCGTCGAGCAGGAAAGCCAGCGTTCCGATCGCGCCGGCAATGCGCATCGCCAGAAAATGGGCGTTGAACATGCCGCGCAGGAGCTGCGCGACGGGCTGGATGTCGAGTTTCACCAGGAGGAAGGCTGGCGAGGCCATCGTGAAATAGCCCATCGGAAAGAGCAGGATGACCATGACGGTGACGACCACTGCATCCGGTGTCATGCGATCGGCCCTTCTCGTCGGCCGGTGAGGGCTTCCGGCAACGGCGTGCAATCATAGCGCGAAAATGGGCTTTCGACACTAGGCTTTGGTCGGACACCCGGCCGCGAGGGAACCGGCCCCCTCGGGGCCGCCTAAGCTCAGGCCGGCTCGAGGCCGAGCGATTTTGCGCTCTCGAGCCAGATCGGCAGCTCGCGCTGATACAGGGCATTGGTCTCCTTGAAGCCGACCGCGGGTTCGAGCACGAAGGTTGCGAGAACCTCCTTCACCTTCGGATCGCCGTTGGCTGCGACGCAGAGCTCGGCCAGGCGGTCGACTACCGGCTGCGGCGTGGCCTTCGGCACGGCCCAGCCGGTAAAACCGCTCACGGTGAAGAGTTTTGATGTTGCGCCCTGTTCGGGCAGGGTCTTGACGTTGGGGATCGCATCGACCTTCTTCGAGTGCACCGCGAACACGGTGCCGCGGTCGCTCTGCAAGACGGATTGCGCGGCTGTGTAGCTGCCCATGGCGGCGTCGAGCGTGCCCTCCAGCATGCCCGTCCACATCGGTGCTTCGCCGCGGTAGTGGACCGGCTCGATGTTGAGACCGTATTGCTTGTTGAGCTCGTGGATCGTCATGTGCGGCGACGAGCCCGCACTGTAGGTGCCGAAATTCACCTTGCCGCTCTTGCGCGCGAAGGCGACGAAATCCTCCAGCGTCTTGACGCCGGTCTTGGGATTCGCCACCAGCAGCAACCCCGCGCCCGGAATGACGCTGACCAGCGTCAGGTCCTTGTCCATGTCGTAGCCGGGAGTCTTCATCACCACCCGGTTCATGATGTAGGTGGTCGAGATCGAGCACAGCATGGTGTGGCCGTCGGGCTCGGCACGGGCAACCTCCGCCGTGCCGATCGCGCCGGAGGCGCCGGGCTTGTTCTCGACGACGACGGTCTTTCCGACTTGCTTGGAGATGAACTCGCCATAGGCGCGCGCGAGCAGATCGGTCTGTCCGCCGGCGGGGTAGCTGCAAATCATGCGGATCTGCCGCGATGGCCAATTGCCTAGCGAAGTGCCTTGCAAAGTACCTTGCGCCGACGCGTTGCGCGCGACGAAAGGCAGTGCGAGTGCGGTGGTACCGGCGGCGACGAAGTGGCGGCGATCGAGCTTGGCGGACATGATTCTCTCCCGGATTTTGCCGAACCTACTGCATCACGCCGTCCCCGCCATGGACGGCAGCCGAGACAGATTGGCGCATCGACAGGGGCGCGCCGCTGCCGCGAACACCGCCATGGCGGTGGCATTGCAGCGCGTCCGGGACATGAGGACATCACCTCTGAATGATCTGCATCCAGACATCACCCAGGATCGCAGGCTCCCGTGGTGGCAGATAAGTAAGGCCGGCCTGCTTGCCGAATGCGGCGATCTTGCCCTCAGTGGCGAGCTCCGTCAGCGCCTTGTTGACCGTCTCGATCAGCGCGCCGTCGAGCCCGACATAGCCGCGATTGGCGCCGATCGGATAATAATAACCGGAGGCGGTGATCGCCGTGTCGGGATGAGCGGCGCGATGGGCATCGAAGCGGGCGAGGTCGACCAGCGTCGCGTCATAATCGCCGCGGGCAAGCGCGCCGAGAAGATCGTCGCGGCCGGGAACGAGGTGCGTGATGCCGTCGATCAGGCGGCCCTTGTCGAAGGTCATCAGGATGGCATCGCCGAGCGAGCCGCTCTCGATCGCGAGGCGAAGACCGGCGAGGTCGCCGATATCGTTGATCTTGCGGCCCTGCGCCTTTGGCCCCAGCACGACCGTCATCGGAGAATAGACGTAAGGCTGGCTCGGCACGAGCGCGCCGAGCGCGACGCGACGGCGCCGGTCGTCGCGCGTGGCGCCGGAAAAATCCGGCAGGCGCGCCGTCTTCATGCCGGGCTTGACGAGGGAATCCCGCGTCAGCGCGTAGCCGCCGACCAGCGCGCAGCGTCTGTCGGAGAGCAGCGCATTGGCCTCGAGTTGCGGGCTGGAATCCTCGTCCAGCTTGCTCTCGAACCACTGGATCTGCAGCGGCCGTCCCATCCGCTCCGCGATCGCCTGCGCCAGCAGCACGTCGAATCCGGAATCGGGCTTGCCGCGCTGATGCAGCGAGAGCGGCGGCCGGCCCTCGTCGAGGCAGACCTTGAGCGGATCGTCGGCCGCGCGCGCGGCCGGGACCACCGCAAGGACCGCGGCAACGCTCCAGGCGGCGAGACGGCGCCTCATGGCTTCCTCCGGCTCGAGATGAAGGCCCAGAGATTGCTGATCTCGTCGTCGTTGAGAATATCGCCCCAGGGCGGCATTCTGTTGTTCTTGCCGTTCTTCACCGTGGTGACGAAGCGCGTCCGGTCGTCGGGGAAGGCGCGCAAATCGGGCGTGATGGTGCCGGAGTTCATCAGGTTGGGGCCGTGGCAGTGCGAGCATTTCGAGGCATAGGTCGCCTTGCCATGGTCGATCTGCGCCTGCACGGGATCGCCGGTTGCGTCATCCGCGGCACGAACGGTCGCCGCAAGCGCGACCGTCAGCACCGCGACGGTGGCGAGGATCGCCACCGTCTTGAGAGATATGTCTTTCAGCATCGCGCCGCGGTTACTGCTTGACTGCAAAGACCCACAGCGAACCGCCGGGCGGCACTTTCGCAAGCCGCTCGTCGCCGGAGAACAGCGAGTAGACGCCGCCGTAGCCGCTGGTGACCGCGACATACTGCACGCCATCCTGCTGCCAGGTCACCGGCTGTCCCTCGATGCCGGAGCCGGTCTGGAACTGCCAGAGCTTCTTGCCGGTGTCGGCGTCGAAGGCCTCGAACTCGCCGGTCAGCGCGCCCGTGAACACGACGCCGCCCGCCGTCGAGAGCACTCCCGAAAAGCGTGGGATATCGGCGGGCGCCTCCCATTTGGCCTTGCCGGTCATCGGATCGATCGCCTTCAGGTGGCCGCGCGCACCGTCCCCGAACTCCCAGGGATCGGTGAGGTCCATGCCGAGATACCATTCACCCTGCTTGAAGGTGACGGGCTCCGACTTGTACTTGCCGCCGAAGGAGAGCGTGTTGGCATAGGCAATGCCGGTCTGCGGATTGAACGACATCGGCTCCCAGTTCTTGCCGCCGAGGATCGACGGATAGACCGTCACCTTCTTGCCGTCGCGCGCGTCCTTGCTCACGTCGGTCTCGATCGGCCGCCCCGTCTTCATGTCGATGCCCGTAGCCCAGTTCACCTTCACGTAAGGATTGGCCGCGAGCAGCTTTCCGTTGGTGCGGTCGAGCACGTAGAAGAAGCCGTTGCGATTGGCATCCATCAGCACCTTGGTCGGCTTGCCCTCGACATTCATGTCGGCGAGGACCATCTCGGCCACCGAGTCGTAGTCGAATGGATTGTTCGGCGAGAACTGGTAGTGCCATTTGATCTTGCCGGTCTTGGGATCCATCGCCAGCACGGAGCAGGTGTAGAGGTTGTCGCCGGGGCGCACCGCCGAGTTGAACGGGCCCGGATTGCCGATGCCCCAATAGACCGTGTTCAGCTCGGGATCGTAAGACCCGGTGATCCAGGTCGAGCCGCCGCCGAGCTTCCAGGTGTCGCCCTTCCAGGTGTCGCCGCCGGGCTCATCCGGCGATGGGATCGAATGGGTGCGCCAGAGATGCTTGCCCGTGGCGGGATCCCAGCCGTCGATGAAGCCGCGGGTGCCGAACTCGGCGCCGGAGATGCCGGTGATGACGACACCGTCGGCGACCAGTGGCGCCACCGTCATCGAATAGCCTTCCTTGATGTCGGCCGCCTTCTGCCGCCACAGCTCCTTGCCGTCCTTGGCGTCGAGGGCGATCACGTTCGCGTCGAGCGTGGTGCGGATCACCTTGCCGTCGTAGAGCGCTGCGCCGCGGTTGATAATGCCGCAGCAGACGATGCGCGGCGTCTCGGCGGGATATTCGACCTTGGATTTCCAGATCTGCTTGCCGGTCTTGGCGTCGACCGCCATGGTCGCGTTGTGCGAGGTCACGTAGATCACGCCCTGATACACCAGCGGCTGCGATTCCTCGCTGCGATCATCGTTGAAGGAGTAGTTCCAGACCGGGACGAGGTTTTTTACCGTGTCCTTGTTGATCTGGTTCAGGCTCGAGAAGCGCTGGAGATTATAGCCCATCCCGTAGTTGAGAACGTTCGATGTATCGGTCGCCCCCTTGACCAGCTGCTCGCTGGTCTGGGCGTTTGCATACGTTGATGCAAGCATGACGAGGCTCGCGGCCATCGCAAAGCGTTTCATCCGTTCCTCCCAATATGCGCGCCTTTTGACGCTGCGCGTGCAACACTCCGCCCGAATGCAAAACCCGTCAATACGAAAGTCGAATGCGGCTTGCCGATATGTTGGATGCCAGATGCGGCCACCTGACGGAAACCTGACAACCTGCTTTCACTTGCGCGCAGACGCTGGAAAAATTCCGCGACATGAAGCGACGCAGGCTTGGGCCGCTCCTCCAATCGGGTTCCGCGAGTTGTGCGGTGCGCAGGTTGCAATTCCGGACTTGAACCGGCACTCGCTTGGAGACTTATGTTCATTTGGATCCCCGCCGAATCGGGGCTTGGCCAGGAGGTTTTGATGATTTCACGTCGCTCAGTTGCGCTTGCGCTCACGATGGCAGTGCTGTCCGGCCCGGTGTGGGCGGCATCCGGCAACGCCGTCAAAATGTTCGACACCGACAATGACGGCACGCTCGACCTTGCCGAGGTGAAGAAGGCGGCCGCAGCAACGTTTGCCAAGCTCGATCCCGATCATGACGGCACGCTGGACGCGCGCGAATTGCGCGGACGGTTAACGGCGAAAGAACTCGCTGCGGCCGATCCGGATCGCGACGGCACTCTCACGCTCGACGAGTATCTCGCGGTGGTCGAGCAGCGCTTCAACGCAGCGAATCCCGACAAGGATGGAACGCTCGATGCGAAGGAGCTGAACTCGCGCGCCGGCCGCGCACTGTTGCGCTTGTTGCGATGAGAGACGCATCGCTTGACTGGGAGCGAAGGCCATTTGCCCGAGAGGGAAATTCGCCAGTCGAATGCGGCAGTCCGCTGTGTTTGCGCTTCGATTCCATGCTTGCGCTGTGCTTGAGGCAGCCCTAGGTTTTGGCCCGCGCGATGTCGCGCTCAATCCCTTGGGAGACCCCGAATGGCCTGGAAAGCTCCGAAGATCGTGGAAGTGCCGGTCGGCATGGAAATCAACATGTACGCCTGCGCTTCGCGCAAGTAAGACTGACGACCTGCCGCGGCTTCGATGGCAAACGCCGTCGAAGCCGTGGTAGTGTCGCAGGATGCGCGCGACAGCCCATACATTCTGGACCCTGACAGCCTGCACAATCGCGCTTGCTCCGGCGTGCGTCAGTGCCGATGAGGGCTTTGATACCGAGCACATCTTCGGCTTCATGATCGGGACTGATGTCGGCAATCCCGGCGAGCGCGAATTGCAGACCGAGACGACGGGGCGTTTCGGCAAGGGTGGCGGCACCTATCGCGCCCTCGCTCAGGAGGTCGAGATCGAAGTCGTGCCGCTGCCGAACTTCCGGATCGAACTCGGTGGCACCGCCACGCTGCACGACATCACCGGCGTCCCCGATCTCGACGATCGCCGCCAGTTCAACTTCCAGGGCGCCTCGCTCGATCTGCGCTATCGTCTGCTCGACCGCGAGCGCGCGCCGTTCGGGCTGACCGTCGCGGCCGAGCTCCACGGTGACCGCATCGACGAGACCAGCGGCGCGAAGGGGCGGATGTACGGCACGGACTTCACGCTCGCCTTCGACCGCGAGCTCGTTCCGAACTTCGTCATCGGCGCGCTCAATCTGATTTACCAACCGGAATGGGCGCGCTTCGAAGTGGCGGGGGTGTCCGAAAAAAGCTCGACCGTCGGCGCCGCCTTTGCCGGTCTGGTGCGCGTGCGCCCCGATGTGCTGCTCGGCGGCGAGATGCGCTACTTCCGGCAATACGAGGGCATCGGTCTCGGCGAGTTCTCGGGGCAGGCGCTGTTCGTTGGCCCCACCGCCTATTTCCAGCTCTCTGACAAATCGCGGCTCACCCTGAGCTGGAGCATGCAGGCCTGGGGCCGTCCGGCCGGGTCAAGCGGCAATCTCGACCTCGTCAATTTCGAGCGGCATCAGGCAAGGCTGGTGTTCGGGGTTAATTTTTAGCGCGAACTTCTTCCCCTCTCCTCGGGGAGAGGGGAAGAAGCACCCAATTCTCACGCCGGATTGAAACTTCCCCCTCCTTCGGACGTATCCCTTTGTGCTAATCTCCATCGCCCCATGCGAGAGGATCCTGGCATGAACCCGATTGACCTGGTGGTGACTGTGTGTGCGGTGCTCTCGCCGGCGACCTGCGAGGAGCAGCATATCGTATTCAACTATGCGGGGTCGCCGCGGCAATGCGCGATGGCGGCGCCGCCCTATATCGCGCAATGGGTCGGCGACCATCCGAAGTGGCAGGCGGTGCGCTGGCGCTGCGAGTATCCGCACCCGAACGACAAGGCGTGACGCGGCAGCACTACTTCGTGCAGTCCTTCAGATCCTTGTCGGCGATCGAGAACACCGCATCTGCCTTGATCTCGATGTCGCGGACGATGCACTGACGCGCATTCGGATAGCTGACCTTGGCGTCGTATCGGCCGGGCTCGATGCCCGTGATGCGCAGCCGCTCGTCGTGATCGACTTCCTTGTCCTTGTCGTTCAGGCACTGGTTCGGACCCCAGTCGGTCTTGCCGGCGGGCGAGAGCTGGAAGCCGGAGATCGTCTCCGTCGTCAGATTCCAGAGCCGGATGCCCTTGCCCTTGGCCTGCGCGAGCGCTGCGCCCGGCATCGCAACCAACAGGATGCCGACCGCAATCAGCGTACGCCCCATGGTGAACCTCCCTCGACACTCTCGTTTGATACAGTTGACCACGAGTTCTCATTTCGATTCAAGCGGCAGGGCCGCAAGCTCGGCTCTTATCCTGCCAAGCTCGGCGTCGTTGCGCTCAGCGCGCGGAACGGCAATCGGCACCTCCTGCATGATGCGCGCGGGGCGCGGCGACAGGAAGAACAGGCGGTCGCCGAGACGGATCGCATCATCGAGACTATGGGTGACGAGCAGCGTCATCACCGGCCGGCTCGCGACCAGCGTCGCGATCTCGTCGCGCAGGCGGCCGGCAAGCGCATCGTCGAGCGAGGCGAGCGGCTCGTCGAGCACCAGCAGGTCGGGCTCGACCGCGAAGGCGCGGGCCAGCGCGACGCGGCGGGCAAGGCCCAGCGACAATTCGCCGGGGAAGTGGCTGCGATGCGCGTCCAGCTCCAAAATCCTGAACAGCTCCGACAGCTTTGCGTCGGTGACGTCAGGCGCAGCCAGCCGCACATTCTGCTCGACCGAGCGCCAGGGCAGCAGCCGCGGCTCCTGGAACACCATGCCGATGCGAGCCTCCAGCGGCCGCGCCACGCGGCCTGCGAAGTCGTGGTCCAATCCGAGGATGATGCGCAGCATCGTGCTCTTGCCGCAGCCCGACGGCCCGATCAGCACGCCGACCTCGCCCGATTGAAGCGTAAACTTGAGCGGCGCCAGCACCTCGTGGGTTTCGCCCGCGGCACTCCTGAACGTCTTGCCTGCGATCTCGACCTCAAGCCGCACGGGGCCGCCACCGGGTTGCGCGGGCTTCGAACGGCTGCACCAGCAAGGTCTCGATCACGAGCACGACAGCGGCGAAGGTCAGCGAATAGGCCAGCAGCCGCGGCGTGTCGAACAGCTGGAAGGCGATTCCGATCTCGAAGCCGACGCCGTTGGGACGTCCCAGCAGTTCGGCGACCAGCACGATCTTCCACACCAGCGACAGTCCGGAGCGGGCCGACGCTGCGATATAGGGCGCAAGCTGCGGCAGCACGACGTGGCGGAAGGCGCGCCAGCGCGGCATCGCGAACACGCTCGCCATCTCGTCCAGCGAACGGTCGAGCGCGCGGGTGCCCTCGCGCAAGGTGACGATCGCGGTCGGCAGCTTGTTGATGGCGATCGCGGCGATGGCGGCGGCCTCGGTGAGGCCGGCCCAGATATAGGCCAGCACGATCACGACCAGCGCCGGCAGGTTGAGCAGCAGGATCAGCCAGGGATCGCCGAGCCGGTCGGCGAGCTTGACCCGCCCCATCAGATAGCCGATCGCGCTGCCGAGCGACATCGCCAGCACGAAGGCGAGGATGACGCGCGCCAGCGTGGCGCCGAGATGCAGGAACAATGCGCCGCTCGATGCCTCCGCGATCATCACCTGGAGCACGGCCGGCGGCGAGGGCAGCTTTGCGCCGCCGACGAACAGCGCTGCAATCCACCAGATCGCGAGAAACAGGGCAAACGACAGCAAACGCAGCACCTCAGTCTCCAGGGACCGCGTGATAGAAGGTGCCGGGATCGAGCTCGGCTGCGGGGCCGACCAGATCGCGGCCGCCGATCTCGGCGAGCACGCGGTAGAGCACGCGCGCATCGGCTTCCTCGTCGGCGATGCTCCGGCGCGGAATGCCGTCGCGGTAGCGATCACGATAGGTCTTGAGCATGGTGGCATCGCTGGTGCCGGTGAGCGGCGCGATCTTGTCCCAGGCCGCATCCGACGTGATCAGCAGCTGCTTGGCCTTGCGGGTCATGGCGATGAAGCGCGCCACGGCATCTTTGTGGCTGGCGGCCCAGCTCTCGTCGAAGACATAGCCGACCGCCGAGACCGCGCCCTTGGCGCCCAGCTTCGGCAAGATATCCTCGATGCCGGCGAGGCGGCGAAAACCCTTGGCCTCGAGCTGGGCGCAGAAATTCCAGAAATTGAGGCTCGCCTCCATCTCGCCGTCGAGCGCCTTCGCGGCGATCAGCGGCGGTGCGCCATAGACGATGGTTGCATCCGACTTCAGGTCGATGCCGTCCTGCTTCATCCGCGCCTGGAGCAGCAGCCAGCTCTTGTCGATGGGACCACCGCCGACGCCGAGCTTGCGGCCCTTGATGTCGGCGAGCGTCTTGAGCGGCGATGACGCCGGCACCATCACCGCGCCGAGGGCGCTGGAATAGGGATAGAACGTCAGCTTGGCGCCGAGCGCGCGCTCACGCGACACCCACAGCCAGTCCGACAGGATGATGTCCGCATTGCCGGCGCGCAGCGCGATCTTGCCGGCTTCAGGGCTTGCGAGCTCGGTGACATCAAGCGCGAGGTCTGCCTCCTTGTCGAGCCCGCTGGCGCGGATCGCGGCCAGCTCCCAGGAGAATGTCCCGGTCTTTTGCACCGCGAGGCGGATGGTATCCGAGGCATGGCCGGGCGCGGCCAGCGTCAGCGCGAGAATCGTCGCGAGCGCCAATGTTCGTCCCAAAATTCTCATCGTCTTGTGAGCCGTTTCCTCGGACAGGGTGCTTTTCAGGACAATACGCATAGCATAGCTTTCGTCGCAACCAGCGGGAGGACGCTCATGAATTCGGCGGGAACGCTACGACTGATTGTCGCCGCATTGGCGGTGTGGGCGGTGACCGTGTACGCCGCACGCGCCGAGGAGGCCAACGACTACCCGACCGCCGCGCGTGCCGAATATGTCTATGGCTGCATGAAGGCCAATGGCGAGTCGCGGCAGTCGATCGAGCAATGCTCCTGCTCGATCGACGTGGTGGCCTCGATTGTATCCTACGACCGCTACGTCACCGCGGAGACGGCGCTCAGCATGTCCCAGGTCCGCGGCAATCTCGGTGTCCAGTTCCGGACCTCGGAGCAGGCGAATTCAGCGGTAAATGATCTGCGCCGCGCGCAGGCCGAGGCCGAGGTGAGGTGTTTCTAGCTATTGCTCCAAGGACGATGCGATCCCTTCTCCCCTTGGATCCACCCTCTCCCAAAGGGGGAGGGTAAGCAGAGCTCGTCTCACGTCCCCGGCTTCTCGACATCCCACTCGTTGCGGAACACGTGTCCGTCCGTGTCCTTGGCCTCCGCGCGGAAACGTTTGGCGCCGTTGGACACATAGGTGAACCGCAGATTGGGATCCTCGGAGATCGAGATGCCGCCTTCCATCGACAGCACCGGGCTATCGTCCTGCGTCAGCTTCAGCTGGTTGACGAAGAAGGCGGGAATATAGAGCTGCGTGACCTGGTCCATCTGGAGGCCGGAATTGTTGGGATGGCCGATCATGATCTGCGCCTCTCGGATCCGGCTCGCGGGCGCTTCCTCACGCGCGAATTGCCGATAGCGCATCTGGCCGAGCCGGTTGTTGGCTTCCTCCGCGTTCTTCCCGGCCGGCGCCGAGCAGCCGCCCGAGGCCTTCACAAAAACCTTCGAGACATAGAGCTGGCCGTCGCTGAGTTCGGCGACCGCGTGGACGTCGGTATAGTTGTTGACGCGAACGCGCGTGGAGATCTCGGTGACGTTGGCATCCGCGCCAAGCTCGAACTTTGCCGCCATCGGCGCGGGGTTGCGGTCGATCACCAGCGTGATCGAACGGATGCGGCGGCTGTCTGCCGGCGACAGCTTGCTGCGCAGGGTCACCGGCACGATCGCCGCGTCCTCGGCGCGGTAGGGCATCTCGATGCCGATGACGTCGGCGCCGTCATTGATCGGACGGTTATTGAAGATGTCCTGCACCAGACCCGGCCAGGGATCATAGGCCTCTTCGGCGCTTGCTGGCAGCGCGAATGCGATGCCGAGCAATGCGGCGAACAGGGGCAGGCGGCGTGTGCATCCCGTCATGGTCATGGTCCCCGGAGTCAGCGAAGCTGATCGCTCGTGCGGACGAAGCAGTCTTCGAACGTAGCGTAGCGCGCCCGCTACTCCCATTCAATTTCAGAAAATGCTGCGGTTGCGTTGCGGGCGTTGTAATCGTCGAACAGCTCCCAGTGCGGCCGCTCCGCTGCGGCCGCCTTGTCCGAGGCGGTTCGGATCGGCTCGCCCTTCTTGTTCGACGCCCGGACGTCGGCCAGCAGCGTCGTGAGATAACGTCGTTCACTGGCCAGCGCGGCAGGCCACTCGCTCACGGGGCCGTGACCGGGAACGACCTTTTGCGCCGGAATTGTCTCGAGTTCCCCGAGAATACCGAGCCAGCCACGGATGCTGCCGTCCATCACCGGAATATGGCGCAGGAAGACGAGGTCGCCTGCGAACAGCGTCCTGGACGTCTCGTCGAACACGGTCAGATCGTTGTCGCTGTGCCCGGCCGGCCAGGCCCGCAAGGTGAGGCGGCGCGATCCGAGATCGAGCGTCAGCATATCCCGGACGAGCAGTGTGGGCGGCACGATCTTCACGGGATCGATCAGCTCGTTGCCCATGATGCGTCTAAAATTGTCGAGATAAAACGGTCCCCGGGTCGCCAGCGCCCGCGGCAGCTTGCTGTGGCCGACAAAGCTGGTTCCCTCGGCAACGAAGGCCGCATTGCCGAAGACATGGTCGGGATGGCCGTGGGTGTTGATGACGTAGCGGATTGGCTTGCCGGTGTGTGCCCGCACGGCCTTCAGCAGCGCCTCGCCCTCGCGAAAGCTGCCGCCGGTGTCGATCACGGCGACCGCGTCCTCGCCGACGATGAAGCCGACATTGGCGATGTCGCCCTCGTTCTCGCGGGTCATCAGAGCGATGGTCCCCGAGTGCACGAAGATTCCCGGGGCGACTTCGCTCACAGGCAATTCGGCCGTTCCGGCCCGTGCTAACGTCGTGAGCCCCAGCAGGGACAAGGCTGCGATCACGAGAGCGATGCGAGACACTTTTCCGCCTCAGTTCAAAGGATTTGCCGCATTGCACTGCAACACAACAAGCCAACACAAAGTTGGCGAAACATAATGCGTCCATGCGTTGCATGGATAGCATTCGGATGAAACGAGGAGGAAGCGCGATGACGGAGGCCGGACGACATCGTCGCTGGTTGATCTTGCTGTGGGGGCTGGTTGCGTCCTGTGCGCTGGGCGATGTCGCCATGGCGCAGACCAGCGAGACCGGAGACCTCTCGTTCGAGCTGGTCGACCCAAAGGTGCTACGGGTCTGCGCCGATCCGCGCAATCTGCCGTTCTCCAACGAGAAGGGCGAGGGGATTGAAAACAAGCTCGCCGAGTTGTTCGCGGAGAAGCTCCAGAAGAAGCTCGACTACGTGTTCTTTCCACAGGCGACCGGCTTCGTGCGGATGACGCTGGGTGCGCATCGCTGCGACGTCATCATGGGCTTTCCGCAGGGCGACGACCTCGTGCAGGGCACCAATCCCTATTACCGCACGTCCTACGCGCTGGTCTCGAAAGCGGGCAGCGGGCTCGAGGATGTCGACACGCTCGAGGATGCCAGGCTCAAGGGCAAGCATGTCGGCATCGTCGCCGGCACGCCGCCGGCCACCAACATGGCGCTGGCGGGCCTGATGGGCGATGCAAAGCCCTATCCGCTGATGATCGACACGCGCTACGACAATTCCGCGCAGGCGATGATCGACGACCTTGCGAGCGGCAAGATCGATGCCGGCGTGCTGTGGGGACCGATGGCGGGGTACTATGCGAAGAAGGCCGGCTCGCTGCACGTCACGCCGCTGGTGAAGGAGACGACGGGACCAAAACTGGTCTATCGTATCGGCATGGGCGTGCGTCCGGCTGACCAGAACTGGAAGCGGCAGCTCAACAAGCTGATCCAGGAGAACCAGGGCGAGATCAACAAGATCCTGCTGGACTTCGGGGTGCCTCTGCTCGACGAAAGCGACAAGCCGCTCGGTGCGGAGACGGCCAAGAAGGCGCCATGAGGCGGCCCCTTGCCGCTGTGCTGCTTGCCGCCATGCTGGCGGTGCCGGCGTTGGCGCAGCAAGGATTGGCGCAGCAGCAGGAGCCGTTCGAGCCCGAGGGCTTTCGCACCGACAATTACCGCGCGCCGGTGCCGGCGACGCTGACGGGCGCGCGCGTGCTGACAACGGCGGAAGCCGAAGCGATCTGGCGCGCCAGGAGCGGCGTGTTCATCGATGTGCTGCCGCGCGCGCCGAAGCCGAAGAACCTTCCCGAAGGCACGGTGTGGCGCGACACGCCACGCAAGAACATTCCGGGCAGCCTGTGGCTGCCGGATACCGGCTACGGCACGCTGCCGCCGGCCATGGACGATTACTTCCAGCGCGGCCTCGCACGCGCATCGCGCGGCGACAAGGCCGCGCTGCTGGTGATCTACTGCCTCGCCGATTGCTGGATGTCCTGGAACGCCGCCAAGCGCGCGCTCGCCTATGGCTACGCCAACGTCGCCTGGTATCCCGACGGCACCGACGGCTGGGAGCGCGCAAACTTGCCGACCGAAGAAGCCCAGCCGGCGCCGCGGCCGGAGCAGTGAGCTCTGCGATCACAGTGTCGGGTGAGGGGGGCAATTCCATCCCCGTCATTGCGAGCGTAGCGAAGCAATCCAGAATCTCTCCGCGGTGGCAGTCTGGATTGCTTCGCTGCGCTCGCAATGACGACGTGGATGGAGTTTCGTCCTACTGCTTCTGCAACTTCGTCAGCGTTCCCCCACCATCAGTTTCGGTCACCGCGTACGTGACCCGGTCGCCGGCATGGACCGCATCCAGCATCGCGGCATCCTTGGCCTTGAACTGCTGGAGCGCGCCAGCGCCGCCTGCGCTGCCACCGACCGTGCCTTTCTGCATCTGCTGGATCGAGATCGTGTTGTTGAGCCGATCGATTCTGGTGACCATTCCAGTCAAATCGTCGGCAAAGGCGCTGGATGCGAGCAGGCTGATGACCGCAGCGCCTGCGAGGATGAATTTCGTGGTTCCCATCGAGGCCTCCCGGCGTTCGAGATTCACATCGACAAGACATCCTAGAGCGATTTGGTTCCGGCAGATAGCGCGGCAATGGTTAAACGATGGCGTTGATACCGAGGGAACTTTTCAGAAGGCCGTCAGTGAGGCTGACGCTATTCCATCTCCTGCTGGATCACGCGTCCCAGCGCGAACAGGCGCTGGTCGATCGCGGTTGGAACCTCGCAGACGAACCGCACCACCTTGTTGCGGTCTTCGAAGATGCGCGTCTTCCAGATCAGCTCGTTGCTGAGGGCCTCGACCTTGGTATCGTCCCGCGACGCTGCGCCCTGGAGCGCCTGAAGCGCGATCGTTTCCTCGCGGATCTTGTCGGCGGCCTCGCGCTGCTTGCGGCTGACGCGCTCGAGCCCGTTCATCACCTGTGAGCGCTGGGCATTGAGCGTGTCGAACAGGCCGGCGAACAGCAGTTTTGCGTTCGTGCTCTTGTCGGAGGCGGAGCCGGCCAGAAAATCCTTTACCGCTTTCTCGGCCTCGTCCATCGGCGTCTTGCGCGCGGAGAGCTTTGAGACCAGCGCGGTAACCTTGGCATCGTCCTTCCATTTGGTCTCGGCATCGCCGAGTTCCGGGCCGGCCCAGACGGCGGCGAGCGAGATCTCCGGCACCTTGGCCTGCGCGCAGGGCCAATTAGGATAGCGCGGATCGGCTGCGCGCGCCGCCGTGCCCGCAACCGCGAGCGCCAGAACGGCGATGGCCACGATCCGAACAATCATCCTTCGCCTCCCGCAGGACCGCGCCGCGCCAGCCCGCGCGAGGGATCATAGGCCAGAATCGCGCCGATCATGAAGACGATTGTGCAGGTCGCCACCACCGCCAGCGAGATCCAGTTGATCTGCCCGTACAGGGCAAACCGGATCAGCTCGACCGCATGCGTGAACGGATTGGCCTCGCAGAGATAATAGAGATAGGGGCTGCCCTCCTGCACCCGCCAGAGCGGGTAGAGCGCCGATGAGGCAAAGAACATCGGAAAGATCACGAAGTTCATCACGCCGGCGAAGTTTTCGAGCTGCTTGATGCCGGAGGAGATCAGCATCCCTAGCGAGCCCAGCATCAGCCCGGACAGGATCAGCGCCGGCAGCACGGTGAAATATCCCGAGGGTGGTGGGGTGATGTCCCAGAACCAGGCGATCAAGAGGAACGCATAGACCTGGAGCAGCGACACCGCGGTGCCCGCGAGCAGCTTGCAGAACAACAGGAAGCCGCGCGGCAACGGGCTCACCAGCAGCGTGCGCATGTTTCCCATCTCGCGGTCATAAACCATCGACAGCGAGGACTGCATGCCGTTGAAGAGCTGGATCATCACCATCAGCCCGGGCGCGATATAGACCTCGTAGAGAATGTAGGTCTCGTAGGGCGGGATGATGGAGATGCCGAGCACCTGGCGGAAGCCGGCGGCGAAGATGAACAGCCAGACCAGCGGCCGCACCAGTGCGGAGACGAACCGTTCGCGCTGGTGCAGGAAGCGCAGCCCCTCGCGCCAGACGATGCCGGTGAGGCAGGTCATGTACTCACTGGCAGAGAAGCCGCGCGGCGCCTCGCGCGTGGTGATGCTGCTCATGCGCCGCCCCCCGGCATGGTTTGCGCGCCGGTCTGGCGCATGAAGGCGGTGTTGACGTCCTGTGCGCCGGCTTCCGCGACCACCCGGCTCATCGGCCCCTGCGCCAGCACCTTGCCCTGATGCAGCACCACGAGATCGTCGCCCGCCATGATCTCGTCGAACAGATGCGTGGCCCAGAGCACGCCGATACCTTGCTCGGTCACGAGCTGGCGGACATGGCTGATGATGTCGGCACGTGCCTTGACGTCGAGACCGACGGTCGGCTCGTCCAGCAGGAGCAGCCGCGGCCGGTGCAGCAGCGCACGCGCGATCTCGAGCCGCCGCATCTGGCCGCCGGAGAGATCGCGCACCTTGCTGGCGGCGCGCTCTTCGAGGCCGATGCGGCCGAGCAGCTCCGCGGCTCGCGCGCGGGCCTCGCGCCGGCTGATGCCGTGGAGGGCGGCGTGATAGAGCAGGTTCTGCGTCAGCGACAGATCGAGATCGAGCGTGCGCGGCTGGAACACGACGCCGAGCAGCCGCAGCGCCTCGCCGGGGCTTTTGCCGACGTCATGGCCGAAAATGCCGACGCGGCCGGCCTGGATCCCGAACAGCCGCGTGATCAGCGAGAACAGCGTGCTCTTGCCGGCGCCGTTGAGGCCGAGCAGTGCGGTGAAGCTCGCAGGCTGGACCTTGAAGGAGACGTCGATCAGCGCGCGCCGCGGGCCGTAGGCATGGCTGATGCCGTCGATCGACAGCGCCGCCACCGCTGCCGGGTCGGGCTTCGGCGCCTCGCGTGGTTCGGCGATGGGAGCAGGGCTGGTCATGGCGCGATCGTGATGCCCCAGGGCAGTTCGCCCACCTGAATGGTCTTGATCACCTTTTGCGCGGCGACGTCGATGACCGAAACATCGTTCGACACGCCATTGGTGGTGAGCAGGTATTTTTCATCCGGCGTGAATGCCATGTGCCAGACCCGCTGGCCGACCAGCAGGTATTTCGTCACCTTGCGCGTGGCGACGTCGACCACGGCGATGCGGTTCGCGGGGCCGAGCGCGACGAAGGCGGTCTTGTCGTCTTTGGTCATGCCGATGCCGACCGGCTGGATGGCCTCTTTTCGCAAGCCCGGAATCTCGAAATTGACCTTGCCGATCACCTCGTGTTTTCCGGGATCGATCACCGACACCGTGCCGCCGATCTCGGAGGACACCCAGACTTCGGAAGCGTCGTGCTTGAACTCGGCAAAGCGCGGCCGCGCGTCGACCAGCACGTTGGCGACGATCTGGCGCGACGAGGTATCGATGAAATGCGCCATGTTGGTCGTTTCCGACGTGTTGATCAGCGTCTTGCCGTCGGGGCTGATGGTCATGCCCTCGGGCTCGACGCCGACCTGGATGTCGCCGAGGCGGGCACGCTTCTCGAGGTCGATCACGGTCACCGTATTGTCGTTCTCGTTGGCGACATAGAGAATTTTTCCCGCCGCATCCTGGGCGAACAGCTCGGGGTCGGGGCCGGAAGGCAGGCTGTCCACCACGCTTTGCGTCTTGGCATCGATCATTTGGATAGTGTCGTCGTCACCGACCGCGACCATGACGAATTTTCCATCACGCGTGAAGTCGATGCCGCGCGGGCGCTGGCCGACCTTGATGGTCTTGGTCACGGTCCAGCTGTCGGTGTCGATCACCGACACCGTGTTGCTCTTCTCGTTCGAGACATAGGCGATGAACGCATGTGCGGGCGCGGTCGCCAGCGCCAGTCCCGCGAGAAGCCCAACACGCCACATCCGCAACATCTGATTCCTCATTTCAGCTTGCATTTGCTCTCCGGGCGATCGTAGCCGAGCGTGTCGAGCTCGGAGACCTGGTGCAGGAAACCTTCCTGCGGCGACACCGACACCACCATGCGGCCGTCGACCAGCAGGATCGGCTGG
>Ga0065165_1001539_pt1 | contig 24087 bp, 24 predicted proteins | sample AraplaMF_Cvi_mMF_FD_63813 | JGI IMG/M metagenome (GOLD analysis project Ga0065165, IMG submission 63813) | Arabidopsis root microbial communities from the University of North Carolina, USA - plate scrape MF_Cvi_mMF (version 2) (version 3) | ecosystem: Host-associated > Plants > Roots >... | reverse complement strand
CTAGAAGGAGCGGTGGGCGGCTGCGGTAACTTGATTAACCTGGGTCTACACGAAACATCAGTGCGTTTACGTAGCGGCTGCTTCAACGTGCCGTGGCCGAGAGGACTTTCAGTGACCTAGGCCAGCTTTTGCTCTTCGTTCCTGCACACCTCACGCCATCACCCCTCTCCCCTCCGGGGAGAGGGCAGGGTGAGGGGCGGGGCGGAGTGGTGCGCTGAAGGTCGCGGCAAGCGGCTGCAGATGAATTAGCTGAGTTTAACTGGCGTCAGCACTGGCTTGCGCGGACTGATGCGGTAGACGCAGCGGCGGGCCCCTGCGAGCAGGTGCTGTTCGCGTTTCACGCTTGCTTCTTCGCCGAGCACTTCCTGGAACAGCTCCAGCTCCGCGCGGCAGAAACCCTGGCAGGCGCGCGCGGCGGAGCAGATCGGGCAGTGGTCTTCGATCAATAGCCAGTCGCGGCCGTCTTTTTCCGCGCGGGCCATGTAGCCCTCGCGATCGCGGATGGCGGCGAGGCGGCGGATGCGGTCGGCGAGGGTGCGTGCGCTTGCGGTGGTCTGCAGGTACTGGCGGCGGTTTTCTTCGCGGCGGGCGTCGACCAGTTGGTCGACGCCGGCTTCGCCGAACAGGGCGCGGACGGAGGCGATCAGGTCGACGGCCAGTTGTGCATGGGCGTCGGGGAAGCGGGCGTGGCCGGTGGCGGTGAGGGACCACAGCTGGCGGGGGCGGCCGGCACCGGTGGAGCGTTCCTGTTCGCCGGCGATCAGTTGCTCGTCCAGCAGCTTCTGCACCTGCTGGCGGATCGCCTCGGTGCTGACGCCCAGGGCTTCGGCCAGGGCGGTGCTGCCTTGCGGGCCGAAGGTCTTGAGCTGGCGCAGGATGCGTTCGCTGGTTTCGATATTATCCAAGCTCATGCTTGTTTAATTCCCGTGGTCGGGTTTAATATCCCAAGTCATAACTTGGATATTGGCGCGCCCGGCGCGCATTGTCGAGGAAAGCATGGCAACGGCGATGGCTTCCGCCTCCTGGGCGGATCTTCTTTCGGGGCGCAACGGCGTCCGTTCGGTGGCGCTGGCGGGTGGCACGGCGCTGCATGCGGTCAATATCTACGTGGTGACCACGATCATGCCGTCGATCGTGCGAGATATCGGCGGGCTGGCGTACTACGCCTGGAACACCATGGTATTCGTGGTCGCTTCGATCATCGGCGCCACGCTGGCGGCGGCGCTGGCGGGGCGCTTGGGCGGAAAGGGCGCGTACTTGCTCGGGTTGGCGGTGTTCTCCGTCGGCGCGCTGGTCTGCGCAGCCGCACCGTCGATGCCGTGGCTGCTGGCGGGCCGCAGCCTGCAGGGGCTGGGCGGTGGCGTGCTGGTGTCGCTGGCTTATGTGCTGATCCGCCAGGTGTTCGAGCCGGCCTTGTGGTCGCGTGCGATGGGGCTGGTCTCGGCGATGTGGGGCATCGCCACCTTGTCGGGGCCGGCGATCGGCGGCGTGTTCGCGCAGCTGGGCGAATGGCGCTGGGCGTTCTGGAGCCTGCTGCCGGCGGTGGCGGTGCTGGGCGCTATCGTGCTGGCCTGGCTGCCCTCCGCGCCGGCGGGCGGCGAGCGCGCGGCGGTGCCGGGCGGGCGCCTGGCGTTGCTCGCCTTGTCGGTGCTGGCGGTGTCGATGGCCAGCCTCGCCGCGTCGCGCGCCCTGCAATGCCTGGGTATCGGCATCAGCCTCGCGCTGGCGGCCTTGATCGTGCGCGCGGATCGACATGCGCAGGTACGCCTGCTGCCGACCGGCTCGTATGCGCCTTCGCGTCTGCGCTCGCTCTATCTGGTGATGGCGCTGCTGGTGATCGGAAGCACGGTCGAGATCTTCGTGCCGTATTTCCTGCAGACCATCCTCGGCCACGAGCCGCTGGAAGCGGGCTATCTCACCGCGGTGATGGCGGCCGGCTGGAGCTTCGGTTCCATGCTCAGCGCCGGCCGCGACCGTGCGTTCGGCGCGCGCTGCATCCGCTTCGGGCCGCTGCTGATGGCCGTGGCGCTGGCCTTGCTCGCCTGGCAGTTGCAGCGGCCGGCCGCCGCGGCGCAAGGCATCGGTTTCGGCGCGCTCTGTGTGTTCCTCGCCTGCGTCGGGCTCGGCATCGGCATGGCCTGGCCGCATCTGCTCACGCGCCTGCTGGAAGCGGCACCGGCGGAAGAGGGCGCGCTGGCTTCTTCGTCGATCTCGACGGTGCAGCTCTATGCGATGTCGCTCGGCGCGGCGGTGGCCGGCTGGGTGGCGAATGCCGCCGGCCTCAGCGAGCCGGGCGGCGTGCCCGGTGCGCGCGCCGCGGCGCTGTGGCTGCTCGGCGGCTTCGCGCTGCTGGTCGCGCTGGGCCTGCCGGTCGCGCGGCGCGCGGCGCCGGCCCGCGCCTGAATTCCTCCCCCAACAAAGCACCCCAAGGAACGCTACGCATGGCTATCGAACTGCTGCCGCTGCCTTACGAGCTCAACGGCTTGGCGCCGCATATTTCCGCGGAAACGCTGGAATACCACTACGGCAAGCACCACCGCGCCTACGTCACCAACCTCAACATGCTGATCGCCGGCAGCGAACTCGAAAATCTGGAGCTGGAGGAGATCGTGCGCCGCGCCTCCGGCGCGATCTTCAACAACGCCGCGCAAGCCTGGAACCACAGCTTCTACTGGAACTCGATGAGCCCGCGCGGCGGCGGCGCGCCGCAAGGCCTGCTGGCCGACCTGATCGTGCGCGACTTCGGTTCGCTCGACGCGTTCAAGGAAGCGTTCGCCAAATCGGGCGCCGCGCAGTTCGGCTCGGGCTGGACCTGGCTGGTGCAGCGGCCGGACGGCCAGCTGGCCATCGTCAACACCGCCAACGCCGATACGCCGCTGACCGGCGCCGACCGCCCGCTGCTGGTGGCCGACGTGTGGGAACACGCCTACTACATCGACTACCGCAACGCCCGCGCGAACTACCTGCAGGCGTTCTGGCAGCTGGTGCACTGGGAGTTCGCGGCCGACAACCTGGCCTGAGCGGCGCGCCGGGAAAACTACACACCAAGAAAACCACACGCTAAAAGAACCATAAGGTGCGGTCGCTACGCTCAGGCGTCGACCGCCACCTTGCCGGGACTTTGCGCATGAAAAAGCCGTCCATCCGCCTGCTGCCGCTGCTGCTCGCCGCCACCGTGCTGCCCGCGCTGGCCGCGCCTTCCGAAGCGCCGTATGCCGTCGCCGCGCGCCATGCGCTGGGCGGACCGGGCGGCTGGGATTACCTCAGCCTCGATGCCGCCGCGCATCGCCTCTATATCGCCCGCGACGACCGGGTGATGGTGATGGATACCGCCAGCGGCAAGCTGGCCGGCGAAGTAGCCGGCATGCAGCATGCGCACGGCGTGGCCTTGTCGCCGTCCACGCACGAGGCCTTCGTCAGCAGCGGGCGCGGCGACGAAGTCACCGTGTTCGATACGCAGACGCTCAAAGTCACCCGGCATATCGCGGTCAGCGGCAAGAACCCGGATGCGATCCTGTTCGACGGCGCTTCCGGCCATCTGCTGACCATGAACGGCCGCAGCAACAACCTCAGCGTGATCGACGCGCAGGCCGGCAAGGAGCTGTCCACCGTCGCGCTGCCGGGCCGGCCGGAATTCGCGGTGGCCGACGGTAACGGCCTGCTGTATCTGAATCTGGAAGACAAGAACGCGCTGGCGCGCGTCGACCTCAAGGCCGGCAAGGTCACCGCGGTATGGGCGATGGCGCCGTGCGACGGGCCGACCGGCCTTGCGCTCGATGCGGCGCACGGCCGTCTGTTCTCGGTATGCGACAACGGCTGGCTGATCGTCACCGACGCGCACGACGGCCACCAGGTGGCGAAGGTGGAGATGGGCAAGGGCCCCGACGCGGTGATCTACGATGCCGCGCGCCACACCGTGCTGGGTTCGGCGGGCGAGGACGGCGTGCTCAGCGTGGTGGCGCAGGACGATGCCGATCATTACCGCCTGCTCGGCAACCTGCCCACGCAGAAGAGCGCGCGCACCATGGTGCTGGATCCGTCCACCCACGAGGTCTATCTCGCCGCGGCGGCAGCCAGCGGCAAGGGCAAGCCGGTAGAGGGTTTTCAGGTGCTGGTCGCCGCGCCGCACTGAGCGCGGCGCCATGGCCGGAGAGGGCGCCGCGGCATTATGATTCCGCTCATGCCCACGACCTCTCCCCCCGTGTTCCGCCCGGCCCTCGCGGCCGACGTTCCCGCCATCGTCGCCCTCGTCGAATCCGCCTACCGCGGCGATTCGGGCCGGCTCGGCTGGACCACCGAATCGGACCTGCTCGACGGCCGCCGCACCAATGTCGAAGGCGTGGCCGAGCTGCTGGCGCAGGCCGACAGCGTGGTGCTGCTGGCCGAGCGCGATGGCGAGCTGCTGGCCTGCTGCCACGTGGAGCGCCAGGGCGAGGCCGGCTATTTCGGCATGTTCGCGGTCAATCCGCTGCTGCAGAACGGCGGCATCGGCAAGGCCCTGCTGGCCGAGGCCGAGCGCCACGCGCGCGAGCGCTGGCAGTGCCTGGCCATGCGCATGACGGTGATCGAGCAGCGCGCGGAACTGATCGCCTGGTACGAGCGCCGCGGCTACCAGCGCACCGGCGAATACCGTCCGTTCCCCTATGGCGACGAGCGCTTCGGCATTCCGCGCCGCGACGACCTGCGCTTCGAATGGCTGGTCAAGACGCTCGCCGGAGGCACGGCGTGAGCGAGGACGTCAGCGGCTGGACCTACGTCGGCACGCGCGCGGAACTGCTGCCCGGCGAGTTCAAGGTCGTGTACGACGAAGTCACCCAGGAACCGATCGCCATCTACAACATCGATGGCGAACTCTACGCGGTGCAGGACCTGTGCACGCACGACGGCGGCGACCTCGCCGGCGGCGACGTGCATGGCTTCGAAGTGGAATGCCCGCGCCACGGCGCACGCTTCGACCTGCGTACCGGCGCGGCATTGTGCCCGCCGGCCTATGAGCCGATCGCGAAGTTTCCGGTACGCGAAGCCCTCGGCGGGATCTGGACGCGCGACGACCGCGAGTGAGGTTTACGCTTCGAAGCTGGCGTAGGTTGGGGTGAGCGCAGCGAACCCCAACGTTGCGCGGCGCTGCCAGGCATGGTGTTGGGGTTCGCTGCGCTCACCCCAACCTACGGCGTGAATACAACATGGACGGCGACCGCGGATAAGCGCGTCCACGCCGCGCTGGCGTTTCTTTCATGCGCTCTTGTCCGCGCGCTGCCTAGCATGGGCCGACACTCCGCAGCAGGAGCAGCGATCCATGCGCGAACCCGACAGCTTCATGCTCGACCCGCACGACTGGGTGCCCAACCATCCGCGCCTGCCGGTGTTGATTTATCGCAGTGTGCTGGAAGCGATGGATGGCGAGGCCACCGCCGCCGCGTTCGAGGCGATGTTCAGCCGCCACGGCTGGCCGCCACGCTGGCGCAACGGCGTATACGGTTTCCATCACTACCACTCCACCGCGCACGAAGTGCTGGGTTTCGCCCGCGGTTCCGCGCGGCTGCTGCTGGGCGGCCCGGGTGCGCGCGAAGTGGATGTCGGGGCAGGCGACGTCGCGGTGCTGCCCGCCGGCACCGGGCACTGCAAGATGTCCGGCAGCGAGGATTTCCTGGTGGTCGGCGCGTATCCGCCGCAGCAGGATTGGGATATCTGCCGCGAGGCGGCCACGGACGTGATGCTGCACCGTATCGCGGCCTTGCCGTTTCCCGCGTCCGATCCGGTGCAGGGAAGCGATGGCGCGCTGACGCGCCTGTGGCAGCCGTCGGCCTGAACCTACGGCGCGAAGCGGTAGACCAGGGCCATCGAGCCGGTGAACTGGTCGGCGGTGCCGAAGCCGCGCACCAGCGGGCTGTCTTCCGCGTTGCCGAGCAGGCGCGCATAAGAGAGCGAGAACACCGTGGCCAGATGGCGGCCCAGCGGAATCAGGCCGTCGTATTCCAGCCCCACCTGCTGGCTGCCGCCGCCCGGCTGCCACGGCGCCACGCCCAGCGCGGCGGCTTCCACCGCCGACAGGCCGAAGAAGCGGCGCATCGCCGGGCCGTTCATCCACTGCCATTGCAACTGCAGGCCGTGCTCGTAGCGGCCGATCGGCGGCAGCGCGGTAAAGGCGTACAGATTGAAATAAGCGCCGGCGCCCAGCGTGTCGTGCGCGGCATTCATGCCCACGTTCTGCGCTTCGCTGAAGTCGTATTCCACATAGCCGCCCGCGTTGAGCCGCGGCGACAGCGAGGTGACCTTGCCGCCGAGCCGGCCGAGATCCTCGTGGCTGCGGCCCCACTGGTAGTTGCCGTACAGGCCGCCGTGCAGATGCTCGCCCATGATCAGGTCGAGCGTAGCGCCGTCGTCGGTGGACAGCGTGATGCGGTCGCCGAGCTTGGCCTGCACGTAGGGCGCGAGCTGGTCGCGGTGCGCGCGCGAACCCTGCCAGGCCGGCAGGCGGATAAAGCCGGCGCCGACCAGGTCGGCGTCGCTGGCCGAGGCGACGGTGTCGTCCGCGCGGCAGGGCGCGGCGATACCGAGCAGGGCGGCGCAGGCGGACGCCGCGAGCCAGCGGGCGAACGCACTCACGGCTGTTTCGGCTCCGCGTTCTTCGCGCCCGCATCGCCCGCGCTGAAACGCACCAGCACGCGCTGGCCGATGCGCGCCGAGGCCGGCGGCGGCTGGTCGAAGGCGAGCACGCATTCCACCGTGCGCGTGTTGGCGCGCACCAGCGGGTCGTCTTCCAGCGCGCTGGCGCCGAACACGGTGCCGATGCGCAGCACGTGCGCACTGAGGTTGGGCATGCCGCTGCCGCTGTCGTCCACCACCTCGGCGCGCATGCCGGTGCTCACCGCGCGCACGAAGGATTCGTTGAGCTCGGCGCGCACCAGGCGCGGCTGCTCCGGCAGCAGCACGAAGGCCGGACCGCCCTGCGGCGAAGCGGTGGCGCCGGGCTGGATCAGGCGCTGCACGATCTCGCCGTCCACCGGCGCCAGCAGGCTGCGCTGGGCCAGCTCGTAGCGCGCGCCGGCCAGCTTCTGCGCGGCCAGCGCGGCATTGGCGCGCGCATTGGTCAGCTCGCCCTGCAATTGCCGCGAAGCCTCGCGCGCATCGTCGGCGCTCTGCGCGTCACCGGCGCCGGCCTTGGCGGCGGCTTCCAGGCGCTCGGCGCGCTGGTCGGCGGCCTTCATGCGCGATTCGAGCAGGTCGGCCTGGGCCTGGGCCTGCTTCTGTTCCGCCTCGGCCGAGGTGACGGCGAGCTTCGACGGTTCGGTGTCGAGCATGGCCAGCAGCTGGCCCTTCTTCACACGGTCGCCTTCGTGCACCTTGATCTCGGCGACCACGCCGTCGCGCGGCATGCTCAGCTTGAGCAGGCCGCCTTCGATATCGATCTTGCCGCGCGCCACCGCGGCATACGGCGAGACGGCCGGCGCCGGTTTGCCGGTGTCGACGTCGTCGCGCGAGCAGCCGGCCAGCGCGAGCGCGGCGGCGAGGGCGAGCAGGGGGAGGGAGCTCGAAAAGAGCGGGCGCGAACTCATGATGCGGATTCCTTGAGGCCCGGAACGGCGTCCGGCAGCGAGGGCTGGCTGCGGTCGCTGAGGATGCGGCCGTCCTCCATGGCGAGGACGCGGTCGGCATGGCCGACCAGGCGCGGATCGTGGCTGACGCACAGCACGGTGGTGCCGTGCGCGCGGGCGATGCGGTGCAGGATGTCGATGATGGTCTGGCCGTTGGCGGCGTCGAGCGCGCTGGTGGGCTCGTCGGCGAACAGCAGCTCCGGTTCCTTGGCCAGCGCGCGGGCGATCGCCACGCGCTGCTTCTCGCCGCCGGAGAGTTCCGACGGGCGCAGGCGCATGCGCGGACCTAAGCCCACTTCTTCCAGCGAGGCCACCGCGCGGCGGCGCGCCTCGCGCGGTGCCAGGCCCAGGTAGCTCAGCGGCAGTTCCACCTGTTCCACCGCATTCAAAGCCGGAAACAGATTGAAGCCCTGGAACACGAAGCCGGTGTGCAGCAGGCGGAAGCGTTCCAGTGCACGGATGTCGAGCTGGCCCAGGTCCTGGCCCAGCGCGGTGACCTGGCCGGCATCCGGGCGCTGCAGGCCGCTGAGGATCGCCAGCAAAGTGCTCTTGCCGCAGCCGGAGGGGCCGGAAATCAGCGTGAGTTCGCCGGAGCGCATGTCCAGCGTGAGGTCGTGCAGCACGGTGCTGCGCACGCGGCCGGACTCGAACGACTTGGCCACGCCGCGCGCCTGCAGCGAGATGGTGGAGGAAGGCATGCCCGCGTTCATCGCAACAGGCTCGCCGGATCGGCGCGGCGCAGGCTGCGCATCGCCGCGAGGCCCGACACGATGGCCAGGCCCATGCCCAGCAGCAGGCAGGCGGCCACGGTGATCGGGTCCAGCGCCACCGGCACGCTGCGGCTGCGCGCGAAGGCGAAGAAGATGCCGCCCAGCAGTGCGCTGCCGACCAGGCCGATCGCGCCGACCCAGAACGCCTGCTCCATCACCACTTTGCGCAGCGCGCCGACACCCACGCCCAAGGCATTGAGCGTGGCGTATTCGCGCACCGAGCCGATCACCGCCGCGACCAGGGTCTGGCTGGTGATCACCGCGCCGACCAGGAACACGATGCCGGCCAGGAACAGCACGCCGGCGCCGGCGCCGGTGTCGAACATCCAGTAGAGCTGCGAGCGGCGGGCGAAATCGCGCGCGGTCCACACGTCGTAGCTGCCGAACGAGGTGGTGCCGCGCAGGCGCGCGGCCACCGCGGCGGCCTGGTCGGGGTCGTGCACCTTGGCCACGAAGTAGGTCATGCGGGTGGCATTGGCCGGGTCGGTATCGAGTTCGGCGGCGGTGGCCAGCGAGGCCACCACGTTGACGCCGCCCAGCGCGCGCAGGCCGCTGCTGACGCCGACCACGCGCACGCGGTGGCCGTTGATCACCGCCTTGTCGCCCACCTGCACGCCGAGGCTGCCGAGGTCGGCGCGATCGACGATCACCGCGCCGGGCTCGTTGAGGCGCGCGCGCAGCGCGGCGGGCAGGGCGTGCGCGAACATCATGCCGTCGGCGCGGGTGTCGATGCCGGAGACGAACACCGAGACGCCGCCGGTGTCGCTGGGGCCGCGCCAGTCGGCGTCGACCCAGTGGAAAGGCTCGACCTGGGTCACCGCCGGATCCATGCGCAGGCGCATTTCCACGCCGGCGTCGATCGGCCGTCCCAGGTTCACGCTCTGCGTGCCCGGGTAGCCGGCCCACAGGTCGGCGGAGGAGCCGGTGATGTACACGCTGGCGCTGCCGAAGATGCCCAGCACCAGGGCCGCCTGCAGCAGCTGCAGCAGGCCGGCGAAGCCGACCGCGAGGATGGCGGGCAGGAAGCGGCGCCATTCGTAGACCAGGGTCTTGCGGGCCAGCGCCACCATCAGTTGGCGCTCCGCGGCGGCGGGGGCGGCGGCATCGGCGCGCCGCCCAGGGCCTTGTAGAGCGAGACGTAGGCGAGGTCGCGCGCGGCGATCGCGCTGGCCAGTTCCAGCTCGGCGCGGTGGCCTTCGATCAGGCTGTCCTGCACCTCCAGCTTGCTGCCCAGGCCGAGCTCGGCGCGCTTGCGCACCGCGTCGCCGCCGCCGCGCGAGGCGTCGGCGGCCTGCTGCAGCGCCTGTTCGCGGCCGCGCAGCTGCTCCAGGTCGCCCAGCGCCACTTCGGTTTCGGCCACGCCCTGCAGCACGGCCTGGCGGTAGGCCAGCAGGGCGGCGTTGAGTTCGTGGTCCTTGGCGTGCGCCAAGGCCACGCGCTGGCCCCAGTCGAACAGCGGAATGTCGATGACCGGGCCGGCCGAGAAGATGCCCTCGTGGTTGCGCGCGCGGTGGTTGGTGGCGATGTTGATCGACCACTGGATCGACGAGCCGAAACCGATGTGCGGGTAAATGTCCTTGCGCGCCAGGCCCAGCTCGCCGGCGGCGCGCAGTACCTCGGCCTCGGCGCCGGCGATCTCCGGCCGCGCGCGCAGCAGGTCGGCCGGCGCGGCGGTGAGCTGCCAGGCGCCCAGGCGCGGCTGCGCGCCGGCTTCGAGCCAGGCCGGGTCGGGTTCGTTCTGGCCCAGCAGCACGGCCAGCTGCTGCGCGCTGGCGTTGATCGCCTGGCGCGGCTCGGACAGCGCGGCCTCGGCGCGGGCCAGCTCGGCCGACGCGCGCGCCGCTTCCGTGGGCGGCGCCAGCTTCAGGTCGACCCGGGTCTGCAGCAGGCGGGCCTTTTCCCGCTGGGCGTCGCGGATGCCCAGCAGCAGGGCTTCCTGGCGCTGCGCCGAGCGCAGTTCCACCCAGCGGCGGGTGACTTCGGCCACCAGCGAGACCTGGGCGCCGCGCAGCGCGGCCTGGGTGCCGTTGAGCTGGCCGTCGGCGACGCGCCTGCTGCTCTGCCAGGCGCCGAACAGCGGGAATTCCCAGCTGGCGTCGAAGCCGACCATGAAATAGGAGGCGCTGGTGTCCGGATTCACCACGTCGTTGGTGCGTGCGTGGAGATTGGGCAGGTAGCCGTCGCGCGAGTGGCCGTTGAGCTGGCGGGCCGCCTGCAGGCGTTCGGCGGCCTGGGCCACGTCGAGGTTGTTGGCCAGCGCGCGGTCGATCAGCCCGTCCAGCGCCGGATCGCCCAGCGCCTGCCACCAGCCGCGCAGGTCGGCCGCGGGCGGCGCCACGTTGGCGGGGGCGTTGCGCCAGGCCTCGGGCAGGGACGGCTTCAGCGCCGGCACGGGGGCGACCGAGCAACCGGCCAGCAAGGTACCGAGAAGCGCGCAAAGCAGCACCGGCGCGAGGCGTCCGATACGCGCGTTCGACGGTGGAATAGCGGTTGAGAACACGTCTTTCCCGGTCATCGGCGGAGGGTGGCTGCCTGGTCGCGGCCGCCTGGGAACCCGCGCCTGGCGGCCCGGCCGGGTGGGGCCGGCGAGCCAAGCCGTGCAGGGTATCGGCCTATGGTGACAGACAGCAATGGCATGAGCGGCGAGCATAACGTCCGGTGTCTTATGTTGGGCTTCGGATACATGACTTCCGGCGGGGTGAATCCGGAAAGGGGGCCGAAAGGGGTGCACGCCTAAGGTTCAGGTATCGTGAACCCTGGAGTCACCGCGTGACGGCTTGGAACATCCTCTGCGACTTCGACGGCACCATCTCCGTCGAGGACGTGATCGACTCGCTGCTGGACCGTTTCGGCCGTCCCGGCTGGGAAGCGCTGGAGCAGGACTGGCGTGCGGGCCGCATCGGTTCGCGCGAGTGCATGAGCGGCCAGGTCGACCTGCTGGACATGAGCCGCGCGCAGCTGGACAAGCACCTGGAAGGCCTGTGGATCGACCACGCCTTTCCGGCCTTCGTCGCCAGGACGCGCGAGCTGGGTACGCCGATCCGCGTGGTCAGCGACGGCCTCGACTACGCCATCCACAAGATTCTCGGCCGCTACGGCCTGGACGACCTGCCGCTGGCCGCCAACCACCTGGCCCCGGCCGAGCCGCCGCGCCAGTGGCAGCTGACCTCGCCGTTCCAGGCCGAGGGTTGCCGCAGCGGCACCTGCAAGTGCGCCTGCGTGGCCCAGGCCCGCAGCGGCGGCGCCAAGACCCTGCTGATCGGCGACGGCGCCTCCGACTTCTGCGCGGCCGACCGCGTCGACTTCGTGTTCGCCAAGCACCGCCTGATCGAGCATTGCCGCGCCGCCGGCATCCCCTACGTGCCGATCACCGGTTTCGAAGATGCGCTGGAACTGCTGCCGCGCCTGCTCGATGGCAGCCTGCTCGCCGAGCATGCCCGTCCGGCGCCGGCCGTCGCCGCGGGCTGTGGCCCGCGGTTGCGCCCGTCATTGACTTAGCAAGACCCTGCCTTTCCCCATTTCGGATTTCTCGATGAACGCTTACGACCCCAACGCCGCCACCGGTGTGATTCCCGACGCGCAGCTGCTGGCCGACGAGGCGCAGTACAGCTCCTTCGGCGACACCGTGCACTATGTGGACCCGCCGAAGATCTTCCGCCACGGCCAGGGCAGCTGGATGTACGACACCGCCGGCGTGCCGTTCCTCGACCTGCAGATGTGGTACTCCGCGGTCAACTTCGGCTACGGCAACAAGCGCCTCAACGACACCTTGAAGGCGCAGATCGACACGCTGCCGCAGGTGGCCAGCCAGTACCTGCACCAGACCCGCATCGAGCTGGCCAAGACGATTGCCGTCGATGCGCAGCAGAAGTTCGGCCTGAAGGGCCGCGTGCACTTCAACGTGGGCGGCGCGCAGGCGGTCGAGGATTCGCTCAAGCTGGTGCGCAACTACAAGAACGGCAAGAGCCTGATGTTCGCCTTCGAGGGCGGCTACCACGGCCGCACGCTCGGCGCGTCGTCGATCACCTCCAGCTACCGCTACCGCCGCCGCTTCGGCCACTTCGGCGAGCGCGCAATGTTCATCCCGTTCCCGTATCCGTTCCGCCGCCCGAAGGGCATGACGCCGGAGGAATACTCCGACGCCTGCGTGCGCCAGTTCGAGCGCCTGTTCGAGACGGAGTACAACGGCGTGTGGGACCCCAAGGTCAACCAGGCCGAATACGCCGCCTTCTACGTGGAACCGATCCAGGGCACCGGCGGCTACGTCATTCCGCCGAAGAACTTCTTCAAGGACCTGAAGAAGGTGCTGGACAAGTACGGCATCCTGATGGTGGTCGACGAGATCCAGATGGGTTTCTGGCGCACCGGCAAGCTGTGGTCGATCGAGCACTTCGGCGTGACGCCGGACGTGATCGTGTTCGGCAAGGCGCTGACCAACGGCCTGAATCCGCTGTCCGGCCTGTGGGCGCGCGAGGAGATGATCAATCCGGAGATCTTCCCGCCGGGCTCCACCCACTCCACCTTCAACTCCAACCCGCTCGGTACGTCGCTGGGCCTCGAAGTCATCAAGATGGGCTACGAGCTCGACTACGAGACCAACGTGGCGAAGAAGGGCGCGCACTTCCTGGACGCGCTGAAGGACCTGCAGAAGCGCCACAAGGAAATCGGCGACGTCGACGGTCTTGGCCTGGCGCTGCGCGCGGAAATCTGCACCGACGACGGCTTCACCCCGAACAAGGCGCTGCTGGACAAGATGGTCGACATCGGCCTGGCCGGCGACCTGGAGCACAACGGCAAGAAGATCGGCCTCGTGCTCGACGTGGGCGGCTGGTACAAGAACGTGATCACCTTCGCGCCCTCGCTGGACATCACGCACGAAGAGATCGACTTGGCCATCGCGCTGCTGGATCAGCTGCTGACCAAGGCCAAGAAGTCGATGTAAGGCTTTGCCGCCGCGGATGTGCCATGCGCGTCCGCGGCGGTGGGTGAGAAGTTTTTTTGTCGATATTTCCCATGCAGGGGAAGCTGGCAAGCAAGGCGGCGCTTCGGTGCCGCCTTTTTTTGTGCGCGAGTGGACGCCTTATTTTCCATGGCGAGTTTTCCCGCTGAGAGCGATATGTGAATTCGTCCATCGCATGGGCGCGTTTTTACTAATTATCCGAATTCGCATTCGGTGAGCGGTTATCTGATTTTTTCCCGTTCCTTTCCCACCTAGCATCAAGTCTCCACATGCGCCGGGATGCGCGGAGGGGCGCGATATCTGTTTCCACGGCGGGGTTGCACCGGTCCATCAAAAAGGCCGGATGTGGAGTTGTGCACGCTAATAACGGGAGATCTGGAATGAATGGGTTTTATCGCGCTTTTCGATATACAAGAAATACACGGAGCATGCTTGCGCCGGCACAGCGAGGGCAGGGAGACCGGCGAAGAGGTTTTCGGCAGCGGCGGCGCCTTCCCTTGACAGGGGCGGGCCTGTGGCTCATCGGGGCCGCGCTGGCAGCGCATGCGCCCGCTGGCCGCGCGAGGGAAATGCTCTATATCAATGACAACGACGACACCAGCTGCGGCGTGTTCAACGAATCCCTCGGCAGCCAGATAGCCAGCGCGGTCTGCAATATCGGCAGCCTTGCCGAGCTGCGCGCGCAGGGCGTGGTGGTCGGGGCGATGGTCGTCAACAGCAAGGGTACGTTCGTCAATGGCGGGCTTTCGATCGGCGGCGCGTTCGATGTGGGGTCGAACCAGATCCACGCCCTGCAGGCCGGCACCTTGGCCACCGACGCCACCAATGTCGGCCAGTTGTCGCCGATGGTGGATGCGCTCGGCGGCGGAGCGAAGCTCGATACCTCCAGCGGCGCCGTGTCCGGTCCCGCCTATGTGCTGGCCAATGGCGGCACGCGCACCACGGTAGGCGGTGCCTTGAGCGGGCTCGATGGCGCCATCACCGACAACAAGGACAACATCACCGGCTTGCAGAGCCTGATCGCGCAGGATGCGCTCAGCGGGACGATCCGCCTGGGCGGGACGCTGGGCGGCAACGCGGTCGACCTGTCCAGCAAGAGCGGCGGCAGGACGCAGACACGCCAGTTGACCGGCTTGTCCGAAGGCGCCCTGTCGAGCATCAGCACGGATGCGGTGACCGGCGCCCAGCTCCACGCCACCAATCAGAACGTCGCCGGCAACCGCAGCGACATCAGCCTGCTGCAGAACCGCATCGATAACGGCCTCGCCGGCCTGGTGCTGCAGGACGCAGCCACGCGAACCGTCACCGTGGCTGCCGCCAGCGATGGCGGCGCGGTCGACTTCACCGGCACCGACGGCGTGCGCGTGCTCAGCGGCGTCGCCGACGGCAAAGCTGATCATGATGCGGTGACGATCGCTCAATTGAAGGCGGTAGGCCTGGTCGGCCCGGAGGGCAACACGCTGGCCGCACTGGTGTACGACGACCTCGCGCTGGGCAGCGCCACCCTGGGCGGCACGCATGGCACGGTGATCCGCAATCTCGCGGCCGGCACGGTGGCGCTGGGCAGCATGGAGGCCGTCAACGGCGGCCAGCTCTACGACCTGCGGGTGGAGTTGGGCGATCAGATCGGCGTGTTGAATGGCCGCGTCGATACGCTCAACGTGAAAGTCGACGCGCTCCATCCGGTGCTGGTTAAGGACCCGGTTCCCGGGGGCAGGAACGAACCCGCCATCGCGCCGGGCACGGCACTTGGCAGTACCGCCGTCGGTGCCGGCGCTGGCGCTACCGGAAGCGGCAGCACCGCGGTGGGCACGGGCGCAAGCGCGACGGGTACCGACAGCACGGCGCTCGGCTCGAACAGCACCGCCAGCGGCAACGGTGCCGTGGCGGTAGGCGCTCACTCGGTGGCCGACCGCGACAACACCGTCTCGGTCGGCTCAGCCGGCAACGAACGCCAGATCGCCAACGTGGCCGCCGGCACGGCGCGCACCGACGCGGCGAACTGGGGCCAGGTCCAGGACGCCGTGCGTGAAGTGCAGCACTGGGTGCGCGACCGCTTCCGGCAGGCGAGCCGGCTGGCCAATGCCGGTACGGCAGCGGCGCTGGCGGCGACCAACGTGCCGCAGGCCTACGCGCCCGATCAAAGCGCGCTCGGTGCGGGCATCGGCAGCTTCAAGGGACAGTCGGCACTGGCGGTAGGCCTGTCGACGATCACGCCGGGCGGCCGCTGGGTGCTCAAGGGTAGTCTCACCGGCAATACACAAGGTGATGTGGGGATGGGGGTGGGCGCGGCGATGGTTTGGTAGTCCCGGCCTGCCTCAAGCTTGCTATCTTGGATCGGGCGTCTCGGCGTCCGGTCTCATGCGGAGTGCAATGAATCGTTGAGGCCTTCCATGGCGAAGGCCTCAATCCATAGTTGATAGGTTATGAGTATCCGATTTTGTGATCGGATCTGCCCGATGGTGTCTCGTTCCCCGATCGATGCGGTTTTGCTTCACTGGTAAGAGAAGGTGAACGTAGTCCTGGCATTGACCGCGCCAACGGGAAACTGAGCTCCGGGATTATGGGCATAGAACGCCCTGAAATTCAGGCTCATTGCGCCATTTGGTGTACTTCCGATCTTGATCTGATTGATGGTGCCAGCAGTTGGAGAATCCGGCCCCAGCTTTATTCGTATCTGCTCATCAGCCGAGCTTCTGTACTGGATTCCCACTCCGTAGGTATCGCCTGCATTGGGTGCACCTGTGGCCCTGACTATTTCGCCCGTGTTGGCTGGATTGTTCGCATCGGTGAAAGTCATGAACAACTGCGCACCAGCGGAACAGCTCAGTGAAATACTGAACGGCACGAACCCTGAGCCATAGCCCCCGTTTTCATCGGTGCTGTTGGCGTTTGCAGTAGCTATCGAGATATTGGGAAGAGTCACCGTTTGGGTTGCATTGGTCACGGTGCAAGTCGTGAGAGTGGGTTGTGCGATGGTGTAGCTAATGGTGATAGCGCTGGTGTCTGCGTTCTGATTGGCCCACGCTTGGTTATAGACGCGCGTATAGAGCTTGATGGATTGCGATCCGGCGACGGGCTTTTCGGTTACTTTGACGAGTTCGAGCGCCCCATGCCAACTGAAACTGGTTTGCCCCGCCGGTGCAGCTCCGAGGTTTGCCGCGTTCGCCGTGCCGCCTACCGTGCCTATGGGCATTGCATTACCCGAGGCGTCCAGGATGCGAAAGCCGATACCCGAGGGGCCGCCGGAGATGGTGTAGACATTGCTCAACCCTGGAACGGCCGTGACGGCTTCGTAGCCTCCCATGGCCCACGACTGTCCGCCGGTGATGGTTGTAGAGGGACAGCTCACGGAGAGTGATATCGACTGCTTTCCTCCGGGAATGGCCGCACCCAGTGGAAGGTCCCGCGGAATGTTCAAATTGGAAAGACTTACGCTCGATCCGAGCGTCGGTGTGCCGGTTCCCCTGCAATCCGAGGTTGCTGCGTGCGCGAACTTTGGCGCCAGGGAAGTCACGCCGATCAAGGCGGCAATGACGAGCTGTTTTATGACCGATCGCATGGACGTGGAGGCCCTCTGAATGGATTGAGCCGTTTGTAGTGCAGGCACGGACGCTCGTCGTGACCAGGCTGATCACGCGTCCAGATTCGTGTAGGGATTTTCTTGAGAATGGAAACGTTAGCGCGGCGATCAGGCTTATCAAACCGGAAAATTCTTCAATAAGAAGGCGCAACGATTCTTCCAGAAATCCGCTGAAGCGTTGATCCCGAGGCCGCGGAAGCGATCCGGCGAGGCCTCAGGCGTCGCCGTCCTTCCTCGCGGTGCGTGCATGCGGAAACCGCACCTCCACACGCAGGCCGCCTTCGTTGCCCGCCATGTAGCGCACCTGCGCGCGATGGCGCTGGGCGATGCGCTGCACGATCGCCAGCCCGAGCCCGGTGCCTTCCTCGTTGCAGCCCGGCACACGGAAGAAACGCTCGCCAAGCCGCGCGAGGAAGGCCGGCGGTACGCCGGGGCCGTTGTCCTCCACGCTGAGGCAGGCGCTGTCCTCGTCGTCGGCCACGCCCACCGTCACCATGCTGCCGCGGCCGGCATAGCGCAGTGCGTTGTCGAGCAGGTTGTCGAGCAGCTCCTGCAGGGTGATGCGGTCGCCGTCGATCCACACCGGACCTTGCGGGCCGTCGTAGCCCAGGTCCACACCGGCGGCCAGCGCTTCATGCACGCGCAGGGCGAGCAGTTCCGGCATCAGGCGGCAGAGATCGATCAAGCCGTGCGGGTCGCCGGTCTGATCGGGCGACTGCGCACGGGTGAGTGCCAGCAGCTGTCCCGAGGTGCGCGTGGCGCGCTGGGTCAGGCGCAGGATGTGGTCCAGCGCATCGTTCACCGTTTCCCGCGACGGGTCGGCCTGCGCGCGTTCCACATGCACGCGCAGGCCCGCCAGCGGCGTGCGCAGCTGATGCGCGGCGTCGGCGATAAAGCGCTCCTGCAACGTGAGCATGGCGCGCAGGCGCGCGAACAGGCCGTCGATGGTGCGGGTCAGCGGCAGGATCTCCACCGGCACGTCGGCATCGCCGATCGGCGCCAGATCGTGCTCGCGCGCGGCGAGGCGCGCGGTCAGCGGGTCGAGCTGGCGCAGGCCGATGCGCACGCCGAACCACACCAGCACGAAGACCGACGCGATCAGCAGCGCCTGCGCGGGAATGCTCAGCAGCAGGATCTCACGCGCATTCTGGCGGCGATCGCGCAGCGTCTCGGCCAGGGTGACGGTGAGCGTGTCGCCGGCTTCGTGCGTGCTGTCGATCACCACGCTGGCGGCGCGCAGCTTGCGGCGGTCCACCACCGCATCGAACAGCTTCGGCTCGCCGTTCACCGCCAGCGACAGGCGCGAGGGCGGCACCAGGGTCGAGGTACCCGCGATCAGGCCGTGATGCTCGCTGACGATGCTGAAGTAATTGATGTTGTTGTGGCCCTCGGGGTCGTACTGCAGCAGGAACTTGGCCTGCTCCGAGATCGGCCCGTCCATGCCCATCTGCAGCATGCGCGCCACGGTTTCGGCGCCGCCGGCCAGGTCGCGGTCGTGCACGTGGTTGGAATAGACCAGGGCGCCGGTGTAGGTGACCAGGCTTTCCAGCAGCAGCATCAGCATCAGCGGCACCAGCAGGAACGCGAGCAGGCGCCGGCGCAGGCTCTGCCGGCCATCCGGCTCCAGCAGGCGGTACAGCCAGGGCTGCGCGTCGGGCGCTTCGCTCACTCGGCGCCTTCCTTCGATTCCTCCAGCAGATAGCCCAGGCCGCGGATGGTGCGCACCTGGGTGCCGGAACCGGAAAGCTTGCGGCGCAGGCGGTAGATGGCGATGTCCAGGCCGTTGTCAGTCAATTCCTCGTCCCAGTTGCACAGCGCTTCCACCAATTGCGCGCGGCTGGTGACGCGGTCCGGACGCGCGGCCAGCGCTTCGAGCAGGCCGAATTCGCGCGCGGTCAGCTCCAGCGGCGCGTCGTCCACCCAGGCGCGATGGCCGGGCAGGTCCAGGCGCAGCCGGCCGATGCTCATTTCCGGCGCGCCCTGCGCCGTGTAGCGGCGCAGCAGGGCGCGCACGCGGGCTTCGAATTCGGCCAGGGCGAAGGGCTTGACCAGGTAATCGTCGGCGCCCAGGTCCAGCACGCGCACGCGTTCGCGCAGGCCTTCGCGCGCGGTGATCACCAGCACCGGCAGGCCGGCGCCGCGCTTGCGCAGGCGCTGCAGCACTTCGCTGCCATCCAGGTTGGGCAGGCCCAGGTCCAGGATCAGCAGATCGTAGGGGGTGTCGCGCAAGGCGCTGTCGGCGCGCGCGCCGTCGTTGACGTGGTCCACCGCATGGCCGCTCTGGCGCAGCGAGGCGCAGACGCCGGCGGCGATGGCAGGGTCGTCCTCGGCGATCAGGATGCGCATGCGGGGCTCCTGTCGGCATGCGCCGGGCGGCGCGGGGGCTTGAGTGAATTGCGAGTCATTCTCATCTGTGACAGTATCCGTGCCCGGCCGCATCTCGGCGGCCCGATCGCCCGGCAGCTTAGCGCCCGGACCGATCACTGGGACAGATCGCACGCGGCGCCGTTCATCGCCGGCCAGCGATACCCGCACTTCTTTACGGGCACACGCATGGGCAGGCAGGCGGCAACAGGGGCACACGACGGGCGGAGCCGGGTCTCACAGGATCGGGCGGGACGTTCGTTCTGGCTCAAGCAACTGCATCGCTGGCACTGGATCAGTTCCGCCATGTGCCTGGTCGGCATGCTGCTGTTCGCCGTCACCGGCATCACCCTCAATCACGCCGCCCGCATCGAGGCGAAGCCGCGCACCGAACATCGCGCGGCGCAACTGCCCGCGCCGCTGCTGCGCGCGCTGGCCGGCGAGGACGAACGCAAGGGCGCCGTGCTGCCCGTCGTCGTGGCCGATTGGGTCCGTGGCGCGGTGGATGTCGACGTCGCCGGCCGCCCCGCCGACTGGTCCGCCGACGAGATCTACCTGTCCATGCCGCGCCCCGGCGGCGACGCCTGGCTCAGCATCGACCGCGCCAGCGGCAAGCTGGAATACGAGCGCACCACGCGCGGCTGGATCTCCTATCTCAACGACCTGCACAAGGGCCGCAACGCCGGCCCGGTGTGGGGCTGGTTTATCGACCTGTTCGCGCTGGCCTGCGTGGTGTTCTCCGTCACCGGCCTGCTCCTGCTGAAAATGCATGCCGCCCAGCGCGGCGCCACCTGGCCGCTGATCGCGTTCGGGCTGGTGCTGCCGCTGGTGCTGGCCCTCATCTTTATTCACTGACACCGAAGGAGCGCCCGATGCGCCGCCTGCTCTACACCATGCCCGTCCTGCTGCTCGCCGCGCCGGCGGCGGCGGCCGATCTCGACGTCACCGTGCAGATCCCGCAACTGGACGTCGCCGAGTACCACCGCCCTTACACCGCGGTGTGGATCGAGCGCGAGGACCACAGCGTCGCCGCGCAGCTGGCCGTGTGGTACGCGCAGAAGGAAAGCAAGGAAGGCGCCGGCACCAAGTGGCTGCCAGAACTGCGCCAGTGGTGGCGCCGCGGCGGCCGCGAGCTGCAGATGCCGGTGGACGGCGTCTCCGGCGCCACGCGTCCGGCCGGCGCGCAGCAGCTGAAGTTCAAGCAGGGCAAGGCGCCGCTGGGCGAGCTGGCGCCCGGCAAGTACGAGCTGGTGGTGGAAGCGGCGCGCGAAGTCGGTGGCCGCGAAGTGGTGCGCGTGCCGTTCACCTGGCCGGCCGCCGCGCCGCAGCACCTCGATGCCAGGGGCAGCGCCGAACTGGGCGCGGTCAAGCTCGATCTGGCGCCCTGAGCGCGGCGTTTCCCTCTTCATTGCAAGGAGTCACTCATGTCGCTTCGTTCGTTCTCCCTGTCCGCGCTCGCCCTGGCTCTCTGTCTGCCGTTCGCTGCGCAGGCGCACAAGATGTGGATGCTGCCCTCGGCCACCAATGTCTCCGGCGCCGATCCGTGGGTGACGGTGGATGCCGCCGTATCCAACGACCTGTTCTTTCCCGACCACGTGCCGGGCGACCTGTCGCGCCTGGTCATCACCGCGCCGGACGGCCAGATGGCCAAGGCCGAGAACAGCGTCACCGGCAAGTACCGCAGCGTGTTCGATGTGCATCTGACCCAGCAGGGCACCTACAAGCTGGCCCTGGTGAATGCCGGCGTGTTCGCCAGCTACGAGCTGGGCGGCGAGAAGAAGCGCTGGCGCGGCGACGCGGCGAACCTGGCGAAGGAGCTTCCCGCCGGTGCGAAGAACGTGGAAGTGAACGAGTCGGTCAACCGCGTGGAAACCTTCGTCACCAACGGCAAGCCCAGCGACGCCGCCCTCAAGCCCGGCGGCAAGGGCCTGGAGCTGGTGCCGGTCACCCACGTCACTGACCTCGTCGCGGGCGAAGGCGCCACTTTCCAGCTGCTGCTGGACGGCAAGCCGGCCGGCGACGTGAAGGTCACCGCCATCGCGGGTGCCACGCGCTACCGCAACGCGCAGGACGAGTTCGACGCCACCACCGGCAAGGACGGCAAGTTCACCCTGACCTGGCCCAAGGCCGGCATGTACTGGATCAACGCCAGCACGCAGGACGACAAGACCAGCGTGAAGCAGGCCAAGCAGCGCCGCCTGTCGTATACGGCGACGCTGGAAGTGCTGCCGCAGTAAACCGCGCGATGACGGCAGCGGCGCACGCCGTGCACGAGCTGCACGGCCACACCATGGGCACCACCTGGTCGGCGCGCGTCGTCGCGCCGGCCGGTCTGCCCATGCGCGAGTGGCAGGACGGCGTGCAGCGCTGCCTCGATGGCGTCGATGCGCAGATGAGCACCTACAAGCCGGACTCCGCGCTGTCGCGCTACAACGCGGCGCCAGCCGGCACCTGGCAGACCTTGCCGGAGGAGTGCTTTGCGGTGATCGCGCATGCCTTGCGGCTGGCGCAGGCGACGGGGGGCGCCTACGACCCGACCGTTGGACCGCTGGTCAATCTCTGGGGCTTCGGTCCGGACGCGCAGCCCGGGCAGACGCCATCCGACGCAGCCATCACCGCCGCGCGCGAACGCATCGGCTGGTGGAAACCGCAACTCGACGAAGCGGCGCGGCAGATCTTCCAGCCCGGCGGCGTCTATATCGATCTCTCGTCGATCGCCAAGGGCCATGGCGTGGATCGCATCGGCGACTGGCTCGACCAGGCCGGCGCACAGGCGTGGCTGGTGGAAGTCGGTGGCGAGATGAAGGCGCGCGGCACAAAGCCTGACGGATCGCCTTGGCGTGTCGGCATCGAGCGTCCGGATGGTTCCGGCGCCTACGATCACGTGATTGCCTTGCGTGGATGCGCCATCGCCACATCCGGCAACTATCGGCGCAGCTACATGCAGGGCGGCGCGCTGCGCTCGCATCATATCGATCCGCGCACCGGCTATCCGGTGGCGAGCGCGGTGGCGTCGGTGAGCATTCTCGCCGCATGCGCCATCGATGCCGATCCGCTCGGCACCGCCATGACCTTGCTGGGGCCGGACGATGGCCTGGCATTCGCACGCGAGCGCGAGCTGGCCGTGCTGTTCGTGCTGCATGGCGAACGCGGCTGGCAGACGCGCATGTCGCCGGCCTTCGAAGCGGCACTGCGCGCGTGACGAAGCCGGTCGCTGCCAGCCGGGGCGAGGCGCTTGGCTATGCGCTGGTGTTGCTGCCGTTGCTCGCGCTGGCGGCGTGGTTGTTTTCGTTGCATGCCGGCGCGTTGCAGTGGCGTGATCCCGGAGCGCTGCGCTGGCTGGAAGCATCGGCGAGCGTGCTCGCATGGCTGGCTTTGATCGCTGCGCTGCATTGGCATCGCCGCAAGCCGGATGCCAACGATGCGGCAAGCGCCGACGCGCTTTTGATCGCCTGCGCCAGCCAGACCGGCTTCGCCGCGCAGCTGGCGAGCCAGACCGCGGAAAGCTTGCGCACTGCCGGCATGCCGGTGCGTCTGGTGCCACTGGGCACGCTCGACGAAGCAGCATTGCGCAGCGCCGGCCGCGTGTTGTTCATCGTCAGCACCACGGGCGAGGGCGACGCACCGGACGAAGCAGCCGCCTTCGAACGAGGCTGCCTCTCCCATATCGGCAATCTTGCCGGCCTGCGCTACGGCCTGCTCGCCCTGGGCGACAGCGACTACGCCGACTTCTGCGGCTTCGGCCACCGCCTGCGCCATTGGCTGGCGCAATCCGGCGCGCAGCCGCTGTTCGATCCGGTGGAAGTGGACAACGGCGACGCCGGCGCGCTGCGCCATTGGCAACACCATCTGGCCATGCTCAGCGGCGCCACCGAGATGCCCGATTGGCAACGGGCGCCGTATGGAAGTTGGCGGCTGGCCGAGCGCCGGTTGCTCAATCCGGGCAGCCTGGGTGGCCCTTGCTTCCATCTCGCCTTGCGGCCGGAAGATGGCGCGCTGGCATGGGAAGCCGGCGACATCGCGGAGATCGAACCGCGCCATGCCGCGGATACGGTGTGTCGATGGCTGGCCGCCACCGGATTCGATGGCACGACCGTGGCCGGCAACGAAACCTTGCTGGACCGCCTCGCGCGCAGCCATCTCCCCGAACCCGCGGACGTCGCCGGCCTCGACGCGGCAAGCCTCGCCGCGCAACTGCAGGCATTGCCGCATCGCGAATACTCCATCGCCTCGATTCCCGCCGACGGTGCGCTGCACCTGCTGGTGCGCCGGATGCAACACGGCGACGGGCGCGCGGGCCTGGGCTCCGGTTGGCTGACGCAACATGCGCAGTTGGCTTCGCCCATCGCACTGCGCATCCGCGCCAACCCCTCGTTCCGCCCACCGGCCGCGGAGTTGCCGCTCATCCTGATCGGCAACGGCACCGGCCTGGCCGGCCTGCGCGCACTGCTGAAGGCGCGCATCGCCGCTGGCGCGCGCCGCCACTGGCTGCTGTTCGGCGAGCGCCAGCCCGATCGCGATTTCTTTCACCGCGACGAACTCGAACGCTGGCAGCGCGAAGGCTGGCTGGAACGGCTGGACCTGGCCTGGTCGCGCGAACCGGCGGCGCCGGCCTATGTGCAGCAGCGCGTGCGCGAGTCCGCCGCGCTATTGCGGAGCTGGGTCGAACAAGGCGCAGCGATCCGCGTATGCGGCAGCCTCGCCGGCATGGCGCCGGCCGTGGACGAAGCCCTGCGCGAGGTCTTGGGCGACGAGCGGCTCGAGCAGATGCGCATGGATGGACGCTACCGAAGAGACGTCTACTGAAGGCGCAGG
>Ga0065165_1001538_pt1 | contig 24103 bp, 19 predicted proteins | sample AraplaMF_Cvi_mMF_FD_63813 | JGI IMG/M metagenome (GOLD analysis project Ga0065165, IMG submission 63813) | Arabidopsis root microbial communities from the University of North Carolina, USA - plate scrape MF_Cvi_mMF (version 2) (version 3) | ecosystem: Host-associated > Plants > Roots >... | reverse complement strand
CACGAAGGTGATTGCGGCGAGCATCTCGCTCCTCGTCACTGCCCCGGTTGCTTCATGCCACGCCTGCGCCCCCCACACCGCCTCGCCTTCGGCGCCATCGCCCTGGCCTGCGTCCCCGCCGCCTGGGCGCAGGACGCTGCAGCACCTGCCGAGCCGATGCGCCTGGAGACCGTCGAGATCCAGGGCAAGCGCGTGCGCAATGCCGCCGGCCAGCAGACGCTGACGCGCGAGGAGCTGTCGCGCATGCCCGGCAGCAGCGGCGACCCGATGAAGGCCGCGATGGCCCTGCCCGGCGTGACCACCACCGACGACAGCAGCAGCGCCCCCGCCGTGCGAGGCGCACGGCCGCAGGACAACGCCTACTACGTCGACTTCCTGCCGGTGGGCTACCTGTTCCACCTGGGCGGCTTCGCCAGCACCTTCAGCCCCGACCTGATTCGCCGCTTCGACCTGGCCAGCGCCGCCTGGAGCCCCGAGTACGGCGACGTGGTGGGCGCGATATTTGACATCTCGCTGCGCAACCCGCGCAGCGACCGCCTCGGCGGCAAGCTCGACTTCAGCCTGCTGGGGGCCAGCGCGCTGGCCGAAGGGCCCGTCGGCGAGGGCTTGTCCTTCTTCCTCGCCGGCCGGCGCAGCTGGTTCGACCTGGCCGTCAGGACGGTGGACGACGAGAAGGAAGGCGTCAGCCTCACCGTGCCCGTGTACCACGACTCGCAGGGCCGGCTGCTGTGGGCGCTGACCCCCGGCCATCGCCTGCGCCTGGACTTCAGCACCGCAAACGACCGCATCGACTTCACGACGAAAGAAGGTTCCAGGGCGGTGCAGCGCGACCCGGCGCTGCTGGGAAACAGCAGCCTGCACCAGTCCTACAGCAGCTTCGCGCTCAGCTGGGAAGGCGACTTCGCCGAGTCCACCACCCACCAGCTCGCGCTGGGCCAGATGACGACGCGCGACGTCACGCGCATCGGCAGCGCGGGCTCCTACGACGCCGAGGTCGTCACCACCTACCTGCGCGAGCAGCTGCGCCTGGCCTGGACACCGGAACACGCCACGACGCTGGGCGGTGCGGTGAACAGCCGCCTCGTCGATCTCGAGCTGGACATCCAGGACCCGCGCTGTACCGAGTTCGACCCCAACTGCGACATCAGCTCCGCCGGCCGCGTGGTCTCGCTGCAGAAGACGCGCCAGAACCAGGCCGAGGCTTACGCCCATCACCGATGGCAGCTGTCGCCGCAGTGGACGGCCACCGGCGGCCTGCGCGCCAGCCGCGACTTCTACCTGCGACAGACCTTCACCGAACCGCGCGTGGGACTGGAGTGGACCCTGCTGCCGCGCACCATGGTGTCGGTGGGCGTGGGCCGGCACCACCAGCCGCCGCCCATCGAGCAGGCGCTGCGCGACATCGGCAACCCCCAGCTCGCCCACCTGCGCAGCACGCAGCACGTGCTGGGCGTCACGCAGGCATTCGACGCGGGCTGGTCGGTGCGTGCCGAGGTCTACCGCAAGACCTTCACCGGCTATGCCGTCGACGACCCGGCGCTGAAGTACCGCAACGGCGGCAGCGGCACGGCCAGCGGCTTCGAGCTGCTGGTGAAGAAGGACGGCAGCGAGAAGCTGACCGGCTTCTTCTCGCTCAGCGTCTCGCAGGCGAAGCGCCGCAACGACCTGACCGGCGAGAGCTTCCGCTTCGACTACGACCAACCCGTCATCGCCACGCTGGTGGTCCAGTACAGGCAGTCGGACGCCTGGACCTGGGGCGCCAGGTGGAGCTACCACACCGGCTCGCCGTACACGCCGGTGGTGGGCACGGGCGTGTACCCCGACGGGCGCACGAAGCCGGTCTACGGCGCCATCAATTCGCTGCGCGTGCCGGCCTACCACCGGCTGGACCTGCGGCTGGACCGCAAGGTGTCGCCCCGCCTCACGCACTACGTCGAGCTGATCAACGCCTACAACCGAAAGAACGTCTCGGGCTACAGCTACAGCCCCGACTACACGACCCGCGAAGACGCCTACCAGTTGCCGGTGCTGGTCTCTTTCGGGATCGAGTACGCGTTCTAGCTGTGGCGCCTCGCGCGGGGGTCGAAAGGCCGTCGTCGACAGCTACCTCGCGGTCGACTTCAGCCTGGCTCGGTCGCCGGCACGGCGATGCCCAGGGCCAACGCCGTGCTCAGGAACCACAGGATCTCGAAGGCCGAGAGCCGGCCCGCCGCGGCCGCTTCGCCGACGCTCATGGCGCGCTGCGTCCACGCGGCCACCAGCCGCGGCGTGCTCGGGCGCGCGAGGGCCGCAGGCTCGGGCTGGCGTGTGAGCTGGTAGCGGCCATTGATGGTGCGGGGCGAGACGCCTTGGTCGATGAGCACGTGCGTCAGGCCCCACAGCAGGGTCGACAGTCGCAAGGTGTGGGTCGCACCCGGCCACGACACGGCGTCGGGCGCGCGTTGCGGGTCGGCCAGGTGCAAGGGCCGCACGAGCAGCTCGGCCTGCGGCAATGAGCTCGCGATGTCGCCGGTGCGGAAGTCGACCACCAGGCCGTGCCCGTCCCCCACGCCGAACAGCGTTCGCCGGCGCTCGCCGGCGAGCAGTGCCCCGACCAGCAGGTCCCGCAATGCGTGCAGCGCCATGCGGGCATGCTCGCGCTGCACGGCGCCGCGCGCCAACTCGTACAACGCCGCGGCGGCTTCGAGCACATCGGTCATCTCGCCGACCCGCAGCGGCGAGGCCACCGACAGGCCGCGCGGCGACTCGGCCGGCGCCGCGCCGCGTGGCGTGAGCCGAACCAGCACCCGCGGTGGCGAGACGTACTGCGACCAGTCGTGCGGCACGAACAGCGTGGTGCAGGCGGTGGCATCTTCCACCCAGCGCAGGCGCAGGCCGGCCTGGCCGTCGAGCATGCGCGTCATCGAGACCAGCACGGCACGATCGCGCACATCGAGGCCCAGTGCGGCGATGTCGAGCGCACGCCCCGGCGGCGAGGCGCTCGCAGAGGTGGGACCGGCCGCAGTGGAGCCGGGGTGTTCGGACTGGTCTGGCATCGGGCGGGTCGCGTGCTCGCAGAGTGCACCGACGACCCAGTCTAGCGACTCGCCTGGTGTTCTGCGCTCAAGACCGTCGAAGTCGGCCCCAGGCATCGACGGCACGCCGCATCACCTGTCCCAAGGCGGCGTCTCGCCGCCGAATTGTTCGACGAGAAAGTCGACGAGAAGTCGCAGGGCCAAGGGCTGATGCTGGCGCGACAGGAAGATCGCGTGGATGCCCAGCGTCTCCGGTTCGAGTGCGGGCAGCACACGAACCAGCCGACGGCGCTTCAAGTCGTCGCCGACCAGGTAGGTCGGCAGGATGCCGATGCCCCCGCCGTCGAGCACCGCACGGCGCAGGACGCCGGTGTCGTTCGTCGACAGCCGGTCTGCGACCGGCAGCTCCACGAGTTGCTTGCGCTGCCGGAAGCGGAACTGCGCGGCCCCGACGATCGCATGCGTCAAGCACTGGTGCGATTGCAGCGCCTGCGCCGTCTGGGGCTCGCCGTGGAGTCGCAGATACGCGGGCGCGGCGCAGAGGACCGAGCGGCACAGCGCCAGGGGCCGCGCGATCATCGTGGGGTCGAGCGAGTTGGTGATGCGCACGGCGAGATCGATGCGTTCGGCGGCCAGGTCGACGCTGCTGTCCGCAACCACCAGCGAGATGACCACCTTCGGATGCTTCTGCTGGAACCGGACCAGCGCCGGGGCCAGCTGCGCCTCGGCGAACGATGGGGAACTGGTGATCCGCAGCCTGCCCGACGGCACGCGGCCGATCTCGCCGGCCTGGTGCTTGACGTCCTCTGCGAGGTCGAGGAGTTGGCGGCACCCGGGCAACGCCACCTGCCCTGCCTCGGTCAGACTGATGCGCCGCGTGGTGCGATGCAGCAGTCGCGCGCCGAGCCAGGTCTCGAGGGCGGCGAGGTAGCGGCTGACCATCGCGGTCGACATGTCGAGGCGCTCGGCGGCCTGGGTCAGGCTGCCGTGCTCGACGACGGTGACGAAGACGCGGGTGGCGGCGAGACGGTCCATGCGGATCTGGATTCAAACGAAACATGCAACGGTCATTCTATCGACGCACTGTTTATCAATTGAAGTGCAGCAAATAGAGTCATCTCCATCCCATCGACCCTGGAGATCCGAATGCTCACCCGCTTTCACTACGCCCGCCTGCTTCCGCTGTTTGCGCTCGGCGTCGTCGCCGCCGACGGCGCCGGCGCGCAGACCGCCGCCGCACCGCTGACCGTCAAGGTCTACAACGCCGAGGCCAGCAGCTTCCACGTCAACGCCGTCGTCGTCAGCGGCCCCAGCGAGGCGATGGTCATCGACAGCGGGTTCACCCGCGCCGACGCGTTGCGCGTCGCCGCCAACGTGCTGGACAGCGGCAAAACGCTGAAGACGATCTTCATCAGCAACGCCGATCCGGACTTCTACTTCGGCGCCGAGACGCTGAAGGGGATCTTTCCGCAGGCGCAGGTGCTGAGCACGCCGGCGGTGCGCGAGAAGATCCAGGCCAAGCTGGCAGGCAAGCTCGCGTTCTGGGGCCCGAAGATGGGCGCCAACGCGCCGACGCAGCCCATCGTGCCCGAGGCGATCGCCGGCACCACGCTGAGCGTGGACGGCCAGGCCATCGAGGTGCGCGGCACCACGGGCGAGCTGGCGCACCGTCCGTACGTGTGGATCCCGTCGATCAAGGCCATCGCCGGCAACATCGGTGTGTTCGGCAACCTGCACGTGTGGACCGCGGACACGCAGAAGGCCAGCGAACGCCAGGCGTGGCTCGCGCAGCTCGACGAGATGCAGGCGCTTCAGCCGACCCTCGTCGTGCCCGGTCACATGGCCGCCGGTACGAAGCTGGACGCGAGCGCGATCACCTATACCCGCGACTACCTGAAGCGCTTCGAGGCCGAGCTGCCGAAGGCGGCGAACGCGGCCGAGCTGATCGCGACGATGCAGAAGTCGTATCCGAAAGCCGGCCTCGGGATGGCGCTGGACATCGGCGCGAAGGTCAACAAGGGCGAGATGAAATGGTGATCGTGCAGAAGTACGGCATCGGCTTCCCGTCGAGGCGGACAAGTACGCAGTGGCGACCGGCACCTCGGGCGCCTTCGTGCCGGCGGATTCGTCGACGATCCGCTTCGTGCTGCCGACGAACGATCCGTTCCTGACCTGGGCGCAGACCGGCGCGATCTTCAAGGCCGGCGGGCTTCAAGCCGCTGGACCAGTACAACACCAGCCCGCAGGACTTCCGGGCGTTCATGCGCGACCGTGCCCGGGTCGAGCGGCTCGAGGGCCTGTTCTAGGGCTTCATCGGCCCCGTGCAGGGCATCTCCCCCTGAAGGACCGAATCGCCATGACCAAGACTCGCAAGCTCACGCTGTCCCTGTGGATGGCGCTCGGCGCCGCAACGGTACCGAGCGCAGGCACCTTCCCACGCGCGCGACGCATCATTTGAGCGGCGAGAACGAAGTCGGCGCCAGGAAGGAGTTGTCCATCCTGGCGACGATCGGCCCTGAACTCTCGCTGGCCTGCCGCACCTGGATCCATTCCGGGTCCGTCACGAACTGGCCCCACTTCGTCTCCCGATCGGCCATGCTGTCCCACACCAGCATGTAGGTGAGCACATTGCTGTCGGGTCCGACCGCCGTGGTCCAGTACCCGAGCTGGCGGATGCCGTGCCGATTCCAGATGTCCACCGTGTGGTCGCGAAAGCGGGCCAGGACGTCGGGCAGGCGTCCCGGCATGGCGGTATAGATGCGAAGTTCGTAGATCATCGGACTGGTTGCATGGTTCGAAGTGAAAGGCCGGCACCTGCTGCGGCCCACCACCGGCGCAGGCCGGATCAACGTGGGCGAGTGGCTCTGCATCGTACTGCCCGATCGTCATCGTCGAACGTCCGTCGGCCGCGAGCGGAGGTTCGCCGGCTTTCAGCAATGCAGTCGGTGGCCACGCTTGCGCCGCACCGGAGCGCAGCGTGACGGGCACATGGATTGCCGCTGACGCCCATGCAGCCGAACACTCCTTCCGCGCCGACCCCACCATCGCTCCCGACGGATGTCATCCGCATCGTCGGTGCCCGAGAGAACAACCTGCGCAACGTCGATGTCGACATCCCGAAGAAGCGCATCACCGTGTTCACAGGGGTGTCGGGCTCGGGCAAGTCTTCTCTCGTCTTCGACACCATCGCCGCCGAATCGCAGCGGCAACTGAACGACACCTTTTCCACCTTCGTGAGGCACCGCCTGCCGCATCATGCCCAGCCCGATGCCGACTCGCTCGAGAACCTCTGCGCGGCCATCGTCGTCGATCAGCGCCGCCTGGGTGGCAATGCGCGTTCCACGGTCGGCACGGCCACCGACATCCTCGCGCTGATCCGCCTGTTGTTCTCGCGTGTGGGGCAACCCTTCGTCGGCTACTCCAACATCTTCTCGTTCAATCATCCCGATGGCATGTGTCCGCGATGCGAAGGGCTGGGCAAGGTCGACACCATCGACCTCGACCGGCTGTTCGACCGGCAACGGTCGCTCAACCAGGGTGCCATCCGCTTCAGCGCGTTCGCGGTCGGCGGCTACCGCTGGAAGCGCTACGTGGAAAGCGGCCTTTTCGACGCCGACAAGCCGCTGAAGGACTACACCGAAGAAGAATGGGAAACGCTGCTCCACGCGCAGGACGTGCCCATCACGAACCCCGGGCCGGGCTGGCCGCGTTCGAGCCGCTACGAGGGCGTGCTGCCGCGCATTCGGCGCAACTTCCTGAGCCGCAACATCGACGAGATCAAAGGGCTGGACCGCGCCGAGTGGGATCGACTGGTGACGGCCGGACCCTGCCCGCAGTGCCAGGGGCAGCGCCTCAACGAGAAGGTCCTGAGCTGCCGCATCGATGGCAGGAACATCGCCGACTGGTGCGCGCTCGAGGTGGACGAACTGCTGACGGTCATCGGCCAGGTCGATGCGCCGCTGGCCGCCACCATGGTGCCGGCGCTTGCCTGCAGGGTGCAGCACCTCGTCGACATCGGGCTGGGCTATCTGAATCTCGGCCGCGAGACGACGAGCCTGTCGGGCGGGGAATCCCAGCGCGTGAAGATGGTTCGCCACCTGGGCAGCAGCCTCAGCGACATGAGCTACATCTTCGATGAGCCCAGCGTGGGCTTGCATCCACGCGATGTAGCGCGCCTGGCCGAACTGCTGCGCCATCTTCGCGACAAGGGCAACACCGTGCTGGTGGTGGAACATGACCCCGACATCATCGTCGCGGCGGATCACGTCATCGACATCGGCCCGGGGGCCGGAGACGCAGGCGGCAGCGTGGTCTTCGAGGGCAGCGTCGGGGCCCTGCGGCGGGCCGACACGCCGACGGGGCGCTGCCTGTCCCGCCCGGCACGCATCAACACCACGCCACGCAGCCCTTCGGGATGGTTGCCGATCGCGCAGGCGAACCTGCACAACCTGAAAGACGTGAGTGTCTCGATCCCGAGTGGCGTGATGACGGTCGTGACAGGCGTGGCCGGTTCGGGCAAGAGCAGCCTGATCAACGGTGTCTTCGTTCGCGCGCATCCCGAGGTCGTGTGCATCGACCAAGGGTCGATCGGTGGCTCGCGCCGCTCGAACATTGCCACCTGCATGGGCATCCTCGACCCCATCCGGCGGCTGTTCGCCCAGGCCAATGCCGCCAGTGCCTCGCTGTTCAGCGCCAACTCGGAAGGCGCATGCCCCGTGTGCAAGGGGCTCGGCACCACGGAGACGGACCTCGCGTTCATGGAGCCGATCGTCAGCACGTGCGAGCAATGTCGGGGACGCCGGTTCACCGACGAAGTCCTGCGGTACCGGATGCGCGGCAAGAACATCGGCGAGGTCCTGGCGATGCGCGTCGCCGAAGCGAAGGCCTTCTTCGGTGAACCTGAGATAGAGCCTGCGCTGACCCGGCTCGATGAGGTCGGGCTGGCTTACCTGTCCCTCGGACAGCCCCTGTCCAGCCTGTCCGGTGGGGAACGACAACGCTTGAAGCTGGCCACGGAGCTGGGTCGGTCAGGCCGGATCTACGTGTTCGACGAGCCCACCTCGGGCTTGCATCTCTCCGACATCGACCGCCTGCTTGGATTGCTCGACCGACTCATTGAACGTGGCGCCACGGTCGTCGTGATCGAGCACCAGCTCGACGTGATCGCCCAGGCGGACTGGCTGATCGACATGGGGCCGGAAGCAGGCCGACGGGGTGGACGCGTGGTGTTCGAGGGAACGGTGGCCGACATGGCGGCCACGGGCTGCGGCTACACGGCCGCGCACCTGCGGCGGTACGCGCTGACCTCCCCCGCACGACCTGGCCCCACATGACGTGATCGGCATCGGCCGAATCGCGGACATGGCCGGCATCGCGATAGTCCGGCCGCAGCAGGTGGACCTGCTGCGCGCATGTCTGATGGCGTTGAAGCAGGGGCGTAGTTGCAGGATTGACGCGAGCATCTGCTCATCCCAGCCAAATGACTGACCCTGCCCTCAGTTCTGCCGTGCAGCAGAGAGCAACTGTTGCGCCGCTTCCAATGGCTCGTCTCGCCCGCTTTGGACGCCATCGATCGTCTGATGCACGACGACGTGCGGCCGGATGCCGACACGCTGCAGCCGCGTACCATCGGCGTGCCGGACATCCATCGTCGTCATCGTCACGTTGACGCCGCCGGGCAGCACGTCCACCGCGATCTCGCCGTTGGTTCCGGTGGTGGGCTCGCCGACCACCGTGATGGGGGCGGCCGCCTCCAGAACCAGGACGGCGTGCTCGGTGGCGCTCTGCCCTTCGATGCTGGTCAGCACCACGATGCGCCCGGCATAGGGCGGATGCGTGGCATCGAACCCGACGGGAACGACCTCGGTGCGGTCCTGTCCGGATCCGGACGCGGCGGCCAGGCGCTGGCTGAAGATCGGGCCCTGCGCGCCCCTGATGCGATTCAACCGCCGCGCAACAGCCTGCACGCTGCCTTTCGGATAACCGCGCAGATCGAGAATCAAGGCTCGGCAGGTCTCCAGCGCCTCGAACATCGCGTCCACCCGGTCGGGCAACAGGTTGACCAGGTCGACGTAACCCACGTCGCCCGGCAGGCGTCGATAGCTCGGTCCCAAGACAGCCTCGTCCTGGTGAGAGCTCGATCCTGAACGATCGAGCTTGACCGAACGCACGCCGCCCGAGGGCCCGATCACGGACAGTTCCACGACACTGCCTGTCGGACCTCTCAACAAGCTTCGCAACACGTCGCGTTCACGGGCCGCCTCGGTCGAGCCCCCGATCAACAGGAGACGACGGTCGATGGCGGCCTGCAGCGGCACGCCGTCGATCGCGAGCACCTCGTCGCCGACCTCCAGCGCTCCGCTGCGGGGCATGAGGCCGGCCGCCTTCGCGACGACGAGGTACCGGCCCTCGACACGCTTCAGCCGGATCGGAACGGTGCCGCGGCCGAAATGGTCGGAGGCCATCGCGCCGGTCAACTGGGCATGCGTGTCGGCCAGAGCCACGGTGAAGACTGCCAGGGCCTCGATGTAGCGGCCGGGCGTCTCGGCCGCCGCCATCGCGTTGAAGACCTTCACCAGGGCCTCGGCCGAAACAGCCGCCGGGATGCGTTGGTCCGTGGGAATCACGGCATCGGCCGTGGACCAGTATCTGATCGCCGCGACCCGGCGCCATTGCAGGTCGGGCAGGCCCCTCTCCACGCGAGGATCCACGCGGCGGGCGCGCACGGCGGCAGGCACGCGCTGGTAGACCGGAGGGACGCTGCCGCCAGCGCCGGTCGCCAGACTGGCGACAGCCACGCCCACGGAGGGCGCTGTCGCCACGGAGCGGCGGTCGTCCGGAATGCTGCCGTCGACGGCCGCCAGCCGGGTGCCATCGTCGAAGACGTAGTCGCCCACGCTGAATTGAACGCCCAGGCCTGCATCCAGTGCCACCTTCTCCACCCGACCGGCCCGAGGCATGGCAGCCCCCACGCTGAACACCTTGGCCGCTCCATGCTTCTGCAGCGACAACGCCACCGCAGGCAGCTGCGTGTCGACGTCGACAAGCATCGCCATCGGGATCCGCCGGGCCGCCGCGGCCGGGTGGAGCACGCGGCTGTTCTGCACGAACACACCCGAACGTCGCCCGCCCACGAATGTGTCAGGGTCGAATCGGAAGTCGGAACGAACCAGGCTGCGCTCGCCGGGCAGCCAGAGGTCCGTCTCGATGAAATGAGCCAGCACGGATTCCAGCGCGTTCTCGTCGAGGAAGTCGTGCTGGTTCACCGGGCGCAGATCGATCACCATGGCCTTCGCGCGAGCGGCGAGGGAGGCAACCGCGCGTTCCAGCCGCGCATCGAAGGAGTTCCCCGCACGCGAGTAGCTCATGCCCTGGTGAAGGTGCAGCAATGCGACGTCTCCCGGCATCCACTCGACCAGTTCGTCCAGCCCGAGGACCGGCTTCACGAACAACCGGGAACCCGCGGACGTGACCCGGTAGAAAGGATCGCGCAACGGCAGCATCATCCGGTCGACGGCCACCCGCAATTCGCGATCGTTGCCGGCTGCGCACACCGCCGGCAGCGCTTCGGCCAGAGACCTGTCCCAGTCGACATCGGACGCAGGCAGATTCAGGTGCTGCCAGCGAACGGCGCTCCACAGCCTGGCAATGCCGACGATCCGCTGCGCAGCGCATTCCTCACCGGCGTGGGCTCCGACGCCGAGGGTCGCGAGGACGACGCCGACCAGGACGCGACTCGACAAGCGAAGCTTGAACCCTGCGAAGCAGGATGCGTGCGCGATCGGCATCATCGGTGGCACGGAGCAGCACTTGAAGCAGGACCGGCCGCCTCCCGACCAGCGTTCTCGCATAGAGCGTTCGCTTTGTGAGGGACCATGACGATTCGCTTCGAACTTCCCATTGCGCCCATTGGCGCCCTCCGATTTCAATGAAGTCAATTGCGGACAGCTCAGCTTCATTCTGCCTGGTCGAGCTTGCCGTGATTGATCGGTGCGGACACATGTCGACGCTCGAGCAGCCGGAGGCTGTCGCAGCGGCCTTCGCGCGCTGGACGGCCCGTGTCGACGCGAGCATGTTGCCGAAGACAAGTCTTTGCACGCCGCCCCTGGCACTCAGCGCGGCGCAATCGGCTGCCGAGACATCATCACGTCGGCAATGACCTGGCCGGTGGCGCCCCGACGCGTGTAGCGCAGTCGGCCACGGCATCCACCTTCTCCGGTCAGTTCCTGATACGTGCTCAATGTGAACTCGGGCGAGCAGACGAGCTGCCATGAGATGCCAAGGTCTTCGGGCAGGTAGATGTCGTGCTCCACGAACAGGTCGTGCACGCGATGCCCGCCAACGCTGTCGCGTACCGGCAGCGTGCCCGTCGGCCACAGCCGCGCGTGCGTGCGGCTGACGGCTTGCGCGAGATGGCGCGTGCCAAGGCGTGCCGGCAGGCTCGCGGCGCGTCCCGCCGCGTAGGCCTCGTCCGTCGTTCCGGGCGCGCCGGATGCGTGCTCGGCCGTGGCGGTGCCGGCCACCGCCTCCGTGCTCGCCATCCCGTGCTTCGGCACGGCAGTGCAGACGTTGCGCGTCGCATGCCGCTCGACCGTCACATGATCGGTGTCATGCTGAACCGGGAAAACCGGCCGCGTTCCGACGTGCGAGCCGGGCAGCATGCCGAGATACAGCAGCGACTTGTCGACGATCATCGACAGCGACAGGTTCACGAAACGCAGGCAGTCCGGGCAATCCGGCTTCGCCGCACGGGCCGGACAGTTGTCATCAAAGAAGTTGCGTTGGAAATCGGGATGCGGCACGCCCCGCGTGATGCGCACGTTCGAAAAGCGCGCGACGACCGCGAAGCCGGCGCCAGTGCGGTGCCGGATCTCGACGTCCGCATGGGTGCTCGACTGCGCGACCACCGACAGCTGGACGCAATCGCTCAGGCCGTCGCCGACATCGCCCCATGCCTGCTCCACCTGGTCGCGCGCCGGCTGATAGGCGCGTGGCTCCAACGTACAGAGTTCCTTGCGCGGCGGCGGCAAGCTCGCGAAGCCGTACCCTTGCGCGTTCACCGTCAGGCTGTAGTACGCGTCAATCGGCTGATGGCAGACAACGTAGGCTTCATTGTCCTGCGGACCGAATCGTTCGATGCCCGCTGTCTCGATGGCGTCGAGGTCGGCGGCCGAGAAGGTATGGCGCGCCATGATCACCGAGTTGAAGCACGGCACGTCGACGTCTTGGTCGTGCGGTGCGAAGAGGCCGTAAAGCAGGCCGGCGATTGCCCCCGCAGGTCCTCCGGTGAATCCGATCGCGGCGCCGAGCACGCCATAGCCGAGACGGTCCAAGGTCTCGGCCGGCACCGAAACGGTCTCGGTCCACACGCGAGGCAGCATGATCACGATCACCTCGAGCGTCTGCCCCGGACCGACGGCAACCGGCCCCACCGAGAAATTCGACAGGCCCATCACCGACTTGTTCGTGGTGGGAATCGCCACCGCAAGACCTTCGGCGTAGCGGCCAGCGTCGCCATGCGGAAACGCGTCGTAGCCGGGACGGTTCGCATCCGGCGGCAGGCTGCCGACCTCGTCGATCCACAGCGGGTGCTCGCCGGCCGTGTCGTCTTGGTTGAGCAGCGTGGCCCGAAGGTACAGCCAGACGGGCTTCTCGGGGGCGAGGCCGTCGACCAACTCGACGTTCTCGAAACCGACGGTATACGACTTCGACATGGCAGGCTCCCAGGCGAATTGCAATCGGCCCAGAGACGACAACGACGCCACGTCGCATCAGGCGATCGGTAGGCGGCGATCGCGCCCGATGAGTTTCAGGCGAGCGTCGTGCCATCGTCAATGACGATTCGTGGGGGGCATTCTTGCCATCGGCTTCGGGCGGGCCTCGGGAACCCGCAACCGGGCCACCGCGAGGTGCTTTCCCACCGTCAGCTCGAAGGTCCAGCCAAACCGCTCGCAGATCCGATGCGCGATCTGGGTCCCGAGCCCGAAGCCTGCTGTCGATGGCGTGTCGGGAAGCCCGTTCCGCACGTCGATGCCGTGCTCGTCGACGACCACTTCGATGCGATCCGGGCCACCGTGGAAGACGGCGTTCTTCAGCATGTTGGCCACGAGCACGTGGACCGTCGTCGCAGGGGCCGACAGCAACAGCGGATGCCGCTCCACGACCGAGAACACGTGGCTCGGGCTCTCGCCCATCAGATGGCGGATCAGCGCTCTGACCCACGCTTCATCGATCGACACCGCGTCCGACACCGGCCGCACCGTGTCGCCGGACAGTTGCAGGAACGTGTCGACCAGCGCGTTCATGTCACGCAGCCCCCGGCGAGCGCGCTCGATGGCCGGCCCCTGCTCCGGCCTGCCGTGCGCCTCGATGCGCTCGAGAGCCGCCTGCATGATCGCCGCCGGCGTGCGCAGCTCGTGGCTCGCGAAGCGGGTGAAACTGCGCTCCCGGTCCAGGACGTCCGTGGTCCTCTGCAGTGCGCTGTTGATCTGGGCGACGAGGGCCTCGATCTCGACGGGGGAATGGGCCGGCAGCGCGAGCTTCTCGAGGCTGCGGGGATCGCGTGCCGAGACCAGGCGCCCGACCTCCCGCATCGGCGCGGTGACGCGTCCGGTGATCCTCTTGCACAGCCACAGCAGCAGCAGGCCGAACGGAACGACGCCCGTCAGGTACCAGATGAAGACCTGGGATTCGATGGTCTCGGTCGGCTTGACCTCGGCATGGGACTCGACAACGTAGAAGGCGCGGCCGGTCGCATGGGACTGCGCCAGGACGTAGTAATCCAGGTCCTGGTCGCCGAGCTCGACGATGCCGCGCTTGTCCGGCGACAACATCCGCTGCAGCTCGGGTGGGAGCTGGTCATGGCGGGGGTAGATGACGGTGACAGGATCGATCCCGAGCGGCTCCTCCAACGTTGCCTGCCTGGCCCAGTGGTCACCGATGTGCTGCAGGCGGCGCTCGGTCTGGAAGTCCGAGCCCAGGTGCAGCGCCCCCTTCACGAGAAACGCGTTTACCGCAAACGTCAGCACGAGGATCGACAGCAGCAGATGCCACATCCTCGCGAACAGCGTCTGCGGCCGCCCGCGGGTGGAGACGAAGATGGCCATCAGGACTCCAGGCAATAGCCTTGTTTGCCTCGCGTCTGGATGACGGCGTGGCCTCCAGCGTTGTGGATCAGACGGCGAAGCTGGTAGAGATGCGTGCGCAATGCATCGCTGGCAGGCCGGTCGTCATCGCCCCACAAGGCGCTTTCGAGCTCATCTCGCGAGACGACGCGTGGCGCGTGTCGCATCAGGGTGTGAAGCAGGCGACCCTGGAGCGGCGTCAGCGTGCAGGTCTCGCCCGACGAGATCAGCAGCCTCCAGTGCTTGGTGTCCAGGGTGAGGCCGGCGCCCTGGACGACGCCGGCACTGTTCGGGACGGTCAGGAACCGCCGGATCGCGGCCCGGACGCGGGCGACCAGCACCCTGGATTCGAAGGGTTTGACGATGTAGTCGTCGGCTCCCCGGTCGAGCCCCTCGACAACCTGGTCCGGGGCGCCCTGGGCGGTGAGCATCAGGATGGGTGAACGAAAACCATCGTTGCGCAGTCGCGTGCAGACGTCGAATCCGCTGATGCGCGGGAGACCGACATCGAGCAGCACCGCATCGAATGGAGGCGATGTGCTTTCCACCAGCCGCAGCGCCTGGGCACCATCGCTTGCATGGTCCGGATCGAAGCCGGACTCTTCCAGCGTCTCCAGGATCGAGGCCGCCAGGTCTCGGTTGTCTTCGACGAGCAAAACACGTTCGCGATGCATCACGGGCCTCATGGATGGACGTCGCGTGCGGATTCGCCGCGCGGCCGGGAAACGTCACTTCATTTCATTCTGGCCGTTCTCACCTCATTCACTCAAGCCGCCCACTGAAAGGGGGCTCGGGACGCCTGGCCAATATCACGGTTGCTTCACGCATCGGGTGCCCCAATGCACTCACCGACCGGATGCCGCTCGGCCACGTCCGGCAGACAAGCGCCAGATGGCGCACCGCTTCAACCCCCCACCCCTGGAGTTCCATGATTTCCAACGTTCGTCCCGTCGTCAGAGCCGGTGCCCTGGCCCTGGGCATCCTCACGCTGTTCTCCGCCCAGGCCGATGAGGACCGGCAGGGCTCGCAATGGGGCCTCGGCCTCGTGACCCTGTACGACCGCAAGCCTTATCGAAGTTTCGACAACAAGGCGAAGGCTCTGCCCTTCGTCTTCTACGACAGCCGCTGGGTCAGCCTGGTCGGACCGACCCTCGATCTGAAGCTGCTGTCGACCGACTCGCTGTCGTTCAGCGCGAGGCTGCACTATGCCGGGGACGGATACGAGCCCGACGACTCCCCCGACCTGGCCGGCATGGCCGAACGCAAGGCGAGCTTCTGGGTCGGCGGCGCGAGCAGTTGGAAGACCGACCTTGCAACACTGTCCGTCGAACTGCTGGGAGACGCCTCGCGCAAAAGCAAGGGCAAACGCGCCAGCCTGGGCATCGAACGCGAGTTCAAGGCCGGCGACTTCGACTTCACGCCGCGCCTCGCACTCCACCGCTTCGATGGAAAGTACGTCAACTACTACTACGGCGTGAGCGCGGATGAATCCACCTCGACGCGCCGGTATTACCTGGGCAAGGCCACGACGAACGTTGAAGCCGGGGTGAGGATCGGCTATTCGCTCGCGCCACGCCACAAGCTGTCGCTCGACCTGAGCACGATCCGCTTGGGCTCCAGCATCAAGGAAAGCCCCCTGGTGGAGCGCTCCAGGCAAGACGGCGTCCGATTCGGCTACCTGTATCTCTTCTGAGCGATGCAGGCCACAAGCCCTTCAGGTCGCCTGTCGAAGGCGATGGCAAGCGCTGCCACGGGTGCCCGATGGCTGCCCGTCCGTTTCGAAGCCGGGACACTGGCCGCGGTGCTGCTCATCGCCGCATTGTTGACGCTGCGCCTGTTCGCCATGGCGTGGCTGCCGTTGATGGACACCACCGAGGCGCGCTACGCCGAGATCGGCCGCAAGATGCTCGAGCTCGGCGATTGGATCACGCCTTGGCATGACTACGGCGTGCCGTTCTGGGCCAAGCCGCCGCTGTCGTTCTGGCTCACCGCGGCGAGCATGAAGGTGTTCGGCGTCAACGAGCTCGCGGCACGGTTGCCCCACTTCCTCTGCATGCTGTTCGTCGCCGCGGCATGCGGCCGCCTGGCGGCATCACGCCGCGACACCCCACCGCTGGCCACCCTCGGCCTGCTGTGCGGTGCGGCCCTGTCCCTGGTCTCGGCGGGCGCCGTGATGACCGACGAAGCCCTCGTGGTCGGCACCACGCTCGCGCTGTGCGGCCTGTGGCAGGCCTTGCACGGGCCGCGGCATCGCGACGGCGCCATCCTGTTGTTTGCCGGCCTGGCGATCGGACTGCTGGCCAAGGGCCCGCTGGTGCTCGTGCTGGCAGGCCTTCCGACGGCAGCCTGGGCTGTGTGGACAGGGCAGGGGCGCCGCTTGCTGAGGGAGGTCCCGTGGATCCCGGGGCTGGCAGCGACGACCGCGGCGGCCGCCTGGTGGTACATCGCGGCAGAACTGAAGACGCCCGGCTTCATCGACTACTACATCGTCGGTGAACATTGGCACCGCTTCCTCACGCCGGGATGGTCCGGCGACCGCTATGGCTTTGCCCATGCCTTTCCGGCGGGAACGATCTGGCTCTTCGCGCTGGCTTCGACCCTGCCTTGGCCGCTGCTGTTGCTGGCCGCTGCATCCACGCCCCGCGTGCCACGGTCCGAGGCTGCCAGCCCCGATGCCGACACGCGCTCATGGCAAGCCTACCTCGCGTGCTGGTCACTGGCGCCGCTCGTGTTCTTCACAACGGCGCGCAACATCATCCTGCCGTATGTGCTGCCGGCCCTCCCCGCGATGGCGTTGCTGGCCAGCCATTGGTTGCGGCGTCGCGTCGGCTCAGGACGCATGCACGCATGGATTGCCGGGGGACTGGCACTGTCGACCGCCAGCACACTGGGACTCCTGATCCACGCCGAGCGCTCGGGCACTGTCGGCAGCAGTTCTGCCAGGGCCGTTGTCAGCGCCTGGGAAGCGCAGCGCCTGCAGCATGGCGAGCCTCTGGTGTTCGTGACCGAACGGCTTCACTCGGCTTCGTTCTACAGCGCAGGCCGGGCGGAATTCGTCACCTCCCTGTCCGAGGCGCTGAAGCGCCTGGCACCGAACGGGGGCTTTGTCGCGCTGCGCGATGACGACACCAGCCTCCTTGCGAGGTTCGACTGCGCCACGCAGCGAACCGAGGTCGGCGGCTTCGTCCTGCTCCACCTGCCTTCGCCTCTCGGCATCTCGTTCAGCGAAAAAATGTGCTCCCGCGATCGGCCCGATTGAACAGCACCAGCATCGGCGCGAACCATGCCTGCCGCGTGGATGCGGAGGGCGATGCCGGCGCCTCGGTCGACCCTGACGGTGACCGTCACCTTCGAACAGACACTGCTGACCAGTGCCCGCCAGTGGCTGACGACAGTGTTCCACTTGGCCGCACTGTTGTATCGGGCTGCCGCGTTGACCTCACACAGACTTCATCGGTTGCACACGTTGGGCGAAGAGACTCATCGCTTCAACTCGGCAGCCAGTACACCTGACGCCTCCGAAACTCATGCCAATCTTTTTCTCTGTCGTTGCGCTGTCGTCTGCCACCTCTGCAGCAGTAGCCAAACCCCCGCGCGGCCTGGCAGGCGATTGGGCGTACACCAGCGCAACGCCTGACGCCCTCTACAACGAGCCAGAGGCGCCTTTCATGACGATCAAAGTTACTGCGACCTGCAGGGACGTGGCACGTGCCTGTCGACACACAAGCGGCCGCAGCCATGGTTCTTCCCTGCCATCGGTGCGACCCTCTTGCCGGATTTCTGCCTGATCGGCTCACCTGACGACCCCCCACTCAGTCTCCGTTCACAACACCATGATTCGTGCCCTTCTCGTCACCGTGCTGACAACCGCGTTCGCACAGAACATCCTGGCCGCAGAGGAACCGCCTCTTGACTGTCCCTACTGCGGCACCTGGACCATCAACGCAGCCTCGCCGCCTGGGTCGATGGGTGGACGCATCGAGGCCTCTGCCGATCGCATCCTGCTGCCGACCTGCGGCGAGTTCGGCGTCTCGATCAAGGCACAGCAGAACTCCATCTCCGACGAACGGCGCACCTACCGCAGCACGCTGGAATTGAAGCCGATTCAACCCGACTCGCTCTGCGGCATTCCGTCGAAGGGAACGCTGAGGCTGGAAGTGGTCGTTTCGGTCGGCTACCGAGTCGACGGCGGGCTGGGCGAGTTCACGGTCTACGTCGACGGCGTCGCCAGCTCCGTGTTCTCGGCCAATGCCTGGAACTACGAGCGAGACAACCCCTGTGATTCGGGTTCGGGACATGGGTCTGCGGCGTGCCTGCAGGTCGCGACAGCCAACCTCGTCAAGACTCTTTCGTACGAAGCCTATGAGGCCCATGCAGGCAGCCAGTTGAATCCAGCCCGCTTTGCAGCTGTCACGATGGATTTCTGCGGCAAACGCGAGGCGGAGAACGGCTTCGGCAGCTGGCCCTACGTCTGGGCCCTCAACTGCCAGTCCGACAGGCTGCAGACCAAGCTCACGGAGCTTCGCTCCTGGGTGGCCTGCAAGTCCGCCTCGAAGCCGTCGAGCTGCAAACCGCTGAACGAGGGCTTCGACAGGTCACCAAGGACTGATCCGTAGCCATCGCGGGCAGTCTCCCGGGCCGCGTCAGGTGAAAGATGTCCGGGTCGTATTCCCGAGATGGCGCGTTCTCGAAAAGCGATGGCCTCGTGCCCCCATGCGACCACCCAACAAGTCGACCCTGAACAATTCGTTTTCAGCCAACCGCCATTGAAGTGCGGTAGCCTCAGGCGGTGTGAGCAGACGGGCGATGAAGAGCGGAAGCGATGCAAGCGCAGCTCACAACGATGATCTCGTACAAGATCGCCGTGGGCCACGGCTCATGGAAGGTCATCGGAGGTTGTGGCGCACCGTGGCGCAGACCAGAAAGGGCTTCTGGTGCCTCGGGTCGGAATCGAACCGACACTCCTTGCGGAACGGGATTTTGAGTCCCGCGCGTCTACCAATTTCGCCACCGAGGCCGGTGCAGGGGGTGAGAGTTTGCCACAGCCTTTCAGGGAAAAGCCCAAACCGGGTACGCTTGGCGCCCCTTCCCTTGTCGCGGACTTTGCATGCCTTCGTTGCCTCCCGTCACCCAGGCCCTGCTGCTGATCAACGTGGGCATGTTCTGCCTGCAATACGTGCTCGGCTTCGTCGTCGACCGCTTCCTGGCCCTGTGGCCGATCGGCGCCGGCTTCCTGCCCTGGCAGATCGTGACCTACGGCTTCCTGCACGGCAGCTTCAACCACCTGCTGTTCAACATGCTCGGCCTGTGGATGTTCGGCGCCGAACTCGAGCGCTTGTGGGGCGCGAAGCGCTTCCTGCAGTTCTTCATGGCCAGCGTGGTCGCCGCGGCCGGCTTCCAGCTGATCGTCTGCGCGCTGATGGGTGCCACCTTCCCGACCGTCGGCGCCTCCGGTGGCTTGTTCGGGCTGCTGCTCGGCTTCGCGATGATGTTCCCGAACCGCACCATCGTGCCGCTGATCCCGCCGATCCCGATGAAGGCCAAGACCTTCGTCGCAATCTACGGCGGCCTGGAGCTGCTGTTCGGCGTCACCGGCACGATGGCCGGCGTCGCCCACTTCGCCCACCTCGGCGGCATCTTCGGCGGCTGGCTGATGATCCGCTACTGGCGCGGCCAGCCGCCGTTCGGCCGGCGCTGATCCACCGATGCGGCGTTGATTTCACGCCGCGGAAAGCCCCCGCCTCGCCAAGGGCGCGCCGAAGCGCTCATGCTCGTCCGCACGACTGGTCTCGTCCGGAGGGCCTCATGAACGTCATCGACGCCCGGCTTCATGCACTGCGCGGTGCCCTGCACCGATGGGCCGTGGGTTGCCTGCTTGCCACCTCGTGCGCCTGCGGAGCGGCCCTCGCAGCCCCACCATCCGGCGATGACGAAGCCACGCTGAAGGAACAAGGCGAGCTGCTGGCCCGCGCCGCGGCCGCGGTGGTCGGCGTGCAGGTGCAGGCGCTCGGCCACGCCACGTCGGCCGAGACGCTCGGCAAGCTGCGCCTCGGCTCGGGCGTCGTGATCGGCACCGACGGCCTGGTCCTGACCATCGGCTACCTGATCCTCGAAGCCGACCAGGTCGACCTGCAGCTGGATTCGTCGCGCGTCGTGCCGGCGCGGGTCGTCGCCTACGACCAGGCCACCGGCTTCGGACTGCTGCAACCGCTGACGCCGCTGCGGCTGCCGCCGGTGCCGCTCGGCGACACCAGCCAGCTCGCGCCCGACGAGCCGGTGATGATCGTCAGCGGCAGCTCGCCGGTCGGCCAGGGCGAGCTGAGCCTCGCGCGGGTGGTGTCGCGGCGCGCGTTCTCCGGCTACTGGGAATACCACATCGACGGCGCGCTGTTCACCGCGCCGCCACGGGCCGACCACAGCGGCGCCGCGCTCTTCAACACCAACGGCGAGCTGCTGGGCATCGGCTCGCTGATCGTTGCCGACGCAGGCGGCGACGACGCACCGCGCCTGCCCGGCAACATGTTCGTGCCGATCGACCTGCTGAAGCCGATCCTGAAGGAGATGCGCGAGAGCGGCAGCACCGCGCTGAGCCATCGGCCATGGCTGGGGCTGAACTGCGTCGAATCGGACGGTCGGGTGCGGGTCGTCAAGGTCAATCGCGGCAGCCCGGCCGAGGCCGCGGGGCTGCAGGCCGGCGACCTGATCCTGCGCATCGACGGTGTCGCGGTCGGCGGGCTGGAGCGCTTCTACAAGACGCTGTGGGGCGGCGGCACCGCCGAGCGCGAGGTCACGCTCGAGGTGCAGCGCGGCGACGAGATGCAGACGCTGAAGGCGCGTGCGACGGATCGAATGAAGACCTTGACGCAGTCGCTCGGCGTGTAATCCGGATGCCAACCCGCGGATTAACGGTCACGATCCCGGATCAGCATCCGGGCTACAGGCCGTCGCGCACCGTCGGGTAGCGCAGCCGCAGGCGCAGCTCTTCGCGCAGCCGGCGGTTGTCGAGGCGGCGCGATTCCGACAGGAACGACATCTGCATCGCCGGCAGCTGCTGCCGGGCCTCGTCGCGCGTGATGCGCGGCGGGCGCGGCAGGCCGCACAGGTCGGCCGCCAGGTCGAAGTAGTCGCCCATCTTCAGCTCGGTGTCATCGCTCGCATGCACGATGCGCTGCGGCAGCCCGCGGTGCAGCGCCGCGATGCAGGCGCGCGCCAGGTCGTCGGCATGGATGTGGTTGGTGTACACGTCGTCCTCCGCGCGCAGCACCGGCGTGCCGCGTGCGACGCGCTCGCGCGGGTGCCCGCCCGGCCGGTCGGGGGCGTAGATGCCAGGGATGCGCAGGATCGTCACCGCGACGCCGAAGCGCCTGCCGTGCAGCCGCAGCCGCGCCTCGGCATCGACGCGCCGGCGTGCGCGGTCGCTGGCCGGCGCGGCAGCACGCGTCTCGTCGAAGCGCGCACCACCGGCATCGCCGTACACGCCGCTGGTGCTGCCGTAGACGATGCGCCGCACGCGCGGCGAGCGGGCCAGCGCCGCCAGCAGCGCCGCGGTGCGCGGATCGTTTTCGCCCTGGCCGGGCGGCGGTGCCAGGTGCAGCACCGCATCGGCCAGGCCGGCCAGCCGGCCGAGCGTCGCCGCCTCGTCGAGGTTGCCCACCAGCGGCCGCACGCCGAGCGCGCGCAGCGCCGGCGCGCGCGCCGGCGACGACGTGAGGGCCAGCACCCGCCAGCGCCCTTGCAACAGCCGCACGACGCGCTGGCCGACATCGCCGCAGCCGACGATCAACAGGGTGGGGCGCTTGAAGCGGGTCGGCAGGTCGGGGCGGAAGGGCATTGGATCGCGGGCAGAATCGGTGGCTGATTTCGAGGTTACCCCATGACTTTCACCGCGACCGTGCAGCCCAGCGGCACGAGTTTCCAGGTCGATCGCGACGAGCCGATCCTCGCGGCGGCGATCCGCCAGGGCGTCGGCCTGCCGTATGGCTGCAAGGACGGCGCCTGCGGCTCCTGCAAATGCAGGCTGCTCGAAGGCCGCGTGATCCACGGCGCCCACCAGGCCAAGGCCCTGAGCGACGCCGAAGAAGAGGCCGGCTTCGTGCTGACCTGCTGCGCCGCGCCGCAGACCGACGTGGTGCTGGAAGCCCGCACCGTCGCCGGCGCCGGCGAGTTCCCGGTGCGCAAGATGCCATGCCGCGTCAACCGCATCGAGCGGCCGGCCGGCGACGTGGCCGTGCTGCACCTGCAGCTGCCGGCCAACGACCGCCTGCGTTACCACGCCGGCCAGTACGTCGAATTCGTGCTGCGCGACGGCAGCCGTCGCAGCTACAGCATGGCGAACGCGCCGCACACGCAGGAGCAGCACCCCGGCATCGAGCTGCACATCCGGCACATGCCGGGCGGCAAGTTCACCGACCATGTGTTCGGCGCGATGAAGGAGAAAGAGATCCTGCGCCTCGAAGGCCCGTTCGGCAGCTTCTTCCTGCGCGAGGATTCGGCCAAGCCGATGGTGCTGCTGGCCAGCGGCACCGGCTTCGCGCCGATCAAGGCGATCATCGAGCACCTGCGCTTCAAGGACAACGCGCGCCCCGCCGTCGTCTACTGGGGCTGCCGCAGCCGCGCCGACCTGTACCTGCACGACTGGATGCTGCAGGCCGCGAGCGAGCTGCCGTGGCTGCGCTACGTGCCGGTGCTGTCCGAGCCGAAGCCCGACGACGGCTGGACCGGCCGCACCGGCTTCGTCCACCTGGAACTGATGGCCGACCTGCCCGACCTGTCCGGCCACCAGGTGTATGCCTGCGGCGCGCCGGTGATGGTGGAATCGGCACAGCGCGACCTGGTCGCCCGCTGCGGCCTGCCCGCCGACGAGTTCTACGCCGATTCATTCACGTCCGAAGCCGACAAGCACCCTGCCTGAGACCCCCTCGATGCAACGCAGACACCTTCTCTCCCTGGCCGGCGCCGCCGCACTGCCCTCCCTCACGACCCTGGCTTCGGCCCAGGCCAGCAAGCCGATCCGGCTGGTCGTGCCCTACTCACCCGGCGGCCCGCTGGACGTGATCGCCCGCGCGCTGGCCGACAAGGTCAAGGACAGCCTCGGCCTGGTGATCGTCGACAACAAGGCCGGTGCCGGCGGCAACATCGGCGCCGATGCGGTCGCCAAGTCGGCCCCCGACGGCCTGACCATCGTGATGGGTGCGGTCGCGACGCATGCGATCAACCCATGGCTGTATGCCCGCATCCCGTACGACCCGATCCGCGACTTCACGCCGATCACCGGCGTCGCGCAGGTTCCCAACGTGCTGGTGATGAACACCGAGACCGCGGCTCGGCTCGGCATCCGCAACGTGGCCGACCTGGTCGCGTACGCGAAGAAGAACCCCGGCAAGCTGAACTACGGCTCGGGCGGCAACGGCAGTGCCGGCCACCTGGCCGGCGAGATGTTCAAGGCGCAGGCCGGCGTGTTCATGGTCCACATCCCGTACTCGGGCGGCAACCCGGCGCAGCTGGCGCTGCTGTCCGGTCAGGTCGACCTGAACTTCGACAACCTGGCGACCGCGTCGACCAACATCAAGGCCGGCAAGCTGCGCGCCCTGGCCGTCACGACCACGACGCGTTCGAGCGCAATGCCCGAGGTGCCGACGATCGCCGAAGCCGGCGGCGGGCTCGCGCGCTTCGACGTCAACACCTGGTTCGGCCTGTTCGGCCCGGCCGGCCTGCCGGCCGACGTGACGCGCAAGCTGAACAAGGCGTTCACCGACGCGCTCGCGACGCCCGACATCAAGGCGCGCTTCGCGACGCTGATGGCCGAACCGATGCCGAGCACGCCGGAGCAGTTCGCCGCGTTCGTCAAGCGCGAACGCGCGAAGTACGAAACCGTCGTGAAAGCGTCGGGCGCGAAAGTCGACTGACTTATTTCTTTTTGGTCGGAGCCTGCGGCTGAGATGCCGGCGTCGTGCCGCCATCCACGCC
>Ga0065165_1001537_pt1 | contig 24130 bp, 21 predicted proteins | sample AraplaMF_Cvi_mMF_FD_63813 | JGI IMG/M metagenome (GOLD analysis project Ga0065165, IMG submission 63813) | Arabidopsis root microbial communities from the University of North Carolina, USA - plate scrape MF_Cvi_mMF (version 2) (version 3) | ecosystem: Host-associated > Plants > Roots >... | reverse complement strand
CGGCTCGCTACGCTCAAACAGCCGGTCCCTCTAGCTAGTCAACAACGCGCGCTCCGCGCGCGCCCCCGACTTCCTCCGCTCCTCGGCTCCTCCTACGCTCCCCTCACCCAAAGCCCATACCGCTCCCCTCCCACACTACCTCCCCCCCTCCCCCACCAACCACCAACAAAAAAGGGCAGCCACGCTGCCCTTTCCTGATATCCAACTCCCGCTACCGCCATTCCTTCCAACGCACGGCCTTTCTAAGCGGAGCCCATGGATCTGGCTCCGCCAGTCCATCGGGCTCGCCCCCCGGTGGGGGGGCCGCCGTTAGGCGGTAGGGGGGAGAGCCATGTCCTGGGGGCCGCCGTCAGGCGGTAGGGGGAGAGCTCGCCAGTCCCACCCAGTCCCACGTCCTGCCTTCCCAAGCGGAGCCCATGGATCTGGCTCCGCCAGTCCATCAGGCTCGCCCCCCGGTGGGGGGGGCCGCCGCAGGCGATAGGGGGAGAGCTCACCAGCTCACCCAGTCCCACGTCCTGCCTTCCCAAGCGGAGCCCATGGATCTGGCTCCGCCAGTCCATCGGGCTCGCCCCCCGGTGGGGGGGCCGCCGCCAGGCGGTAGGGGGGAGAGCTATTCAGCCAGCCAAACGGGTCCAGGTCTCGATGACGCTGTCGGGGTTCAGGGAGATCGAGACGATGCCTTCGCCAGCCAGCCAGTCGGCAAAGTCGGGGTGGTCGCTGGGGCCCTGGCCGCAGATACCCACATACTTGCCGGTGGCACGGCAGGCCGCAATGGCGCGCGAAATCAGCGCCTTGACCGCCGGGTCCCGTTCGTCAAAGTCGCCCGACAGCAGCTCCAGACCAGAGTCCCGGTCCAGACCCAACGTGAGCTGGGTCAGGTCGTTGGAGCCAATGGACATGCCGTCAAAATGCTCCAGGAACTGCTCCGCCAAAATGGCGTTGCTCGGCACCTCGCACATCATGATGACGCGCAGATCATCCTTGCCACCCGCCGCCGCACGCCGCAAGCCGCGCTCAGCCAGCATGGCCACCACCTTCTCCGCCTGCGTCACGGTACGCACGAACGGCACCATGATTTCGACGTTGGTCAGGCCCATGTCGTTACGCACACGCTTGAGCGCCTCGCACTCCATGGCAAAAGCGTCCGAGAACTCGCCGCTGATATAGCGCGACGCACCGCGGAAGCCCAGCATCGGGTTCTCTTCGTCCGGCTCGTAGCGCGAGCCACCAATCAGCTTGCGGTACTCATTGCTCTTGAAGTCAGAGAGGCGAACGATCACCGGCTGCGGCCAGAACGCCGCCGCAATCGTCGCAATGCCCTCAGCCAGCTTGTCCACGTAGAAGGCGCGCGGCGAGGCATGCCCACGTGCCACCGACTCCACCGCCTTCTTGAGGTCGGTGTCGACATTGGGATAGTCCAGGATGGCCTTGGGATGGACGCCAATGTTGTTGTTGATGATGAACTCAAGACGCGCCAGCCCCACACCACTGTTGGGCATCTGCGCGAAATTGAAGGCCAGCTGCGGGTTGCCGACGTTCATCATGATCTTCACCTGGCAGTAAGGCAGCTCGCCACGGTGCACCTCGCTGACTTCAGTCTCCAGCAGGCCGTCGTAGATGTAGCCGGTGTCGCCCTCCGAGCAGGCCACCGTCACGAGCTGGCCGTCCTTGAGCTTGTCGGTGGCATCACCGCAACCCACCACGGCCGGGATGCCCAGTTCGCGCGCAATGATGGCCGCGTGGCAGGTGCGCCCGCCACGGTTGGTGATGATGGCGCTGGCACGCTTCATCACCGGCTCCCAGTTGGGATCGGTCATGTCGGTCACCAGCACGTCACCGGGCTGCACCCGCTCCATTTCGGCCACGCTCTCGACCAGGCGCACCGGGCCCGTGCCGATCTTCTGACCAATGGCGCGGCCTTCCACCAGCACCGTGCCCTGCCCCTTGAGCTTGTAGCGCTGCTCCACCTGGCCCTCGGCCTGGCTCTTCACCGTCTCGGGACGAGCCTGCAGGATGTAGAGCTGGCCGTCCTGGCCATCCTTGCCCCACTCGATGTCCATCGGACGGCCATAGTGCTTCTCGATGATCAGCGCATAACGCGACAGCTGGATCACATCCTCGTCCGTCAGCGAATAGCGGTTGCGCTGCTCGACCTCCACCTCCACCGTCTTGACCAGCTTGCCCGAAGCCGCCTTCTCCTCCGGCGTGGAGAAGGTCATCTGGATCAGCTTGGAGCCCAGGTTGCGACGGATGATGGGGAACTTGCCACGCGTGAGCGCCGGCTTGTGCACATAGAACTCGTCCGGGTTCACCGCGCCCTGCACCACCGTCTCACCCAGGCCATAGCTCGACGTGATGAACACGACGTCCTTGAAGCCCGATTCGGTGTCGATGGTGAACATCACGCCAGCAGCGCCCAGGTCCGAACGCACCATGCGCTGCACCCCGGCCGACAAGGCCACGTCGCTGTGCGCAAAGCCCTTGTGCACGCGGTAGCTGATGGCCCGGTCGTTGTAGAGGGAGGCAAAGACCTCCTTCATCTTGTGCAGCACATCCTCAATGCCGACAACGTTCAGGAAGGTCTCCTGCTGGCCGGCAAAGGAGGCGTCCGGCAGGTCTTCCGCCGTGGCCGAGGAACGCACGGCAAAGGAAGCCTCCGGCTGACCTTCGGTCACACGGGCGAATTCCGCCCGGATGGCAGCTTCCAGATCCTTGGGGAACGGCTGGGCCTCGACCCAACCACGGATCTGGGCGCCGGCCTCGGCCAGTGCACGAACGTCATCGGTGTTGAGGTCGGCCAGGCGCTTCTGGATGCGGGCATCCAGGCCTTCGTACTTCAAAAACTCACGGAAGGCATGCGCCGTGGTGGCAAAGCCGCCAGGTACCCGCACGCCGGCATCCGCCAGCTGCGAAATCATCTCGCCGAGCGAGGCGTTCTTGCCGCCTACCGACTCGACATCGGTCATCCTCAGTTTCTCGAAGGGTACAACCAGGGCGGTCGCCTCGAAGCGTGCATCAGACATGGGAAAACTCCGTGATGTTGAAAAAACGGGGCCCCAGGGCCTGCAGACTTTGCCCACCGGCCGGCATCGCCCAACAACAGGCGCGGCGGGGCGGGAAAGCTTGCGGACAGAACGGCGCGCGCGACAGGTCTTGTCGATTCTTGTGGGCGTCGCAGCGGGGCGTTCATGATGGGCAGGGGCAAGTTGCGGACGATTCTACGGGTTCGCGCCTCTATGATGTAAACCCCGGTTTGGGGACTGGGCGCCACCACTCCGGGCGGGTTGGGCACATGCCGTGCCCGCTCAAGCAGGTCCCCCGCCCCTTCCTCCACGTTCGCGCAACAGGCACGCCATGACCCAGCACACCGTGTACTTCGTCTCGGATGGCACCGGCATCACCGCCGAAACCTTCGGTAACTCCATCCTGGCCCAGTTCTCGGTCAAGGCCCGCCATGTCCGCCGCCCGTTCGTGGACAACGCGGACAAGGCCCAGCAACTGGTCAAGGAGATCAACGAGACCGGCATCCGCGAAGGCCAGCGCCCCATCGTGTTTGCCACGCTGGTGAATCGCGAGGTGCTCAACGTGGTGCGCCAGCATTGCGAAGGCCTGGTGCTGGATATGTTTGGCACCTTCATCGCGCCGCTGGAGGATGAGTTCCGGGTGAAGTCCAACCACCGCGTCGGCCGCTTCTCCGACATCGCCAAGAGCCAGGAATATCACGACCGCATCGAAGCGATCAATTTCTCGCTGGCGCATGACGACGGACAATCCGCGCGCAACCTGGATTCGGCGGACGTGATCCTGGTGGGCGTGAGCCGCTGCGGCAAGACGCCGACCTCGCTCTACCTCGCCATGCAGCACGGCATCAAGGCCGCCAACTATCCCTTGATCCCGGAAGACTTCGAGCGCGGCGCCCTGCCCTCACTGCTCGTGCCTCACAAGAAGAAGTGTTTCGGGCTGACCATCGATCCGGAACGCCTCGCCCAGGTGCGCAATGAACGGCGCCCCGGCAGCAAATACGCGGACCTCATGAACTGCCACTACGAAGTGCGCGAGGCCGAGACCATGATGAAGAAGGCCGGCATCTCCTGGCTGTCCTCCACGCACAAGTCGATCGAGGAAATCGCCACCACCATCCTGCGCGACATCCGGCCCGACCGGCTGATGTACTAGGGAAGCCGTCAATGACTCCCGCGAGCCGGGATGGCGCCGATTCGGGATGGGCCGCAAGGGGCAAACCACAGCCATCGCGGGCGCTATGGCCAGGATGCAGCGCTTCCCTAGGTCAGCCGCCTGCGCGCTGACTCATACAGGCAGATGGAGGCAGCGCTGGCGACATTCAGCGACTCCTCCCCACCCGGCTGCGGAATGCCGATGCGCAGGGCGCAGCGCGCCATCAGCGCCGGGTCGACACCCTGCCCTTCATGGCCCATGACCCAGGCGCAGGGCGACGGCAGCGCCACCTCGTGCAGCCATGCATCGGTGTGGGAACTGGTGGCCAGCATCGGCACCTGCAACGCCTCCAGGTCCCCGACCGACAGGCCCTCGATCAGACGCAGCCCGAAATGCGCGCCCATGCCCGCCCTGAGCACCTTGGGTGACCACAGGGCTGCCGTGCCCTTGAGCGCGAGCACCTGGCGAAAGCCCAGCGCCGCGGCACTGCGCAAAATGGTGCCAACATTGCCCGCATCCTGCAGCCGGTCCAGCACCACCGAGTCCGCGTGCGGATCAATGCGCAGCGACGTCGGCAAGGGCAGGTCAAAAGCAATCTGCGCGGGCGACTCAAGGCCGGAGACGGTGTTGAAGAGCGCCGGAGACACCACCAGCACCTTGCCGGCCTGATCCGCCAGCGCACGCAGCGCCTCCTGCTGGGCCGCCGCGTCCGTGATGAGCGCCAGCGCCGGCCGCAAGCCACGCTGCAGCGCGGCGCGCGCCAGGTGGTCGCCCTCCAGCCAGACACCGCCCATCTTGCGATAGGCCGTGGCGTCCTGCGCGAGCTTGCGAAGCCGTTGCAGTTGCGGGTTGTCCCGCGCCGTGATGGGGTGCCAGATCGGCCCGCTGCTCATTCGAATGCCGCCGTGGTCAGGGTCGTGGTGATGGAACTGCCGTCCGACGTGACCACCAGCCCTTCCAGGGTCATGCGAACCGGCGCGAAGCTGGTGCGGTGCCAGGCGCTGGCGCCGTGCAGCCGCAAGGCCTCCAGATGCTCCGGCGTGCCGTAGCCCTTGTGGTTGTCGAAGCCGTACTGAGGATGGGCCTGGTGCATCTGAAGGCACAGGCGGTCACGGTATACCTTGGCCAGGATGCTGGCCGCGGAGATGGCGGGCACCAGCGCATCACCCTTGACGATGGCCTCCGCCGGAATGCGCAGCACCGGCAGACGGTTGCCGTCCACCTTCACCTGGGCCGGCGACAGGCGCAGGCCTTCCACCGCCCGCTTCATGGCCAGCATGGTGGCCTGCAGGATGTTGATGCGGTCGATCTCCTCGACCGAAGCCTCTGCAATGCAAAAGCACAGCGCCTTGGCACGGATCTCGTCGTAGAGCTGCTCGCGCTTGCGTTCGCTGAGCACCTTGGAGTCGTTCAGGCCCTTGATGGGCTGCATGTCGTCCAGGATGACCGCGGCGGCCACGACCGGGCCGGCCAGGGGGCCCCGGCCGGCTTCATCCACGCCCGCCAGCAAGCCTTCACGCTGCCACGCCAGGCCCAGTTGCTCAGGCGCCGAGGATTTCCGCGATCGCATCGCCGGCCCTTTGCGCGGTATTGCAGCGCAGCGTCTGGTGGATCTCGATGAAGCGCTCGCGCAGGCGTTCACGACGCGGCGCGTCGTCCAGCCAGGCCAGGCCCTCGCGCGCAATCTTCTCGCCGTTGCAGTCGTCCTGCAAGCATTCCGGGACCAGCGTCTCGCGCGCCAGCACATTGGGCAGCCCCACCCACGGCAGCAAGGCCTTGCCCTTCATCCGCCAGGCGTTGAACCAGTGCAGCTTGTAGGCGATGACCATGGGCCGCTTGAACAGCGCAGCCTCCAGCGTCGCCGTGCCGCTGGCCACCAGCGTCAGGTCACAGGCGGCCAGCGCCTCATGCGCCTGGCCGTCCAGCAGGCTCAAGGGCAGGCCCTGGCCATGCTGGCGAACCAGCGCCTGCGCCAGCTCCCGCAGGCCCGGGGCCACCGGGACGACAAAGCGCAGCCCCGGCCGGGCCGCCAGCATGTGGCGCGCAGCCGCGAGCAAGGGCGGGAAGATGTAGCTGAGTTCGCTGCGCCGGCTGCCGGGCAGCAAGGCCACTACCGTGGCATCGGCCGCCAGTTGCAGCGCGGCGCGTGCTTCCGCGCGCGGCGGCTCCATGGGGATCTTGTCCGCCAGCGGGTGCCCGACATAGGTGGCGGCAATGCCATGGCGCTGCAGCAGTTCAGGCTCGAACGGGAACAGGCACAGCACATGGTCCGCGCTGCGCTTGATGGTGTGCACGCGCTCGGGACGCCAGGCCCAGATCGATGGGCAGACGAAATGCACCGTCTTGATGCCGGCCTCGCGCAGGCGCCGTTCCAGGCCGAAGTTGAAGTCCGGCGCATCCACGCCGACAAACACCGAAGGAGGGCTCTGGAGAAATCGGTCCCCCAGCTGCCGGCGGATGGCCAGCAACTCGCGAATGTTCTTGAGGGCGTCCCAGTAGCCGAAGATGGAGAGCTTGTGGCTGGGCCACCAGGCGTCAAAGCCCAGCGCCTGCAGCTTCGGGCCGCCAATGCCGGCGCTCGTCAGGCCCGGCCAGCGCGCCTGCAAGGCCTGCAGCAGCAGGCTGGCCAGCAGGTCCCCGGAGGCCTCGCCGGCCACCAGGCCCAGTCGAGGGTCCGTGGACGTGGTCATGTCAGCGTACGAGTCCGCGCTTGGCGGCGGCAAGGAAGTCCAGCATCAGCTGCACGTCGGCCACCGTGGGCGCGTCCTGCCCGGCCTTGAGCGCCTCGATCTCCTGGACCGACTGCTCCAGCGTCAGGCCGTCGCGGAACAGCAGCTTGTGGACCTGGCGGATCACGCCGATGCGCTCGTTGCTGAAGCCGCGCCGGCGCAGGCCGGTCAGGTTGACCGCGCGCACCGCCAGGGGGTTGCCGTCCACGGTCATGTAGGGCGCCACATCCTGGGCCACATGGCCCTGGAAGCCGATCATGGCGTGGGCGCCGATATGCACGAACTGATGCACGCCGGTCAGGCCTCCAATGGTGGCCCAATCCCCCACATGCACATGGCCGGCCAGCGTGGCATTGTTGGCCAGCACGCAGTGGTCACCCACCACCACGTCATGCGCCAGATGCACGTAGGCCATGATCCAGTTGTCGGACCCGACCCGCGTCACCCCCTGCTCCTTGAAGGTGCCGGTGTTGAAAGTGCAGAACTCGCGGATGGTGTTGCGGTCGCCAATCACCAGCTCCGTCACCTCGCCGCCATGGCTCATGTCCTGCGGCATGGCGCCAATGGAGGCGAACTGGTAGATGCGGTTGTCGCGGCCGATGGTGGTGCGCCCTTCCACCACCGTATGCGGACCAATGCGCGTGCCCGCGCCGATACGGACCTCGGGGCCAATGACCGCATAGGGGCCGATCTCGACGTCAGCGTCGATCTGGGCCTTGGGGTCAACAATGGCGGTGGCGTGGATCTTGGCCATGGGCAAAAGGGTCAGCAGTCCAGGCGGCGCATGGTGCACATCAGGCCGGCTTCAGCCACGGTGTCCTGGCCCACCAGGGCCTTGGCGCCAAACTTGTAGATGCCGGCCTTGGCACGCTCCAGCGTCACGTCCAGCAGCAGCTGGTCGCCCGGCTCGACCGGGCGCTTGAAGCGCGCACCGTCGATGCCGGCGAAATACACGACGTGGTTCTCGTCCAGCGAGAAGTCGTAGCTCTGCACCGCCAGCAACGTGGCCGCCTGGGCCAGTGCTTCCAGGATCAGCACGCCCGGCATCACCGGACGGTGCGGGAAGTGGCCCTGGAAGAACGGCTCATTGATGCTGACGTTCTTCAGTGCGCGGATGCGCACGCCCTTCTCCACTTCCAGCACGCGGTCCACCAGCAGGATGGGGTAGCGGTGCGGCAGCTTCGCGAGAATGCCGTGAATATCGATCTTGCTGCTCTCGTTCATGTCGTCTTCTTTTCCAGGGCACGCACGCGTTGGCGCAATTCATAAAGCCCGCGCAGTGCCGCGGCATTCTTCTGCCAGGAGGCCGCGTCCTCGAAGGGCCACATGCCGGCATAGGCGCCCGGCTTGTCGATGCTGTTGCTGATGTTGGCGGTCGGGCCGATCTGCACGCCGTCAGTGATCTTGATGTGGCCGTTGATTCGGGCGGCACCTGCCACGATGCAATTGGCGCCGATCTCGGCGCTGCCGGCAATGGCAACCGCCCCCGCGATGGCCGTGCCCCTGCCAATCTTCACGTTGTGGGCAATCTGGACCAGGTTGTCGATGATGGCGCCGTCGGCAATGACGGTGTCGCCCAGCGCGCCCCGGTCGATGCAGGTGTTGGCGCCGATCTCGACCCCGTCACCGATGCGCACGGCCCCAAGCTGCTCGATCTTCACCCAGCTCACGCCCTGCTCGCCCTTGGTGGGCGCAAAGCCGAAACCATCCGCGCCGATCACGACGCCGCTGTGGATCAGCGACCCGGCCCCCACCACGCAGTCATAGCCCAGCACCACGCGCGGCGCCAGGCGCGTGCCCGCGCCCACGACCGCATTGCGCTCAACCACGCTGTGAGCGCCGATGCGGGCCCCGTCGCCGATGCGGGCGCCGGACTCGATGACCGCGAACGGGCCCACCTCGACATCCGTACCCAGCTGCGCATCAGCGGCGACGCTGGCCGTGGCATGCACCGCCGGCGCCGGCCGGGCGGCACGCATGTGCTGCACCCACCACTGGGTCAGGCGGGCAAAGTAGAGATAGGGGTCAGGCGTGACGATGCAACTGGCGCTCTGGCCGTCGCCCCTGCGCGCAGCCGCGGCCTCCTGGGAGGCCGGCGAGACGATCACGCAGCCAGCCTGCGTGGTGGCCAGCTGCGGCGCATATTTCGGGTTGGACAGGAAGGCGATGGCATCCGGGCCAGCCTCGTCCAGCGGCGCAATGCGCTGGATCGCGGTAGTTGCCGCACCAAGAGAAACGCCGCCCAAGGCGGCGATCAGGTCGGAGACCAGTACCTGCTTCATGGTGCGGGCCTCACGGCTTTTGCGCATTCAACGCGTCGATCACCTTCTTGGTGATGTCCACGCGCGCACTGGCGTGGACGGCGTCCTGCACGATCAGGTCGTACTTGTCCTGCTCGAAGATCTGCTTGATGACCTTGTTGGCCTTCTCGATCACACCGGCCAGCTCTTCATTCTTGCGCTGGGCCACATCCTCGTTGAACTCGCGGCGCTTGCGCTGCAGGTCGCGGTCCTGTTCGATCAGTTCGCGCTGGCGGCGGGCACGTTCGGTCTCGGTCAGGGCCGGGCCGTCCTTGTCCAGCTTCTCGGCAGCCGCGCGCAGCTTGCCTTCCTGCTCCAGCAGCGTCTTTTCGCGGCGGCTGAATTCCGCCTGCAGCTTGGCTTCCGATGCCTTGGCCAGATTGGTCTCGCGCAGGATCCGCTCGCTGTTGACGTAGCCGATCTTGAGGTCCTGGGCCTGGGCAGCCAAAGCCGTGGCTGCTGTCAGGGCGACAGCGGCCACCATCTTCAACAGCATGCTGTTCATCAGAATGATGTCCCGATCTGGAATTGGAATCGCTCGATTCTATCCGTCCGTTGCTTCTTGATTGGCGTGCCGTAACTCAGGCGCAGCGGGCCCATCGGCGACAGCCAGCTGATGCCGATACCGCCAGCGGCGCGGGTGTCGGAAAAATCAAGTTTCTCGGACGTTCCCCAGACATTGCCCACGTCAAAGAAGGCAAAGAGGCGGAAGCTCTTGTCGTTGCCGGCACCCGGCACCGGCACGTACAGCTCGGTATTGAGGTTGAACTTGCGGTTGCCACCGGTGTAGGAGCCGGTCACGTCCACCGGGCCCAGCGTGCCGGATTCGAACACCCGCACGGAGCCTAGGCCGCCGCCATAGAAGTTCTTGAAGATCGGATACGGACGACCCATCAGGCCTTCGCCCCAGGCCACTTCGCCGTTGACCATGACCGAGAACTTGCGGCCCAGCGGGATGAACTGCTGGTACTGCAGGTTGGCAATGGCATAACGCGAGTCGCCGACCACGCTGGTTTCCAGGTTCACGCGCTTCATCGTGCCGGCCGTCGGCGTGATGACGCTGTCCCGGTTGTCGGCCTTCCAGCCGATCGTCAGCGGGATGGACAGGGCCGAGCCGCCGAAGGCCTGCTGGAACAGCAGGTAGCTGTTGGGCAGGCCCTTGGAAGTGGTGATGCGGGTCTGTTCGGCGCCGACACCGAAGAAGACCGTGTCTTCCTCCGAGAACGGCACACCGAACTTCACCGAGCCGCCGAAAGACGCCAGCTCGTACTGCTCACCCAGGTTGTTGATCGGCTTGACCGTGCGGTAGAACACATCCACGGCGCGGGAGATGCCATCGACGGTGAAATACGGGTCCACGGTCGAGACGCCCAGTGAGCGGCCGGTGCTGGCCGTGTTCAGCTGGATGCCGAGGTAGTTGCCCGAACCGAAGACGTTTTCCTGCGAGATCGACCCCGACAGCGACAGCTTGCTGGCGCTGGAATAGCCCGCGCCGATCTGGATGTTGCCGGTGGGGCGCTCGGTCACCGTCAAGGTGACATCCACCTGGTCGGGCGAGCCCGGCACCTCGCTGGTGTCGACCGTGACGTCCTTGAAGTAGCCCAGGCGCTCGACACGGTCGCGCGAGGCCTTGATGCGGGCGCCGTCATACCAGGCCGACTCGAACTGGCGGAACTCGCGGCGGATGACTTCGTCCCGCGTGCGGGTGTTGCCGGAGACCAGCACCCGGCGAACATAGACGCGCCGCTGCGGTTCACCGACGAAGGTGACCACCACCTGGCCGGTGGCACGGTCGATCTCGGGGCGGCTTTCGACACGCGCAAAGGCATAGCCGAAGGTGCCGAACAGATCCTGGAAGTTGCGGGTGGTCTGGGCCACCGCTTCCCCCTGGTAGGGCTGACCTGCCTTGAGAGCGATCAGGCGCTTGAATTCCTCGTCGCGGCCCAGGAACTCGCCTTCCATCTTGATGGCGCTGACCGTGTAGGGCTGGCCTTCGCTGACGGTGATGGCAATGCTGATGTTCTGCTTGTCCGGCGAGATGGTGACCTGCGTGGACTCGACGTTGAATTCGAGGTAGCCGCGGTTCAGGTAGTAGGAGCGGATGGTTTCCAGGTCCGCATTGAGCTTGGCGCGGGAATAGCGGTCGGTCTTGGTGTACCAGGTCAGCCAGCCGCTGGTGGTCTGTTCCAGCAGGCCCAGCAGCGTGCTTTCGCTGAAGACCTTGCTGCCCAGGATGCGGATCTCCGCGATCTTGGCCGGCTCGCCTTCCGTGACCTGGAAGCTGACGTTGACCCGGTTGCGCTCGATCGGGGTGATGGTGGTGGTCACCTCCGCGCCATAGAGGCTGCGGGTGAGGTACTGGCGCTTGAGTTCCTGCTCCGCGCGGTCGGCCAGCGCCTTGTCGAAAGGCTTGCCTTCACCGATGCCCACGTCCTTCAGCGACTTGGTCAGCGCCTCGGTGTCGAACTCCTTCAGGCCCACGAAGCTGACGTTGGCGATGATGGGACGTTCCTCGATCACCACGACGACCGCATCGGTGTCGATGTTGATCCGCACATCCTTGAACAGGCCGGTGGCAAACAGGGCACGCAGCGCGGCGGCGCCCTTCTCGTCGTTGTAGGTGTCGCCGATGCGGAAAGGCAGTGCCGCGAACACCGTACCGGGGTCGGTCCGCTGCAGGCCTTCAACGCGGATGTCCTTGAGGACAAAGGGTTCGACGGCCCATGCGGCACCGGCGTGCATCGCGGCGGCCAGCACCGCCAGTTGGATCACGTGGGGGCGCATCGGCTCAGGCAGGAATCGGGACATGCGGAAGTTTCAGTGCGGACCCGCTGGCGGGTCAGATCGTTGAAAAGGGCCAGACTCATCATCAGCAGCAGGACGGCGATACCCGCGCGTTCCAGCTGCCTGCGCCACCGCTCGGAGACTGGGCGGCCACTCAGACCCTCGAAAAGATAATACATCAGGTGTCCGCCATCGAGCATCGGCACTGGCAGCAGGTTCAGCACCCCGAGGCTCACGCTGACACTTGCCAAAAAGCCCAGGAACGCCGCGGCACCGAGACGCGCCGACTGGCCCGCGTAGTCCGCAATGGTGATGAAGCTGCTCAGGTTCTTTACCGAGGATTCACCCAGCAGCATGTGCCAGAGCGTCTTCAGCGAATGGGTGCTGAACTGCCAGGTACGGGTCAGGCCTTGCGCCACCGCTTCCACCGGTCCGTAGTGCACGGTCACCATCTCCGGCGCCCCGCCGAAGCCGACACCCACCCGAGGGACGTAGCGGCCCGACACCCCCTCCAGACGGGGGGTGAGCGTGAGCGGCAGTGGCTGGCCACCGCGCAGCACCACCACGCTGAGCGGCTGCACGCAGCCGTCCACCAGCGAGCCGCGCACGAATTGCTGGAAGGCCGCGATGTCCGGCACCGGCCGGTCATTGACCGTCAGCACACGGTCCCCGGGATGCAGCCCCGCGCTCTCTGCCGGGCTGCCCTTGACGATGCCGCCCAGCACGGGCTCCATCCAGACGCCGCCCAGGCCAATGCGCTGCAAGGTGGCGGCGTCCAGGTCACGGCTGCCGAGGGACTGTGTCTGCAGCTTCACCTGGCGACGGCCGTGACCTTCGCCCTGGCTGACGCTGAGGTACAGCGGCCGCAGGTCCCCGACGGCACGCGCCAGCTGCCAGGTCACGTCGGACATGCCGCGGACCTCCTGCCAGTCCTGGCCATCCTCCGACCAGGCCTGCACCTGGTCGCCCGGCCGCAGGCCCGCCTGTTCGGCCAGGCTCCCGGGCTGCGGTGAGCCCAGCACGGCCTTCGGCTCTTCCTGGCCGACAAGGCCCACGGCGGCAAACAGCAGCACCGCGAGCACGAGGTTGGCCATCGGCCCCGCCAGCACGATGGCGGCCCGCTGCCACAGGGATTTGCGGTTCAGGGATTGGGAGAGCTGGTCCGGCGAGACCGCATCGACGCGGTCGTCCAGCATCCGGACATAGCCGCCCAGCGGCAGCAGGCTCAGCACGAACTCGGTGTCGTCCGGCGTTTTCTGCCAGCGCCCGAGCACCGGCCCGAAGCCCAGGGAAAAGCGCAGTACCTTCACTCCACAGGCGCGGGCCATGCGGTAGTGCCCCCATTCGTGGATGATGATCAGCACCCCCAGGGTGACCACGAAAGCGAGCAAGGTGACCATCAGGCGGCCTGGCTCGCGAGCTGCTTGATCAGGCCCTGCGCATGGCGGCGTGCCCGGGCATCCAGGGCCAGCAGCCCATCGACGCTGTCCACCTCGCCGGCCTGTGGCTGCACGGCGTCCAGCGCATGGCGGTTGACGTGGCAGATCTGGTCGAAGCGCAAGCCCCGCGCCAGGAAGGCGGCCACCGCTTCTTCATTCGCGGCATTGAGCACCGCCGTGCTGCCTTCGGCCCCGCGCAGTGCGCGCCAGGACAGGTGCAGGCCCGGGAAACGCTGCTCGTCCGCCTCCTCGAAGCTCAGGCTCGGCGTGGCCAGCAGGTCCAGCCGGCTGGCGCCCGACGTGATGCGCTCGGGGAAGGACAGGCCGTAGGCGATCGGCACCCGCATGTCGGGCGTGCCCAGTTGCGCCAGCACCGAGTGGTCGCGGCACACCACCATCGAGTGGATGATGCTTTGCGGATGGATCAGCACCCGCACCTGCTCGGGCTGCAGGTTGAAGAGCCAGCGCGCCTCGATGACCTCCAGCGCCTTGTTCATCATGGTGGCGGAATCCACCGAGATCTTGCGGCCCATCACCCAGTTGGGGTGGGCACAGGCCTGCTCCGGCGTGACATCGGCCAGCGTGGCGGGGTCGCGCTGGCGGAACGGGCCGCCCGAGGCGGTCAGCACGATGTGATCGATGCGTTCATGCCAGCTGGAGCGGTCCTCGGGCAGGCACTGGAAAATGGCGGAATGCTCGGAGTCGATCGGCAGCAGCGTCGCGCCGCCCGCCTCCACCGTGCGCATGAATAGGGCGCCGCCCAGCACGATGGCTTCCTTGTTGGCCAGCAGCAGCCGCTTGCCGGCACGCGCCGCCGCCATGGCCGGCGCCAGCCCGGCCGCACCGACGATGGCCGCCATGACGGCATCCACCTCCGGGTGGGCGGCAACATCGGACAGGGCCTGCAGGCCGTCCATCACCTCGGTGCGGCTGCCGGCCTCGCGCAGGCGCTCGCGCAGCGTCGCGGCAAGCGCCGCATCGGGCAGCACGGCATAGCGCGGCTGATGAACCAGGCACTGGGCCAGCAGCTCATCCACCCGGCTCATGGCCGACAGGGCAAAGACCCGGTAGCGGTCCGGATGGCGCGCGATGACATCAAGGGTATTGGTGCCGATGGAGCCGGTGGAGCCCAGCACGCACACCTGTTGCACGGAACGGTCGGAAGCAGTCATCACAGGGAACTCAAGGCCATGGCCAGCGGCAACACCGGCAGCAGCGCGTCAACACGGTCCAGCACGCCCCCGTGGCCAGGGAGCAGCTGGCTGCTGTCCTTGGCACCGGCCGCGCGCTTGACCAGGGATTCAAACAGGTCGCCCACCACACTCATGGCTGTCAGGAAGACCACCGCCAGCAGCGACAGCCAGCCGAGCCGCCCCACCAGGATCTGGTAGAGGCTGGGACCGTCCACCGGCAGCCGCACGTCAATCACATGGGCCCACAGCATCCCCATCACGACAACGCCAAAGAGGCCGCCCAGCGCACCTTCCCAGCTCTTGCCCGGGCTGATGGCCGGGGCCAGCTTGCGGCGCCCGAACAGTTTGCCGAAGACATAGGCCGCAATGTCCGCCATCCAGACCAGGCACATGGCCGACAGCAGGAAATTGATGCCCCGGGCGCGGGCGCTGATCAAGGCCAGCCAGGCCGCCCACAGCAGCACGGCTCCGAGCACCAGACGCAGCGACACCGGCAGCCGAGGCCAGCCCGCGACACCGGTGCGCAGGGCCTGTGCACCGCCCAGCACCCACAGGCCACCCGCGATCCACCAGAACCAGGGCGGCATGGCGAACCCCAGGCCATAGAGCGTCACCGCGCACACGGCTGCCAGGCCAGCCCCGAAGGCCAGCGCCGCAAAGCCGGGCCGGCCGTTCAGGCGGCACCATTCCCAGCCACCGGCCGCGATCATCACCAGCGTGAGCAGGGCAAAAGGCAGCGGCGTGGACGCGAACAGCGCGGGCAGCAGCAGTGCAAGCAGCACGACGGCGGTGATGATGCGGGGCAACAGCATGTGTGCCGACCTTTCCGGAAGAGGGTTCAGGCTTCCTGGGTGGCACCGGCCACGCCAGGCACATTGACGCCGCCGAAGCGGCGGTCCCGGGCCTGGAAGGCCGCGATCGCCTCATCCAGCTGCGCCTCGCCGAATTCCGGCCAGAGGCAGTCCGAGAAGACGAACTCGGTATAGGCGGTCTGCCACAGCATGAAGTTGCTGATGCGCAGCTCGCCGCCGGTGCGGATGAACAGGTCGGGGTCAGGCGCATAGCTCATGGCCATGAACTCCGACAGCTTCGCCTCGGTCAGTTCCTGCGCCGACACGCCCGCCTCGATGGCCTTGCGACAGGCCTGCACGATGTCCCAGCGGCCGCCATAGTTGAAGGCCACGTTCAGCGTCAGCTTGGAATTGTGGGCGGTGCTGCCCTCGGCTTCCGCCCAGGCGGCGCGCAGCTTGTCGGAGACCGCTTCGCGGTCGCCCACGATGCGGATGCGCACGCCCATGGCACCCATGCGGGCCAGGTAGCGGGACACGGCCGCCAGCACCAGGCCCATCAGGCCGGAGACTTCGTCGCTGGGACGCTTCCAGTTCTCGCTGGAGAAGGCGAAGACGGTCAGGTACTCGATCTCACGATCGATGCAGGCCTGCACCACGCGCACCAGCGCATCCACCCCCTGCTTGTGGCCGAAGAAGCGCGGAAGGAAGCGCTTCTTGGCCCAGCGTCCGTTGCCATCCATGACGATGGCCACATGGCGGGGAACACCCGCCTTCTTGTCCGCGCTCACGTCGGCTGCGCTCAGACCGCCATGATCTCGGCTTCCTTCGCCGAAACCAGCTTGTCGATCTCGGCCACCACGCGGTCGGTGAGCTTTTGCACTTCGTCCTGGCTGCGACGCTCGTCGTCCTCGGTGATCTGCTTGTCCTTGGTGAGCTTCTTGGCCTGCTCGTTCGCGTCGCGGCGCAGATTGCGCACGGCCACCTTGGCATCCTCGGCAGCACCCTTGACCACCTTGGTCAGATCACGGCGGCGCTCTTCGGACAGCGGCGGCATCGGCACGCGGATGAGGTCGCCCTGGCTGGACGGGTTCAGGCCCAGGTCCGACTCACGGATGGCCTTCTCGATCTTCGGGCCCATGCCCTTTTCCCAGGGCTGCACGCTCAGCGTGCGGGCATCCAGCAGGCTGACGTTGGCCACCTGGGAGATGGGCACCGGCGAGCCGTAATAGTCCACGTGCACCTGGTCCAGGATGCCCGGGTGGGCGCGGCCGGTACGGATCTTCTGCAGTTCGTTCTTGAACGCCTCGATGGACTTGGCCATCTTGGCTTCGGCGTTCTTCTTGATGTCGGCGATGCTCATGTTCTTTTCCTCGATCAATGGAGACGGCAGGGCGCGCGCGGGCGCCCGGACACTTAACGCGCCGCCTCGCTCAGACGTGCACCAGCGTGCCTTCGTCCTCCCCCTGCACGACGCGCTTGAGCGCGCCGGGCTTGAAGATGGAGAACACCCGGATGGGCAGCTTCTGGTCCCGGCACAGGGCGAACGCGGTCGCATCCAGCACCTGCAGGTTCTTGCTGATGGCCTCATCGAAGCTGATGCGGCTGTAGCGTGTGGCGGTCGGATCCTTCTTGGGGTCGGCCGTATAGACGCCATCCACCTTGGTGGCCTTCAGCATGATTTCGGCTCCGACCTCGGCACCGCGCAGCGCGGCGGCGGTGTCGGTCGTGAAGAAGGGGTTGCCGGTGCCGGCCGCGAAGACGACGACCTTGCCTTCTTCCAGGTATTGCAGCGCCTTGGGGCGCACATAGGGCTCGACCACCTGTTCGATCGCGATGGCGGACATGACACGGGCGGTCATGCCTTCCTGGCGCATGGTGTCGGCCAGGGCCAGGGAGTTCATCACCGTGGCCAGCATGCCCATGTAGTCGGCCGTGGCGCGGTCCATGCCGACGGAGCCGCCCGCGACACCGCGGAAGATGTTGCCGCCGCCGATCACGACAGCGACCTCCACGCCCAGACGGGTCACGTCCTGGATCTCCTGCACCATGCGCACGATGGTGGCGCGGTTGATACCGTAGGCGTCATCCCCCATCAGGGCTTCGCCGGAGAGCTTGAGCAGGATGCGTTTGTGCGCGGGCATTGTTACCTCTTCAGTACGGCCACGGGGGGCCATGGAATTGCGCGCGCGCAGGCACCATCAGCCTGGCGCAGGCACAAGTGTAAAGGGCGCCCGGGGGCGCCCTTTTGATTTCGGAGCTTATTGCCCCTTGCTGGCGGCAGCCACCTGCGCGGCCACCTCGGCCGCGAAGTCGTCCACCTTCTTTTCGATGCCTTCGCCGACCACGTACAGGGTGAAGGACTTCACCGTGGTGCCCTTGTCCTTGAGCATCTGGGCGACCGTCTGCTTGCCGTCGGCGGCCTTCACGAAGACCTGGTCCAGCAGCGAGACTTCCTTCAGGAACTTCTGCACCGAGCCTTCGACCATCTTGGTGACGATTTCGGCAGGCTTGCCGGACTCGGCAGCCTTCTCGGTGGCGATCTTGCGTTCCTTCTCGACCAGCTCGGTCGGGACTTCGGCGGACGACAGGGCAGCCGGCTTCATGGCGGCCACGTGCATGGCGACGTCCTTGGCGGCCACATCGTCACCGTCGAACTCGACCATGACGCCGATGCGGGTACCGTGCAGGTAGGAGGTCAGCTTGGCGCCCGAAGCGTAGCGCTTGAAGCGGCGGATGGTCATGTTCTCGCCGATCTTGCCGATCAGGCCCTTGCGAACATCTTCCACCGTCGGGCCGAAGCCTTCCTGGGACAGCGGCAGGGCGGACAGGGCGTCCACATCCGCCGGATTCTTCTCGGCCACCAGGCCAGCCAGCGCATTCACGAAGGCCAGGAAGGCGTCGTTCTTGGACACGAAGTCGGTTTCGCAGTTGACTTCGATGACAGCACCGGCGCCGCCCACCACGGCCGCAGCCACCACGCCTTCGGCGGTGATGCGCGACGCAGCCTTGCCGGCCTTGTTGCCCAGCTTGACACGCAGGATTTCTTCCGCGCGGCCCAGGTCGCCTTCGGCTTCCGTCAGGGCCTTCTTGCACTCCATCATGGGAGCATCGGTACGGGCGCGCAGCTCGGCGACCATGCTTGCGGTAATTGCAGCCATTTCAATCTCCGTATGGTGCAGGCCCCGGCCTTCGAGCGAAGGGCCGGGACCTGTGGAATCTTGCTTGGAAAATCGCTTGGAAAAAAGGGGCTGAATCAGCCCCCTGGTCGAACCCTTGCGGGGACGCTATCAGGCGCCTTCGTTCACTTCCACGAATTCGTCGCCTTCAGCGGCGACAGCCTGGACCAGTTCCTGCGTCGAGTTGGCACGGCCTTCCAGCACGGCGTCGGCCACGGCCTTGGCGTACAGGGCCACCGCCTTGGCGGAGTCGTCGTTACCGGGGATGACGTAGTCGATGCCTTCGGGCGAGTGGTTGGTGTCCACCACGCCGATCACGGGAATGCCCAGCTTCTTGGCTTCAGCCACGGCAATCTTGTGGTAACCCACGTCGATCACGAACAGGGCGTCCGGCAGGGCAGCCATGTCCTGGATGCCGCCGATGTTCTTTTCCAGCTTGGTGATATCACGCTGGAACATCAGGGCTTCCTTCTTGATGGAGGGCTGGGTGCCAGCATCCACCTGGGTCTGCATGTCCTTGAGCTTCTTCAGCGAGGTCTTGACCGTCTTGAAGTTGGTCAGCGTGCCGCCCAGCCAACGCTGGTTCACGCTGGGCACGCCGGCGCGTGCAGCTTCCTCGGCGACGATGTCGCGAGCCTGGCGCTTGGTGCCCACCATCAGGATCGTGCCGCGCTTGGCAGCCAGCTGGCGCACGAACTTCAGGGCTTCCTCGAACGCGGGCAGCGTCTTCTCGAGGTTGATGATGTGGATCTTGTTGCGATGGCCGTAGATATACGGGGCCATCTTGGGGTTCCAGAAGCGGGTTTGGTGACCAAAGTGGACGCCGGCTTCCAGCATCTCGCGCATCGTGACGGACATGTTTAACTCCGAAGGTTGTTTCTAGAATCCGGCACGAATTGCTAGCAACTTGCTTGCAACACCTTGTGGACCACCCGGGGCGCTGTCTGCGGCAAGCACCCTGACGAACATCAGGATCCACACCGAGCACTCAGCCCCCGAGCCGCCTGTCACCCCGTTTTCATCTGCGCCTGTTCACACTTGTGCTCAGAGCAGCGAGGTTGCCGGACCCGCGAATTTGCGATGTGTCGTGTCGTCAAGGACCCATTCCAAGGCATCCACGCCGCACCGCGTTTTAAGCCAGTAGCCTTCAAGGCCCTTGGCAAAAACCCGAAGAGTATAACCCGGTTTGCGAGGCCGTTTGCGGCCTTCCTTTCGCGGCGCTCTGGCGCGCTCCCCTTTGCCGGCTGGCGGGGCAACTCCCGATGCGTGGCGGTGCCGGCCTGCAAAGCATTGCTCCGGCCGTCGCGGCCCCTCTTGGGCACCCCGCATCCGAGGGCCGACCTGTTGGTGAGCTGTGTCACACGTGACTGAAGTGCAACAAGATCGCACCAAGTTTGCCAGTGGGTGGCTCCGGCCCTGGCACCATGAGCGCCTCGCGCGAGGCCACCTGCGGCCTGCCGCCCTTCCCGATTGTTGCCACGAGACCTGGCGCTGCCACCCGCGGCGGCGCCGGACGCATGACATGACGCACGCCCTGACCGGCCTGGACCTTCGCTTCGACCTTCCCGCAGCCCCGCTGCGGCCCGCCACCGCGCCGACGGCCCGCGCCGGGGAGGCTCGCTGACATGCGCATCGCCGTCATCGGGGCCGGGCTGGCCGGCGTGACCACCGCTTATGAACTGGCCCTGCGAGGCCACGAGGTGCAGGTGTTCGAGCGCGACACCAGCGTCGCCACCGGCGCGAGTTTCGCGCCGCCCGGGCTCATCGCCCCTGGCTTGCTGGCCGCCGGCCTGCCCGCCCCCATGAAGTGGCGCGGCGCTCCGCGGCAGATGGGCTGGCGCTGGGCCCACTGGCGGGCCCGGCGTGCCGGTGCCCAGCAGCCCTTGCCCGTGCCGGCGCCCATGTTGCAGTTGGCCCGCCAAGGCCAGGCGGCACTGGCGGCCTGGCGCCAGGCCCTGCAGATGGAGGTGGAGCATCGCAGCGGCATCCTGCTGCTGTGGCGCAGCGCCAAAGCCTTCAAGCAGGCGGCGCCGCTGCTGGCGCGTTTGCAGGCCGCCCAGGTGCCGCATCGCGAGGTCGACGCCGACACCTGCCGCCTGCTGGAGCCGGGCTTGCAGCCCGACACGCCGCTGCACCGGGGCATTCACCTGCCGCAGGACGAGTCCGCCAACGCTCGCCAGTTCAGCCAGGCGCTCAAGCTGGAAGCCCAGCGGCTGGGCGCGCGCTGGCAGTTCAATGCCGAAATCCTGAAGATCGAGCCCGGCCCGCAGCCGTCGCTGCAGTTGGCCACCGGCCCGGCCCACCGCGCCGACGCCGTGGTGATCTGCGCAGGCCGGGGTGCGCCGGCGCTGCTGGCACCGCTGGGCCTGCGCCTGCGCTGGGGCACGGTGCATGCGCATACCCTCACCGCGCCCTTGCGGCAACTGGAAGCGCACCCGGACCTCGGCCCCGCGGCCACCGTCATCGATGTGGCCATGGGGGTGAGCATGACGCGCCTGGGCCAGCGGGTGCGCATCGGCGGCGCGCAGGAGCTGGGCGGTACCGCGGCCCAGCCTGACGGCCAGTCGATGGGCGTGCTGCACCAGGCCGCCCACGACTGGTTCCCGGGCGCCCTGCAGGCCGGCGGCCAGCAGCGCTGGAAGGCGTCGCGGCTGCTGCTGCCGGATGAACTGCCGGTGATCGGCGCCAGCGGCGTGCCGGGCGTCTGGCTGAATGTCGGCCATGGCGAATCCGGCTGGGCCTTGGCCGGCGGCGCCGCTCAGTGGCTGGCCGAGCGGCTGGCAGGCAAGGACGGCGGCCTGGACGCTTCCGCGCTGGAGCCGGCGCGGCTGCGCTGACGGTCTCGATCAGGCGCTGAACGCGCCTGACGCCCGCCACTGCTCATCGCGGCCATCAGCGCCCAAGCCCACACCTTCGACGGCCCGGGCCAGGGCATTGGCGACGAGAGGGCCGGACCTTCGGGCGCACGACGCGGCCAGATGGGGTCAGCGCCGTTGATGCCTGGGCTATGCATAATTTCCGCCAGGAGTTCCTGTCATATGCATGCCCTGCTTCCCGCTGCTGCGACCAGTTGGCCGCTTCATGACGCCGCCGCGAGCCGCGCGCTCGAGCAGTCAGCCCTCAGGCATGAGCCGCCACAGGCGCTGATGGAGCGGGCCGGCTGGGCCGTGGCGCGCCTGGCGCTGGCGCTCTACCCCCATGGCCGCTCGGCCGTGGTGCTGGTCGGCCCGGGCAACAATGGCGGCGACGCCCTGGTGGCGGCCCGCTGGCTTGCCGCTCGGGGCTGGCGGCTGGCCATCCATCACATCGGCGCGCGCCCCGCCAAGGACGGCGACGCCGCACAGGCCTGGCGCCTGGCCACGGAAGCGGGGCTGGTGGTGCACGAGGGGCCACCCGAGGCGGACACGCTGGCGGGCCCTATCGACCTTTGGCTGGACGGTTTGCTCGGGCTGGGCACCCGGCGCGCGCCCGAGGGCGACATGGCAACCGCCATCCGTCTGGCCAATGAGCATCCCGCCCCCGTGCTGGCCATTGACCTGCCCACCGGCCTGCATGCCGATACCGGCCAAGCCCTCGGTCCGGACGTCATCCGGGCCGACCACACCCTCGCGCTGCTCAGCCTCAAGCCGGGCCTGTTCACCGGCGAAGGGCGCGCCCATGTCGGCCGCCTGTGGTTCGACGACCTGGGCGTGGCCCCTTCCCCGCCGACCGCCCGCCTCGCAGGCGAAGACCGGCTCACCGCCTGGCGCACGGCGCATCCACGCGGGGTGACCAGCCACAAGGGGCGCCAGGGGGATGTGGTCGTGCTGGGCGGCGCGCCCGGCATGCGAGGCGCGGCATGGCTGGCCGCCACCGCGGCGCTGAGCGCTGGCGCGGGGCGCGTCTATGCCGCCTTGCCGGATGATGATGGCCAGCCCTGGCCCGCGCGCCCGGAACTCATGCACTGGCCGGCCGATCGCTGGTCGCGGCCCCAGGCCTGGCAGGACGCCGTGGTGGTCTGCGGCTGTGGCGGCGGCGAGGCCTTGCGGCCGTGGCTCGATGCCGTGCTCCATGAGGCGCGCCACCTGGTGCTCGATGCCGACGGCCTCAATCTCGTCGCCGGGGATGACGGCCTGCGGCGCCGGCTGGCGGCAAGGCGCGCAAAGGGCCATCACACGCTGCTCACGCCGCACCCCCTGGAGGCGGCGCGGCTGCTGCGCAGCGCTGGCGTCGCCGCGGTCCAGGCGGATCGGCTGGCGGCTGCTCGGGAGCTGGCCGAAGCCTTTGATTGCACGGTGGTGCTCAAGGGGTCTGGCAGCGTGATCGCTTCCCCGAACGAGCTGCCTGAAATCAACAGCACCGGCTCGGCGGCACTGGCCACGGCGGGCACCGGTGATGTGCTGGCGGGATGGGCCGGCGGACTCTGGGCGCAGGCCCCGGACGCCAGCGCCCATGCGCTGGCGGTGGCGGCCGTGGTGTGGCATGGCGCGGCGGCGACCCATCACGCGGGCCCTTTGCGCGCGGCCGACCTGATCGAAGCGATGGCGCGGCTGGGCTAGCGCGGCGCGCGCCTTCCGGCTTGAAGAGCCGGGCCAAGGCCGTTGCGCGCCGCAGGCATGACAGGGCCCGCGGGGGCATCGCCCCCAGCGAGGCGTCAGGTCCGCTTCTTGCGCGGCGTCTTGGCGGCAGCCGCCGCGGCGGCTTTGCCAGGCGCCGTGCGGGAGGCGCTGCGGGCGCTGCGCTTGGCCGCCTGCACCGGGTGCGTTGCCGCTGTCTTGACCGAACGTTCGGCCTTGCGGCGCTCGGCCTTCAAGGCGCGGTCCACCTGCTCGACGCGCTCAAGCTGTTCCACTGCCGTGGGTGCCACGGGTTCCGCCACTAGCTCGGGCGGGCTCACGATGTCCGCGAGGGGTTTGCGCCCGGCGCGCTTGTCGCCGCGCCGGTCGGACCTGCGGCCATCAGAGCCATGCTTGTCGCGCATGGCGCGCTGAAGCAGCCGCACCTCGTCCTGCTCCCGCACGAGGCGGAAGTCGATCTTGCGGCCATCCAGGTCGACGCGGCTGACCTGCACCTGGACCCGCGCCCCGGTGGCGTAGCGGATACCGGTGCGCTCGCCGCGCAGTTCCTGGCGGACCTCGTCGAAGCGGAAGTACTCGCCCCCCAGCTCGGTGATGTGCACCAGGCCCTCCACATACAGCGCATCGAGCTGCACAAACAGGCCGAAGCTGGTGACGGCGCTGACCGTGCCGGCGAATTCCTCACCCAGATGGTCCCGCATGAAGCGGCACTTGAGCCAGGCCTCCACATCGCGCGAGGCCTCGTCGGCCCGGCGCTCGTTGGCACTGCAATGCGCGCCGACGATTTCCCAGCGCTCGGCCTCGGTGGATGCCGTGGCGGGGTTCAGCGTCTTGGTGGGCCGGCCCGGGCGCTTGGGCAGCGGCTTGGCCGCGTCCATCTTGTGGGCATCCAGCGCGTACTTCTTGTTGCCCAGCAGCGCCTTGATGACCCGGTGCACCAACAGGTCGGGGTAGCGGCGGATGGGGCTGGTGAAGTGCGTATACGC
>Ga0065165_1001535_pt1 | contig 24150 bp, 18 predicted proteins | sample AraplaMF_Cvi_mMF_FD_63813 | JGI IMG/M metagenome (GOLD analysis project Ga0065165, IMG submission 63813) | Arabidopsis root microbial communities from the University of North Carolina, USA - plate scrape MF_Cvi_mMF (version 2) (version 3) | ecosystem: Host-associated > Plants > Roots >... | reverse complement strand
GGCTTTTTTCCCATAGATACAGCACGTGACTTCCTCGATTTCAAAATACAGTAATCTTACCCAACGCATCATAGCCGGTCTTTTGGGTTCAGCCGGTATTATTACCGCAGTATGTTACAGCGACTGGACATATTTCCTGGTGTTCTTTATTATCTGTCTGTTTTCGCTGCTGGAGTTTTATAAACTGGCAGCCGTAGACGGCGTAGTGCCCGAACGGGCACTGGGCACCCTGGCCGGTATTCTTCTGTTTATCACATCGTTCCTGGTAGAAAAAGGTCTGGTGCCTGCGGCAACGTATATGATTGTTTTTCCACTTATGGCGCTGGTCTATATTGTAAAGCTATACCAAAAGCAAGAGCCTAAGCCCTTTACAAACATAGCCTTTACGTTTCTGGGGGTGTTCTACATTGCCATACCTTTTACGCTGCTCAACATTGCCGCGTTTCGCACGGGAATCTATAACTTCGAAATCATCTTCGGATGTCTCTTTATTTTATGGGCCAGCGATACGGGCGCATACTTTGCCGGCACGTACCTGGGCAAAACCAAACTTTTTGAACGGATCTCGCCTAAAAAATCGTGGGAAGGCTTCTTTGGCGGCGCTTTGCTGGCGCTGGTATTTGCTCTTGGCATAGCACACTACTTTACCTCGCTCTCGTTGGTACAGTGGCTGGTAATCTGGCTGCTCATTACTATAGGGGGTACTTTTGGCGACCTGGTAGAGTCTCTCTTGAAGCGCAGCATTGCCATAAAAGATTCCGGATCAAGCATTCCGGGCCACGGCGGCTTCCTTGACCGCTTCGACGGGCTGTTGATCGCGGCTCCTTTTATCGCAGCATATCTAAAAATTTTTTAGACTGTCGCGGGCTGAATACACAGCTGTAGCGGTGTGGTAGTAACCTGTCGTTGCCAGCTTGCATGGCCAAGTGTGTGCCTGTTTTGTAATAAGCCAGGGTTGTCCTTACCCTATGGGAAACAAAAAATCACTCGCTTCGGTAGAAGGCACGTTTGTTTTTAACGATAGTAGCTATCGAAACCATAGTTCTTAGCCAATCGGAATAATCATCGGAGAAAAGAATAACCTGCCGGAAAAAAAATCACTGCCATCACCAAAATCGAAACGGCGTGTGTTGTAATTTCAAATACGGGAGCAAATATTCCGAAAACACATACCGTAAAACGAATTTATATATCTTTGCAACCGTTTTAGGTTGCTTTTTAGGGTCAAAAGTCTGATCCGGTAAAGCAAAAAATTGATTAACCAAACAAGCTGCTCTATGGCCCATTATATTGAACCGGCGCCTCTTAAAGACAAAGAGAATCCTTTTGAAGCGATGATGTCCCGGTTCCAGGTAGCGTCCCAAATCCTGGGATTAGAGGAAGAAATTTATAATGTATTAAAGAATCCCGCTCGTCAGGTTATTGTATCGCTTCCGGTTACAATGGATGACGGAAGCATCCGGGTGTTTGAAGGATACCGTGTTATTCACTCTACTATTCTTGGACCTTCCAAGGGTGGTATCCGCTTCGACCCGCATGTTAACCTTGACGAAGTTAAAGCGCTTGCCGCGTGGATGACCTGGAAATGTGCTGTGGTGGACATTCCCTATGGTGGAGCAAAAGGTGGCGTTACCTGTAACCCACGTGAGATGTCGGCAGGCGAAATTGAACGCCTCATGCGTGCCTACACTCAGGCTATGGCCGACGTGTTTGGCCCCGACCAGGATATTCCTGCCCCCGACATGGGTACAGGCCCGCGCGAAATGGCATGGCTTATGGACCAGTACTCCCGTAACAAGGGCATGACAACCCATGCCGTGGTAACCGGTAAACCGCTCGTTATGGGTGGATCGCTCGGCCGTACAGAAGCTACCGGCCGTGGTGTTATGGTTAGCGCTATGGCGGCCATGGAAAAACTGAAAATCAATCCGTACAAAGCCACCTGCGCCGTGCAAGGCTTTGGTAACGTAGGCTCATGGGCCGCCAAACTGCTCCACGAACGTGGTCTCATCGTTCAGGCTGTAAGCGATCTCTCTGGCGCCTACTATAATCCTAACGGTATGGACATTGAGAAGGCCGTGAAATACCGCGACACCAACAAAGGTTCGCTCGAAGGTTTCGAAGGCGCTGAAAAAATCAGCAACGACGATCTTCTCACGCTGCCCGTTGACCTGCTTGTTCCCGCAGCAACCGAAGACGTAATCAACAGCACAAATGCGCCGAAGATTAAAGCCAAACTGATCGTAGAAGGTGCAAATGGCCCTACATCGTCAAAGGCCGACGCTGTTATCAATGAAAAGGGCATTACCGTCGTACCAGACATTCTGGCAAACGCTGGTGGTGTTACCGTTTCATACTTCGAATGGGTACAGAATCGCCTGGGCTACAAGTGGACCGCAGACCGCGTAAACCGCCGCAGCGACCGGATTATGAAAGACGCTTTCAACAACGTATTCAAAATATCGCAGGAATATAAGGTGCCTATGCGTATCGCAGCCTACATGGTGGCGATCGACAAGGTGGCCAAGACCTACAAATTCCGCGGAGGATATTAACCGCCACGCTTCGCGTAGCCTATACGCGGAAAATGGATCTAATTTTTCTAACTTTGCAGAGCAGGCCTTTAAAGCCTGCTCATTTTTTTATTAACGATCTTAAATACCACATAACGCCATGACCATACATCGCGAAGGCCGGGTTCTGTTAGTTGTTTTGCTTATTATTTTTCTGGGGCTAAACCTGCTGGTTTTTTACAAGTTCCCCGATAGCAGCCTGATAAAGAACAGCGTTATCCTGGTAACCGTCATTTTCTATCTGATCATCCTTCAATTCTTCAGAAACCCCATATTCAGCATCACGAAACATGATAACCACGTGTTGGCTCCCGCTGATGGTAAAGTGGTGGTGATTGAAGAGACCGAAGAAACCGAGTACCTTAAAGGTCGTCGTAAACAGATTTCCATCTTCATGTCGCCGGTAAACGTACACGTAAACCGTATGCCTGTTGGCGGCACGATAAGCTTCTCAAAATATCACCCCGGCAAGTACCTGGTGGCGTGGCACCCCAAGTCCAGCACCGAGAATGAACGGACAACCGTTGTTGTAAAAACAAAAGAGGGTGTTGAAGTTCTCTTCCGTCAGATTGCCGGAGCCCTGGCCCGTCGTATCAAGTGCTATGTGAAAGAAGGCGAGCAGCTGGAGCAAGGACAGGAATTCGGCTTTATCAAATTCGGTTCGCGTGTAGATATTTATCTGCCGCTGGACGCCAAGGTAACGTGCAAGATAGGCGACATTACCAAAGGCGGACGCACAATTATAGCCGAATTGAGCTAACATTTGTACGCTCGTTTAGACGACACATATTTTGCTTTTGTCGACAATTCTTACACATGTGTAAAAGGATGGGGTGCTAACGCGCGTTATAGCTATGAAACGTCGTAGCTTTAAGAAAATGTCTTTCCCGACATGGTAAACCCTGCTATTCATCTAGGGAAAGGTTAAACAACCAACTTCCTTCATGAGTACTCCGGTAAACATCAGATTTTCGTCTGAGCGTGCTGATTTTTTCACTACGCTCAATCAGCGTGTTAACGAATATTTTAAAAGTTCACAGGTAGCGCGCCACGCCAATACAGAAATGCGGATCAAAACCGCCTTTATGTATGCGCTGTATCTGTTGCCTTATTTTCTCATGATAACCAGTACCGTGACTAACGTATGGGGTATGCTTGCCCTGTGTATTGTTATGGGCACCGGCATTGCAGGCATAGGCCTCTCGGTTATGCACGATGCCAACCACGGTTCGTATTCTCCCAAACGCTGGCTCAACGATATGCTGGGCTACTCGCTCAACCTGGTGGGGGGCAATGCCTTTAACTGGAAAGTACAACACAATGTATTACACCATACGTATACCAACATTCACGATGTGGATGAAGATATCAGCCCGCGCGGCATATTACGCATGACGCCCCACGGCGATTGGAAATTTATACACCAGTTCCAGCACATGTACGCCTGGTTCTTCTACGGACTGATGACACTGGTGTGGGTATTTGTAAAAGATTTTGTTCGCATCGTTCGCTATCAACGCGATGGCCTGGTCAAAAAGCAAAAGGCAGATATCCGTCAGGAATGGACCGTATTGATTGCCACCAAGGTTTTATACTTCGCTTACATACTGGTAATTCCCATGATCGTGTTGCCCATCGTATGGTGGCAGTGGCTCATCGGTTTTACCCTGATGCATTACGTAGCAGGTTTTATCCTGGCCGTTATCTTCCAGCCGGCACACGTGATCGACGGTACGGAATATCCGCTGCCAGACGAAGACGGTAAGATGGATAACTCGTGGGCTATACACCAGCTGTATACCACAACCAATTTTGCAAACAACAGCACGGTATTTTCGTGGTATGTAGGTGGCCTTAATTTTCAGATTGAACACCACCTGTTCCCGAATGTATGCCACGTACATTACCGCAAAATCTCGGGAATTGTGAAGCAGACCGCGCACGAATTCAATCTCCCGTATAAGTCGGCACCTACGTTTGTCGATGCCCTTCGCGGACATGCCAAACTGCTAAAGGAACTGGGCAAGAGGCCCTCGATGCATGTAGCGGCTGCTTAAGTAGCTAAAGGAAACGTACACCTACTTTGGCGCCCAACCACATTTTTACATTGGTACCGTCAGAGTAAGTGTGATTCGCAAACAGGTGCGGACGGAAGTTCGTAAAGATATCATCCTCAGCAGCGGCAAGATCGGCCACATAAACATTGAGTGTAGCACCAAATGTTAGGGCCAGCTTACGCGCCGCCTGCCACTCTGCCCCCAGATATAGTTTATTCAAAAGCTGCAGCTCGTCTACTTTTCCCGGTGTGATCTGGTTAGACATCAGATCGATATTCAGATACCAGTCGCGGCTTAACCGGGGCGATGTTCCCAGGCCATAACCAAAGTACCAGGCAATGGGATCGGATTGTGTTGGATTAATCCCTGCCGTGAGAATATTGTAAAACTTCCGCACGCCAGAGCGGAACGCGATGTTTGTATAATAGACTTCGTCGGCAGAAACCTCGATGGTGTGATAGCCTTTCAATACAAAACTGAAGAAGCCGAAGGGAACACCGTCTATACTGTCGCATACGTTTACCAGACCAATCTGTGTACCCTTAACGCGTGTAGCGTAGTTAACCAGGGCCGATACCTGTACGCCTGTAAGCTTGCCTCCCGCTACATTTAGTAAACCTGACACCTGGGCACCGTTCACATTTCTACCAGCAGCATTGGCAAGGCCGCTTACCTGCCCACCTTCAAAGGAACCGGCTGTAGTGTTTAACAAGCCGGCCACCTGGCCGCCACGCATATTGCCGGCAGTAAAATTGGAAAGGCCGGCTAGTTGTGCGCCACGCGACGAGCCCGCCGTAAAATTCAAAAGGCCTGCTACTTGTGCAGGCCCGCTACTTCGGGTAACAACATTATATAGCCCCGCGAGCTGTACTCCCTCATGCTCGCCGAGCGTAGTGTTGGCCAGCCCGGCTATGGATATACCTGACGCTCGGTGTCGGGTAAAATTCATAAGCCCGCCCATGGTAAAACCCGATACGGTGTTCCAGTTAAAGTTCAGAAGCCCCGCCACGGTAACATCTTTGGCCGAGTCGAGGTTTGTGTTTACCCAGCCGGCTACCTGGACCCCATCTTTCTTTCCGCCTACGGCGTTAAAGCCTCCGCCAATTTGTACGCCGTGTACATCTTTGCGTACCGTGTTGAATACGCCACCGAGCTCAAATTTTTCAACACCGTGCGAATAACCGCCCAAGAGGTTGAAAGAATAGTCGTTCGTAACGTTACCGCTCAGTTTATGGTTTGTACCCACAAAGGGTATAAGCGATGCTTGTGTGCGGCGGTGCAGTGAATCGTCGATGTTCTCCAGGTTCATCAACACAGCGTGCGTCCAGAAGCGCTTCAGATTTTTCCCCACTTTATCGGCAAAGGCGGCGATCTTTTCGGTGTCGATTTTAATCGGGATGTTGAGAAGTCCCTGATCGTTCACTACCGATACAACGGTGTCGGTATAGTTTACACGGTTTACCGCAAGTTTAATCTGATCGGCCGGTGGGTTATCGATCTTGATCTGAAAGTATCCGTAGGCATCGGTTACTGTAGACGATAACGTTATGGGGTCATAGATACTCACGTTCTTCAAACGCTCGCCGGTAGACTCGTCAACAACATAGCCGGTGAGCACGCGCGGCTGAGTAGAAGCTTGTTCCTTTTTTTTCTCACCACGCGTGAGGATGATGTAGCGGCTACGCTCTTTATATACAATGTCTGAATTATTGAAAAGCTGCTCGAGTATTTCACGAACGGTTTTATTATGAAACGCGAAGGTGATCTGACGGCTGCCTGCTATCAGTGATGAGTTATACGAAAACGAAAAATCACCGGCCCGCGCAATCTTTTTAAGGGCCGATTCCAACGGCTCGCGCTCGAACGTGATTGTGATTACACGCTCCAGCAGTGGCGTTTTATTGCGCGATTGCGCCCATGCGGGCATGGCTATCGCCAGCAACACTATAAAAATCAATAGTCGTTGCATATTATTTGCAGCTTGCGCCTTGAAGAATTATACGGCCGTTCTCCTGAGTTACAGTAAGGCCGAGTGTCTCGGCTATTACTTCGGCAATCTCCTCGATCGATTCATCGTTGAAGGAGACGGTAATGGGGCATTGCTTTATCGCATCGTTCACCACGACTTTAGTGTCGTATACATCGTTAAGCGTCGTTACCACGGTTTCGAGTGTTTGGCCACTAAACGTGAAGAACTTTGTTTTATACGATAGTATGTTTGGCTCCGGTTCGTCTACCGTGAATGTTTTGGTCGTCTTGTTATATACGCCCTTACCACCCGCGCGCAGGTAAAGGCTGGAGTCATCGTCATTGAAGAAGATTACTTCACCTTCTTCCACCATAACTTCTACGATGTCGGAGTTGGGGTAAGCGCGTACGTTAAACGATGTTCCAATATCGCGGATGTAAACACCACCGGCGTCGACAATGAAACGCTCATCGCCATTATGATGGATGTTGAAGTATGCTTCGCCTTTAAGCTTTACGGCGTGTTCTTTTTTCTTTTTATCATAAGCATACGCCAGCTTGGTAGACTTGTTGAGTACTACATCGCTGCCATCGGGCAGTGTATCGGTAACGAGGTCTGTCTCGGCAACGACCTCTACCGCGTTGAGCTGCGAAGGAGTATTGTTAAGCGTATACAGGCCAAAGCCTATACCCAGCAAAAGAAGAATGCTGGCGGCAACGCGCCATACAATATTCAGGGTACGCCGTTGCGGCTCAGGTGCCGTAAATGGCACCGTGCGGCCCGGGGTCTTTAGCGTAGACCGTAGTTTTGTCCACGCGGCGTCGGTATCAAACTCCTGCCATTGTTTTACAGAAGCGGCCCGTTGAAATATACTTTGAAACTGCTCGAAGTAACGGCGGTTGGACGGGTCTTTACCCAGCCAGGTCTCCAGCCACGCGGTCTCATCGGCAGCAGCTTCGCCTGCCAGATACTTGCCGATAAGTTCGTCGATATGATCTATCCTGTTGTCCAAAGCCTTAATTTAAAAAACCGTTCATCAGCACCAGTATCAGGGGCAGGTAATCCTTCAGCTCTTCCCGCATAATTTTTAATGCCTTACCCATCTGATTTTCTACTGTTTTTATAGAGATAGCGAGCTGATCTGCTATTTCGGCATACTTCAATTCTTCAAAACGACTTAGCTTGAACACGAGGCGGCATTGCTCGGGCAGCTTTTCCATAGCGATGAAAATCCGCCCTTCGAGTTCCGATGCCATTACCGTGCGCGACACCGATTCTACGCTGCGCTCGCCCATGGCAAGTTCTACTTCCGCGTGCTGCTTCTTGATTTTCTGATGTTTAATAAGATTGAGACAGGCGTTTCGCACCATGGCGTATAGGTACGGCTTCATGGCGGTATGGATCTCTATGCCGTCTTTCTTTTCCCAGACGGAAGTAAAGGCAGATTGAACAACCTCTTCGGCTTCATCGCGATCCTGCACAAACGTGTACGCGTAGTTACAAAGCGGCTGGTAATACGTTCGGAAAAGCATCTCAAAAGCAGTTATGTCACCCGCCTTCAGCGTCGAAAGGAGCTGTTGTTCCGCAAAGTCCACTGCATTGACCATAGTTAACAGCGAAATTTACGGCTTTGTGGCGTTGAGGTTATGACAATCCACAAAAGATTTACCCCTACGTGCGAAAAAATATTTTCAGAGAGCCTCCCCGACCCAGTAAAATCCGGGACTGTCGAGGGTAACGATGCCGGCGGCAACGGTAGTAAAAACGGGCGCGTCGCCGCGGAGTCCTTCAGGGGTAAAGTGTTGATGCTCATCGGTTTTAATAATTTGGAGCGATTGGTCTACCGGCAACCATTTGCGATAACGGCCATGTATCAGCGACCACTTCTGCTCGCCATCCACCACGGTTATAACGAGGTTACGTGCAAAACGAAGAAGCGTTTCAAAAATTTTATCCGGCACCGCTGAAACGACGGTTACCGCCCGCTGGTTTTGCTCGCTGATATACGCCAGCGCGGTAAGCAATTCCCGGCCCGGAAGCGCCCCGATAATCTGAATGGGAGCATGATCTTGTAATGTCTCTTCAAGCCGATCGGTCTCGGCCGCCGGGGCCACTACAACATCAACCTTCGTTCCCCGGAGCACAATATCATCCACCACCGCCGACATGGCCACCACCAGGGGGGCCCATTCCAGCAGCGACTCTACATGGGCTACGGCCACCAGGTCTGCAATCAGCAGCGCCGGTTCCTGCCCTTCCCGTACAAAATGATGTGACGACATTTCTACCCTAAACGCTTAGCGGCGAAAATTACAGCCAACAAATCATACTTTACAAACAAACGGTCAGGTCATTTAAACTAAATTGCACGCTAATTTTTTACGATATGCTCACAGCGGAAGAATGCTACACAGCTTTCCAGAAAAGTATAGACGACTATCATGTTAACGACAATGTTGACACTCCTGTAAAGAACCCCTATGCGGAAGGCAGCTTCGAGGCATTGCTCTATGCTAAAAACTGGATCGATACCGTGCAGTGGCACCTGGAAGACATTATCCGGTTACCCGAAATAAACCCTATAGAAGGTATTCAGCTGAAACGCCGCATCGACAAGTCTAATCAGGATCGTACTGATATGGTGGAACGTGTTGACGACTATTTCCTGGAACAGTTTAAAAGCGTAACACCCAAGTCCGGTACACGAATCAATTCAGAAACACCGGCATGGCTGTTGGACCGCATGAGCATTCTGCTGCTGAAAATCTATCATATGAAAGAGCAGACCGAGCGTCGCGATGCCAGCCCCGAACACCTGGCCAGATGCGAAGACAAACTCCGCATTCTGCTTGAGCAGCGCCAGGATATGCGTCTTGCTTTTGACGAGCTCATGGAGGATATTGGTACCGGAAACCGCCGGTTCAAGGTATACCGCCAGATGAAGATGTATAACGATGCTTCGCTTAACCCGGTGCTATACGCACAAAAGAACACGTCGGGCAAATAGACCATTACTACCGCCGCGGTATGCCCTTTATACCAGGGCATACCGCTTGCAGTTTTACCCGCAGAAACTTAACTTAATACGTGTCTCTTAAAAAAATAATGATCTTTCGTTTCTCCGCCATGGGAGACGTTGTGCTGCTCGTGCCGGTAGTGCGTGCACTGGTGGCAACATATCCCGATGTTGAAGTAACCGTTGTTACCCGTCCTAAGTTTGCATCGTTCTTTACCGACATCGAACGTGTGGTGCCTTTTCCTGCAGATGTAGATTATACGTACACCGGCATCTTCGGTATGCGCGATCTGTTCCGCAAGCTTCTGCGCAAAGGCAGCTATACCGTTGTGATCGACATGCACGACCATATCCGCACCATCATGCTGCGAACGCTGTTCAAAGTATTCGGTACGCCGGTTGTTGTATTCGAAAAAGGACGCAAAGAGAAAAAACGGTTTACCCGGAAAGAGAACAAAGACACCACACCGCTTATACACACTGTGGAGCGCTACCGTAAGGCGGTAGAACGCGCGGGTTTTTCCATAACCATTGCCCCCGCGCCGTACTTCGCGCCCAAGGCTTCGGTACAGGAAGAGGTCGCTACATGGCTACAACAAAACGGGCAGGAAAAGAAAGGCCGCTGGATTGGTGTGGCTCCCTTTGCCATGCATGTATCGAAGCTGTGGCCGTTAGAGAACTATCCGAAACTTATTGCCTTACTGCGGAATGATCCCAACGTGCGCATCTTCCTCTTCGGCGGTGGCGACAAAGAAGTAAAGTATTTTGAAGGCCTCCGCAAGCAATTTCCAGAACAGTGTGTTATTGTGGCGGGACAACTCAAACTCAAGCAGGAGTTAGCACTTATGCAGAAGCTTGACCTTATGCTGTGCGTTGACTCGTCCAATATGCACCTGGCCACGCTTATGAATGTGCCCATCATCTCGATATGGGGAGGTACGCATCCCGATGTTGGCTTTGGCCCATGGGGCAGGGGGCCGGAAAGTATTATTCAAATATCCCGCGACGAACTTCCGTGCAGGCCATGTTCGGTGTATGGCCGCGAAACCTGTTACCGTGGCGATTTTGCCTGCCAGCATCGCATAACTCCCGAAACAGTGTTCGATCGTATTCAAAAATGAACGGCATAAAAATGCCGCCTGTCAAACATTTATAGCTATACGATCGGACCCGCTGATTATTTTTTTGCGTCTGCGTATCTTTCCTGCAACCTGAGACACTCCTCTCCAGTCTTTAACATAAACGCAGTTCGATATGATTCGCAATTTCTTTCGGGTAGCCTTGCGCAGTTTCCTGCGGCAGAAATTCTACTCGTTCATCAACATCTTCGGCCTCACATCAGGCCTTGTATGTACACTGTTTATATACCTCTGGGTAAGCGACGAGTTAAATCGTGACCGCTTTCACAAAGACGTGGACCGTATCCATCAGGTTGTGATGAATCTGCAATGGGACGGATCAATACTCACGTGGACGCAAACTCCCGGACCGCTGGCCGACGAAATTCGGTCGTCTATACCCGAAGTTACCAACGCCGTTCGCACTACCAGCAATGAAACGCAGTTGTTTCAGGTTGATGAGCTTTCATTTCGAGAGAACGGTTATTTTGCCGATCCGGACTTCTTCAAGATCTTCAGCTTTCCCATTGTAGAAGGCAACACGATAAACCCGGTTACCGACAAAAGCTCGGTTGCCATATCTGAAACACTTGCCAAAAAATTGTTCGGCAACGAGTCGGCTATTGGTAAAGTTGTCCGCGTACAAAAGAAGTACGATCAGACCGTAACCGCAGTGTTTGCCAACACTACGGCACAGTCGTCATTGCAATTCGACTTCATCATTCCGTTTGCCGTGCACGAAGATGGTAGAACGCCGAACTGGTCAAATTCGGATTATGACCTGTATGTAAAACTCATCGAAGGTGCCGACCGCGCCACAGTGCTTCAGAAAATCAACGCACACCTCGACAATGTGGAGGCCGGTCTGGCAAAAGCCAGCAACGAAGATGCGAATACAGACTACATCAACTATTACATGCAGCCGTTTGGCGATCGGTATCTCAACGGCACGTTCGAAAACGGTGTTCCAGTCGGCGGCCGTATACGGTATGTCAACATCTTCTCTGTTGTAGCGTTGTTTATACTGGGCATAGCCTGCATCAACTTCATGAATATGGCCACGGCCCGCGCGGCCAACCGCAGCAAAGAAGTAGGTGTTCGTAAGGTGATCGGCGCACAGCGCAAGGGGCTTATCGTACAGTTCATCGCAGAGTCCGTACTACTCAGTGCTGCGTCAATGCTCGTGGCACTCGGAATAATCTATACGCTGCTACCGCTCTTCAATACCATTGTAGCAAAACAGATTGTTCTGCCGTTTACCAGTGGTGGTTTTATGCTTACAGTAGTCGGTATCGTATTGCTCACCGGTTTGCTTGCAGGCAGCTACCCGGCGTTATTCCTGTCGTCATACAATCCGGTAACCGTACTAAAGGGCAGTACGCTGTCTGGCTTCTCCGGAGCAGGTCTGCGCCGTGTACTCGTTGTGTTTCAGTTTACCCTTACCGTAGTGCTGATTACCAGCGCACTGGTAATCTATACACAGATCGACTATATACGCAATAAAAACCTGGGCTATGACCGCAGTGCGGTATTGTACTTTAACGGCGGTGCCGCCAACCGCGACTTTGAATCATTCAAGCACGAAGCGTTGCAGCTGCCGGCCATTACGCAGGTATCGCGGGCCAATCAGGTTCTGGTAAACGTAATGAACCAGAACAACTCCGTATCCTGGCCCGGTAAGCCCGACGACAGCCGCATATTCTTCCGTACTGTTACGGTAGACAATGGCTTCCTCGAAACGATGGGAATCCGCATTATCGATGGACGTTCGTTCTCAAAAGACTTTGCGGATACCAGCAGCTTTGTAATTACACAGAAAGCCGCTGACGTTATGGGGTTGAAGAATCCCATCGGTACAAAGATCAGCCAGTGGGGCCACGAAGGAACCATTGTGGGTATAGCCGAAGATTTTCATAGCCGGTCGATGCACGAAGCAATCGATCCGATTATATTCTTCTTCCGCCCGGACTGGTCTTCGCAAATCCATGTGCGCTTCGAGGCAGGCAAAACACAGGAAGTAATTAAACACCTCGACGGTGTGTATAAGAAATTCAATGTCGGGTCACCATTCCAGTACGCGTTTCTGGATGACGAGTTCGAAAAATTATACGACAACGAGCGGGTTACCAGTTCGCTGGCCCTGGGCTTTACCATTATGGCCGTTATTATATCGGGGCTTGGATTGCTCGGCCTTGCGGCATACACCGCTGAACGAAAGAAGAAAGAAATCGGCATCCGCAAAACACTTGGCGCCTCGATACAAACCATTGTCGCGATGATGTCGAAAGACTTTATACAGTTAAGCCTCATCGCGGCTGTTATCGGTTGCCCGCTGGCCTACTACTTTATGCAACAGTTTTTGAGCAGCTATGCCTATCACATGGAACTGGGCTGGGGCATATTCCTGATTACCGTAGGCCTCGTTACAGGCCTTACGTTACTTACCGTTGCTTTTCAGGTTATGCGGGCGGCTATAGCCAATCCGGTAGACGCATTGCGAAACCAATAAAAAATCTGCCACACGTATACTATTGGTATAAAGTGTGGCAGATTAATTATATTGTCAGGAATGGCATGTATACGCTACATGCCTTTTTTATTTTTTAAACGCCAGCACGCAACGTTCTATAATATCGCAGCACTCGTGCACCTGCTCTTCGGTAATAACTAACGGAGGCGCAAGACGGATAATATTGCCATGCGTGGGTTTGGCCAAAAGACCATTGGCCGAAAAATCCATACACAGATTCCAGGCGGTATCACTTTGCGGTGTATCGTTTATTACGATGGCGTTGAGCAAACCTTTGCCACGCACCAGGGTAATGAGCGGAGTCTTGTTTATAAGCGCGGTCATGCGTTCGCGAAACACCTTGCCGAGACGTTCTGAGTTTTCGGCCAGCTTCTCGTCTTTAACTACCTGAAGCGCTTCTATGCACACGGCGGCAGCCATGGGGTTACCACCAAACGTCGAACCGTGTTCGCCGGGTTTAAGCAGCAGCATAATGTCGTCGTCAGCCAGCACACACGACACAGGCATTGTTCCGCCTGAAAGCGCTTTGCCAAGCACCAGCAGGTCTGCACGAACACCTTCGTGCTCCGATGCCAGCATTTTGCCGGTGCGGGCAATACCCGTTTGAATCTCGTCCATCATAAGCAGCACGTTGTGTTTGCGGCACAATGTTTCTGCTGCTTTCAGGTAGCCTTCGGCCGGAACATAAACACCGGCTTCACCTTGTATGGGTTCAATCCAAAGGGCACAAACGTTGGGGTTAGCCAGCACGGTTTCGAGTGCGGCAACATCGTCATAATTCACTACATCGAAACCCGGCATGAACGGACCAAATCCTTTACGCGCCTGTGCATCGGTGGAAGCCGAAATAATTGTCGTGGTGCGCCCGTGGAAATTTTTCTTGGCTGCGATAATCACCGCTTCATTATCAGGGATTCCCTTTTTCAGGTATCCCCACTTGCGGGCAAGCTTGATAGCCGTCTCGTTGGCTTCGGCACCGCTGTTCATGAACAATACCTTTTCGTAGCCAAACGTTTCGCAAACATACTTCTCCGCAACACCCAGTTTATCGTTATAGAATGCGCGCGACGTAAGCGTGAGCTCTTTTGCCTGATCGGTCAACGCTTGAATGATACGCGGATGACAATGCCCCTGGTTTACGGCACTGTAGGCCGAAAGAAAATCGTAATACCGCTTGCCTTCTACATCCCAAAGAAAAACACCTTCGCCCTTTGTAAGAACAACGGGTAGCGGGTGATAATTGTGCGCACCGTAGCGGTCTTCAAGCAATATGGCATCGCGACTGGAAGTAATAGCGTCGATCATAGCGGATTTTTTTAAACAGGGTATCAATCCTTTACAAATCTAATCAGGATTTTGGCAAATAGCAGGGTTTACAACCGAAGTTTCCGCGTTGCACTATGGCATAATTGCCTATACCTTTACCCCATGGAAATTTTATTGCTCTTGGTGGGGCTGGTAGTCGGGTCTGTCGCCGGCTGGTTGGTAGCCCGCTTTAAATTTTCGGCAGAAAACATTGAGAAAGCTTCCGCAATCAATTCCGCTAACGCCGCGGTTACGGTAGAACAGGAAAAGTACCGAACACTGCAAGGCCAGCTTAACGAAGTAAAAAATGACCTCGTGCTTGAGCGCAAGCATGTACTGGAGTTAAACAACAGCCTTGCCGCTACTGAAGCCGATTATCGCAACCTGCAGGAAAAGCTCGCGGACCAGAAGAAGGAGCTGGAAACGATGAACGACAAGTTTGCCGTACAATTCAAAAACCTGGCGAATGATATATTCGAAGAGAAAAGCAAAAAGTTCACCGAGCAAAACAAGTCGAACATTTTCGACATGCTGAAACCACTGGGTGAAAAGATTGTGGAGTTTGAGAGGCGTGTTGAAGAAACGCACAAAGACACCATCTCGCGCAGCTCGGCATTACGGGAGCAGCTTGAGAACCTCCAGAAGCTCAATGTGCAGATGACCCGCGAAGCCGAGAACCTGACCCGTGCGCTCCGTGGCGACAATAAAACGCAGGGTGCCTGGGGCGAATTCATTCTCGAGAGCATTCTCGAAAAATCTGGTCTTGAAAAAGATCGTGAGTATTTCGTTCAGGAGTCGTTCACCACGGTGGAGGGTCGTCTTCGTCCTGACGTCATCATCCGTTTGCCCGATCAAAAGCACGTCATCATAGACTCCAAAGTTAGCCTCACGGCATATAACAACTTTGTGAATAGCGAAACCGAGGAGGAAAAGGTTCAATACCTGAAAGCCTACCTGCAGTCGGTACGGGCGCACATGAAAAACCTTTCAGACAAGAGCTATCACAAAAATGTAAGTGAGAGCAGCCTCGACTTCGTGATCATGTTTATACCGATCGAGCCGGCATATATACTGGCCATTCAAAGTGAGAAAACGTTATACGAAGAAGCACTCGAAAAACGAATCGTGTTTGTGAGCCCCACGCTACTCATACCATCACTACAACTCATCAAGAACGTATGGAAGCAGGAACTGCAAACACGCAACGTTATCGAGATCGCTACCAAAGCCGGCGATCTGTACGACAAGTTCGTAGGCTTCTCTGAAGACCTCATCAACCTCGGCCGTCAGATGGACACCGCGAAAAAGACTTACGAAGAATCGATGAAGAAGTTATCGATCGGTAGCGGCAACCTCGTGCGCCGTGTAGAAGATTTGAAGAAGCTCGGTGCCAAGGCAAGCAAAAGTATAAACCCGAATCTGCTGTCACGTTCCGACGATCAGGCGGATTTGTTTGAGAAGGGATAAGATAACTTCTCCTAACAAAAGAGCGTTACGGAATCAATCCATAACGCTCTTTTTCATTCAGCAAATCCTGTGTTAGCGAACTTCATACGCCGGAGTCTTCGGCGTTGTAAAGGTCTTCGTTTTTAACAGGCTTTGTATTTCTGTAATAGCACGTTCAAGCTGTACATCTTTGCCTTGCGCGCTCTGCGTCAAATCTTCTGGAACGGCGATATCCGGATCTACACCGTGGCCTTCTTTAAACCAGGTATTGTCAAGGTTGTACATCCGGAAGGTCGGTACCGTAACACTACCACCATCGATAAGTGACGGAGCTCCGCTTATACCAATAAGGCCGCCCCAGGTACGTGAACCAATCAGCGGACCAAGGCCTGCCTTACGGAAGTAGTCGGGGAACGCATCACCACCCGATCCGCTCCAGCCGTTGATCAACATAACCTTTGGACCGAACTGTCCGGCAGGAGGCCAGGGCCAGGAAGCACCATCGCGGATAGCCCAGAACACAACGGGAGGTCTGTTGAGCATTTCGATGAAGCGATCGGGAATCTGACCGCCGCTGTTAAACCGCTCATCGATCACGAGCGACTTCTTATTCATCTGCGCATTGAACTGACGGATCAATTCATTTTGCCCATCAATGCCCGTGCTGCGTACATAAATGTATCCGGCGGCGCCGTTTGTGGCTTCTTCCACACGCTTCCGATTCTGTTCAATCCATGCCAGATGCCGCAAACGCGATTCATCGCGCATTGTTTGAACAACTACAGTCTTGGTACCGCTCCACGACGGTGTTGTATTATACGTAAGCTCTACGGTTTTACCCGCAAGGTCCTGGAACGCGGCAAACGGATCAGTTGCCGTTGTCAGCTTAACGCCATTAACGGCAAGAATGTAGTTACCTTCTTTCACGGCAATACCGGGCTGGTCGAGCGGCGAGCGTACTTCGGCATCCCAAGACGCACCACGGATAATCTTCTTAACCTTATAGTACTCGCCATCTGCCTGCCAGTCTATACCAAGGTAGCCCGTTTGCAGCGAGCGGGGCTTCTCTTCATCACCACCGCTCTTATAGGTATGCGATGCATTGAGCTCGCCCAGCATTTCGCCCAGCACGAAGTTTACTTCTTCGCGTGTAAAGACTCCCTTCAACATATCAAGGTATACGGTCTTCACCTTGTTCCAGTCTACACCGTGCATGGTGGGGTCATAGAAGTAATCGCGTTCCAGACGCCACGCATCGGTAACGATTTGTTTCCACTCTTCACGCGGATCCACAAGCACAGTCATCTCTTCGGTGTGGATCTTTTTATCGAGCTTCTGTTTTTCCTCGGGCTTGATAAAGTACCAGCCATCCTTATGTATCAGCAGCTTCTTGCCGTCGGCCGTTACTTCATATCCTTCGATATCCTCAACAATTGTCTTTTCTTCACGCTCCTTCAGATCGAAAAACTTCAGCGGGCGTTTCTTCTCGGCGGCGCCGGTATTCGGCTGTTGGTGGTAGAGCACCTTGCCATCAACGGCAGAAAGCGATCCGTAATTACCGGCATCCACGGGCAGGATAATCAATCGTGACTCCAACCCTTCCAGGTCTATTTCTACCGGTTTTACTTTTTCCTTCTTGTCATCGGCTTTCTTGTCGTCAGTCTTCTTACCAGACTTATCCTTCTTGTCTTTGTCTTTTGTTTCGTCATCATCATCGTCCTTCTCGCCAACGGCATCGTTACGCGCTGCCAGCGGTGATGCCGTAGAGTTCTTCAATACAATCGCCGCGATTTGAGTGGCGTTGGGATAAATAAAGGTATTATCCAGATCGCTGTAGGCAGGCTGGAAGTTTTGGCTGGTGAACACATACAGATACTTTCCTTCCGGATCGAATACCGGGTCAGAGGCATTGTAGTAGCCGCTGGTTACCGGGTAAAGCTTACGTGCCGGGTAGTCGAACAGGAAAACACCGGAATGCGAGTTATCAAGATCATGGTCGAATGTGAGCCAGCGGCTATCGGCCGACCAGCTCGCGGTAAAGCCTTCCAATCCGCCGTGCATCATTCGCAAACCATGGCTTACATCAATGGTCTGGCTTGTGGTCATATCATAGATACGAATCTTCATTGCCTTATCAATAAAAGCAACCTTCTTGCTATCGGGCGACCAGAACAGATTGTAGCGGAAGCCGGCACCGTATGTGGTAAGCTTACGCTCAGTGCCCTCATTCTTTGTATCGCGTATCGTAAGTTCATATTCACCCGAGCGATCACTCCAATACGCCATGTACTTACCGTTGGGCGACCATGTAGGATAACGTTCGGCAACGCCTGCAGACTGCGTAATGTTCTTTACAAAACCATGTTCGGCAGGCAGAGAGAATATTTCGCCACGGGCTTCGGCCAACACACGGTTTCCATCGGGCGCGGGCGACACATGTTCGATCAGGGTCGACACCTTTTTAACGGTAGGCTTCAGCGCAAGACCATCGGTAACCACGTCGATCTTCACTTCGGTTTGCGCCCGGCTGGCCAGGTTATATAAGTAAAGTTTCCCGCCGGCTTCAAATACAATTTCTTCCGTACCGAGCGAGGGATAGTGAACATCGATGTCGGCAAACTTGGTAAGCTGCTGAAATCCCTTGGTTGTTGTATTGTATTCCCAAAGGTTCATACGCTTCTCGGCGCCACGGTCAGACAGGAAGTAAATGCTGTTGCCATGCCACATGGGCAACTCGTCGGCAGCATCGGTCGATACCGATATATTCTCAGAAGCCAGTGTCTGGAGATTGAACGTATGGATTTCGGCATTCCAGCCGCCACGGTAACGCTTCCAGTTACGGAATACCTGCGAACGGAATGTGAGGGCTATACTCTTTCCATCGGGCGATACCGATGCGAATTCGCCATACGGCAACGGCAGCTTTTCGGGCATGCCTCCAGTGGGCTTCACCTTATATAACTGGTTGAACCGCTCGCGGCCACTCTCACGGCCTGAAGCAAAAAGTATAGACTGTCCATCAGGGAACCAATCGACCACGCGGTCAGACATTCCATGGTAGGTAATGCGGCTGGGTATACCGCCAAGGGTGGGAATCACGTATACGTCGTCATTACCATCATAATTTCCGGTAAAGGCAATAGACTTACCGTCGGGCGAGAACTTGGGGAAGGTCTCTACGCCGGCAGGCGAACTGAGGCGGTATGCAAGTCCCCCGGTTTTAGGCACAACCCAGAGGTCATTGGCATACGTAAAGACAATGTGTGTCTGCGAAACATCGGGGTAACGAAAAAGGCCAGCGTGAATCTGGGCCGTGGCTCCTGTGAGCGATAGGAACCATAGCGCTACGCTTAATACGGTTTTCGGCATAGGGTTAAATAAGGTTAGTAAATTTTAATCTGTTGAAAATAAACGATAATCCGGGACGAACGGCCGGGATTATTACACGAAAAAACTTTTTATATGAAATTTGCATTCTTACGTTAAGTTTAAGGCCGCTGGCATTATCCGGACGGCTGGAAAAGAATCATGAAATTGACTGCAGATAACAAATTGAAGAAACTGATCGTCGTAGGCGATCGCGTATTGATTAAACCCTCAAAGCAATCTGACAAAACAGAAAGCGGCCTGTACCTGCCCCCTGGCGTACAGGAAAAAGAAAAGATCCAGAGCGGCTACGTTATAAAGGTAGGCCCGGGCTACCCCCTGCCTCTACCGGCAGACGAGGATGATGTATGGAAGGGAAAGGAAGACCAGGTGAAATACCTGCCCCTCCAGGCGCAGGAAGGCGACCTGGCAATCTTTTTACAAAAGGGCGCCATTGAAGTTCTCTACGAGGGCGACAAGTATTTTATTGTTCCGCAGGCCTCTATCCTCATGCTGGAACGCGAAGAAGACCTCTGATAAAGAGGTCTTTAATACAATTGTAAACCGATAACGGAAAGAATATTATGGCAGGACTACACCTGGATGTGTTACGAACAGGAAAAAAATACCGGTTAACCAACTTTGGCGAAAAACATGAGTTCATCATCGAAAGCGTGTTGCCAAACGGTGATTTTAAGGTAAAGGACCTGCTCACCCTGGAACACTATTATCTGAAAGAACTCATCGACTACGGCCGGGGGAAAGACTATCTTTTAGAAGAAATAGCGCATTAAATCAGTTATTTTAAGGAAAAGGCATCAACTTGAACCCTATCGTTTACGGTAATGGGCCGGTTGTGTGTCTACCTTAAAAAAACCGATAACCATGCTTACGTACCGGCATCGTATACCGGCCTTCGCAAAGGCCTTTTCGTTTGTTTTTATCGTGGCGGCGTTGGCCGCTTGTAATCAGGGCAAAAAACCGGATGCCGTACAGGCGCCACGTTACGCCATAATTCCATACCCGCAACAACTGGAAGAACGTGACGGATCGTTCCGGATCACCAAAGAAACTGCACTGGTGGTAACGGCTCCCGAGGGAACGTTCGATACCAGCATTGCACAACTGCAAAACCTGTTGGAGCATGCCACGGGAAACCGTCCCGGGGTGGCGCATGAAGCCACCGGCAACAGCATTACCGTTCACTACGATTCTACGTTACATCCCGAGGGCTACCGGCTGGAGGTAACACCGTCGGGCATAAGCTTCACGGCAAAAACCGACGCCGGTCTGTTCCGTGCCAGTCAGACCCTACGACAACTGCTGCCGCCTACCATAGAAACAAGCACGCTGGCAGAAGCGTCAGTTCCCGCAGTGAACATTGCCGACCAACCCAAGTACGCATGGCGTGGTATGCACTTCGATGTTTCGCGTCACTTCTTCTCGCTCGATCACCTGCGCAAGCTTATCGATGCCATGGCGCTTTACAAGTACAACAAGTTCCACCTGCATCTGTCAGACGATCAGGGGTGGCGCATTGAAATCAAAAAGTATCCCAAGCTTACCGAGGCCGGAGCATGGCGTGAACTTAACAACCAGGACTCTGTGTGCCTGGAGCGCGCCAAGAACGACCCGTCATACAACATCGAAAGCAAGCACATGATCCAACGCGACGGTAAGACGTTGTACGGTGGTTTCTATACGCAAGACGAAATGCGCGAACTTATTGCTTACGCCGCAGAACGACACATCGACATCATTCCCGAAATCGATATGCCTGGCCACATGATGGCCGCTATCAAACAATATCCATACCTGGCATGCACCAGCGGCGGAGCAAGCTGGGGCAAGACATTCTCCACACCCATCTGCCCCTGCAACGAAGAAACCTTCCGCTTCGCAGAAGATGTGTACACCGAAATCTTCAACCTGTTCCCGTCAGAATATGTACACCTCGGTGCTGACGAAGTAGAAAAAACAACCTGGGGTACCTCGGCAGCCTGTAAGGCCCTCATGAAAAGAAATAACATAAAAGATCTCAACGCGCTGCAGAGCTACTTTGTACTGCGTATGGAGAAATTTTTCCATGCACACGGCAAGAAACTTATTGGCTGGGATGAAGTACTCGAAGGTGGCGTAAGCGCATCGGCAGTAGTAATGTACTGGCGCGCGTGGCTTCCGCAAGCACCGGTTACCGCAGCCAAACTTGGCAACGCCGTAATCATGACGCCAGGCAACCCGCTATACTTCGATAACCTGCCAGACTCACGCTCATTGGATGTGGTATACCACTTCAACCCGATTCCCAAAGGCCTCGACGAAAAAGCAGCCGCAAACATCATCGGTGCGCAAGCCAATACGTGGACCGAGTATATTCCCAGCGATACACGAGCAGATTATATGATGTTCCCCCGCATGACCGCGCTTAGTGAAGTGTTGTGGACAAGCCGCCAGGACGATTACGAAGGTTATCGCGCGCGTCTTGTACCGCACTACGCGCGTCTGGATCTGTTAAAGATAGACTACCGCCTGCCCGACCTGGAAGGTTTGGTTCAAAACAACGTGTTTACCGACAAAGCTGTCATTGCCTTAAAATCGCCGCTGCCAAGCCTTACGCTACGCTACACACGTGGAGGCAAGCAGCCCGATGCTACATCGCAAACATTAACAGAACCACTTACCCTTACAGAAAGCGATACAATTAAGGTAGCGTTGTTTGCCGAGAACGGCCGCCGTGGCGATGTGTACACACTGGCATACGAAAAGCAGACGTTCGCTCCGGCACAAACGGTAGGCAGTCTTCAACCCGGTCTGAAACTGCTGTACAATCCCGGCTTTGTTAAAAACACGGGCAGCATAGCCAAAGAAGCCGATAGCACCCTTACGGTCACCGGTATTGTTGTGCCCGACAGCCTGGCCAAGGGCAGCTTCGGTTTGCGGTACCGCGGGTACATCGATGTGCCGCAACAAGGCATTTACAATTTCTTCTTTACCTGCGACGACGGTGGCGTGCTGCGTATAGACAATCGGTTAGTGGTAGACAATGACGGTTTGCATGGTCCAATCATGAAAAGCGGTGGTATAGCACTTGATAAAGGTCCGCACATTTTCGAGCTGGACTTTATCGAAGGTGGTGGCGGCTTTACGCTGGATCTGAAATACAGCACCGGTAGCGACGCACCGGCCGCAGTTCCTGCCAGCTGGTGGAAAACGAATTAACGATTTAGGTTTGATTAGGTTTGGGAGCCGCTTCCGAAAGGGAGCGGCTTTCTTTTAGGGCTACCGATGTGTATATAAATATACAGACTAAGCCAGCGGAGCGATTTGCTTATCGTTATAATAGAACACCACGTTCAATCGTGAGCCGGTGGCGGTAAGCACGCGTGACTGAGCACCCTCGTTAGTTTCGATCTGTCGTACATAGCTCTTGCATTTTTCAGAAAGCTCTTCGGTAAACGTCATACGCGGACTTAGGTCGTAGCGCACCTGGCCGCCGAATACTTTCCGGGTTACCAGCATGGCAACAATCTGCCTGAGCGACGATTCGATGTCGCGTGTCATACCCTCGAGCGACAGGCTTTTAAGTTCCACACGGTAGTTGTTCGTTTGTCCCTGTTCGGCAATCACGAATGTATCGGCAAAATCTTCTTTTATATTCTCACCTGCCATGGCCATAACTTCGCCGTCCTGAACCAGGAAAACTTTATCGGATAGGGCGTCGTCTTGCGGATCGTCGTAATATCGTTTAATGATAACCGGAAACTTGAGACGGATATCGCCGTTGGCATCTGTGGCGATAAGTAATCCCTTAAATGGTATACCGACCATCAGGCTGGTGCTGCCTATACGCGAGCCAAGGTCCTGCATAAAGGCTTTATCCAGAATCTTCTCGCTTGCATATTCGCTGCTCATCACAAACGCCACGCGGGTATTGCCTGTGTCCTGAAGATCGATCGACGTCTTTACGTCGGCCAGATTTTTCAATGCCTCTTCGCGTACTGCCGGGAGCTTTTGGGCATAGTCTGCATCGTCAGAAGCTCCCTGGTACATAATCGTGTCGTCGTCGTCAATACCAAACGCCACTACGGGAGCATCGCTGCTTTCAAAAAGCGGCTCTCTGAAAAAGAGTGGGTCGTTAGCGCGGTAGCCCGCAGGTTTAAGAATCGGCATCAGTTTGCCCATCGTAACGAGTGGTTTAGGGTCAATAAAGTTGTACCATACTTCCCGACTATTGTCGGCGTCGGTGTACAGTGCATCGCGCAAAGTACGCATAATGTCTGACCCGGCCGGATAAAGATTTCAGGATTAACAAGATTTTGCAGACAGGTGGCCATTTTTACCGCAAACACCACAAAATACTTTTACAGCATGCGGCAATTAGCCATATTGAATGCTTAATCCAGCCAAACCTTTAACGCTTTAACTGTTTACGTTTCGCCAACCATGAAGAGTACTTTTTTTATCCTTGTTCTATGCCTGCTGGTTATAAACGCATGTGCACCACGAAGGGACTACAAGGAATTTGTCAACGATCCTACACACCTGCATAACTCCGTAAAAGCTGTAACCGATGTTATCGTTCACGACATCTTCTCGCCACCTGTGGCCAGCCGGATCTATGCATACATCAGCGTTGCAGGTTACGAAGCCGCACGCCACCAGGACACAACGCTGGTGAGCCTTGGCGGACAACTTAACGGCCTTAACGATGTACCGCAACCAAAACGAGGCGAAGAGTATTGTTACCAACTGGCATCGATACAGGCACTG
>Ga0065165_1001533_pt1 | contig 24165 bp, 24 predicted proteins | sample AraplaMF_Cvi_mMF_FD_63813 | JGI IMG/M metagenome (GOLD analysis project Ga0065165, IMG submission 63813) | Arabidopsis root microbial communities from the University of North Carolina, USA - plate scrape MF_Cvi_mMF (version 2) (version 3) | ecosystem: Host-associated > Plants > Roots >... | reverse complement strand
ATCACGCTGCCGCTGGCGGTGCCCGGCCTGATCTCGGCCGGCATCTTCTCCTTCACGCTGTCCTGGAACGAGTTCATCTACGCGCTCGCCTTCATCCAGAGCGGCGCCAACAAGACCGTGCCGGTCGCGATCCTCACCGAGCTCGTCACCGGCGACGTCTACCAATGGGGCGCGCTGATGGCGGGCTCGCTGCTGGGATCGCTGCCGGTCGCGGTGTTCTACTCGCTGTTCGTGGATTACTACGTGTCCTCGCTGACCGGCGCGGTGAAGGAGTAGCAACTTTCGCGCGATCGCGGAGGATCGTGCTATCGTGGTAGAACGCGTGCCGTCTTTGATGCTACCTGCGCATCGGCGGCGAGGCGGGCACTGATGCTGACGATACTCGCTCCAGAAAGCGAACATCGCATGGCATCGCCAAAACTCCATTCAATGTCCCGACGCGGCTTTTGCCTGTGTTGCGTCGGCGGTGCTGCATTCGCCGCCACCGGGGGATGGCTCAGCCCGCGGCAGGCCTATGCCGAGGCGCGCGGCCTCGTCAGCCTGATCAAGGACAGCGCGGCAACGTCGCCGATCACGACCTACAAGCTGCGCAACAATATCAGCGTGCTGGAAGGCTCCGGCGGCAACATCGCCGTGCTCACCGGCCCCGACGGCAAGCTTCTGGTCGATGCCGGCATCGGCGTCTCGCGCCCCCAGCTCACCAAGGCGCTCGCCGAGCTCAGCAACGAGCCGATCGCGCATCTGATCAATACGCACTGGCACTTCGACCACGCTGACGGCAATGAATGGCTGCAGGCGGCCGGCGCCAAGATCATTGCGCACGAAAATACCCGCAAGCACCTCGCCGTCGTACAACGGGTCGAGGATTGGGATTACAATTTCCTCGCCCTGCCCGCCAAGGCCCTCCCGTCCCAGGTTTTCGCGAAAGATCATCATCTCAAGGTCAACGGTGCATCGCTCGCGTTGAATTATTACGGGCCGGCGCATACCGATAGCGACATTTCGGTCACGTTCACCGAAGCCAATGTCATGCATGTCGGCGACCTGTTCTGGAACGGCATTTACCCGTTCATCGATTATTCGACCGGCGGCGGCATCAACGGCATGATCTCCGCGTGCGACGCCAGCCTAGCCATGGCCAAGGACGACACCATCATCATCGCCGGTCACGGCAAGCCCGTCAGCAACAAGGCCGAGTTCCAGGGCTTCCGCGACATGCTGGCCGGCATCAGGGACAATGTCGGCAATCTCAAGAAGCAGGGAAAGTCGCGCGACGAGACAGTGGCCGCAAAGCCCACTGCCGCGTTCGACGCCAAATTCGGCCAGTTCGTCATCGACCCCGGCTTCTTCACCAGGCTGGTCTACGAGGGCGTGTAAGGTCGGCCTCGGGACACAGCGTCGCTCAATCGATATCGGTGCCGGATTCCCGGCAGCCGAACAATCTTCTTCGACCTCAACCGGGAAATCGACATGAACACCAAGCTCGCGCCTGTAGCGACCGGCCTCGATCGCCGGCATCTTGTCCTCGGCCTCTCCGCAGCGACCGTTGCAGTGGCAACGCCCGCTGCCGCGTCGAAGCCGCAGCGAGATAGCAATTATCCGGTGACGTACCATCGCACCACGACCGTCGACGGGATCAAGATCTTCTATCGCGAGGCCGGGCCGAAAGATGCGCCCGTGGTGCTGCTGCTGCACGGCTTTCCGACCTCTTCCCACATGTTCCGCAACCTGATTCCGGCGCTGGCGGATCGGTACCATGTGATCGCCCCCGATTATCCCGGCTACGGCCAGAGCGACATGCCGCCGCGCGCATCGTTCAAGTACACGTTCGACCGCTTCGGCGAGCTCGTCGACGGCCTGCTCGACCAGGTCGGCGTCAAGCGCTACGCGATGTACGTCATGGACTACGGCGCTCCCGTCGGCTGGCGGCTGGCGCTGAAGCATCCCGAGCGCATCACTGGCCTCATCGTCCAGAACGGCAACGCCTACGATGAAGGGCTGAAGGAGTTCTGGAATCCGATCAAGCAATACTGGGCCGATGGGTCGGACACGAGCCGGCAAGCGCTGATGAAGCTGCTGACGCCGGAGACGACCAAATTCCAGTACACCGATGGCATGTCGGACGTGGCCCGGATCTCGCCCGACAACTGGATCCATGACCAGGCGCTGCTGGACCGGCCGGGCAACAGCGACGTCCAGCTGGACATGTTCTACGACTACCGGACCAATCTGCCGCTGTATCCGGCGGTGCAGGCCTACTTCCGCAAGCACAAGCCGCCGACGCTCATCGTCTGGGGCAAGAACGATTTCATCTTTCCGGCCGACGGCGCCCATCCCTACAAGCGCGACCTTCCCCAAGTGGAATTTCATCTGATCAACTCCGGCCATTTCCTGCTCGAGGACAGGTTCGACGAGGTGACGCCCCTGATCCGCGATTTCCTCGCTCGCAAGATCGCCTGACCTTCGACCGACTGCGCGAGGTGGCCGCAGGCACGGCTTCACCTCGCCGGATCCGGTGAAGGAATGGAAGGCGGCTGCGGCCTTTGGCCCGGTTTCACAAAACTGCAATGTGCCGACCGCATAAGGCGTCGTCCGCTAACAGGAGACGCACATGCGCGCGACTTTTCTCTCTTCCGTCGCAACGATCATTCTCACCGCGAGCACCGCGCTCGCGCAGAGCGAAGGCGAATTCCCGGCCAAGCTCGCCGGCCACGTGGTGATGCCGGCCGCGACCTTCATCGACGCGCCGGCCGACGCGCCTGCCGATCTCAAGACCTCGGGCAAGTACACCACCGGCAAGCGCGTCGACGCGCTCGGCACCGTGATGGGCAAGTCCTATGAGCGGGCAACCGGCGTGTCGCTGCCGTTCAAGGGCCAGCCGCTCCAGGGCCATTCCGGCATCAAGCACATGCCCGACGGCAGCTACTGGGTGATCACCGACAACGGCATGGGCGCGCGCGCCAACTCGCCGGACTCGATGCTGTATCTGAACCGCTACAAGATGGATTGGGCCGGCGGAAAGATCGAGCGCCAGGAGACCATCTTCCTGCATGATCCCGACAAGAAGGTCCCCTTCCGCATCGTGCACGAAGACACCCAGAAGCGCTACCTCACCGGCTCCGACTTTGACACGGAAGGCTTCCAGATCATCGGCGACACCTTCTGGATCGGCGACGAGTTCGGCCCCTACATCCTGAAGGCCGACAAATCAGGCAAGATCCTCGGCGTGTTCGAGACCATTGCCGACGGCAAGCCGGTGCGCTCGCCCGATCATTGGGCGGTGGCGACCCCGGGCGCGCCGGGGGCGACCTACACCAACGTCAACCTGCGCCGTTCCAAGGGTTTTGAAGGCTTTGCTTCGTCGAAGGACGGCAAATTCCTCTACGGCCTGCTCGAAGGGCCGCTGTGGGATGCCGACAAGAAGGACTGGGAGAGGGTCGACGGCAAGGAAGCCTCCCGCATCCTCGAATTCGACGTCGCCGCCGAAAAGTTCACCGGCCGCTATTGGCAGTATGTGTTCGAGCAGAACGGCAACGCGATCGGCGATTTCAACATGATCGATCCGAGCGCCGGCCTCATCATCGAGCGCGACAACGGCGAAGGCACCGCGGACAAGGCCTGCCCGCAGGGCGCCCGCGGCGACAACTGTTTCCCTGACGTTGCCAAGTTCAAGCGCATCTACAAGATCGAGCTCTCGGACGCCAATGTCGGCAAGCCCGTGCGCAAGATCGGCTACATCGATCTCTTGAAGATCCAGGACCCCGACAAGAAGGCGCGCAAACCGCTCAACGACGGCGTCTACACCTTCCCGTTCTTCACCATCGAGAACGTCGATCGCGTCGACGACACCCACATCATCGTCGGCAACGACAACAATCTGCCGTTCTCCTCCAGCCGCGACCCCAACAAGGCCGACGACGACGAGTTCATGCTGCTCGACGTCGCGGATTTCCTGAAGGCGAAGTAGCGTCCTCGGCCCTCGCTTCCTCGGCCTCTCCCCGCTCTGCCCGGGAGAGGCCGAAACGAATCCCACACGCTCCGTCATTGCGAGCAATGACGGGGATAGAACTGCGCTTCCGCGCTCTCGACGAGTCCGCGGAGACACCCCTACCTCACCGTAAACTCCACCGGGATCGAAAAGCTCATCGAGCCATTCCTGATCTCGTCCGGGATCGGTGGAAACGGCGAGGCCTGGCGGACCATCGACATGGCCTGGGCGTCGAAGGCGGCAACGCCGGACGGGCCGGCGAGGCGGCTGGACGTGACCTGCCCGCTGCGGCTGAGGGTGAAGCTCAGCCTGGCGACGCCGCGCGCGCCGCCGCCGGCGGATGGATATTGGTGAAAGCGCATCAGATGCGCGCGGACGCGTTGATTGTAGGACGCGATCGCGGAGGCCACCGCACCTGCGCTCATGGCGGATGCCATCGGCGCTTCGCGCTCGGCGCGCGGCGGCGCGCTGGTGCGCGGCGCAGGCGTCGCATCCGACGGCTTTCTGGCCTCGCGGCGGACCACCTTCGGCTTCTCGGGCGCAGGCTTTTCGACCGGCACGATCTTCGCCGGCTCGGGCTTGGCCGGTGTCGCCTCCAATTTTTGCTTCGGCGGTGCCACGACGTCAGGCTTTTCCTGCGGCGGCGTTGGCGCGATGGTCTCCTCGACGGCCTGCCGCTGCGCGGGCTCCGGCGGCGAGGCATCGGCCTCCTGCATGGCCGGCCCGGGCGCGACATCGTCCGGCGTCGGCTGCGGCGCCGAGGTCACCGGCGACATGTCGACCATGATCGCCGGCAGGCTGACGCCCTGCTCCGGTTGCGACCTGGCCCAGCTCATCGCCAGCAGCGCGGCGGCAACATGCAACGCCACGATCACCGCGGCAGATGCGCCCCAGCGCGCGGTATCGCGCTCGCCAAGCGGCTCGTGCAGGGCAAAGGGGTTCGCGGCGGCCATCACCTGCGTCCGTCGAGGCCGACCAGGGCGACCTTGAGATAGCCGGCATTGCGCAGGGTGTTCATCACTTCCATCAGGTCGCCATAGCTCACCGCCTTGTCGGCGCGGAGGTAGATGCGCTCGTCCTTGCGGCCCTTGGTGGCGGCATCGAGCGCAGGGACGAGACCGTTGCGCGTCATCGTGTCCTCGCCGACGGCGATCGTGAGATCCGGCTTCACCGTCACGAAGGTCGGCTTGTCCGGCCGCGGTGCCGGCTCCGCGGCAGTCGCCGGCAGCTCGACGCCGATGTCGACGGTGGCGAGCGGGGCCGCCACCATGAAGATGATCAGCAGCACCAGCATCACGTCGATGAACGGCGTGACGTTGATCTCGTGGGTGACGTCGAGATCACCAGGGTCACCGCGCCTGCGCGGCGACCCCGCGTGCGTGCCGAGCTTCGCGCCCATGGCCTACTCCGCCGCCCGCGCCAGGCGGAAGTCCCTGTGGTCGCGCTGCCGGCTGATCAGCAGCATCAGCTGCGCCGAGGCATCGCCCAGCAGCGCACGGTAGTTGGCGATGCCGCGGACCAGATGATTGTAGATCACCACCGCCGGGATCGCGGCAACGAGCCCGAACGCGGTCGCGAGCAACGCCTCCGCGATGCCGGGCGCGACGACGGCGAGACTGGTGGTGTGGCTCTCGGAGATACCGATGAAGGCATTCATGATGCCCCAGACCGTGCCGAACAAGCCGACGAACGGCGCCGTGGCGCCGATGGTCGCGAGCACGCCGGTGCCGCGCGCGATCTGCCGCGACATCGCCGCCTCGACCCGCTCCAGCCGCAGCGCCACCCGCTCCTGAAGGCCGTCGTCGAGCACGCCGCCGGACAGCTCCACCTCCTTCGCGCAGGACTGGATCAGCTGCGCGACCGCATCGTGCGCGTCTCCGGCGCGTTCGGCCGCCTCCGCCAGCTTGATGTTGCCTTCGAGCGCGCGCGTCCGCTGCAATGCCAGCGCGCCCTTGCGGCGGAGCTCGATCGTCTTGGCAAGCCACACCGTCCACGTCACCAGCGAGGCGATCGCGAGCCCCACCATCACCGTCTTCACGATGATGTCGGCCCCCAGGAACATGCCCCAGGGCGACAGATTGCGCGGCAGCAGCGCCTCGTCGATCGCGAAGGCCGGGGCCGGCGCGAGCGCAAGCGCGATTGTTAGGATCATGTGCCGAAGCCTGGAATTGCCCTGCATCCTGATCTCCCGACAGATAGAAAGAAGCTACGCCACGGGCGAGGCCGCGATCCGCACCGCAAGCTGCCCAAACCGCGCAAGCTGGTCGCCGCGCAGCGCCCGGGTCTCGTCGCGGCCGACGAAGACCTTGAACATGATGCCGCCGTCCACGTTGACGAAGGCGACGAAGGCGGACGTCTTGCCCATGAACGGACGCTCGACGAAGGCGACGGCCGCACAGCGCTCATGGCGGAGATGGCCGTGCAGGCCCTTCGGCTGCATCAGGTTGAAATAGCCGCGGCCGATCTCGCCCGCGGGAATGGGACCCGTGACCTCGAAGATCGCGTCATCGGTGTGGACGATCAGCGTCACCTCGCCCCATTGCGCGATGTCCTGCATGGCGGCGGCGAAATGCTCGCCGCCTGCCACGCGCACCATCGAGGACGGCAGCGCTTCGATCACCGCGCGCGGGGTCACCTTGCGCTCGCGCGCGACGTCCTCGATCACGGCGCCGGGGTTGTCGGCCATATAGGCCTTGAGATCGGCGAGATCGGTGCTCAGCATGTCCTGCTCCTTCGCCGGCCTCAGGCGGCCGCGTTGGTCTTGCGCTCGGTCATGATGACCTCGAACCCCTCGAACCTGGGATGGCCGAGATAGAGGCTTTCACCGGTCTTGTTGTCGGCGCGCGCGTGCGCGCGGCGGAATTCGTCCGACTTCGTCCAGGCCTCGAAGGCGGCCTTGTCGACCCAGACCGTGTGCGACGAATACAGCGTGTGGTCCTCGGCCACCGGCCCCTTGAGCAGGTGAAATTCGACGAAGCCGGCCATGCTGCCGAGATAAGATTCGCGGGTACGCCAGACGGTCTCGAAAGCGGATTCCGAGCCGAGCTTCACCTGGAAACGATTCATGGCGATGAACATAAAAGTCTCTCCTTCTGATCAAGATGAAAACGCGCCGAGGCCGCGCTGGAGCGTCAGCGCGGCCCGGCGGGATGGCTGGTGTTGCGGCGCCTGTCAGGCTTACGCACCTCCAAAGTGAATCTTCAGGCCGGCCTTGTAGACCCGGCCCGGACCCGGGCTCGTCCACAGCACGTCGTTCTGCGTGGTGCCGTCGGTCGAGCTGCCGGGAATGGCATAAGGCCGGTAGTACTGGTTCAAGAGGTTGTCGATCGAGGCCGAGAACACGATGTCCCTGGTCGCGTTGTAGGTCAGGTACATGTTGACCAGGTCGTAGCCGGTCGAAGGCACATAGCCCGCGGGTACATCGTTGTTCGGACCGTATGACGCCCACTGCGCCGACAGGATCAGGGTGCGATCGAGCAGGCGGACACCGCCTGTCGTGACGACCTTGGTCGGGGTGATCGTGGCGAGCCCGATATTGGTCTGGACGTTCTTGCCCTTGATGTAGTGCCCGGCGAGGCCGACGAACCAGTCGCCGGCATCGTACATCGTCTCCGCCTCAAAGCCCTCGATGCGGGCATTGGCGATGTTCTGGTACTGGTAGTACTGGCTCGCCGAGATGCCGAACGGGGTCGGCACTGGTGTCGAGGCGACAAGGTCGATGTAGTCGCTGACGTCGTTGCGGAACAGGTTGATCTTACCGCGGAACGAATCCTGCGCGCTGAAGATGTTGTCGTATTTCAGATTGAAGCCGACTTCCTTGTTCTTGCCGACTTCGGGACGAAGGTTCGGGTTGGGCAGGAAGCAGAACAGGCCGCTCGTTCCGTCGGGACAAGGGAAGAAGGCCGGCCCACCGCCGGTCGCGTGCGCGCCGGAGATCACGGTCTCGGTGATCGAGGGCGCGCGATAGCCTTCGGCGTAGCTGACATAGGGCTGGAAGCCGGCGACCGGCGTGACGCCGAGGGTGATCTTCGGCGAGAAGCGGTCGCCGCCGGTGTTGGTGCTGCCCGATTGCAGATTGTAGCGATCGTAACGGATCGCGCTCACCGCCTCGAACCAGGTGCCGTAATTCTGCTTCAGCTGGATGAAGCCGCCCGACACGGTGCGGATGCCGCTCGGCGTGGTGATGTTGGAATTGCCGCGGCTGTCGGTCGTGATCACGTCGTCCTGGAAGGCGTCAAAGCCGTAGGTGACGGCATTGCGCCAGTCGCCGACGTTGAAGCGCGTGGTGTTGTTGGCGTCGATGCCAAACGTGTCGAGCGAATAGCTGCGCTTGTCGCCGACGCAGCCGGAGATGTTGTTGCCGACATTGCCGGCGCCGCAATAGGCCGCGCCCGAGGTCGAGTAGTGATAGGTCTTGGTCTGGTCGTTGTCGGTGCGGTTGCCATAGACCGACACGTGCGAGTCGAACAGATTGTCGCTCGGCAGCGAATAGTTCCAGGTGACCGTGCCGGTGTAGTTCTTGGTGTCGGAAGCATAGACCGACGAGCCCTGATAGAGCGCGCGCTGGGCCGCGGTCGCCACCGGACCGGTGTTCATCTGGCCGATCGTGTATTGATAATCCTGGAAGGTGGCGCCGAACTTGACCTCGTGACCGAGGGCGGGGCGCACCGTCAGCTTCAACAGGCCGGCCTCGACCTGATTGTTGGTGTTGCCGATCTCGGTACCGTTGCCGTCCTTGTAATTGTCCTGCGTGCGGTAGACCGCGCCGCCGAAGACATCGACATCGGGCGTGGCGCGCACGCCGCCGAAGACCGAGCCGAGGCCGCGATTGCTGTTGGAGCCGTAGGTGCCGGAGAGATCGACGCCCCAGCGCTCGCCGGGACGCAACACGTCGTTGATGTCCTTGGTGCGGAACGAGACCAGGCCGCCGATCGCGCCGGAGCCGTAGATGTTGGCGGTCGGACCGCGCACGACATCGACGCCGCCGATCAGTTCGGGATCGAGGAAGAACGAGCCGTTGGCGTTGTGGCCGGTGCGCTGATAGTTCTGCCGCGCGCCGTCGACGACGACCGCGACGCGGCCGAAATCCTGCAAGCCGCGGACGTTGATGACGGTCGCGGGATCGTCGCCGCGCTCCTGGAACGACACGCCGGGCACGGCGTAGAAGGTGCCCGACAGCCGGTTGGGCTGAAGGCCTTGGATCTGGTCGAGCGAGATCGAGCTGACCGGCGCGAGCGCATCGATCGCGCGCTCCCTGGTCTTGCTTGCCGCGACCGTGATGGTGTCGAGCACCTGAACGGACCCCGTGCTTCCGGCTTGCGCGTTGGCGTTCAAGGCGGCGGGCGTTGCCTGCTGTGCAGCTTGCGGCTTCGCCGGTTTGCGCCTGGCCTGTTTCGGCCGATCCGGCGACACATTTTCAGCCTGCGGCGACGCGGTCTGCGCGAGACCGCTCTCCGTCATCACTGCCGCAATTGAAACCACCGACGCGCCCAAAATCAGGGCGCGCGAATACCTAGCCCCGTCAGCCATAACCCCAACCCAATCATCATTGTCTTAGTTGGCTGGCGTGCGCTGCACGAGGCGAGCGACTGGCTGGCTATTTGTGGTGCAGGCTCCCCGGCCCGCATTGCCATAATTGGTTACGTGGCAACACTCTGACGGTCAATGACGTCGGGTTGCAGTTTATATCAATTGTAAATTGCCGCCGTTGGAATGCGCCTGATCCCGCCTGTACATACAGGCAGCATCTGAACTTTCGAAAGCGCATCACACCCACAATGTCAGCAGCGTCCGGAGACAACCACGGCGACGCAGCGGGGCCGACGCAAAGCCCTTCTGCAACAACGAGAACGCTCACCATGCGCGGGAGCCGGATCGACAGCCGCGAGTTGTTTGCGGCCGAGCGCGAGATCATCATCGCCCATGGCGAGGACAGCTATCGCCTTCGCCTCACCTCGCAGAACAAGCTGATCCTGACCAAGTAAACTGCCAAGTAGCCTGTAATGACATCTTGTCGCACCCTCACACAGCTCCTGCTCGCCGGCACGATCGCGCTTGCGTCTCCCGCGCGCGCGGCCGGTGTCACCGTGCATGACGCCCGCAGTCGCGACGTCACCGTTGCCGACTTTGCCCGGACGGTCTCGATCGGCGGCGCCATCACCGAGATTCTCTATGCACTCGGGCTCGAGAGCCGGCTGGTCGGCGTGGACACGACCAGCCTTTATCCGGCGGCGGCGCTGAACGACAAACCCAATGTCGGCTACATGCGCCAGATTTCGGCGGAAGGCGTGCTCGGCCTCAATCCGACGCTGATCCTGGCGATCCAGGGCTCGGGCCCGCGCGAGACCATGGACCTGCTGGAGACGGCGAAGGTGCCGCTGGTGCTGGTGCCCGAGACCTTCTCCGAGGACGGCCTGATCGAGAAGATAAAGCTGGTCGGCCATGCCATGGGCGTCGATGCGCGCGCCGAATGCCTCAGCACGGCCGTCGGCGCCGATCTCGCGCAGCTCCGCGCGCTGCGCGCCAGGGTGACGAAGCCGGTGCGCGTGATGTTCGTGATGTCGCTCCAGAACGGGCGCGCGATGGTCGCCGGCCACAAGACCGCCGCCGACGAGATCATCCAGCTCGCCGGCGCTGCCAATGCGGTCGATGATTACGACGGCTACAAGATCATCGGCGACGAGGCCATCGTGGCCGCAAAACCAGATGTCGTGCTGTCGATCGAGCGCGGCAGGGACTCGCTCCAGGCCGACGCGGTCTACGCCCATCCCGGCTTTGCGCTGACGCCGGTCGCCGCCAACAAGAGCTTTATCACGATGGACGGGCTCTACCTGCTCGGCTTCGGGCCGCGCACGGCCGCGGCGGCGCGTGACCTCTCCGTCAAGCTTTACCCGGCGTTGGCCGAGGGCGGCGCGTTCAAATCGGCGCTGTCGGCGGCGAATTGCCGGCAATGAGCGTGGCGGTCGGGACCGAGGCGGGGAGCTCGCGACGAACCGGCGCGGGACGGCGATTCACGTCGATTGCAATTCCCTTGCTCCTCGCTGTGCTCGCGGCCACCGCGATCATCGCACTGACCGTCGGCGCAGCCGGCATTCCCTTCTCCCGTCTGCCTGCCGCGCTGGGTCTTGCCGGCAACGCCGCTGCCGATGCCATGACAGCGCGCGACCAGCTCGTGCTGTGGTCGATCCGCATCCCCCGGATTGCGGCGACCGCGATGGTCGGCGGTCTGCTCGCCGCGGCCGGCGCGATCATGCAGGGCCTGTTCCGCAATCCGCTCGCCGATCCCGCGCTGGTCGGCGTCGCCAGCGGCGGCGCTCTGGCGGCCGCAAGCGCGATCGTCTTCACGGACTCGCGCTTCGGCGAGACGCTGCGCTTCCTCCAGACCGAGCTGTTGCCGCTCGCGGCCTTCGCGGGCTCGCTGACAACGACCGCGATCCTCTATGGCATCTCCAGTCGTGCGGGGCGGACCTCGATCGCGATCTTCCTGCTCGCCGGCGTCGCCATCACCGCCATCACCAATGCCGGGATCGGGCTGCTGGTGTTCATCGCCGATGACCGCCAGCTCCGCGACATCACGTTCTGGATGCTGGGCTCGATGAGCGGCGCGACCTGGACCAAGGCCGCCGTGCTCGCGCCGGTCCTCGTCATCGGGCTTGGCGCCTGCGCCTACATCGCCCGCGGCCTCGATCTGCTGGTGCTTGGCGAGGCCGACGCGTTTCACGGCGGCACCGACGTCGAGCGTCTCAAGCGGATCTCGATCGTGATGGTCTCGGCCATGACCGGCGTCGCGGTGTCGATCAGCGGCGTGATCGGCTTCGTCGGCATCGTCGTGCCGCATCTGCTGCGCCTCGTCATCGGCCCCGCGCACCGGCTGCTGCTGCCGGCTTCGGTGCTGTCAGGCGCGATCCTGATGGTCGGCGCCGACACGCTGGCGCGCACCATCGTGGCACCTGCGGAGATGCCGATCGGCATCCTGACCGCCGCCGTCGGCGCGCCGGTCTTCCTCGGCATTTTGCTGCGCCAGCGCGGGCTTGCCTCGCTATGAGCGCGGTGATCGAGGCGCGAGGCTTAAGCAAGCGCGCCGGCCGCGCCACGCTGCTGGATGGTGTTGGCGTGACTGTTGCCCCCGGCGAGATGGTTGCGATCATCGGCCCCAACGGCGCCGGCAAGTCGACCCTGCTGCGGCTGCTGTCCGGCGATCTCCGCCCGAACGAAGGCGAGGTGCGGCTGAAGCAGCGCGACATAACCAGCTATACGCCGCGCGAGCTTGCCGCGCGCCGCGCGATGCTGTCCCAGCACATCAACGTCACCTTCCCGTTCACGGTCGAGGAGATCGTGCTGATGGGCGCAGGCGAGCGTAGTGTGCGCGAGGCCGGCCCGCTGGTCGAGGCCGCGCTGGACGAGGTCGGATTATCGCATTTCCGCGAACGGCAATTGCCGACGCTGTCGGGCGGCGAGCAGCAGCGCACCCATTTTGCCCGCGTGCTGGTGCAGCTCGCCTGCGGCGAGGCCGAGCACGGACCGGGACTGCTGCTACTGGACGAGCCGACCTCGAGCCTCGATCTGCGCCACCAGATCGACCTCGTCGAAGCCGCGCGCCGTCGTGCCGCCGGCGGCACGGCCGTGATCGCGATCCTGCACGACCTCAACCTCGCGATCCGCTTTGCGGACCGGCTGATCGTGCTGAACGGCGGCAGGCTCGCGGCGGACGGTCCGCGCACGGACATCGTCACGCGCGAGATCATCCGCGACATCTTCGAGATCGACGCCGTCGTTCATAGGAGCGACGACGGCGTGCCGTATGTGCTGCCGCAGTCGATGCAGGCGCTGGGCCCCCAGTGACGGTCCGCTCCCTCCCCCGCTTGCGGGAGAGGGTCGGGGAGAGGGTGTCTCCGCAACGGGACAATCCCCAGAGGAAGGAGCCCTCACCCCACCCCTCTCCCGCAAGCGGGAGAGGGAGCGGACCTCCGTCGTGGCTGGCAACCTACCCCGCCGGCACGACCACCACGCTCTTGTCCTTCGGCCAGCGGATGCGCCAGGCGAAGTTGATGTCCTTGACCTCGCCGGGCTTGGCGTCGAACGACCATTCCAGCACGCCGCGCTTGTCGCGGATGTTGCTGGCGGTCGGCTGCGTGCTCGACGGCAGCATCTCGACGACGATCTCCTCGCTCTCGCTGACCGGCAGCTGATCCTCGATCGCGACGTGAATCGGAAAGTCGTGACCGTTGCGGACGGTCGTCTTGAACGAACGCTCGTCGGTCTTCGACGTCGTGACGATCAGGCCGGCCGAGCCTTCGTTGCGCTTGAGCACGGCACGCTCGATTCTCACCTTGTCGTCGGCGCCGAAGCCGAGCCGCACGATATCGTCCTTGGCCGAGGCCGAGAGCTTGCCGCGTCCGACGAAGACGCCGTCGCGATAGATCGCGACCTTGCCTGGCAGCAGGGTCGTATCGTCGGTCTGCTTGAAGCTGGCTTCGAGGAAGGCGGTCGGGTCCGTCACCGGCGCCGCGCGGACCATGAGATCGGCCGGCACTGTCATCGCGGCGATCTTCAGACTCTTGGCGCCCTCGGCGGCGCCGAGGCTGACGCGGCCTGGAATTTTGAAGGTGGCCTGGAAATCGCCGATCTCGGCGACGGCCTGCTGCTCTTCCGCACGCTGGTCAATGTTGAGATCCTCCCTGGCCCTTGCCGCATACGCCGGGGGCTCCATCTTTCGCAGCACAGGCGCAGACGGCAGCGCCATGTCCGAGAGCGTGCCCATCGCGCGCGGCTTCGGGGGTTGCGGATATTGCGCGACCAGCGAACCCAGCTCCGGCGCGCTGCCGCCGCGGCCGATGCGAACCGTGGAGACGCCGAGCGTGACGTTCGACCAGTCCTCACCGGTCGATTGCGTGATCTCGGCGCGACGGACCAGCTCGAGCTGCGGCTTGCGGTCCTTGGCGCCGGTGTCGAGCCGCGCGTCGTAGAGCGGCAGCCAGCGCGCATTGCGCACATTGTAGGTGACCCGTAGCGTCGCCTTGGTCGCGGCCGGCGCGGCGATGTCCATGCGGACTTCGAGCTTGCTCGGCGGCTTGGCCTTGCGCTCGACGTCGAGCTGGGCGATCTGACGATCGATCTCGCGCATCTTGCGCGTGGCGTCACGGACGGCGGTATCCGCGCTCGCAATTTCATCCCCGACGGCGGTAAAGGCCGTGCGCCATTCGGCGATCGGCCGCGCTTCGCCCTTCTCGCCGATGCCCACGGGGGACGCTTCCGCAAAGTGCTCCGCAAATTTACGCCGCGCATTGGCCGAGTCGATCGCGCCTTGCAGGTCGGCACGCTGGTCGTTCAGCGCCTCGATGCGCTTGTCCAGCTCCGGCAAGTTGACCGGCGCCGCACGCGGCGTCCGCGCATCGATCGTGCCGATGGTGAGCCTGGCTCCGCCCTCACCTTCCACCCGGATCGACGAAGTGTCGAGACCAAGCGGAAAGTCCTTGGCAACCAGCGTCGAGTCCCCAGACGGCAGGTCCACCGCAATGACGCGGGTCACTGTCGCGCCGTCAGGATAAACCGTGACGGTGTCGATGGCCGATGTGGCGTCCACGTCCGCGGCCCATGACGGCGATGCCATTGCCATGGTCGCCAGAACCAGGCTCGTCGTTGCCAACAATCTTGCCGTGATGCGCATGAAAGTCCCTCCTGCCGTATCGCCGCGCCGCCAGCCGGACGCGCGATCAAATGCCTCGCCAACATGGTTGGACGCGGCAGCGAAGGAACTGGTTCGATTGGGGTTTCCGTGGGGCGCCGCCGCGGCGGCAGCAAGGCTGCGGAACGTGTCGCCGTCCCGCGGCCGAGCGTCACATTTGGGTGGGCGAACCCTGGCCGAAGATACGGCGAAGCAGGTCGGTCACGTTCCTGGCGCCGGCCTTCTTCAAAATGCTGGCGCGATAGCCCTCGACCGTCCGCGCGCTCAGATGCATGCGGCGGGCGATCTCCTTGTTGGTGAGGCCGGCAGCGAGGTGCGCGAGCACGTTGCCTTCGCGCCCCGTCAGGGGCTCGCAGCCGGGCAGCCAGCGCGGCCGGCTCGCGCCGGGCTGCGCGACCTCGTCGATCGCGGCATCGATCCGGCCGACGATGTCGTGGGTGCGGAACGGCTTTTCGATGAAGTCGGTCGCGCCGCTCTTGATCGCGTCGACCGCCATGGCGATGCTGCCGTTGGCCGACGTCACCAGCACCGGCGCCATGCAGTTCTCCGCGCGCAGCCGCTTGAGCACGTCGAGGGCGGAGCGATCCGGCGGCATCTCCAGCAGCACGCAGGCCGGCATCCGCGCCTTGGCTTCCGACAGCAGCGAAGCGCCGTCGGCGAAGCAGATCAAGTCATAGGCGCTCTGCCGGAGCGCGTTGGACAATTGTTCGCGGGAGGCGGCGTCAGTTTCAATGACGAATACCTCACCCTTGGAAAGCATGTTTCCCGGCATAATCCCGACCCAGCAATGTCTTGGTCAAATGAAAGGAGACGGCCGGGGGCTCCATCGCTCCCCGCCATCAATGAGCACGGCATTCACGCCGGTGCTTCGGTTTTCCTTATGTAGGTTCCACCCTGTTCCCGGATTTGACGGATCGGGACAGAAACTTTACATTTCGGGACATCCGCGGGAATGGCTGACAGGAACGGGTCGCATGACCGACCTCATTCGCAGCGCAGGCTTGAGCTGTTACCCGGAGGTCGCCCGGTCAGTCGGGCTCGACCCCAGACAGATGATGCGCAAGGTCAGGCTGCCGATGGCCTGCCTCGACAAGCCCGACACCCCCATCGCCGTCTCCGGCCTGCGTCGCCTGCTCGAATTGTCGGCAGAGGCGTCCGGCGCCGAAGATTTCGGCTTGCGACTCGCCGAGCGCGGCGGGCTGACCAATTTCGGCGCGGTCGGCCTGATCGTGCGCGAGCAGGCAACGGTCGGCGAAGCCATCGCAGCGCTGTCGCGCTTCATTCATATTCATCACGACGGCATGAAGCTCGACGTCGTCAGCAGCAAGCAGACGGTGACCATCGCGCTGCATCTGCGCGGCCGGCAGCCGACCGCGTCGCGGCAGTCGATCGACATGGCCCTGGGCAGCATCCACCGCATCATCCAGTCGCTGTTCGGCAACGATTGGCGACCGCAGGAGGTGCATCTGCATTACCCGCCGCCGCGCGACCGCAAGCGCTATCGCGACTTCTTCGGCTGCCGCGTGACGTTCAACGCCGAGGACGATGCCATCCTGCTGTCGGCGCACGACATGGAGCGCCGCATCCCGAGCGCGCACCCGCTGATCGCGAACTATCTGCGCAAGCGGATCGAGGCGATCGAGACGCGCCCGGCCAGCTGGGAGGGGAAGGTCGACGAGGTCGTACGCCGCCTGCTCGCCACCGGCGACTGCACTGTCGAGCGCGTGGCCGAACACCTCGCCTGCACCCGCCGCACCATCCACCGGCATCTGGCCGCAGCCGGCACCAGCTTCTCGGCCATCCTCGACGCACAGCGCGCCGATCTCGTGATCCAGCTGATCGACGATCCCGACCGGCCGCTCGCCGATATCGCCGTGCAGCTCGGCTTCTCAGCGCAGAGCGCGATGGCCCGCTGGTTCCGCGGCCGCTTCGGCTGCACCATCACGGACTGGCGCAGGGGCGTGCGGCCGCTGGGCAAGCCGGCCGGCGCGCCGTCGGCCACCGCCGCTTGAGCATTCAGGCGTGCTCGAAGGGACCGACTTCGCGAATGACCTTGCAGATCTGCAAGAGGCCGCTGGCATAGAATTCGGCATGCCCCCGCTTCATGGCCTCGATATGCTCCGGATGCATCCGCCAGGCTTCGAGCGCCTCCTCCGAAGCAAAGCGAAACACGGTCAGTTCCTCGCCATCGTCGGCCTTGAACGACTTGACCGACAGAAAGCCCGGAAGGCTGCTGACAATATCGTACATGCGCTCGCCCAGCCGACCATACTCCTCGAGCGAGACGCCATCCCGCAAATTCAGGCCGCCGATCACAACGACTTCGCCGATCATTTTCGATCCATTTCTCAATCGTGTTTCCACGCCAGGCTAGCAGCAGGCGCAGCTCGAATGACAGTTTCGGATCGACGGCGGCGCTTGTTACGCCGGAGAAAAAAATTCAGCGTGCCGGAGCCGGCACGCCCATGGTGGCGAGTGCGCGCCGGGGACTGCCGGCGAGCAGCGGGCCGAACGCCACGGCAAAGCCGAGGAACGCGACGATCCAGCCGCAGGCCGCGATGTGCAGCAGCGCATCGCCGTGGGCCGGCAGCACCACCGCCGCGACCCGCGCCAGCGCCGCGACGATGATCGCGAGATAGATTCCTTGCGTCGCGGGTGAGGCCGTCAGCGCCTGCCCGGTATGACCGAGGCTCGCCCGCGTCATCACCGCAAGCGTCATGGTCCCGGCCGCACCCGCCATCCAGGCATGAATGCCGGCGCTCGGCGGCAGCGCGCCGAAGGCAGCCAGCGCTTGCAGGATGAAACCGAGCGGCACGAAGACATAGCCGACGTGGAGGATCAGCAGCAGCCGTTCGCGCATGGTGCGGTCGCCGGCCCAGCGCGCAAGCCGCACCAGATGCAGCACACCGACCAGCGCCGTCGCCGTACCGGTGACGACATTCAGCGGAGCCACGATCCAGGCGATCAGCGCCAGCGCGCTCAATCCGATTACCGCGCCGTCGAAACGCCCGAACGGCACCGGCAGGCGGCCGGGATTGAACTTGACCAGCCAGTTGCGGGTGAAGCTCGGGATGATGCGGCCGCCGATCAGCGCGATCAGCAGCACGACCACGCCGATGCCGACACGGATGCCGACATCGGCCGCGCCCTCATAATGGGCCTCGAGATGAAAGGCGACGTTACCGGCGAGCAGCACGAGTACCAGGACCACCACCGGGAGGTTGCGCCAGTTGCCGCCGGCGATGATCTCGCGCGTCGCAGCCGCGACGACCAGCGCCAGGAAGGCGGCATCGACGACCAGCGCGAACGTCCAGCCGAGATCGGCCGACAGGGTCACGGCGGCGCGCCCGGCGAGCCACACCACCAGCAGCGCACCCAGCGACGTGCCCTGGATCGGCAGCCGCCCGGTCCAGTTCGGGATCGCCGTGAACAGGAACCCGGTGATGACGGCCGGCAGGAAGCCGTAGAGCATTTCGTGGACGTGCCAGTCGCGCGGCGCGAAGGCCGAGCTCACGGACAGCTCGCCATAGAACATCGGCAGCCAGGCCAGGATCGACAGCCCGGCCTGGATCGCTGCGAACAGAAAGAAGGGGCGAAAGCTGTTCGCAAACAGCGGCCAGCCCTGAAAATTGCGGGATCGGGCGCCAGCCATGGGGCAACTCCTGTGAATTCAAACCGTTGCTTGAAAGTCACTTGAACGGTCGTTTGGAAAAATACTGCCGCTCCGGCGGGCTCGTTTTGCGCTATCGCAAACTACCCGACGATTGCAGGTGCCATCACACTCCCGAGCGCCAAGGAGGCAGAATGGCCAAGGTCGACACATCGCTGGTTGCGCATTTGCCGCTGTTCTCCGGCGTCAAACCGGAGGATCTCGACGAGATCCTCCGCGAGGCCCGCTCGGCCCGTTACCCGAAGAACACCGCCATTTTCGAGCAGGGCGCGGACGCGCAATCCTTCTTCCTGCTGCTGCACGGCCACGTCCGCGCGGCCAAGACCACGCCGGCAGGCGAGCAGATCGTGGTGCGCTATGTCGCGCCCGGCGAGACGTTCGGGCTCGCGATGGCGATCGGCGCCGCGCGCTATCCGGCCACCGCGATGGCGGTCGACGACAGCGTGGCGCTGATCTGGCCGACCTCCGCCTGGCCGCGACTGGTCGCGCGGTTTCCGGCAATTGCCGCCAACACGCTCCAGACCGTCGGAACGCGGCTCCAGGAGAGCCACACCCGCATCCTGGAGATCTCGACCCAGCAGGTCGAGCAGCGCGTCGCGCATGCGCTGCTGCGGCTTGCAAAACAGTCCGGCAAGAAGCTCGACCACGGCATCGAGATCGACTTTCCGATCAGCCGCCAGGACATCGCGCAGATGACCGGCACCACGCTGCACACCGTCAGCCGCATCCTGAGCGGCTGGGAAAGCCAGGGCCTCGTCGAGAGCGGCCGCCAGCGCATCATCCTGCGCGATCCGCACGGGATCGTCGTGCTGGCGGAGCGCAGCCCGGATAGCGGCGCAGCGTGAAGACAGGGGTGAGGGCGCTTCCGCTTACGGCGGAAGCGCGCCCTCACCCGGGACTTCGCGCGCGACCCGCGCGAACTCCAGCCCGCCTCACGCCGGCACGCAGTCGCACAGCGCGGCGAGGAATTTGTCGCGCTCGATGCCGTGCTCGCGGCAGGCGTCGTCCACGGTGTGGAAGGTCGCGATCGGGCAGCCGACACAGGCCATCCTGAAGGCGAGGAACACGCGGATCGTGTGCGGCGCCGTGCGCATGATGTCATCGACCAGATCGTCGGATCGAAAGGGCATGGACAACTCCGTTCCGAAACGACGATAGCGGAGACGGCCGGAGTTTCTTTGTGGAAGCGCAAGCTCCACTCGTCATTCCGGGGCATGCCCCGGAATGACGGGAGATATCACACCGCCCGGCTGTGCAACTGCTTCCCAGGATCCAGATGCGCATCGAATGCGGCGGCGACGCTGCGGACCAGGAAGCGCGAGTCGCTTGCGACCGCGAGGCGGTCGCCGTCCAGCTTGACGACGCCGTCCGAGATCAGCGACTTCAGGCGCGAGGCCGATTTCAGCATCGCTCCGGCTTCCGTGCCATGGCGCGCGCAGATGTCGCCGAGATCGGCGCTGAACTCGCACATGATGCGCTCGATGATGTCGGCACGCAGCCGGTCGTCGTCGGTGAGCCCGTAGCCCTTAGCCGTGGCGAGGCGACCGGCGGCGATGCTCTGCGCATAGGCACCGATCTGCACCTCGTTCTGGACATAGCCTTGCGGCAGATGCCCGATCGCACTGGCGCCCAAACCGAGCAGCACCTCGCCCCGGTCGGTCGTGTAGCCCTGGAAATTGCGCCGCAGCGTCCGCTCCTCGAAGGCTATGGCCATGGCATCGTCGGGCCGCGCGAAATGATCGAGCCCGATCTGCACGTAACCGGCCTCCTTCAGCGCATTGGCGATCGCGCAGGCCTGATCGTGCCGGGCAAGGCCGTCGGGCAGCACCGCCTCGTTGATCATCTGCTGATGCTTCTTGAAGCTGGGCACATGGGCATAACCGAATACCGAGAAGCGGTCGGGTGCGAGTTCGAGCGAACGTCGCACCGTATCGATGCACGAGGCAAGGGTCTGGTGCGGCAGCCCGTAGATCAGGTCGAAATTGATTCCGTTGATGCCGGCGCGCCGCAGCATGTCCACGACGGACGCCGTCTGCTCGAAACTCTGCACGCGGTTGATCGCACGCTGCACGACGGGATCGAAACTCTGCACGCCGAGGCTGGCGCGGTTGACACCGGAAAGCCGCATCGCTTCCACCATGTCCGATGTCAGCGTCCGCGGATCGATCTCGACCGCGATCTCGGCCGAAGGCAGCACGAAGAAGGCGTGGCGCATCGCCGCCATCAACTCGGCAAAGGCCTCCGGCGCCATGATCGTCGGCGTGCCGCCGCCGAAATGGATGTGCTCGACCTTGATGCGGCGGCCGATGGTCTCAGCGACCTCGGCGATCTCGCTGCACAGCGTCCGCTGATAGGCCGCGATCAGCTCGTCGCGCCGGACGATCTGGGTATGGCAGCCGCAATACCAGCACATCTCGCGGCAGAACGGCACGTGCAGATAGAGAGACGCGCTGGCGCCCGCCGGCAGCTCGGACAGCCATCTTACGTAGGTGTCTGCGCCGACCGCCGGAGAGAAATGCGGCGCAGTCGGATAGCTGGTGTAGCGCGGCAGACGTTCTTCGCCGTAGCTCGCCGCGAGATCAGTCCTCATCATCTTACCCATTCGTAAATCGATGCCACGGAGCGACGCGGCAAATCCCGGATGGAATTAAATTACCCGCTTTCGGACTGAAGACGTTGCGCTCGCTCAAAGTCAGAGCGCCGGATTTGGCCGATGATGATGTTTAATCATTGCTTTATGGAGAGATAGCCATGGCGTGGTTCGCGCTCGATCTCGTTCTCTGGCTCACGAATATTCGCGGCCACATTCCGCGCTTCGACGATTTTCGACCTGCCCCTGTGACGCCCCCGGTCGGCGCACATCATCTCGTCCGCGTCGTCGTCATCACGGCGGCCGTCTTCGCGACGCTGTCGCTCGCGATCTGGGGCACCGTCTGGATTGCGATCCAGCTTCTCTAGTCGGCCGTCCATTCAGTCGAACGCGGCTGGACATGCGAACGATTTGCCGCTCGCACGGCTGATGCCGTGCGACGTGCCATCCCCTCCTTTGCATCGTCGAACGCTTCGGCAAACCGCTTCAGGATTTTACCGGAGGCCAATCCGGAAAAGAGCTTGTCGCAGCGCAAACACTCTTGCTGCAACAGGCGCACACTGCATCCGTCATCAAACCCTTTCACATGAAGGATGCTTTACGATGTTCACCCGCAGAGCCGCATTGATCAGCGCCGCCGCAACAGCCCTGATGCTGGCGACACCCGCCTTGGCAGCCGATGACCTCAAGCTGCCGCGTCAGAAGGTCGAGCTGGTCGCTCCGCCCTTCGTGCATGCGCACGAGCAGGCGACCAAGCAGGGTCCCAAGATCATCGAGTTCAAGCTCACCATCGAGGAGAAGAAGGTCGTCATCGACGAGAAGGGCACCACCTTCCAGGCCATGACCTTCAACGGCTCGATGCCGGGCCCGCTGATGGTCGTGCATGAAGGCGACTACGTCGAAACGACGCTGGTCAATCCCGCGACCAACTCCATGCCGCACAACATCGACTTCCACGCCGCGACCGGCGCGCTCGGCGGCGGCGCGCTGACCCTGGTCAATCCCGGCGAGCAGGTCGTGCTGCGCTGGAAGGCGACGCGGACCGGCGTGTTCGTCTATCACTGCGCCCCGGGCGGCCCGATGATCCCCTGGCACGTCGTCTCCGGCATGAACGGCGCCGTGATGGTGCTGCCGCGTGACGGACTGAACGACGGCAAGGGCCACGCGCTGAAATACGACAAGGTCTACTACGTCGGCGAGCAGGACATGTACGTGCCGCGCGACGAGAAGGGCAATTTCAAGTCCTACGAATCGCCGGGCGAGGCCTTCACCGAGACCGAAGAGGTGATGAAGAAGCTGATCCCCTCCCACGTCGTGTTCAACGGCAAGGTCGGCGCGCTCACCGGCAAGAATGCGCTGACCGCCAATGTCGGCGAGAACGTGCTGATCGTGCATTCGCAGGCCAATCGCGACAGCCGTCCGCATCTGATCGGCGGCCATGGCGACTATGTCTGGGAGACCGGAAAATTCTCCAACGCGCCGGAGACCGGGCTCGAGACCTGGTTCATCCGGGGCGGCTCGGCGGGCACTGCGATGTACAAGTTCCTGCAACCCGGCATCTACGCCTATGTCACGCATAACCTGATCGAGGCCGCCGACCTCGGCGCCACCGCGCACTTCAAGGTCGAGGGCAAGTGGAACGACGATCTGATGACCCAGGTGAAGGCGCCTGCGGAAATACCGCCTGCCAGCACCAACTGAGCGCGACAAGGGGCCGGTGGATCACCGGCCCCTTCCTCCTTCGGGGAACGACGATGCTGATCGCATTCAAGCTGAAACTGTTACTCGCCTGCGCCGCCGGACTTGCGGCGCCGATCGCCATGGTGCCGCTGGTCTCGGACATCAAGGTCCACGGCACGGCGGCGGAGCCGGCCATCGTCAGGGTCGCACCGGGCAGCATGTCCTATCGCGAGGCCGGCGATTTCACGCGCGGCGGGCAGCAGGCCGAGGCGCCGCTACGCGCGCTGCGCTTCGAAAGGCCGCTGCACATCATGCAGCATCAGGTCTCGTCATCGGACTATCAGCTTTGCGTGCGGGACGGCGCCTGCCGCGCGCTCGACCGCGACGTCGCGATCGCCCTCGATCGCCCCGCCGTGCAGGTGAACTGGCACGATGCGCAGGCCTATGCGGACTGGCTGTCACGCAAGACGGGCCGCAATTACCGCCTGCCGAGCGATGCTGAATGGGCGTTTGCGGCAGGATCGCGGTTCAAGGATGACGGCGTGGCAGTCGATGCCAGCGATCCCTCGAAGCGCTGGATCAGCCGCTACGAGCGCGAATCCGAACGTGATCTCTCCGACACCAATGCCTATCCGTTCGGCAAGTTCGGCGCTAACGAGCACGGCATCGAGGACATCGCCGGCAACGTCTGGGAGTGGACATCGACCTGCTTCGTGCGTTCGCGGATCGACGAGGCCGGCAAGGCCGGCAAGGCGACCGTGAACTGCGGCGTGCGCGTCGCCGAGGGCGCCCATCGCGCCTATGTCACCGATTTCATCCGCGATGCCCGCGCCGGCGGCTGCGCGCAAGGCGTGCCGCCCGCCAATCTCGGCTTCCGCCTGGTGCGTGAGGAGACGTCCTGGGTCGCGAGCGTGTCGGCGCGATGGGGCAAGGTGTGGGCGAGGTCGTAGCGAATCTGACCCGCCAACCAGAGGAACGACGGTGGCGCCACACGCTCCGTCATTGCGAACGAAGCGAAGCAATCCAGATTTTTCCCCGGCGGCAGCCTGGATTGCTTCGTCGCAAGGGCTCCTCGCAATGACGGCGTGGAGAGATCTCGCTCTCCCAAATGAGATCACGAACGAAAATGGCCGGGACAATGCCCGGCCATTCACGTTCATTGCGATCGCTTGCCTTACGTGTTCTTCAGCGCGACGCGGAATTCGGCTTCGGTCTTGGCCTTGACCTCGTCGAGCGAAACGCCGTCGGCGAGCTCGATCAGGGCCATGCCGCCGTCGCCGTGCTTGTCGATGGTGAAGACCGCGAGATCGGTGACGACCATGTCGACCACGCGCTCGCCGGTCAGCGGCAGGTTGCACTTCTTCAAGAGCTTCGAGCCGTCCTTGGCGGAATGCTCCATCACCACGACGACGCGCTTGACGCCGGCGACGAGATCCATCGCGCCGCCCATGCCCTTGACCATCTTGCCGGGGATCATCCAGTTGGCGAGATCGCCGTTCTGGGCCACCTGCATGGCGCCGAGGATCGACAGGTCCATGTGGCCGCCGCGGATC
>Ga0065165_1001532_pt1 | contig 24175 bp, 24 predicted proteins | sample AraplaMF_Cvi_mMF_FD_63813 | JGI IMG/M metagenome (GOLD analysis project Ga0065165, IMG submission 63813) | Arabidopsis root microbial communities from the University of North Carolina, USA - plate scrape MF_Cvi_mMF (version 2) (version 3) | ecosystem: Host-associated > Plants > Roots >... | reverse complement strand
CCGCGCCGGACGGCAAATCCTATGCGCTGGCGATCATGATCGGGGATACCGCCCGTCCGCCCCAGGCACGTCAGCAGTTGATGCAGGCGGTAGGCGCCGCGGTGGTCGCCAACCACAATTGAGTTCGGTCGCAAGCGACGGGATGTGATCCTGCCGCCTGCCCCCTAGCCATGTCGTCGCTGCACAGAGTTGCGTGACGTCATGACGCCAATCGAAGAAATAGACTGGAATTCAACTGCTTCTGCGCTGGATGCGCGGGGCTGGGCGCTGTTGCCCAACCTGCTCGATGCCGGCGAATGCGCCGCGATCGCCGGACTTTACGACGACGCCGATCGCTTCCGCAGCACGGTAGTGATGGCGCGCCACGGCTTCGGGCGCGGCGAATATCGCTATTTCTCCGATCCGCTGCCCGATCCTGTACAGGCGCTGCGCACCAGCCTCTACCCGCATCTCGCGCCCGTCGCGAACCGCTGGTCGGCGCGGCTTGGCCGGCCCGAGCGCTATCCGGCAACGCATGCCGACTATCGTACGCTCTGCCATGAAGCCGGACAGATGCGGCCTACGCCTTTGCTGCTCCGCTATGGCCCGGGCGATTACAACTGCCTCCATCAGGACCTGTACGGCGACGAGCATTTCCCGTTGCAGGTGGCGGTTTTGCTCTCGGCGCCGGGCAGCGACTTCGCGGGCGGCGAGTTCGTGCTCACCGAACAGCGCCCGCGCATGCAGTCGCGCGCCGAAGTGGTGCCGCTGGGTCAGGGCGACGCGGTGGTGTTCGCGGTCAACCATCGCCCGGCGGTCGGCACACGCGGCGATTACCGCGTGACGATGCGTCACGGCGTGAGCACGGTCCGCACGGGCCGGCGCCACACGCTCGGCATCATCTTCCACGACGCGCGCTAACCAGAAATCGACACGTCGCCGCAACAAAGCTTGCCGATAGTCGCGTGATGCCACCGGCCGAGGAGAAGCGGACATGGATATCGCGCTGAACTTCATCAACAAATCGGACGACACCGCCCCGGCCGAGATCGTGATCTTCTCGCGCAACGTCGCAACCGGGCCGAGCGAGATTCCCCTCGCCTGGCTGGTATTCAGCTGCGCGCCCGGCGGGCATCGTCCCTTCGCCTATCCCGTGGAATCGTCGATCGCCTTCGGCGACAGCTACGGCAACCGATCGCAGCCGATTCCCGCAATGCCGGGCGAGCAGTTCGTCGTGGTCGGCGCGGGCTCGGGCGACACGATCCGGCGTTCGGGCAATGCCGGCGCACCGGACGAGATCGTGTTGGTCAACGGGCTCGCCAAAGGCGCGATTTCGGTGGCGATCTACAAGGATGGTCGGGTCTTCGCGAGCGTCAACGAGGTCGTTCCGCAGCAGAAGGCAGTGTTCAAGTTCGCGCCGACGATCTGGATCGGTACCATCGCGCAGGCCGAGCAGGGCCAGGTGATGGACGAAGCGGTGGTCTCGGCGGTCAATACCGAGATCTCGCTGCTCGGGATCAGGAGCGCCGATATCGTGATGACCGGCGGCGGTGCGGGCGCACAGGCCGTGCCCTATGTCTTCACGCTGCAGAATGTCGTGATGGCCTGACAAACCGGGGCTTTGTTCCGCCCCACGCCTCGGCTATCCCCCCGGCATGCCTCACCTCTATCTCGTCGACGGCTCCGGCTATATCTTCCGCGCCTATCACCGGCTGCCGCCGCTCACCAACAAGCATGGCGAGCCCGTCGGCGCGGTCTATGGCTACACGACGATGCTGTGGAAGCTCGCCGACGAGCTGCACAAGGCCGACGGCCCGACGCATCTCGCGGTGGTCCTCGACAAGTCCGAGAGCACGTTCCGCAACGAGCTGTACGACCAGTATAAGGCGAACCGTCCGCCGGCGCCCGAGGATCTGGTCCCGCAATTCCCGATGATCCGCGACGCGACGCGCGCCTTCTCGCTGCCGTGCATCGAGGAGCAGGGCTGGGAGGCCGACGATCTGATCGCGAGCTACACCAGGGCCGCGCTGGCGCAGGGCTGGTCGGTGACGATCGTCAGTTCCGACAAGGATTTGATGCAGCTGATGACCGATCCGTCGGTCGACATGCTCGACACGATGAACAACCGCCGGCTCGGCCCCGCCGATACCGAGGAGAAGTTCGGCGTCGGCCCGGAGAAGCTCGGCGAAGTGCTCGCGCTGATGGGCGACAGCGTCGACAACGTCCCCGGCGTGAAGGGCGTCGGTCCCAAGACCGCGGCCAAGCTGATCCAGGAATATGGCGATGTCGAAGCGGTGCTCGCCGCAGCACCGGCGATGAAGCCGTCGAAGCTGCGCGACAATCTGATCGAGCATGCCGATATGGCGCGGCTCAGCCGGAAGCTGGTCGAGCTCGCCTATGACGTGCCGCTGCCCGAGCCGCTCGAAAGCTTCGCGCTGCAGGGCATCCCCGACGCGCCGCTGCGCGCATTCCTTGAGCATCACGGCTTCAAGTCGCTGATCAACCGGCTCGGCACCGTCGCCGATGCGCCGGTCGAGGTGCACGAAGCGCCGGTCGATCTCGAGCCCGATCCGCCCTGCGATCACGACGCCTACGAGACCGTCACCGATGTCGCGACGCTCGAGCGCTGGATCGCCGAGGCCGTGCATCAGGGCCATGTCGCGATCGACACCGAGACCACCGGCGTCGACGCCACGCGCGCCGATCTGGTCGGGGTGAGCATGGCGCTCGCGCCGAACAAGGCGTGCTACATCCCGCTCGGCCATGGCGGCACCGACATGTTCGCCGAGAAGCCGGTCCAGATCGACCGCGCCGTGGCGCTGGCGAAGCTCAAGCCGCTGCTCGAGGACCCGGCGGTGCTCAAGATCGGGCACAATCTCAAATACGACATGATCGTGCTGTCGCGCTGCGGGATCGACGTGGCGCCCTATGACGACACGATCGTGATGAGCTTCGACCTCGATGCCGGCCTGCACGGCCACGGCATGGACGAGCTCGCCGCGACGCATCTCTCGCACAGCTGCATCGCCTACAAGGACGTGGTCGGCACCGGGAAGAACCAGCTCGGCTTCGGCCAGGTCGATCTTAAGGCGGCCACGCGCTACGCCGCCGAAGATGCTGATGTCACCTTGCGGCTGTGGCGCCGCTTCAAGCCGCGCCTGCCCTATGAGAGCGTGACGCGCGTCTACGAGATGGTCGACCGCCCGCTCGTGTCGGTGATCGCGGGGATGGAGCGCGCGGGCGTCAAGGTCGACGCCGGCGCTCTGGCGCGGCTCTCGACCGAATTCTCGCACCAGATCGCCGCGCTGGAGGAGGAGATCCACGGCATCGCCGGGTTCAAATTCACCATCGGCAGCCCCAAGCAGCTCGGCGACGTGCTGTTCGAGAATATGGGCATCAAGGGCGGCCGCAAGGGCAAGTCGGGCGTCTACTCGACCGACGTCAACGAGATGGAGCGCATTGCCGCCGACAAGGATTCGCCCGGGCGCGAAATGGCGATCAAGGTGCTCGACTGGCGCCAGCTGACCAAGCTGAAGTCCACCTATACCGATGCGCTGCAGGCGCAGATCAATCCGGAGACGGGTCGCGTCCATACCAGCTACTCGCTGACCGGCGCGCAGACCGGGCGGCTTTCCTCGACCGACCCCAACCTCCAGAACATCCCGATCCGCACCGAGACCGGCAGACAAATCCGGGACGCATTCGTCGCCGAACCGGGCAATGTGATTCTCGCCGCCGACTATTCGCAGATCGAATTGCGTCTTGCGGCGCACATCGCCGACGTGCCGGCGCTGCGCGAGGCGTTCGAGCGCGGCGACGACATCCACAACATGACCGCGATGGAGCTGTTCGGCGAGGTCAACCGTGACACGCGCGGGCGCGCCAAGACGATCAACTTCGCGATCCTCTACGGCATCTCGCGCTGGGGGCTCGCGGGCCGGCTCGACGTGACGCCCGACGAGGCGCAGGCGATGATCAACCGCTATTTCGAGCGCTTCCCCGGCATCAACCGCTACATCGCCGACACGCTCACCAGCGCCAAGGAAAAGGGGTACACGACCACGCTCTTCGGGCGGAAGACGCACTTCCCCCGCATCCGCGCGTCGAACCCGAACGAGCGCGCCGGCAGCGAGCGCGCCGCGATCAACGCCCCGATCCAGGGCACCAGCGCCGACATCATCAAGCGCGCCATGGCCCGAATGGGCCCGGCGCTGCGGGAGGCGGGGCTGCCCGGCGTCAGGATGCTGATGCAGGTCCACGACGAACTCGTATTCGAGCTGCCCGCAGGCGATGTCGAGAAGGCGCGCCCGGTGATCGAGCGCGTGATGGCCACCGCCGCCGAACCCGCGATCAAGCTCAGCGTGCCGCTGGCGGTCGAGATCGGCGTCGGCCCGAGCTGGGGCGCGGCGCATTGATGCTGCGCTGGATATTTGCGCTATTCGCCGGGATTGGCGCGGTTCCGGCATCGACGCAGAATATGAAGGGCATTACCCTCGATACGGCCGTCGCGCTTCCGCCGCGAGCACTCGCGTTGCGTGTCCTTGGCGCGACCGGCGTGGATTTCGAGGAGGCCGTCCCCTACTGGATCAGCGACGTTTCAGCTCGCAACGTCAGATTGTACGCCGTCGAATTCGCCACCCGACCCCGCGCCACCAAATATCCGGGTCTATGCGTCACCGATGTCTATTCGGTCGCTTTCGCGACGGATCAACCACAATCCCCGATCTCCGCCTCGCCGTCGCGACTTTTCACGCCTGACCGCATGGAGGTTTCGGCCCGGTACCATGTGCTATCAAGCGGCGCTTCGCTTGTCGGATCGACACGGCCTTCCTGGAAGAAGCTCAACCGGTTGTGTGCGGCCGCGGCTCCGGCCCTGCGACGCCCGGGCGGACCGAAGACGGATTATTTCACGGCCTATATGCATCCCCATCGCAATCCGGAGTTCAGCGCGGCCCATGCCTATTTCGCGGTAAGCGCGCTCGCCGCCGCACAGGCGCCCAATATGTCCGTCGACTGCAGAGACCAAGCGCCGGACCCGCGATATCAGCTGTGCCGCGAGCCGAAAGCGATCATCGGCGCGCTGAAGCTTTCGGCGATCGACATAATCCGAATTGAGAAGTGCCATGATTGGCCCGCGCAATTTTGCCTGACGTTTCCTGCGTTGGATGATCCGTTGCACGCCCATGCGACCTCGGTGACAATCGTCACTGATGCGAAACAAATCGACGACTTCGAGCGCCCGCCAATCGTGCAGTCGGTCCTGATCGAGGGTCTTCCCCTTGTCTTCTGAGTCTGCGCCCTCCGGCTCCGAGGATATCGCCGCGCTCGCCAAGGGCGGGCGGACGAACATCTTCGGCTTCCTGCTGCGCCTGCTCGCGCGGTTGCCCTTCCTGTTCATCGCCGGGCGTGCCTATGGCCCGGAGATCGTCGGTCGCTATGCGCTGGCGGTGCTGGTGATCGAGCTGGCGGCGTTGCTCGCCACGCTCGGGCTCAAGCGCGGGCTGGCGGAGGCGCTGTCATCGACCGACCGGCCGCATGCGCATGTCGTGTGGGACGCGCTGATGGTCGCGGCGATCGCTTCGGCCATCGCCAGCGCGGTGCTCTTCGCCTTCCCGCAGGTCATGTACCCGAACAGCCATGTCATCGGGCTCGAGCGGCTGCTGCCGGTCGTGGTGGTGGCGGTGGCCTGGTCGGACGTGTCGCTGGCGGCGCTCGCCTATCGTCACAATGTCCGCGCGACCGTCACCGCACGCGCGATCATCGAGCCGTGGACGATCAGCATCGCCGCCTGGGCGCTCTCTTATGTCTCGTCGCGCGACGGGCTGATCATCGCCTATGTGCTGTCGATGGCCGCGGCGCTGATCGCGTCGATGGTGCCGTTCCTAAAGAGCTACGGCCTGCCGCGCGGCTGGGTGCCGCATCCCGCGGCGATCTTCGCGCTGGCGCGGCGCAACGCCCCGCTCGCCGGCGCCGACGCGATCGAATGGGGCAGCCGCAACATGGACCGCTTCATCCTCGGACTGTTGTTCACGCCCGCCTTCGTCGGCGTCTATTACATGGCGCAGCAGGTCACGTCGCTGCCGCAGAAGCTCAAGACCAGCTTCGACCCGATCCTCGGGCCCGTGATCACGCAGAGCCTCGCGGTGGGCAACAAGCATGCCGTGGCGCGGCAGGTGCGCCAGGTCGGCTTCTGGATCATGACCGCGCAGGCGGCGCTCGCGCTCGGTGCCGGCATTCCGGCCGAGGGCGTGATGGGGGTGATCGGACCCGAATTCGTGAGCGGTGCCGGCGCGCTCTGCTTCCTGCTCGCGGCCGAGGTGTTCGCCTCGACCGGGGCGGTGTGCGAATCGGCGCTGGTCTATATCGCACGGCACCGCAATCTGATGATCGGGCTGGTGCTGCTCGGTTTCCAGGCGGCGCTGAGCTTCGCGCTGGTACTGCTGATGCGCAGCTGGGGCTGGCCGCCGACCTGGCAAGCCGTGGGGCCCGCGGTGGCGCTGATGTTCTCAATGCTGGTGGGATCGGTGATCCGTGCGCGGCTGCTGGCGCGGCTGCTCGGCGCGCCGGTGCAGGCGCTACGCTGGGGCTTCGTGATGGCGGTGTCGGCGGCCGCCATCACCGGCTGGGGCGTCACCAAACTTCCCGAATGGGCCGAACTGATCGTGGGCATTCCGCTGATCCTGCTCACCTATTTCGCCGTGATCCTGCGTTTCGCCTTCGGCCCGGCGGACCGCGCGCTCTTCCGCAAGATGCCGCGCGAGCCCGATCTGGCAGGTGACGAGACGCTCTGAACGTGCAAGGCTGGTGGAACCGTGTCGCGTGTCACACGTCCGGACATGCCTGGAGTAGCGAGGGCAGCCATGCGTAGACTGATACCGATCCTTTCCGCCTGCCTGCTCGGCGGCGCCCTTCCTGCCCTGGCGCAGGAGACGCAGCCCGCGGTCGAAACGGGCGATGTGCCCGCGGCGACGCTCGACCTGCCGGCCGAGGCGCAAACCACCGAGCCGCAAGCGGCCGAGGGGGGCGCCGTCCCGCCGCTCGCCGAGCTGCGGGATTCCGCAACCAAGCTCGCCGAGCAGATCAGGAAGGCGCTGGCCGCGGGCAAGGAGCCCCCGCTGCACAGCGATCTCGCGGCATCGCTGCTGATCTATGACGCGTTCAACCGCGACGTGCTGCGCACGCTGCCGGCCGACCTCGCCACGGTGAAGGCGACCTGCACCCCGGTGATGGAAGCGGGACTGGGCTATGGCCGCTATCTCGTTGGCAAGAAGACGGGTGCCGACGCCGCCGCGGCGAAGATCCAGGACGAACTCGCGCTGGCCTTCGCCGCCGAGGATCTGTGCGCCAAGCGCACGCTCGCGCTGACCGCGGCGGGCCTCGAGGGCAAGGACAAGAAGGCGCTGCAGGCGGCCGCCGAGACGGTAGCGCCGATGCGCACGGGCGCGCTGCGCATCGAGATCGGCATGCTGCGCGCGCAGAGCGACGAGGCGGTCAATCAGGCGAACAAGATGCTGCTGCTCGGCGCATTGCGCGAGGAGCCCGAGACGCTCGCGGAGTCGCTGACGCTCGCCCAGCGGCGAACGCTGGTCGACGAGATCGATGCGGCGGCGGGCAAGGTCGAGCCGGGCATCGCGGACCAGCTCGGCCAGCTCAAAGCCTATTTCACCAAGGAAAGCTGCACCGGCCTGTGCGCGATCGGCCCGGCGACGCCCAAGCCGATGACGGTCGCCGCACCTGTCTCCGGCCCCGTCGACAAGCCCGCACCGCCGCGCAAGCTCGATCCGGGCCGCTGAACGGCCGCTCCCCGCGGGGAGCGGCGCCTGTCAGTGACGGAAGTGGCGCATGCCGGTGAAGACCATCGCCAGCCCGGCCTCGTCAGCAGCGGCGATGACGTCGGCGTCGCGGATCGAGCCACCCGGCTGGATCACCGCCGTGGCACCGGCCTCGACCGCCGCCAGCAGACCGTCGGCGAAGGGGAAGAAGGCGTCCGAGGCGACCGCGCTACCGATCGTGCGCGGCTCGGCCCAGCCGGCCTTTTCGGCGGCATCCTTGGCCTTCCATGCGGCGATGCGCGCCGATTCGAGCCGGTTCATCTGGCCAGCGCCAATGCCAGCGGTGCTGCCGCCCCTGGCATAGACGATCGCGTTCGATTTGACATGCTTGGCTACGGTCCAGGCGAACAGGCAGTCGTCGAGCTCCTGCGGCGTCGGGGCGCGCCTGGTCACGACCTTGAGCTGGTCGCGGGTGACCACGCCATTGTCGCGCGACTGGACGAGCATGCCGCCGGCGATCGACTTGATCGCGAGACCGGGACGCGCCGGATCGGGCAGTTCGCCGGTGATCAACAGGCGGAGATTTTTCTTGGCGGCGAACACCGCACGCGCCGCCTCGTCGGCCGCGGGGGCGGCTACGACCTCGGTGAAGATGCCCGAAATGGCCTCGGCGGTGGGACCGTCGAGCGGCCGGTTGACCGCGATGATGCCGCCGAACGCCGAGACGCTGTCGCAGGCCAGCGCGGCCTCATAGGCCTCGAGCAAAGTTGCGCCGGTAGCGACGCCGCAGGGGTTGGCATGCTTGACGATCACCACGGTCGGCGGGCCGTCGCGGAACTCGCTGACCAATTCGAGCGCGGCGTCGGCGTCGTTATAATTGTTGTAGCTCAGCTCCTTGCCCTGGAGCTGCTCGGCCTGCGCAATGCCGCGCGCGCCCGAGGCCTGCGGCAGGTAGAGCGCCGCCGACTGGTGCGGATTCTCGCCGTAGCGCAGCTCGTTCGCCTTGGTCAGCGCGATCGGAAGCGTCGCCGGGAAACGCTCGCCCTGATCGGCAAAGGCGAACCAGCTGGCGATCGCCGAATCATAGGCGGCGGTGGCGGCATAGGCCTTGGCCGCGAACTTGCGGCGCTGCTCGAGATTCGTGCTGCCGCCGGCGACCAAAGCATAGTCCGCGGGATCGGTGACGATGGCGACGAACGCGTGGTTCTTGGCGGCCGAGCGCACCATCGACGGGCCGCCGATATCGATATTCTCGATGATCGTATCGCGGTCGGCGCCCTTCGCGACGGTCTGGACGAAGGGGTAGAGGTTGACGACGACGAGGTCGATCGGGCCGATCGCATGCTCCTCCATCGCGGCGACATGCTCCGCATTGTCGCGCACCGCGAGCAAGCCGCCATGGACCTTGGGGTGCAGCGTCTTGACGCGGCCGTCCATCATCTCGGGAAAGCCGGTGAGATCGGAGATGTCGCGAACGGCGAGGCCTGCGTCGCGCAGCGCCGAAGCGGTGCCTCCGGTGGAGACGAGCTCCACGCCCTGGGCGGCGAGCGCCTTGCCGAGGTCGACGATCCCGGTCTTGTCGGAAACCGAGAGGAGCGCGCGGGTGATCTGGATGTCGGTCATGCGCGCCCCCTTCGCGGATGCGGGCGCGGGATTCAACCCCGGCGAAGCCCTAGACCGTCATCCCGGATGGATCGACCCTAGCGCGCCCGGTGGAACAGCCAGCCCACATTGGTACCGCCGAGCGGCGACTCGCCGGTGATGACGATCTGCTCGCTGGCGTGCGGGCGCCCGGCGCCGTCGATCCACAGGCTCGCATCGATCGCCATCGAGCCGCCGCGTGCGCGGAACTGCCAGATCGCGCCGCCGGGCGTGCGCAGGATCGCGGCCTGGCCATCCGCCGTGGGCGAGATCTCGATCCCCGGATGGAGATGGAAGCGGATCGCGAACGGGGTCATCTCGCTGCGCTTGCGCCCACGCCCCGCGGGCAGGAGCATGTCCTCGCCGCGCACGTCGCGCCCGTCGGGCGACAGCGCGATCTGGCGGCGGTGCAAGAAGCCGAAGCGGCGGACATAGCCGTCATGGCTCGCCTCGATCCGGCTCGCCGTATCGCTCTCGTGACGGCTCAATTCGACCTCGGCTACGCCGCGGCCGAGCGTGCCGTCGGAATGGATCGCGGTCGAATTGCTGTCGCCGACGGTGAGCGTCGAATGCGCCGCGGTGGTGCGCAGCCCCTCGGTCAGCGCGTGGGGGACGGCGGAATGTGCCATGCGGCCGCCGCCGCAATTGACCACGAGACGATCGGGCCCGTCTGACAGTTCGAACGCGAGAGTCGAGGCGCAACCGCCCTCGATCAGCCGCGCCACCGGGGGCGGGGCGGCGTCCATGATCAGGACCGTGCTGCCGGCGGAAAGCCGCTGATAGCCCCATTCGCGCGCCTGTTTGAGCGGACGCGTGCGCACGCCGGTCGCTTCGACCACCTGCTGGATGATGTCACCCGATATCGGCGCGCCGCCCTGCCAGCTCGCCAGCCCCTTGTCGCCGTGGCACACGCCGAGCAGGGCGGTGACCGTCCTGGCCAGTGTGGTGCGCAGGAACTCGGGCGCTTCAAGCCGGCGCGCGGCATAGGTCTCGCGCAGCATGGTGAGCAGCATCACCGTATCGAGCTGGCCATAAGGCGAACGGCCGATCGTGCCGCCATCCTCGAACACCGATGCGGCGAGGGCGCGCTGCAGCCCGGCCTCACCGAACGCACGGCGCGGATCGCCGCCCGGCATGATCAGCCCCGCCGCGAGCACGCCGCACCAGGCGGCGACGCGCGCTGGTCCCGGCGGCACGCGCTCGGCAGCGCGATCGAGATGGCGCGCGCCGCGGGCGAGCGCGTGGAGCATCGACGAGCGATAGACGAGGTCGTTGCTCGACAGAATCAAAGGGGCATGCGCGGTCCAGAACAGGATGCGGCGGCCCCAAAGATCGGCGCGCCATGCGGGATCGGACACTTTCTCGCCATGCGCGGCGAGCCACGCCCGGGTCAGCGTCTCGGCGATCGGCGCTGCGACCGCGCGCGTGGTGACCGAGGAGAGATCGCGCAGCCAGGCGAAGCTCTGCAGATAATCGCCGAACGGTTTCGACCAGCCGGTCTTGGCGAAATCGAGCGTCGCGAGATCGCGCGTCTCGCCGCGGAAGCTGACCTTGCCCTCGAGCAACGCATTGCCGCGCGTGAGATCGCCGAAAAAGGGATCGTCGGCGACCGCGATCAGCTTGAGCGGATGACGGCCCTTGAGCCGCATCGCATGGAGCGGGGTGCGCCAGGTGAGGCGCTGGAAGCGCTCGGAAACGCGCTCGGCGAGCGACAGGCCGCGATCGCCGCCCAGCCTGATCAGCCGCTTGCCTTCCTCGACTCCGTCGGCGCCGGAATCGAGCGGCTTCTTGTCCTTCACCCGCCTCTCAGCGCGGTGATGTTCTCGGCATATTTATCGGGGCCGCCGGTGAAGGTGGCGGTACCGGCGACCAGCGCATCGGCGCCGGCAGCGATCGCCTGTGGCGCGGTGACGCGATCGATCCCGCCATCGACCTCGAGATCGATCGCGCGGCCCGAGGCGTCGATCAGCTTCCGGAGATCGGCGATCTTGGCGAGCTGGCTGGAAATGAATTTCTGTCCGCCGAAACCCGGATTGACGCTCATCACCAGCACGAGGTCGATCAGGTCGACCACCTCGTGGATCACGGCGATCGGCGTGGCGGGATTGAGCACCACGCCGGCGCGCTTGCCGAGGCCCTTGATCGTCTGGAGCGTGCGGTGGAGATGCGGGCCGCTTTCGGGATGGACCGAGATGCAGTCGGCGCCCGCCTCGGCAAAGGCCTGGAGGAAAGGATCGACCGGCGCGATCATCAGATGCACGTCGAACGGCTTGGACGTGTGCGGGCGCAGCGCCTTCACCACGCCCGGGCCGATCGTGATGTTGGGCACGAAATGCCCGTCCATCACGTCGACATGGATCCAGTCCGCACCCGCGGCATCGATCGCGCGTATCTCCTCGCCCAATTTGGCGAAGTCGGCGGAAAGGATCGAGGGCGCGATGCGAACGGGATTCATGGTCTTGCTGTAAGCATCGCGCGAATCGTCCGCAACCGTGCGACGAAGCGAATTATGCGGTCCGCATCATCCGCGCGATGAAGAAGCCGTCGAGCCCGCCCTTGTCGGCGAGCATGCCGGGCAGCGTGCGCAGCCATCCCTTCGGATTCACCGGGATTCCCTCGGGCAGTTCGTCGGCGAGGATCGGATCGAGCGTGAAGTCGCTCCGTTCGCCGAGGAAGCGTTCGAGTTGCGCTTCGCCTTCCGCCGGCTCGAGCGAGCAGGTAGCGTAGACGAGCAATCCGCCGGGCCGCACCCAATCCGCCGCGCGGGCGAGCAATTTCGCCTGCAAGTCCGCCATCTCGGCGATCAGCGAGGGACGGACGCGGTGGAGTACGTCGGGGTGGCGGCGGAAGATGCCGGTGGCGCTGCACGGCGCGTCGAGCAGGACGACATCGGCCGGCACGTCGGGCGACCAGTTCAGCAGATCGGCCGTGACGACCTTCGCCCCGAGACCCGTGCGCGCGAGATTCTCGTCAAGTCGCGCCAGACGACTTTCCGAAATGTCGACCGAAGTCACGTCCCAGCCGGCCGCGGCGAGCTGGAGCGTCTTGCCGCCGGGTGCGGCGCACAGATCGAGCGCACGGCCGGTGCCGGCGCCGAGCATGCGCGCGGGGAGCGAGGCGGCGAGGTCCTGCACCCACCACTCGCCCTCGGCGAAGCCGGGCAGTTCGGCGACATTGGCGCGCTCGTCGAGCCGGAACTGGCCGGAGAGCAGGCTGGTCCCCGGCAGGTCGGGCGCGCGCGAAGGATCGCGCAGGCTGAGGTCGATCGGCGGCGGCACGGCGATGGCGCGCTCGGCGTCCTCGATCAGCTGATCGCCCCAGGCGGCGTGCCAGCGCAGCGCCACGGGATCGGGCAGGGTCGGCGGCTCGGCGAGTGTCGCGCCCTGACGCAGCAAGGTGCCGAACACGCCATGGACCAGCTTCCGGGGCCCGCCATCGACCAGCGGCAGCGCAGTCGAGATCGCGGCATGCGGCGGCGTGCCGAGCGCGAGCGCCTGGACCAAAGCGATGCGCAAGGCAAAGCGCGCCTTGGCGTCCTCGGGCAAGGGCCGGGCGGTGGCGGAATCGATCAGCGCGTCGAGATCGGGCAGGCGGCGCAGCGTCTCGGCGACGATGGCATGCGCCAGCCCGCGATCGGGGCCCGACAGGCCACTCGCGGCATTGTCGAGCGCAGCCTCGAGCGCGAGTCCGCGGCGCAGCACGGCGTCGAGCAGCTTGAGCGCGGCCCGGCGCGCGGGCGTGCCCGGCGGATCGGCGGCGGGCCTAGCGGCGGCGGAGCGGGTCGAGCGCGCTGGCACGGCGGCGGCTCACCGGCACGGCCGTGGGGCTGCGCGGAGAGGTCGTAATGGCGGACATGGGCGCGCTCTGGCCGTTCCCCATGCTCTGCGCAAGCGCTTCGAGTGCAGCGATACGGTTGCCGGTGTCGGGATGGGTCGAGAACCAGCTGTCGCCGCCGCCCGGCAGACCGGGCACGATATAGAGCTGCGCTGCGGCGGGGATGCGTGCCGCGACCTCGCTCGGCACGCGCTCGGCGCCGCGTGCCAGCTTGGCCAGCGCCGAGGCGAGCGCACGCGGGTTGCCCGAAATTTCGGCGCCGGCGGCGTCCGCGCCATATTCGCGCGTGCGGCTGATCGCGAGCTGGACGATCATCGCCGCGAAGGGCGCGACCAGCACGGCGAGGATGCCGGCAATGCCAGGACCGCGATCCCCGCCGCCGCGGAAGAACAGCCCGAAATTAGCGATCATCGAGATCGCGCCGGCGATCGTCGCGACCATCGTCATGATGAGCGTGTCGCGGTTGCGGACATGGCCGAGCTCGTGGGCCATCACGCCGGCGATCTCCTCGCGGGTGAGCAGGCCGAGCAGCCCGGTGGTGGCGGCGACCGCGGCATGATTGGGATCGCGGCCGGTGGCGAAGGCGTTGGGGTGGGGCGAATCGATCACATAGACGCGCGGCATCGGCAGCCCGGCGCGCTGCGCCAGCTCGGCGATCAGCCCGACGAATTCGGGGCAGCTGCGCGCGTCGACCTCTTTGGCGTGGTGCATCGACAGCACGATCTTGTCGGCGTTCCAGAAGGTGAACAGGTTCATCCCCGCAGCCGCGACCAAAGCGATCAGCGCGCCGCCGGTGCCGCCCAGCGTATATCCCAATGCCATGAACAGTGCGGTCAGCGCCGCAAGCAGCATGGCGGTCTTCATTCCGTTCACTTGAACCTGCTCCTTTGCAGGCCCAATGTGGGGGCCAAGCCCTATCGCTTCAATCAGGACCAGAGTCATGGGCCAGCGCCCCGCCCACGTGAAACCGCCCGAATATCTCTCGAAGAGCCCGCCTGTGCCCGAGCCGGACAAGGTGGAGCGCTTGCCCGGTGAGGATCCGCTGGGCAAGAATCCGGTGCGCTATGGCGACTGGGAGCTGAAGGGGATCGCGGTCGACTTCTGACCGCTACGCGAGCATCTCCGCCAGCTTGGTCACAGTGTTCCAGTTGCGCCCGGTACCGTGCGGCAGCTTGATCTTGCGCTTCGATATCGCCGGCCACAGCTCCGAGCGGCCCTGGCCTTCGGGAAAGTCGATGAACAGCTCGCGGCCGATCGCCTCCAGCCGTTCGGGACCGTCATAGCCCGAGGCGATCGCGGGAAGCAGCCCGGACGGGAACGCGTCCTTGTGGAACAGGACGAGCAACTGGCTCGGCCGGTCGCGCGCGACATCGGGGAAGGGATTGGCGGCGATCAGCTTTTCCAGTTCGGCGCGATTGCGGACGAACGCTTCGGACTTGATCCCCGACAATTTCTCGACCGCCTCGTGCAGCGCCCGCTCGATCGCCTCGGGCTTCGCATCGCCCGCCTCGAATACCAGATTGCCCGAGGCGAGCAGCGTCCTCGCCTCGCTGAACCTCGCCGCCTCGGCCGCGGCGATCAGGTCGTGCTTCTTGAGCTGGCGCTTGCCGAGATTGATCCCGCGCAGCATCGCCGCCCATTTCACGCCACTTCCTCCCCGACCGGCCGGCTGAGCAATTCCTCGATGACGTCACGCAGCGGCGTGCCGGCGAGCAAGGCGCACACCGCCTCGCACACCGGCATGTCGACGCCCGCCGCGGCAGCCGCCTCGCGCAGCACCGGGGCGGTGAACGCGCCTTCGGCCACGGTCTTGCGGCAAGCGAGCAGCTCGGCGGCAGGCCGGCCCTGGCCAAGCCCGACGCCGAGCGAGAAATTGCGCGAACTGGTCGAGGAGCAGGTGAGGACGAGGTCGCCCAGCCCCGACAGCCCGGCGAGCGTCTCCGGCCGCGCGCCCTTGGCGGTGCCGAAGCGCGTCATCTCGGCGAAGCCGCGCGCGATCAGGGCGGCGCGCGCGTTCTGGCCTAGCCCCGCGCCCTCGACCACGCCGCACGCGATGGCGAGGACGTTCTTGACCGCGCCGCCGATCTCCGCGCCGATCACGTCGGACGAGCCATAGGTACGGAAGGCCGGACCGCCGATCCGCTCGGTGAGCCGATTGCGCAGCGCTTCGTCCTCGGCGGCGAGCGTGACGGCGGTGGGCTTTCCGGCGGCCACCTCATGCGCGAAGGTCGGCCCCGACAACACCGCGACCGGCGCATCGGGCCGGACTTCGCGCGCGACTTCGCCGACCAGCATCCGCGAGCCTGCCTCGATCCCCTTGGCGCAAAGCACCAAAGGCGCGGATCCGGAGGCCAGTCCGCCCAGCACCGCGCGGACATGCTGCGCCGGCGCCACCACCAGCAGCGCGTCGGCGTCGAGTTCGCCCAGATCGCCGGTCGCGCGGATCGCGGGCGAGAGCGGGATGCCGGGGAGGAAGACGGGATTCTCGTGGGAGCCGTTGATCGCCTCGACCACCTCGGGCTCGCGCGCCCAGAGCTGGACCTCGCCGCCGCGCGCCGCCACCTGCGCCAGCGCCGTGCCCCATGCACCGCCGCCAATGACTGCGATCCTCATGCCTTCACTCCCGCTCCCCGCACCTTCTCCGCATCCGGATCGAGCGGCCAGCGCGCGCGCGCCGGTACGTCGAGCGGATCGGTGAGTCCGGCGCCGAACCGCTCGGCGCCCGCCCAGGCGATCATCGCCGCATTGTCGGTGCAGAGCCAGAGCGGTGGCGCGACGAAGCGCAGGCCGTGCTCGGCCGCCAGTCCTTCGAGCGCACCGCGCACCGCCTTGTTCGCCGCCACGCCGCCCGCGACGACGAGGGCGGTGACGTCACCAGCCCTGGCGAGCGCGCGCTTCGTTCGGTCGAGCAGGCAATCGACCACGGCCTGCTGGAACGAGGCGGAGATGTCCTCGGGGCTGTAGAGCCCCGCGTCGCGAGCGCGCGAGACCGCGCTCTTGAGCCCTGCGAAGGAGAAATGCGGTTCGGCCGAGCCAAGCAGCGGTCTCGGCAATTGCACGGCCTTGGCATCCCCAAGGGCCGCCGCCTTCTCGACAGCGGGACCACCGGGAAAGCCGAGGCCGAGCAGCTTCGCGGTCTTGTCGAACGCCTCGCCCGCAGCATCGTCGATCGTGGTGGCGAGGCGGCGATAGCGCCCCACGCCCTCGACCAGCAGCAACTGGCAATGCCCGCCCGAGACGAGCAGCAGCAGATAGGGGAATTGCAGATCCGGATCGGCGAGCCGCGGCGAGAGCGCATGTCCCTCGAGATGGTTGACCGCGACCAGCGGCTTGCCCGCGGCAAGTGCGAGCGCCTTGCCGGTGACCAGCCCGACCATCACCCCGCCGATCAGCCCCGGACCGGCGGTCGCGGCGATCGCGTCGACCTCGGCGAGCGTCACGCCGGCTTCGTCGAGCGCCTGCTCCACCAGTGGGCCCAACACCTCGACATGCGCGCGCGCCGCGATCTCGGGCACCACCCCGCCGTAGGGACGATGCGCCTCGTCCTGACGCGCCAGACGGTGCGCGCGGATGCCGCGATTGCTGTCGACCAGTGCCGCGGCAGTTTCGTCGCAGCTCGATTCCAGACCGAGAATAAGGGCCATATGCCTTCCATCTAGGCTGCGACGCCGCTAGCACAACCCGCGATGTCTCGCTTCCGTATCGGTTCCCGCGGTTCGCCGCTCGCGCTCGTCCAGGCCAATATGGTCCGCGATGCGCTGCTCGCGGCGCACGACTGGGCGCCCGAACGGGTCGAGATCGTGCCGATCAAGACCACCGGCGACCGCGTGCAGGACCGCGCACTGGCGGAGATCGGTGGCAAGGCCCTGTGGACCAAGGAGCTCGACCGCGCGCTGCTCGACATGGAGATCGACTGCGCGGTGCATTCGATGAAGGATGTCGAGACGATCCGCCCCGAAGCGATCGCGATCGCGGCGATGCTCGAGCGTGCCGATGTGCGCGACAGGCTAGTCGGTGCCGAATCGATCGAAGCCCTGCGGGAAGGCGCGGTGATCGGCACCAGCTCGCCGCGCCGCGCCGCCCAGCTGAAGAAGCTCCGCCCCGACCTGCACACCGTTCTCTTTCGCGGCAATGTCGACACGCGGCTGGCCAAGCTCGCCGCGGGTGAGGCCGACGCGACCCTGCTCGCCGCCGCGGGCCTCGAGCGGTTGCGACGTCATGACGTCGGAATTCCGATCCCGATCCAGCAACTGCTGCCAGCGCCGTCGCAAGGCGCGGTGGGCATCGAGATCCGCAGCGACGACGCACATGCCCGCCAGATCGTCGAGACGATCGACCACCCCGTGACCCACGCCTGCGTCGCCGCCGAGCGCGGATTGCTCGCAGCACTCAAGGCCGATTGTCATTCGCCGGTCGGTGCGCTCGCCACGATCGAGGGCGCGATCCTGACTTTGCGCGCCGAGTTGCTCGCCGAGGACGGCAGCGCCTCGGTCCACGCGCAGGAAGCCGGCGCCCCCGGCGATCCGGCGCTGCCCGAAGCCGTGGCACGCGATCTGCTGGCCCGTGCTCCCGCCGCCGTGCGCGAATTGTTCGGCGCATGAGCCGCAAGCTCGCCGTATTGCGCCCCGAGCCGGGCAATGCCGCGACCGCCGCGCGGATCGAGGCGGTGCGGCTGGTGCCGCTTCGGCTGCCCTTGTTCCGCGTCGTGCCGATCGCGTGGAAAGTACCCGATCCGACCGCGCATGACGCACTGCTGATCACCAGCGCAAACGCCATCCGCCATGCTGGGCCGGGCCTCGACGCGCTCAAGGGCCTGCCGGTGTTCGCGGTGGGCGCATCCAGTGCCAACGCTGCCCGCGCAGCGGGGCTCGAAGTGGTGCTGACCGGCGAGCGCGATGCCGCCGCGCTGATCGAGGAGGCCGAAGCCCAGGGCGTGACACGCGCGCTGCATCTGGGCGGACGCGAACGCTCGATCGTGCCGGGCGGACCGATCGCGGCGGCAGTCGCGGCCTATGCCAACGAGCCGGTCGACCCCGGCGCCGAAGCGATCTCGGCGCTCGAGGACAATGTCGTGCTGCTCCATTCGGGCCGCGCGGCCGAGCATCTGCTCCGGCTGTGCGCGCGCTATCAGATCAACCGCCGAAGCATTGCGCTCGCCGCGATCAGCCCGCCCGTGCTGGCCACCGCCGGCCGCGGCTGGGGCACGGTCGCCGCCGCCCGCACCCCCAGCGACGCGGGGCTGATCGCCACGGCCGCGACGCTCGCCGATTGACCGCCTGCATTGACGAGGGAATAAGGAACGCATGAGCGCCGACGAGCCCTCGATTTTGGAGCCGGCGCCCGAAGCGCCCGCCACCCGCTCGCCTCTGATCGTCGGCATCGCCGCGTTCCTGGGCGGCGTCGTGCTGATGGCGCTGATCGCGCAATTCTGGGGCGGGGGCCTGTGGCCGCGACCCGCGGCGCCCGCGGCGCCCGTGACCACGCAGCAGGCCTCAGCGCCGACGGCATCGCTGCCGCCTGGCACCGATCTCGCCACGCTCAACGCGCGCGAGCAGATGCTCGCCGCACGGCTCGATGCGCTCGACACGAAATTGAGCGCGACCGAGCGGGGCGCCTCTACCGCCTCGGGGTACGCGACCCGCGCGGAGGGCATGCTGGTGGCGATCTCGGTGCGCCGCCTGCTCGACCGCGGCCTGCCGCTCGGCGCGCTCGAAGCGCAGCTGCGGCAACGCTTCGGCACCACGCATCCCGATCAGGTCGCGACGATCGTCCGCACTGCCGCCGATCCGGTGACCGTGGAGGATTTGCGTCTCGCGCTCGACACGATCGCGCCGCGGCTAGCCGTGGGCGGCCCCAAGGAGGGCTGGTGGCGTACCGGCTGGCGGCTGATTTCGGACATGGTGGTGATCCGCCACGAGGCCACGCCGAGCCCGCGGACCGCGGACCGGCTCGATCGTGCGCGCCACCGTCTCGATGCGCGCCAGGTCGAGGCCGCCCTGGGCGAGGTCGCGCGGATGCCGGGCGTGGAGAATGCCCAGAGCTGGATGACCGCGGCCAAGCGCTATATCGACGCGCGGCGCGCGCTCGACGATCTAGAACTTTCGGCGATGCAGGCGCCCGCGGCGCCCTCGCCCGCACCGGCGGCGGCAGTTCCCCCGCCCGCACAATAGGAAGATAGTGATGGCAGCGATGGGCCGGTTCGACTGGCAGGATCCGTTTTTGCTCGACAGCCAGTTGAGCGATACCGAGCGCCTCGTGCGCGACACCGCGCGCGGCTATGCGCAGGAAAAGCTGCTGCCGCGTGTCACCTCGGCGTTCCTCGACGAGCGGTTTGACCGCGAGATCATGCACGAGATGGGCGAACTCGGGCTGCTCGGCCCGACCATTCCCGAAACCTATGGCGGCGCCGGGCTCGGCTATGTCGCCTACGGCCTCGTCGCGCGCGAGGTGGAGGCGGTCGATTCGGGCTATCGCTCGGCGATGTCGGTGCAGAGCTCGCTCGTGATGCACCCGATCCATGCCTATGGCACGGAGGAGCAGAAGCGGAAATACCTGCCCAAGCTCGCCACCGGCGAATGGGTCGGCTGTTTCGGGCTGACCGAGCCCGATGCCGGCTCGGACCCCGGCTCGATGCGCACCAAGGCGGAAAAGATCGACGGCGGCTATCGCCTGAGCGGGTCGAAGATGTGGATCACCAACTCGCCGATCGCGGACGTGATGGTGGTGTGGGCCAAGTCCGACGCGCATGGCGGCGGGATCAAGGGCTTCGTGCTCGAGCGCGGGATGAAGGGCCTCATCACGCCCAAGATCGAGGGCAAGCTCAGCTTGCGCGCCTCGATCACCGGCGAGATCGTGATGGACGGCGTCGAGGTGGGCGAAGACGCGCTGCTTCCCGAAGTGCAAGGCTTGAAGGGCCCGTTCGGCTGCCTCAACCGCGCGCGCTACGGTATCGCCTGGGGCGCGATGGGCGCCGCCGAGGCGTGCATGCATCAGGCGCGGCAATATACACTCGACCGCGCCCAGTTCGGCCGGCCGCTCGCCGCGACGCAGCTGGTGCAATTGAAGCTCGCCGACATGGAGACCGAGATCGCACTCGGGCTCAATGCGGCGTTGCGGGCCGGACGGATGTTCGAGGAAGGCACGCTCTCGCCCGAAACGATCAGCGTCATCAAGCGCAACAATTGCGGCAAGGCGCTGGCCATCGCCCGGGTCGCGCGCGACATGCACGGCGGCAACGGCATCTCGGCCGAATTCCATGTGATGCGCCACGCGATCAACCTCGAGACGGTCAACACCTATGAGGGCACGCACGACGTGCATGGCCTCATCCTCGGGCGCGCCATCACGGGCATCGCGGCCTTCTGATGGAGCTGCAGCCGACCCTGACCGGCGAGCTCGTGATCCTCCGTCCGACCGCGCCGGAGGATTGGGACGCGCTCTACGCCGTCGCGAGCGACCCGCTGATCTGGGAGATCCACCCGGCGCGCGATCGCTGGCAGGAGCCGGTGTTCCGCGAATATTTCGACGCGGCGCTGGCGAGCGGCGGCGGGCTGACCATCATCGACAAGGCGACCGGCGCGATCATCGGCGCGAGCCGCTATTACAACCATGTGCCCGAGCGCGACGAGATCGAGATCGGCTACAGCTTCATCGCGCGCGCCTATTGGGGCGGGACCTATAACCGCGAGATCAAGCGGCTGATGCTCGACCATATCCACCAATATGTGGAAACCGCCCTGTTCATCGTCGGCGAGAACAACTTCCGCTCGCAGGGCGCGATGCGCAAGATCGGCGGCGTCGAGCGGCCCGAGCGCGTGATGCGCGACTATCCGGGCGGACCGAAGCCGCAGGTCGTCTATGAGATAAAGCGCAGGCCCAGATGAAGCCGCTGGCGGGCATCAAGGTCGTCGAGCTGGCGCGGATCCTCGCGGGACCCTGGTGCGGCCAGTTGCTCGCCGATCTCGGCGCCGAGGTGATCAAGGTGGAGCGGCCGGGCGCGGGCGACGATACGCGGCACTGGGGCCCGCCCTTCCTGCACGATGCCGCGGGCAACAGCCTCGACGCAGCCTATTACCACTCGACCAACCGCGGCAAGACGAGCGTCGCGATCGACATCACCACGACAGAGGGCCAGGCGCAGGTGCGCGCGCTGATCGCCGATGCGGATGTCGTGATCGAGAATTACAAGGTCGGCGGACTGGTCAAATACGGGCTCGACCATGCGAGCCTCAGCGCGATCAACCCCCGGCTGATCACCTGCTCGATTACCGGCTTCGGCCAGACCGGGCCCTATGCGCCGCGCGCGGGCTATGACTTCATCGTGCAGGGCATGGGCGGCTTCATGTCGCTGACCGGCGAGCCCGACGGGAGCCCGCAAAAGGCCGGTATCGCCTATGCCGACATCTTCACCGGCGTCTATTCGGCCGTCGCGATCCTCGCGGCTTTGCGCCGGCGCGAGGTGGAGGGTGAGGGCGCGCATATCGACATGGCGTTGCTCGACACGCAGGTGGCGGTGCTGGCCAATCAGGCGCTCAACTGGATGGCATCGGGCAAGGTGCCGCATCGCATGGGCAACGGCCACGCCAATCTCGCGCCTTATCAGGCGTTCAGCGCATCGGATGGCGAACTGATCATCGCGGTTGGCAATGATTCGCAGTTCCGCAAGCTGTGCACGATCCTCGGCCTCGACCTCGCCGATGACCCGCGTTTTGCGACCAACCCCGGCCGGGTGACCAACCGCGACGCGCTGATCCCGGCGCTCACGCGCGCGATCCTCGAATGGCGCAAGGCGGACCTCGCGAATCGCCTCGACGCCGAGGGCGTGCCGGCGGGACCGATCAACCGCATCGACGAGGTGTTCGCGGATCCGCAGGTGGTGGCGCGAGGGATGCAGATCGTCCGCGACGGTCTTCCAGGCGTGGCCAGCCCGATCGTAATTGATGGCGAGCGGATGGTGTCGACAAAGCCAAGTCCGCCACGCCCGGCCAGCTGAGAGGATTTCTCATGTTCAGGCCGCGCGTGGAAATCCGGATATTCAGGAACCGGTTTCAGCTCACCGACGAAAAAACCGGTCGCACGATCGAGCGGGCGGCGGTCACGCCTTTTTCTTCGGACCGGATGCTCGTGGCGGATCATGGCGTCGCGTCGAAATTGCTGGCGGATCTCATAGTCGAGCTCGAGGGCCGCAGGCGCCTGGTCGCATGGCCGATCGCTGTGGTTCACCCGAAGGAACTGTGCGACGACGGCCTGTGTCCCGCGGAGGAGTTCGTGCTGCGCGAAATGATGGACGCGCTCGGCTTCGCAAAGGTCGAATTCGCGCGCTGACGCGACCGCGCGCCGACTACAGCCGCGCGATCAGCGCCTGCGCCGCGGCCGGCGCACGTACCTTGCCGCCGTGGATGAAGAAAACGAAAGTCTCGCGTGGCTGTTTGGGCGGGGCTTGCTCCGTCACGTAAGGCAGCCCCTCGGGCCGCCCGCCCGCGGCCCAGGTCCGCGCCACATCGGTCCATTTGTCGATATCGGGCTCGGGATAGCAAAGTGGATTCTCGTCCTCGCCTCTCTCGAGCCGGGCATAGACGAAGTCGCCGGTAATGTCGGCGATCGCGGGATATTGCGGCGAATCGGCGAAGACGATCGCGACCCCCGCATCACGCGCCATCGCGACGAATTCGGGCACCTGGAAGCTCTCGTGACGCACCTGCACCGCATGGCGCAATTTCACGCCGTCCTGCTCGGCGGGCAGCAGCTTGAGGAAGGCGCCGAAATCCTCGGCATCGAACTTCTTGGTGGCCATGAACTGCCACAGGATCGGCCCGAGCCGGTCGCCCAGCTCGACGATGCCCTGCCCAGTGAATTTGCGGATCGATTCGCCCGCCTCGGCGAGCACTTTCCGGTTGGTGCAGAAGCGCGACGCCTTCACCGCGAAGACGAAGCCGTCGGGCGCCGCCTTGGCCCAGCCGGCGAAGGTCGCGGGCTTGAACCCCGAATAATAGGTGCCGTTGATCTCGATCGCGGTGAGCTTGCTCGCCGCATATTCGAGCTCTTTCTTCTGGCTGAGCCCTTGCGGGTAGAAGGTCCCGCGCCAGGGCTCGAAGGTCCAGCCGCCGATCCCGGCGCGAATCGTCCCGCTCTCCATGCGATTCGTTTTAGGAGTGCTTCCGCTAAAGCGGAAGCGGCACTGGCCTGCGCCCCCACCCGGCCACCCAACACCAGTACCTATGGATGGCCGGGCGGGGGGCGCGGGCCGGTGCCGTCAGCCCAAGCTGCGAATCAGCTTACTTGATGCGCGTCCAGGTCTGCGTCTTGCACACCAACCCGAACAGGACGCAGCCCTTGCCCTCCATCGTGTTGTTGCCGTTGAAGGTCAGCGTGCCGGCGAAGGTCTGGTTGATGTCGGGCACATAGACCTTGCCGCGCCAGCTGTTGCCGCCGGTCGGCTTCAGATCGCGGAAGATGGTGGTGCCGACCAGGTTGGTCGTGCCGCCGCGGCGCGCATCGGCCTGCGCCTTGTCGCTCGCCCAGGTGACGACGCCGCAGAGGTTGCGGCCGCACTGCTCGGCGCGGATGTGCACGCTATTCTTCGGATTGGCCCATTCGCTGGCGACGGGCGCGACCGGGTCGGCAAAAGCCGGTGCCGGCGCGGCCAGCGCGGCAAAGCCGAGCAACGCCGAAGCGATCATGGGCGCGAAACGGGTACGGACGAAAGTCATTGTTCTTCTTCCCTGAAATCCAAGGGCAAACACCAACGGCGCGCGGAAGCCGGCGCCGGATCATCATCTGAATTGGTGGCTGCCCCCAGCCGCAGCGATGACCCAATGGAAATGGGTATCGCTGGCTAAACCAGCAAGTCTGAACTGCACCGAAACGATTCGTTTCCATCCGCGGACTTTGCCGCGCGACCCTGGGGAAACAGGTAATCGCAAACTGGAGCGGGCGAAGGGATTCGAACC